>SXGT01467363.1_pt1 | contig 20406 bp, 19 predicted proteins | sample 3176221 | NCBI WGS metagenome assembly SXGT01 (sample SAMN11356862, study PRJNA531348) | freshwater metagenome | isolation source: freshwater sample F1-120 | place: China: Fuxian Lake, Yuxi | collected 2017-12-25
GCAGGGCCTGCTCGAGGAGGACGCGGTCAGCGGCGACCATAATGCCGGCCGGGACGAAACACTCGAGCTGGAGCCCAGGGGCCAGGGCGGCGCAGTCCTCCATGATGTCCGAGAGGATGGCCACCCTGCCCTCTTCGGCAATAAGACCCATGGCAATCCCTGCCACGGCGGCTTTGATGGGGACTCCCGCATCCATGAGCGCCAGCGAGCTACCGCACACGGTGGCCATAGATGAGGAACCGTTCGATTCGAGAATGTCGGACACCACACGCAGCGTATAGGGAAACGTTTCGTGCGCGGGTAAGACCGGACGCATGGCACGTTCTGCCAAGGCGCCATGCCCAATCTCGCGCCGGCCCGGACCACGAATCGGTCCGACTTCGCCAACGCTATACGGAGGAAAATTGTAGTGCAGCATAAAATTTTTCGAGGTCTTGCCATTGAGATCGTCGACGATCTGCTCATCGCCATGCGTGCCGAGCGTCGCCACGACGAGCGCCTGCGTTTCGCCGCGCGTAAACAGCGCCGAGCCATGCACACGTGGCAGTAAGGAGACGCGGCCACTAATGGGACGGATCGTGGTTGTCCGTCTCCCATCTGCCCGACAGCCTTCTTCGAGAATTTTGCGACGCATCTCCTGGCTCTCGCAATCATGCAACAGAGCTTTGATACTTTTACTGCGTTGGGTGGCCGCTTGGCCATCGCTCTCTGAGGCCGTCAACGCTTGGATGACATCCTGCTGCAGCGTGTGCATCGCTTCTTGACGCTCCAGCTTGCCTTCAATAGCTAAGGCCGCCCGCAACCGCTGATCTGCCAAGGCGTGCACCTGGTGTTCCAGGTCGATATCTCGTGGGGGAGCGACAATCGACATTTTGGCTTTCCCCATGATCCGTTGCAGGTGTACTTGCAGATCAATACACGGTTGCAACGCCTGATGCGCTACGTCTAAGGCAAGATGGATCACCGATTCTGGCAGTTCATGCGCCCCACCTTCGACCATCACGATGGCGTCGCGCGTACCCGCCACAATCATATTCAAGGCGCTTTTTTCCAGCTCTTGGTAGGTCGGATTCACCACGACTTGCGCATTGATGTACCCCACACGGACGGCGCCGATAGGACCCATAAAAGGAATATCGGAGACGGTTAACGCCGCTGACGCGGCAATGAGCGCCACGATGTCAGGGTCATTTTGTGCATCGACCGACAGCACCATGCACATCACTTGCGTCTCTTTGCCATAACCTTTTGTAAAAAGAGGACGAATGGGGCGGTCGATGATCCGTGCGGTGAGCGTTTCCTTTTCACTCGGGCGTCCTTCACGCTTGATGAAGCCCCCAGGAATTTTGCCAGCGGCATAGGTACGCTCACGGTAGTCGATAGTGAGGGGAAAAAAGTCTAACCCCACTCGATCTTCTTGGGCAGCCGTCGCTGCGGCAAGCACCATGGTGTCGCCGTAACGGACGAGCGCCGACCCGTTGGCTTGTTTGGCCATTTCTCCCGTCTCAATGACCAAGGTGCGTCCGTTGAGAACATAACTAGCAGATTGAGGATTCAAGAGTGCTCCTTCATGCAAGGCAGGCCCTATGACACGGTCTCCCTGCAAGCGATTTAACGACGAATACCAAGACGTGCAATCACGCGTTGATAGCGATGCAAATCCTGGCGTCTTAAGTAATCCAGTAAGCGGCGACGTTGCCCAACCAATTTGAGCAAACCACGTCGGGAGTGGTGATCCTTTTTGTGGGTTCTAAAGTGCTCGGTAAGATACGTAATGCGAGCACTCAGTAAGGCAATTTGTACCTCAGATGACCCCGTGTCACTGTCATGAGCCCGGAAGTCACCGATGATGGTATCTTTCTGTTCCTTGACGAAGGGCATGACCTACTCTCCTTTGCACAAACAGGTTGGGGGAAGCGTGCCTAGAGACACCATGCGTCGCGTCTGATGATCTGCCAGCAGAGCTAGGGAGGCATGTTGATCTTCCACACGGGCTGATCCCTCTCGGCACTTGCACGATACAGGATAGCCACCACCCCTTCCTCTGGCGTGCAAAGACGATACCCCAACGCGTCTGGGGGCAAGGCGGGGAACGTCTTGAGCACTGCGGGGAAACCCTGCGCCTGCCTGTGACACAGCATGGCATATTGTGTGGCCGTCAAGGGGTACGCAGGGAAGAAGGACAAGGCGGCCGTGAGCGGGAGAAGCTTCTGCGCGAGGTCACTGGTATGCTGCTGTTCTTGCAGGAGGGCTAACGGGTAGGCGTCGTGCAACGTAAAGGGCCCCACGCGGCAACGCTGTAAATGCGCGACATGCGCCCCACATCCTAATGCCAGGCCAATATCTTCACCTAACGTACGGATGTAGGTTCCTTTTGAGCACGTAACGCTCAGGGTCAGTTGTGTGGGGCGCTGATCGAGTAACACGAGCTCCCGGACAGTAATCTCCCGGGCTTGCCGCGTCACGGTCTGCCCTTGCCGGGCGAGATGATAGAGACGCTGCCCATGGTATTTGACGGCAGAATACATGGGCGGAATTTGCTGCAATACGCCTTGGAAGCGTTGCAGCACCGCGGTAATCTGTTGCGGTGTGAGGGCTGGGACGTCGCACTGCCTGGTCATCTCACCTGTCGCATCTTGGGTCGTCGTGCAGACACCTAATTGTAAAACGGTCCAGTAGACTTTATCTAAAATTTCGAAAAAACGTGCGAACCGCGTCGCCGGACCAATGCAAAGAATTAACAGGCCACTCGCGTCGGGATCGAGCGTTCCCGTATGGCCCACAGCGCGCGTCCCCAGTATACGCCGGACGGCTGCCACCACGTCATGCGACGTCATACCACGCGGCTTATCAATGGTGAGGACACCACTAGGCATTCGACGTATCGCTTTCTCCTGCGGCGGTTGGCGTCTGCGGGACGAGATCGTGCAGTATCCGTGAAATGCGCACGCCATAGGCAATCGCGGTATCGAGCTTAAAGGTTAACTCTGGTGTATAACGCAAGGTCAGATTTTTCCCCAATTGGCTCCGCATAAAACCCGCCGCACGTGCACACCCTGCCAGGGCATCCTGCTGTTCGGCAGCACTCCCAATACGGCTAATGTACACACAGGCATGGCGTAGATCCGATGACATCTCGACAGCCGAAATCGTGACCATGTTTAAGCGCGGATCTTTCAACTGCCGTAAGAGTAAATGGGCCAACTCCGCTTGCAGCAGTTCCCCGACACGTGTTGGACGATAGCGATTCATAACACTCTACCACAGTTCGATCTGGTAATCGACCAAGTCAGCAAGATACATGGATTCAACGAAATTCACCACCTTGCTCAACGTACCGTTCGCATGATCCTGGGCCGTGCTCACTACCGCCACTCCTAGCACTGCACTCTGCCACTTATCGTGGTCGTCGATTTCCGCCACCGACACATTAAAATTATTTTTCACGCGTGTAATAATACTCTTGAGCACCTGCCTCTTCTCTTTGAGTGAGCGGCTTTCCCTCAAGCGTAATTCAATGCTACACATACCGACAATCATCACGGTGCGTACCTTTACGCCCTCTCGACCAGGTTACAAGCGGGGGGCCATTTCCTCGAGCATGAACGATTCAATGACATCACCCTCTTTCACGTCTTGATACCGCCCCAAGCCAATACCACATTCGAACCCGGTTGCCACTTCTTCGACATCCTCTTTCATCCGGCGTAGCGAAGCAATGCGGCCTTCATAGATCACCACATTGTCCCGCAACACCCGTGCCGACGTATTCCGTCGCATCGTCCCTTCACGGACTTGACACCCGGCGACCGCGCCGATCCGCGAAATATGAAACAGGAGCCGCACTTCCGCACGTCCCAGCATTTTCTCGGTGTACGTGGGTTTGAGCAAGCCCACCATGGCTTTTTCCACGTCAGAAATAGCTTCGTAAATGACCGTATAGAGCCGGATATCCACGTGCTCTTGGGAGGCCAACTCCGCGGCTTTTGGCATGGGGCGCACACTAAAACCGATGATAATCGCGTTGGAGGCTGACGCGAGCATGACGTCTGATTCCGTAATGGCACCTGTCGCACCGTGGATAAGCCGCAAGCGGACCTTGGCACTTTCCAGTTTGGACAGCGAATCCCACAGGGCTTGGACCGACCCCTGCACGTCCGCCTTCAGCACCAGATTCAAATCCTTGACTTCTCCCGCAGAAATCCGGCGGTACAAATCATCGAGCGTGACACGGTTGGTCTGCGAGAGTTGCTTGGTCCGGAGTTTGTCCTGCCGTATACTACTGATATGCCTGGCCTTGCGCTCATCTTCGACCACGGTGAACGGATCGCCAGCGGCGGGCACAGCGGCAAAGCCTAAGATCTCGATTGGCGTGGAGGGGCCGGCAAACGTCGTACGACGTCCACGATCATCAAACATGGCACGGACACGGCCATACTGTACCCCTGCAACGTACGCATCACCAATGTGTAATGCACCCTTTTGAATCAAAACCGTGGCAATGGGACCGCGTGTCTTGTCAAGTTTCGCCTCGACGACCGTGCCTTTGGCCATCTGTTGGGAATCGGATTGTAGTTCGAGGATTTCCGCTTGGAGGAGAATCATCTCAAGCAACTCTTCCAAACCAAGCTTCCGCCGTGCCGAGACCTCGACAAAGATCGTGCCTCCCCCCCATTCCTCAGGAATCAGTTCCAGGTCTGAGAGCTGTTGCTTGACCCGGTCAGGGTTGGCGTCCGGGAGGTCCATTTTGTTGACCGCAACCACGATCGGCACCCCAGCGGCTTTCGCATGGGCAATGGCTTCGCGGGTTTGCGGCATGACCCCATCATTGGCTGCAACGACGAGGACAACGATATCCGTAATCTGGGCGCCACGGGCACGCATCGCGGTAAACGCTTCATGGCCAGGGGTATCGAGAAAAACAATCCTGCCTTTCTGCGTTTCGACCTCATAGGCACCGATGTGCTGCGTAATCCCACCAGCTTCCGTCGCTTGGATATTCGCTTCACGGATGGCATCCAGGAGTGACGTCTTCCCATGATCGACATGCCCCATGATCGTCACGACGGGCGCCCTAGGCTCTAAATGGTCCGAGCTCGCACTTTCCTCGTGACGCTCTAGTGACTCCTCTTCGGAAAGCAGGACAACATCGTGTCCCAGCTTCTGCAACACCGTGTTCGCCAAATCCAGACTAATCACCGTATTGATGGAGGCCACCGTGCCCACGCTCATCAACTGCATCAAGACATCCTTGGTTTTCAGATGCAGGGCTTCGGTAAAATCCTTCACCGTCACCGCTTCAGGTAAGCGCACGATCGTACTGGTTGATTCTGCTGGTGTGGCTGAGGATATCGTGTCTACCAGAGGAGAGGCGACCTGGACGGGCGCACTGTCGACAGGAGGCAGTCCTGTCGTGGCGACAGCGCCTTGAGGGCGATACAGATCAATGACAAGTCCGGCGGTTTCTTCATCCATTGTACTCATATGGCTTTTGACATCAATACCTTGATTGTGTAACTCCTCGATGAGATTTTTACTGGAGATCCCAAGATCGCGGGCCAATTCATAGACTCTCATAGCTGCCATATGCTATCCTCCGCGCCAACATTGTGCATCTAGGGCCATAATAATGTCGAGTGAGAAACACGCTCACGTCCATGTCATGCCTTCTGGTCAGTCGTCTGTAATTTCTCGAGTGAGGAGAGGCTAGCACGCAAGAGTGCAAGAAAATGTGGTGCAGTAAAGCCAACGGCACTCCGGCTGGCCGATTTGCCAAGGATATGGCCCATCTCCTCTTTCGTAAAGCGTGTGGCACAAGGTACCTGCTGCTGGAGACACTGCGCACGATAGGCAACGGCACGCTCAGGGGCGATATCCTCTGCAAGAATAACGTAGCAGAGGCGTGCCTGTGCAAACGCTTTCTGGAGTGACACATAGCCAGAAACGAGCGCCCCAGCTTTTTGCCCCAGACTCAAACATGTGCGTAAACGGCCATCCAGCAAGACCAAAATACCCTGATACACGGTTTCAAAATCTGGGACGACAACGACGCGCTGAAAGGTGGCAGCAAGCTTCCCAGCGTGTAGGACACGCCGCACACAGCCGACATTACAGCAGCTATAAATGCCTCGTCCAGGAGCATGCCCAGAACGATCGAGAGTGACGAGGCCTTGCGGTGTGCACACAAAACGCAAGAGATCGCGTGCTTCCTGTGGGGTTCTACATCCTATGCAGGTGCGCTCGGGCTGATGGCGCGAGCGCCTAGCGTCATCCATGGGCTCTTGGCTACTCCTGTCTAACAGTCATCGCCATCGGACGACATCTGCGAGGGCTCCAACGATACTTCACACAGCGCGATCGCATCAAGCGGTGGGACCATCGGCATCTCTGCCTCATCGCTTACCTGAGACTCCGCAGGTTCTTCCGGAGCCGTGATCCGCCGTGGAGTCTGAAACACCTCTCCTGCACGACGTAACGCTTCCTGCCGCTCGCTCTCGATGCCGACTTCGCTTTCATTTTTGATATCGATCTTCCAATGCGTGAGCTTGGCCGCCAGACGCACATTTTGGCCACGCTTCCCAATGGCAAGCGATAACTGATCATCAGGCACAATCACTTGCATCATCTTGTCGGGATCATTCATTAAGACCCGGGACACCTTCGCTGGGCTGAGCGCATTCCGGACATACTGGCTTTGGTCTTCTGTCCACTGGATAATGTCAATCTTTTCACCACGCAACTCTTGGACGACCGACTGGACACGCATGCCTTTCAAACCGACGCAGGCCCCAATGGGATCCACATCTTTATCATGGGAGACCACCGCAATTTTCGCCCGACCACTGGAGTCACGTACCGCGCCCTTAATTTCGACAATGCCTTCATAAATCTCGGGGACTTCCATTTCAAAGAGACGCATCAAAAACCCCGGATGCGTACGCGAGAGAATCACCTGAGGACCACTGGAAGCGCGCTTGACTTCAGTGATATACGCCCGAATACGGTCGCTACGTTTAAAGGTTTCACGAAAAGATTGTTCACGACGCGGCAAGAGCCCTTCCGTCTTCCCCAAGTCAACGATGAGATTGCCTTCACGCTCAATACGAGCAACTAAGCCGTTTACTAACTCGCCTTGACGGTCTTTAAAGTCGCGATAGACCACATCACGTTCCGCTTCACGCACTTTCTGAATAATGACTTGCTTCGCCGTCTGTGCCGCAATACGACCGAAATCTTCAATATCATGCTGGACTTCAATGCACTGGCCTACTATGGCACTAGGATAGAAGTCTTGCGCTTCTTCGAGACTGATTTCAAGACAATCATCGACAATATCATCTTCATTACATACGGTTTTGGCAGAGAAAAGTGTGATGACTCCCGTGACACCATCGAGACGCGTATCAAGATTGCCCATGGTACCAAAACGCTTACGCGCTGCGGAAAGGACCGCAGCGAGAACCGCATCAATCACTACAGACTTCTCAACACCTTTCTCACGGCTAATCTGCTCGATAAGATGCAGTAGTTCCTGATTCACCTACGATATACTCCTCTTGTCCGAGCGTACACGGTGTGACAACCCTTGCACAAACGCCAGACACTTAGCGAAACTCTAGCTCAATCACCCCATGATCAATAGCGACGAGAGGGATAGTGAGCGATGTATCAGGAGAGACATGCAGGATAAGATGGTCGTCGACCACCGCAACCACTCGGCCAATATATTCTGTGTGACCATTAACAGGGGACTGTAGGAACACTTTCACCAGACGCTGACGCTGACGTTGGAAGTCACGCATGGTATGCAATGGCCTGTCGAGTCCGGGTGAAGAGACTTCAAGAAGATAGGAGGTTGGCACGATCGCTTCGGCCTCTAACAGCTGACCAAGCTCAAAACTCAGTCGGCGACAATCTTCCAGTCCTATCCCTCCCTCGGTATCGGCAAACACGCGAATAAGCCACTGACTCTTCCGTGGTTGTACCTGTAACTCCACTAACTCAAAACCTTGCGTCTGTAAGAGAGCACCTACTAAATCGGCAATCGCTTGATGTGTCATCACACGACGTATAGACATCTGAAAGAAATGAAAAAAAGAGTGGGCACTTCGCCCACTCTCATCAGTGGATATTTACTGCTGATTATGACAAGGACCACCGACAATTGCAAGCAAAAATTCTCTGGGTACGCCCGCAGAATATCTCGCGGACCTCCCCGCTCATTTTTTTTGAAATGTAAACGCAGCGGCACTCCAGCAAACCCAAAGTGCTGGCGTAATTGATTTTCTAAATAGCGCTGATAGGATTTGGTCACACCTTCCGGCCGATTCACAAAGCCGCAGAATGTCGGTGGCAAGGCTGCCGTTTGGACGAGAAAAGAAAACTTGACGACTTTTCCACGATAGAGCGGTGCGGCATGCTCTTCTGTCACGGTATGCAAAAACGTATTGAGCTGGGTCGTCGAGATATGCCGCCGTGCTTCGGCGTATACCGTATCAATATGCGGGAAAAGTTTGACGACCCGTTGCCCCGTAAGCGCTGAGAGACTGATCACCGGCGCATGGGCCACAAAAGGCATAGCATCCTGAATCTGCTGCACAAATTCTTGATAGGTGCGTGTGGTTTTCACCACGGCATCCCACTTGTTCAGGACAATGATGCACGCTTTCCCGTATTGCTCAATGTACGAGGCAATGCGCGTATCTTGGACGCCTATACTCACCGAGGCATCTAGGAGCAAGAGGGCCACATCACACCGTTGAATCCGTTGTAATGAGGTCTCGACCGCCGCTTTCTCCAGGACCGCACTGATATTTCTCAGCTTGCGCATCCCCGCGGTATCCACCAAGGTATAACGCTGTTGCTGTACACAGATAACACTATCAATGGCATCCCGTGTCGTCCCTGGCACGTTGTCGACCAACAGACGTTGTTCACCCAACAAACGATTAATCAGCGAAGATTTTCCGACATTTGGCCGTCCAACAATCGCCACTTGGATGGCATAGTCGACTGCACGAGGCGGTTGGAGCGCGGGGACAGCCTGTAGCACGGTGTCGAGTAAATCTCCAACGCCTTGCCCATGCTCAGCCGAAATACAGACCGGCTCCCCAAAACCCAATCGATAGAATGGCGCTAATTCCACACTGCCGTGCATGGGCTCGACTTTGTTGGCGACTAAGATGACCGGTTTGCGCGATTTGTGCAGTTGCATCGCCACATCGTGATCGACACTGGTGATGCCCTGCCGCGCATCGGTGACAAACAGAATCGTCTCCGCCTCGGCGATGGCCCTCTCCGTTTGCTCCCGCATCGCTTGCATCAAGGTATCCAGGGGGCCCGTCATCAACCCACCTGTATCAATCACGCGAAAGGTACGCCCGAGCCATTCCCCTTCACCATAATGACGATCACGCGTGACCCCTTCTTCCCGATGGACGAGCGCACGCTGTGCACCAATCAGCCGGTTAAACAACGTCGATTTACCCACGTTCGGGCGTCCAATAATGGCGAGAGTCAGTGGGGACATCGGTGGCCTCCTATGATGCCCAACATCCAGAGCCTCAAACCGGGCCTTGCGCCCATAGACAGCTTCAGGCCATGTCGTGAGGTGCAGGGAGGCGCTTTGACGGAACCCAGACTGGGCGTGCGTAGCATCGGTTAATGACTGAAGAGACGCTTCCGGCGACTTGCAGGGGCAATACGCAGTTCTTGGCGGTATTTCGCGATGGTGCGACGCGCAATCTGGACGCCTTTCGACTCCAGGATCTCCATAAGCTGTTGATCATTCAGCGGTTGGTGTGGATCTTCGGCGCTCACCGCCTTGCGCAGAATATCCTTCACACTGACAGAGGACATCGCATCACCCTCTAAGGCCGTCAAACCGCCATTGAAAAAGAATTTCAGCTCAAACACGCCTTGGGGGGTATGGACATACTTGTTGCTTGTGACGCGGCTGACGGTGGATTCATGCATGCCAATGTCTTCAGCTACATCTTTTAAAATCAGTGGTTTTAAGGCCGAGATGCCTTTGTCTAAAAATTCCCGCTGAAATTTACACAGACTCTTCGTCACCCGTAACAAGGTCTGACGCCGTTGCTCCACACTTTTCATGAGCCATACTGCCGAACGAAACTTGTCTTCGAGATACTCCCGCGTCTCACCTTGCATACTATCTGGTTGTCTCAGAACTTTTTGGTATAATGTATTGATATGCAGTCGCGGCATACCATCTTCGTTCAACACCACCTGATACTCATCGTCGACCTTCACGATAAACACATCAGGAACGATGTACTCAACACGCTGCGCATGAAAACGACTGCCCGGTTTGGGGTCGAGGGTACGAATCAATTCCACCGCCGCCACAACTTCCTGGACTGTGACGCCACACGCACGGGCAATTTTCGGCAAAGAGCGCTCATCCATCTGGGAGAGATAGTCTTCAACAATCCGCCGCGCCAGCGTGGTGTCCATCTCGAGAAGGTGTAACTGGATGCACAATGATTCTTGCAACGTACGGGCTCCAACGCCCGCCGGATCAAACGCCTGAATACTGTGTAAGACGGCCTCAACCCGCGCTTCATCACAGGTCAGCTCCGCGGCGATCTCGGACAGTGGACATTGCAAATAGCCATCCTCATCAAGATTCCCAATGAGATACATCCCAATCTGTTTTTCGAGGGAATCATGGACGGCTAAAGAGAGTTGCCACTGCAAATATTCCGCGAGAGACGTTTCGCTCTTTAACGTGGCCTCAAGCGACGGCAGATCTTTGCCCATATCGGGAGTCTGTTCTGAACGGCCATGATAATCCTGTATATATGATTCCCAATCAATCTCCGACTCTGTGGATTCTTGAGATGTCGCAGGTTCAGTCTCTGCCTGCAGTAAGGTAAGATCGCTGCCTTCCTGCAACGGTATCTCATCTAATAATGGATTTTCTAAAATTTCTTGTTGCATCTTCTCAATTAATTCAAGGCGAGACAGCGGCAGTAACTTGATCGCCTGTTGCAAGGTCGCATTCAGCACGAGCTTCTGTGAGGTTTTTAGGAGGAGTTTCGTCTCAAGTGCCACAAGAAGACCTCAAAGATGCAGAGAACCACACGGCTAGAGCGAGAAGCTGTCTCCTAAGTATACTTGTTTTACCTCGTGACTTTCAATTAACTCATGGGGTACGCCACTTTTCAGGATACGCCCCTCATGCATAATGTACGCTCTGTCAGTAATTTCCAAGGTTTCGCGCACACGATGATCGGTAATCAGCACGCCGATACCCTGGTCTTTGAGATGAAAAATGAGGTGCTGCACTTCGCGCACCATAATCGGATCAATCCCTGTAAACGGCTCATCCAAAAGGGCAAAGCGCGGTGAGCTGGCCAGCAAGCGCGCCAGTTCCACCCGCCGCCGCTCACCGCCTGAAAGTGTATAGCCTGGCATATGCCGTAGCGTCGTCAGATTAAACTCGACGAGCAATTCCTCAACGCGCTGGAGCCTCGCCCGCTTGAGACTCGGTGAGGCTTCAAGAATAGCCAGGATATTTTCTGCCACCGTCATTTTACGGAAGATGGAGGTTTCCTGGGGCAAATAGCCGATGCCCTGACGAGCCCGTTGGTGCATCGCCAGCTGTGTCACAGGCACCTCGTCAAGACAAATATGCCCTGAATTCGGCTGTACGAGACCCACGACCATATAAAATGTGGTCGTTTTCCCTGCACCGTTCGGTCCAAGCAAACCGACGATTTCCCCCGTACGGATCGCGATACTGACCTCGCGTACGACTGGACGCCCGCGATAGGCTTTCGAAAGCGCATGGGTGGTTAATGTGTGGGGTGGTTCTCCCATCATTGTGGTGGCTTCTGAGGAGTTTTGCGCGGATGGAAGAGGACACGTGCCTGTTTTACCAAGACTTTTTCTTCATGGAGTAGGAGGACGATCTCTTCTCCACGTAACTCGTCGCGCTCTTGGGTGTCCCACACACGTGGGTTGCCAGTCAGCACCACCCTTTGCTGAGCCTCGCTATACTCTGCGCGCTCTGCCGCAGCCGAGCGATGGCCTTGTTGAATCTGCACATTCCCCGTGGCAATAATGCGCTCAATGTTTTGTTGACTCGCATCCTGGATGACCTGCAGACGATCACACAGGATCGTCATGGTGCAACGCTGGACGCGCACTTTGTTCTCAAACACAAACGTACGCGTCTTGCTGTCAAACGTCATACGTGTGGCAGTGACATCCAAGCTGGCTGTCCCACCCTCGCAGCCAGGCTGTGAGGGCAGCTTATCAATCGTCCCTGACAGACCTTGACTGAAGCCAGAGTCACTGGGAGAGACCAGGAAGAGACTAAGGGCGCATACTACTCCCCGCCAAGCCATCCTGCGCAGGACACTACCGTCTGTAGAAGGTCGCATGGACCTCATCCTGGAGAACGAAACGTTGCTCCTCCGTCTGGCCAAGAAAGCCGACACCGGCAATCTGCACAAATGCACTCTCGACCAAGACGCTCGCTGGCGTGGAGACGCTATGACTGGCCGCATGCCAGTGTAGAACCTCTGTCACCACTGTGTAGGCATCGAGATAGAGCAGCTGGACATGTCCTCGGAGTATAAAATTGCCTGTCGTATGATCAATTTGGCCAGCATCAGCCACAACATGGAGTGCCTGTGTGGCAGTCGGCAGCACAGCGTGTGCCTGGATCTGCTGGACACGCGTGAGTTGTTGGGCGTCATACCAGGCGGCTTCCTGGGCGACGATTTCCCACGTGTCTCCCGTCTCTGTTTGTTCCAAGAGGCGTACGTTGTGGACACGCATGTCTGGCTGAGCTATCTTCTCTGCTTGGAGTAGATCCAGGGGCAGCGGGGGCTTGCTGCCTAGCCACATACCACCCCACGTCACGAGTAGAAGACCGCCGGTGATCATCCCGAGGATGGTCAAACCTCTCATAAGAGATAGCGATGATAGACGTCTGTCACAGCCGTCACTTCGATCGTACGCTGGTCAAGGTCAAGGATGGCAAGACGCACGGCAAGATGTCCTGTGGGTACAAATCCTGGAAACTTGTCCGCCCATTCGATCATGATGACTCCGGAGGCCGCAATATAGTCCTCAAAACCGATACCCTGCACCTCAGAAGCGGCAGATAATCGATAAAAATCAAAATGATACAGCGGCAAACGACCATCATACGTATGCACCAAGGCAAACGTTGGACTCCGCACATAGGCCTCGGGACTGACCCCCATCCCGGCCGCAAAGCCCTGCACGAAAGTAGTTTTTCCAGCCCCTAAGGTGCCATAACAGGCTACCAGGTCCCCCGCGTGCGCTCGTTGCCCCAGCCGTATGCCGAGGCTCTGCGTCTCTTCTGCCTGTCGCGTCACGTAGCGCCGCGTCACGCTTGACGGCATACGGCGCCCTCCGCCATGGTCTGGAGAGCGTACGGCAGCTCTTCCAGGACATCAGACGCCAGAAGCCCCTGTTGTCCCAAACGATCTCGCACGCGATCCCCTGCTAGCCCGTGGACATACACCCCATACTGCGCCGCCTGGACCGGCTCCAGTCCCTGGCAGAGCAACGCGCCGATGACCCCCGCCAGCACATCCCCCATGCCGGCGGTTGCCATCCCCGGGTTCCCGGTGGGATTGACCCAACGGCGTCCATCTGGAGCATAGATCACCGTATAAGCCCCTTTCAGCACCACATAGACATGATAGCGCTGGGCAAAATCCTCAGCAATGTCGAGACGCTGCGCTTGTAGTGTCGCAGTATCTATGCCCAAAAGGCGTGCCATCTCTCCAGGATGCGGTGTGAGAATAATCGGCCCGGCGCATTGGCGTAACACCTCGAGATGACCCACCAGACAGTTCAAGCCATCAGCATCAATGACCACGGGAACCTGCACACGTTGCAGCACGGCATGGACGCAGGCCTGCGTTTCTGGTTGGGTGCCAAGACCTGGCCCCAGCACCAAGGCGCGCGCTTGCTGCACGAAGTGTTCGACTAGAGGCACCGCCTCGGCGGTGATCCCGCCGGTCGCTGTGGCCGGGAGTGGTAAGGTCATGACTTCGGTCAGGCGTGATGCCATGGCGGCAGCGAGACACGTGGGCAAACCCCAAGTGACCAGGCCCGCTCCAGCCCGGAGCGCCGCTTGACTGGTTAAGACACCCGCCCCAGATTTCCCAAGGGAGCCAGCGACAACCAGGAGGTGGCCGTGGCTCCCTTTATGCGCGTCCGCACGCCGCGGGGGTAACATCCCGCGCAGCATGGTCTGCTCCATCAGCCTCACGGCGAGGCCTTCCGCCTCAATCGCTTGGACGGGAAGGCTAATATCCACAATATGCAATTGCCCGACTGCTGACGCGGCAGGATACAACACGAACGCACGCTTGGGCAGTGCGAAGGTCACCGTGTGCGTCGCCTGGATACAGACCCCAGGAATCTGGCTCTGATCCGCTGCCAGGCCGGAGGGAATATCGACCGCGATCACCATCTTGTGCAAGGCATTAATCGTCTCAATGGCATTGGCATAGAGACCTTCTGGGGAGCTGTGCATGCCCGTGCCGAGGATGGCATCCACCACGACGTCCGCCTCTGCAAGCAGCTGAGCCGCGCGCTTCCAGGCAGAAACCGTCGTACAACGCACGAGAGGGACACCACAGGCGCGGGCCATCGCGTAGGCTTTCCGCGCATCGCCGCGGAGCTGTCCCCCTGCAGTGAGGAGGAAGACACGGGTTGGAATCCCGAGATGCCTGAGATGGCGTGCCAGCACAAAACCATCCCCGCCGTTGTTCCCTCGCCCCGTGACAATGGCCACCTGGCAGTGCCGGAGGTGCGGGATCTGCGCTTGCATCACACGTAACAGTTGGACGCCGGCATGTTCCATCAAGACAATACCGGGAATGTGGTAGGTTTCAATCGCCTGCTGGTCAATGCGCCGCATGGCAGAAGCTGTGGCGATATACATGGCGCGTACTCCTGGGGCACCCCTCAGCGTCTGGTACTTACGCTCTGCCCAGTGCGTGTGTGACGGCTGCACCGATTTGCTGCGCCAAACCCTCAATGAGCGCTTGCTCAGGCCCTTCGACCATCACACGCACGGCAGCTTCGGTGCCTGATAAACGCACGACCACCCGGCCCGTATGACCGAGTCGCTGTTCTGCGACGGTGATAGCCTGCTGTATCGCAGGCAGCGTGAGAGGCTCACGCCGCGCATGGATCGGAATGTTGAGTAGGGTCTGCGGACATTTCTGCAGCACTTCTGCCAACGTAGCCAGTGGCAGCCGCCGCGCCGCCATAGCGTTGAGGACTTGGATGGCGGTCAGTAAACCGTCTCCTGTCGTATGATGCTGGAGAAACACGATGTGCCCCGATTGCTCCCCCCCCAACCAGGCGCCTGTCTGGCGCATCCCGGCGACGACAGATTTATCGCCAACGGGGGTCCGGTGTAGCGTGCATCCCATCGCGTGTAACGCCTGGTCGAGCCCGTAGTTCGCCATAACTGTGCCGACAACCAGGCGCTGGGTAGGCTCCTCACGGCACAAGGCCTGCGCACACACGGCCAACAGATAGTCACCATCCAGAATACGCCCGGTGTGATCTACCGCAATGAGTCGATCCGCGTCCCCATCAAAGGCAAAGCCCACGTCGAGGTTGTTGGCCACCACGTGTCTCTGCAGGCCTTCTGGATGGACAGCGCCGCATTGCTGATTGATATTGGAGCCATCCGGGGCGGCATTCCAGACTTGGACATGACGGCAGAGGTGCTGAAACACGGTCGGGGCAAGAGATGAGGCGGCCCCATTGGCACAGTCTAAACCCACGCGCAGGTTGCACAGCGTCTCATGCCGGAAAGCACGCTGCAAAAAATCGCCATAGAGTTGCCAGCCTTCTGGGTAGGGCCGTGGACAGCCGAGCGCTTCCCCCGTCAGGGGTGCGTCCAGTGCGGGATGGGTGAGACGCGCTTCGATGGCCTCTTCCAGATCATCGTCGAGTTTCATGCCCGTGTGGGCAAAGACTTTAATCCCATTGTCCATGTAGGGGTTATGCGAGGCAGAAATAACGATCCCACCAACCGCATGGCTCTGGCGTACCAGATACGCCACGCCTGGCGTAGGAAGCACCCCCGCCATGAGCACGTCCGCACCTGCGGCGCAGAGACCAGCCGTCAAGGCCGCCTCGATCATCGGACTCGATAGCCGTGTATCACGCCCAACCACCACACGGGGCTTCTCCGCGGCTGGCCCCGGCGCTAACACGGGAACCACGGCACGCCCAAGCGCTAGCACACTTTCTGGAGCCATCGGCCCCACATTAGCCATGCCGCGCACCCCATCAGTCCCAAAGAGACGGCCCATCGTCTCCACTCCTCATACCGCGCACCCCATCAGTCGCGCAGAGACAGCCCATCGTCTCTGCGCCGGTCGAGACCGCATCCTGAGCGCTCACTCTCTCGGCACGTAGCGCCCGCCTCTACGCTAGATCGTGGCCCCGATGGTGCCATTGTGCTGATAGGATGGCCCACACGCCGCAATGAGCGCATCCACCTCTACTGCGTTCAGCTCTTCACGTTCGATAAGTGCCTGCGCCAACGCATGTAACACATGGATATTCGTCGAGAGAATGGAGCGCGCGGTATCATAGCCCTGCGTGACCATCCGCTTAATTTCCTCATCAATGGCAATCGCCGTCACCTCGCTATAATCCTTATGTTGCGCGATTTCCCGTCCAAGGAAAATCTGCTCCTCCTTCGTCCCAAACGCCAGAGGCCCCATCCGGTCGCTCATCCCCCATTCACAGACCATCTTCCGTGCCAACTCTGTCGCCCGCTCAATGTCGTTCCCGGCACCAGTGGTGGGATCATGGAAGATGATCTCTTCGGCAACCCTGCCTCCCATATAAATCGCCAAATTATTTAAGAGGTACTCACGCGGATAGGCATGCTTCTCCTCCGTCGGCAACTGTTGCGTCAACCCTAAGGCCAGACCACGAGGAATGATAGTCACCTTGTGCAACGGATCCGTCCCAGGTAAAAACTTGGCCACGAGGGTATGACCGCCCTCATGGTAGGCGGTGATACGCTTTTCTTCGTCGCTAATCACCATACTGCGTCGTTCCACCCCCATCATGACTTTGTCTTTGGCACTCTCAAAGTCACGCATGGCCACTTGGGTTTTATGCTGCCGCGCCGCATAGAGGGCGGCTTCATTGACCAAGTTGGACAAATCAGCGCCAGAGAAGCCGGGGGTGCCCCGCGCTAAAAGGGCCAAATCGACATCTGACGCCACGGGAATCGTGTGCGTGTGTACGGTCAGAATCCCTAAGCGGCCACGCACGTCTGGGCGGGACACCACCACTTGACGGTCAAAACGTCCAGGGCGGAGTAAGGCGGGATCAAGGACGTCTGGACGGTTCGTCGCCGCAATTAAAATCACCCCGTCGTTCGCCTCAAAGCCATCCATCTCCACCAGCAGCTGATTCAGCGTTTGTTCCCGCTCGTCATGCCCTCCACCTAAACCTGCGCCACGGTGACGTCCTACCGCGTCAATTTCGTCGATAAAGATAATACACGGGGCATGTTTCTTCCCCTGTTCGAAGAGGTCACGAACCCGTGAGGCTCCTACCCCCACAAACATTTCGACAAAATCCGAACCACTGATGCTGAAAAACGGCACATTCGCCTCACCGGCAATGGCGCGCGCCAGCAAAGTTTTTCCGGTGCCAGGCGGCCCCATGAGGAGGACACCTTTCGGAATTTTGCCGCCTAACTTTTGAAAGCGTTGTGGATCCTTGAGGAAGTCAATGATTTCCTCAAGTTCGGCTTTCGCCTCATCCACCCCAGCGACATCAGCGAATGTAGCTTTTTTCTTTTGATCGGACAGCAAGCGTGCCCGACTCTTGCCAAAGGAGAGGGCTTTACTGCCTCCACTCTGCATTTGACGCATGAAGAAGATCCATAAACCCACTAACAACAAGACGGGGGCCCATGATAACAGGAATTGCATGAGGTAAGGATTTTTTTCTGGCACATCCACTTTAATGCCAACCCGTTTCTCTCGCAGCAAACGAATCAGGTCATGATCGCGTGGCATATAGGTTTTGAAGCGACCAGCGAGTCCTTCGCCTCCCGTAGAGTCCCCAGTAATTTTCTCGCCTTCAATCCGTACGCCTTGGATGTGGCCCTGCTCCACACGCTCCAGGAAATCGCTATAGGCAATTTCGCGAATCGGTTGACCTGCTGTGTTAAAATAACTCCACATAAACACAAAAAGCAGAGCAAATACTAACCATAACGCCAGCTTTTGGTAAAAAGGACTCAACGGAATCTCCTTATTCATGCCAGGCATAGGTTCTGCGCACTTTGACGCCTACCAGAAACGCAGCATGTTATCCATGCTTCAGTGCTATGCTGGGACAGATGCCTGGAAGATGCACACACGCACTCTCCGCCACACGCGCATCAATGTTGCGCATGGCTCGACACTGCAGATGTACCACACGTCGGGTGTCAGCGCGAAGCTTACACACCTCAGCAATGCGGTATCCTACCACCCACACGATCGTTTGCTGACTTGCCACCAATGGCACGTCGAGACGTTCTGCCTGTGGGATTTTACTATCGATAAAGAAATCCTGCAGTTTTTTAGAGCCCGGGGCGCCCAGAGGCCGAAAACGATCCCCAAACCGCCAAAATCGCACCGTGAGCGGAACGGACACCGCATCGAGATCGAGCCATGCATCTTGGACATGGCTCACACTCCCCTCCACAGGGACCGCACACACCTCAGCATGCAACTGGATATTCAGCGCCGGAAGTTCCACACGCCCAGGGACCGGTAGTAGCAGAGTGTCGGGCACTGCCAGCCGCTTGTGTCTCTGCCACAGCACGACCATTTCGTTATGCTGTGTGGCCATCAAATGGCGCGGGCCATACCACGGTTTCTCCTGTGTGTCGTGCATCATCCACTGGCGTAAGCTCTCAATATGCCGAAAGCTCAGCCCCTCTGAAGGCGCGAGAAACGTCTCGGTCACACGGAGCAGAAGACGACGCTGGATGGCCAGAGGAATGGTCCGAAAGAGCGTGCGTTGGAGCGTGCGTCTGTGCGCAACCCGGGCATCCACTAGAGGGGATATCCAGGCATCCACCTGGGTTTCCAGGAATGCATCTTCAGCATGCAGTAACTCAGCTACATCATGAAGACGAGGGCTCATCTGAGGATTGTAGCGCCGGAGATGCGGAAGCAGGTCGTGCCGCACGCGATTACGGAGGTACGTCTGCTGGACATTCGAGCTGTCCTCCACCCACGCAATCCCTTCCTGCCGCAGATACGCATAAATTGTCTGGCGTGACACGCACAGCAAGGGGCGAATAAACGGCAAGCGTACAGCAGGTATACCTGCCAACCCCCGCGAACTTGCGCCGCGTACCAGACGCATCAGCACTGTTTCCGCCTGATCATCGGACGTATGCCCCAGGGTAACACGTGTCGCGTTGAGCTTGGCAGCAAGAGCGGAGAAGAAACGGTAACGCAATTGGCGTGCCGCAGGGTGGACGGCAAGCCGCGCCTGCCGCTGTAACCCGCGTACATCCACACGTGTCTGATAGAAGGGAACACCAAGGCGCCGAGCCTGTTGCTCCACAAACAGGGCATCACGCTCGGACTCAACACCACGGAGCTGATGGTTGACATGCGCGACGACGATGGTCAAATGATACGCAGCACGCAACTGAAGCAAGACAGACAGCAGAGCCATCGAATCGGCCCCCCCGGACACCGCGACAATCACGGTATCGCCCTGGGAGAGCATGGCGTATGTTTCGACACACGCCTGCACCTCAGCCAGCAACATCTTTCGCTTCCCACATGATCGAGAGATTGAACCTCCCTACGCATATCTGCAGAGGATTCCCGATAACGCCTCGCGGCGTCTCTCTTGAGCCATGAAGACCCAAAAGACAGTCATATCCCCCATAAAGGACATGAGATGTTATGGCTGCTGAGGCTATCAGCACAACAGCCGATGCCGTCACCACGACAGTCTACCGGTCCTCCTACAGCTTGCGCCCTCCCACACCATGAGGGCTGCACAGCTCACAGCGCCTTGCCCCTAGCGCTACCGTACGGGGATTGGGTGCCGGTTTGCTCACAAATGCTCAAAGGAATCGAGGTAGGAGATGGCGGTGCAGGGACTCGAACCCCGGACACTGCGGATATGAGCCGCATGCTCTAACCAGCTGAGCTACACCGCCAAGGAGAGCTATCTACCCAGCACACCATCTGGTCGTGCCTTAGTGTGAAGCACAATGCCTAGATGGAGAAGGGCAAAAAATACACACTGAGGCACGAGCCACCATCCATACACCTTGACAGAATCGGGGCGAGAGGATTTGAACCTCCGACACCTTGCACCCCA
>SXGT01056997.1_pt1 | contig 20400 bp, 16 predicted proteins | sample 3176221 | NCBI WGS metagenome assembly SXGT01 (sample SAMN11356862, study PRJNA531348) | freshwater metagenome | isolation source: freshwater sample F1-120 | place: China: Fuxian Lake, Yuxi | collected 2017-12-25
ATCTGGTACACCATGAACGTCAGGTGTGGAATCGTGGGGGCGTAGTCGGCGTTCGGCGCCGTACCCACGCCGCGCAGGACCGAGTACTGGAAGCCGCCCACGAACGGACATCCCTCGCCGAACGCCAGGCTGTAGCCAACCGCGGCCCACAGCACCGTGATCACCGCCATCATCGCGAAGCTCTGCGCCATGATGCCGAGCACGTTCTTGCGCCGCACCAAACCGCCGTAGAACAGCGCCAATCCCGGCCCCGTCATCAGCAACACGAGCGCCGAACTCATCAGCACCCATGCATTGTCGCCGGCCGACTGGGCCGATTCGATCGCCGCCTTCATCGCCGCCGCGTCCGCCGTCTGCGCGGACAGGAGCGCGCTACTCGGCGCGGCGAGAAAAAGCGTACGCAGCTTCATCTCCGCCTCCTGGATCTTGCAAGGTAACAGATCCGGGAGCGCCGGCAGGATCGATTTATTTTATCGGGCCGATCACTTTTTCCTTGAAGCGCCCTTGGGCTCCGTAGAGATGTTGTTGATCACCTTGGCGGCGCCGCAAGCGGCGGCGATCGCGTAGACGCCGCCCTTGCTTCCCGGCTGCCTGGCGGTGCCCGTGAAGGTCGCCACCCCCGCCGCAACGGTCACGGTGAATCCCTCCGAGCGCATCCGGGAGGCGCGATTCAAGCCTTCCACGATGCAGGATTGAATCTCCTGGTCTGTCTTGGGCGCGGCCTTCGGGGCCGCCGGTTTGGTGGTTTGAGCGAGGAGTGAGAGCATGGCAAGGATCGGTGAGCACAGGAACATGAAGCGTTGCCGAAACTCAATTCTACCTCATGCTCACTCCACCTCGAACTTCGCCGTGCCTCCGAATCCCCGGTCCACGGCCTCGGCCGCGCGATACCCGCTTCGAACCGCGCCCTCCATCGTCGCCGGCCAGCCGGTGCCGGTCCAATCTCCGGCCAGGAACAGGTTGGCGAATCTCGTATCCGCCTTCGGACGGGTCAACCCCGGCTTGGCGGAAAACGTCGCGCGCGCCTCCTTCACCACGTGCGCCTTCTCGAGTCGCGCCTGGCGAACCAAGGGCAGAAACTCGCCGAGTTCCTCCACCGCCATGCGAATCGCCTCCGCGCGGGGCGTCCCGAGGAGGCTTCGCGACGCGCTCACCACGCACTGGAGATACCGGCCCTCGTGCTTGTCGTACATCCATTGGATGTTGCGGTCGAGCAGCGTCGCGTGTGGCAGATCCGTCACCCGGCGGTCGAACCAGAGGTGGATGCCGGTGATCGGCGAATGCTCCCACCCGTCGAAGTCCAGTCCCAGTTCGGGCGCGATCGCGTTCACACGTTCGAACGGCACGGCGCAGACGTAGGCGCCGGCCGTCCAGCGCTCGCCGCCCGCGTCGATTCCCACGACTCGTGCGCCGTCGAACGCAATGCGATCCACCGGCACTCGATGCCGAATCCGAACCCCCGGTAAGTTCGCGTAGAGTTCGGCGAGCGGAACCGAGGGCACGCCCATTTCGTAACCGGTGGAACTGGCGAGAAAGCCGAGGTGGAACACCTGAAAGCCATGCGAGGCGGCCATTCGGTCCAACTCTTCGTTCACCGCCGACACCAGCACCTGGCGCCAGAACCTCTCGATCGCGCCGGTGGTCTGCTTCTTCTCGCGCAGCCAGTCGAGCATCGTGATGCGATCCAGATCGCGGCGGGATTCCCGCTCGCGGCGGATCGCCAGCATCCCGCGCGCGATGGAGAACTTGTCCGCCAAGCTCAGGAATCGCAGCCGCGCGAACGACCCGGAGAAGTGCAATGGCGCCGGCAGCGCGCCCGCCTTCATCGTGGAGACGCGGCCCCCCGGCTCGATGAAGTAGAACTCGCGCCAGAAGCGAATCTTGTCCTCCGCCCCCACGCGCCGGTAGAAATCGAGCAGGTTGGAGCAGCATCGCAGCAGCACGTGCTGGCAGTTGTCGATCGTCTCGTCCTGGTGCGGATACGACGTCGCCCGGCCGCCGAGGAACGGCCGCGCCTCGAGCAGATCGACCTCATGTCCCGCGCCCGCGAGCGCCGACGCGGCGGCCAGTCCGGCCAAGCCGCCACCCGCCACCAGGACGCGCGCCACTAGAGGGAGGGCAGGCGCATCCGCTTCCCGCCGCCGGGATCGCTGTCGGACAGCTCGATCGCCAGCCAAATAACCATGCAAAGGAAGAGAACGAATACGGCGTCAGCCATGGTCTTCACAGTATCCGGGGAAATGCCGGAGATGGCAACCATATTCAGTCCCAGTACCCGGTGTACGTTCCCAGCGCCAACGCCAGTACTCCGAACGTCACCGGAAACGCCGCCAGCGCCGCCAACAGCCGCGTCCGCCACGGCCATGCCGGCAGGAAGCTGACGACGGCTTGAACGGCGATCAGCGTTCCGAAGATCCCCGCGTAGCCCTCGTAGCCGAACGAGCAAAACGGGCAGTGCTTTCCGATCGCGTTGTGGATGTTGCAGTGCTTGTCCGCCTCCGCCCAAAGCCAGTCGCAGCCGCAGCGGAACACCAGGTGGCAAACATTGATGAAGAAGATGCTGGTGACCGCGGCGGCCGCGCCGAACACCGCCAGCGACGTCTTGTCCGGCATTCGCATCAGACGTCCGCCGCGGCCCTGCGAGCCGCGCTGAGTACGTTGCGAATCAGCCTCTGCCCGCATTCGTCCTCGAGCGTCAGGATCGATTCGGGATGGAACTGCACCGCTTCGATCGGCAGGTCGCGGTGGCGCACGCCCATGATCACGCCGTCGTCCGATTCCGCCGTCACTTCCAACACTGCCGGCAGCTTGTCGCGAATGGCGAAAAGCGAATGATAGCGGCCCACCTTGAACCGTTCCGGCAGCCCTTCGAAAACCCCTTTGCCATCGTGCGTCACCATGGACGGCTTGCCGTGCACCGGATAGTCGAGGATGCCGAGTTCGCCGCCGAACGCCTCCACGATTCCCTGCAGACCCAGGCAGACGCCAAAGGTGGGAATGCCTTCCTTCGCCAGGCGGCGCACCAGATCCGGTACGCCGAAATCGGACGGCCGGCCCGGGCCCGGCGAGATCAACACCATGCCGGGCCGAATCCGTCGCAACAGGTCCAGCGGGAACCCCGCGCGGTAGGTCACCACCTTCGCGCCGGTTTGCCGCGCGTAGTTGGCCAGCGTGTGGATGAAGCAGTCGTCGTTGTCGACCAGCAACAGTTCCAGACCAGCGCCGGGCAGATCCACCGCCGCCTTGTCCGCCGCCTCCGGGGAAGCGGGTCGTAGCGCGCGGAAGAAACCGGTCGCCTTGTGCCGTGTCTCGAGTTCCTCGCTCGCCGGAACCGAGTCGTAGAGCAGCGTCGCGCCCACCGGGTAGCGCGCTTTTCCATCCCGGAGATGAACCGTGCGAATCAGGATGCCGGTGTTGATATCGCCGTTCATCGAGATCATGCCCACCGCGCCACCGTACCAGCCACGAGCGTCTTTCTCGAGATTCTCGATCGCCTGCGCCGCCCATTTCTTCGGCGCGCCGATCACCGTCACGGCCCACATGTGGGTCAGGAACGCGTCGAGCGAGTCGAACTGGGGATCGAGCGTGCTCTCCACGTGATCCACGGTGTGGAACACTCCCGCGTACGACTCGATCAACCGCCGCGCGATCACCTTCACCGATCCCGGCACGCTCACCCGCGACTTGTCGTTGCGGTCCACGACGGTGCACATGGTGAGTTCGGACTCTTCCTTGAGCGATCCGAGCAACTCGCGCACGTTGTCGGCGTCGCGCAGTGGATCGCCGGTGCGGCGCGCGGTGCCCGCGATCGGGCAGGTCTCGATGCGGCGGCCTTCCACGCGCACGAACATCTCCGGAGAGGCGCCGATCAGCGCCTCGTCTCCGAACTGCAGAAAGAACTCGTAGGGGCTCGGCGACGCTCTCTGCACGCGGCCGAACAGGGCGGACGGGCTGTCCGAATACGGCGCGGAGAATGTCTGCCGCAGCACGACTTCGTAGTAGTCGCCGCGCTTCATCCCCTCGCGGACCTTTTCCACCTTCGCCATGTACTCTTCGGGGGAATGGTCGGACACGATCTCGCCCGCGGGCATCGGAACGGGCGGACGAATGGCGGGTCCATCGCTCGAAAGCCCGTTCGTGGAGACGCCATCCATCTCGAACTCATAGCGGTAGCGTTCGATGGTCTCTTTCTTGCGATCCATGTACTGGATGTCGTCGCAGAGAAAGAGGTGGAGATCCTTGGCGCCGTCGCGCGGCAGTTCCAACGCGATCGGGTCGAACTGGAACAGCAGGTCGTAGCCGAACGCGCCCACCAGCGCCAGCTTGTTGTCGTCCGGGTTGCCGAACTCCCGGATCAGCGCCCGCAGAATCGAGAACGCGGAGGGTTGCCGGCTGCGCTCCTCCTCGGGAAACAGCGCAGGCAGAGGCTTCAACCGCCCCTTCGACGAGCCGTCCGGCGCCGCTTCGAACGACTCCCAATGGGGATGATCCGCCAGCACCCGGTGCATCATCCGGCAGATCGCCGAACCTCGCGCGTTGAGGGGGTGCAACTCGAGGTCCCGCCCCCGCCCCACGATCTCGACAGGCGGCCGCACGGAGGCGATGTCCCAGCGCGAATAGCGCCCCGGATATTCGTAGCCGGAGGACAAATAAAACCCGCGCCGCCGGTCGAGCGTCTCGAGAAGGCGCCCGAAACCCTTCTTGTAGGGAACGCTCGAGGCGGTCCTCGTCACCGCGATCCCGTGGGGGGTGACGTATTGCAAAAGCCGCATGGAGATTGACCGGCCGAAGCCTGTGGAAGCCTTCAGAATAGCATGTTGACAAAAGGCGAATAAAAGGCGAACATCGATCCATGGCGGAGCGGCTGGTTGGGATCGCGCGGTTGGCGGCAACGGGCGCCTCGCTGGACTCCAAGCGCGAAGTGGAGTACCGCCAACTTCCCACCTTCAAGCTGCTGAACCGGTGCACGTCGCCCGATATGCCGTTCGACTGGACCATCAACCCTTACCGGGGATGCGAGATCGGCTGCAAATACTGCTACGCGCGCTACACCCACGAATTCATGGAGCGCCGCGAGCCCGATGCGTTCGAACGCGAGATCTTCGCCAAACAGTGGAATCGCGCCGATTTCCTGAAGGACCTGCGCCGCATCGAGCCAGGTTCGCGCATCGCCATCGGAACGGCCACCGACCCGTACCAGCCGGCCGAGCGCCGCTACGGTGTGACGCGATCGATCCTCGAAGTGTTCGCCGAACGGTCTGGCTATCGGGTGGGCATCACCACCAAGAGCGATTTCGTGACCCGCGACATCGACGTACTTCGCGCCGCATCGCGAGGCAACCGGGTTTCCGTGCACCTGACGATTACCACCGTGGACGCCGCGCTGGCCCGCAAGTTGGAACCGCGCGCGCCCCGGCCCGATTTGCGCCTGGCGGCGGTGAAGCGGCTGTCGGAGGCGGGCATCGACGTGGGCGTGTTCGCGAGCCCGGTCCTGCCCCTGATCACCGATAGCGACGCGCAACTCGAGGCGCTGTTCGCGGCGGCGCGGGATGCCGGCGCGCGGTTCGTGGTGGCGAATCCAGTGTTCCTGATGCCCTGCGCGTTGCGCGTGTTCCTGCCGTTTCTGGAAACCGAAGTCCCTCGCCTGGCCACGCGGTATCGCGACCGGTTCACCAAACAGCCCTACCTGCGCGGCGATTACGCGGAACGCCTACGGGGCCGGATCGCGCGGCTTCGCGAGCGGTTCGGAATGGCGAGCCGTTCGGAGTCTCGCGACGACGCGCCGTGGCCGGAGACGGCGCAACTCTCGCTGTTCTGATTACTCGAAAGCGAGCATGAGGCGGCGGTAGAACTCCATCGCCTGTTCCACCTGCGCGCACTCCACCCATTCGACCGCCCCATGGGCCTGGTCGATGGACCCCGGTCCCAGCAGAATCGACGGGATCCGGCGCGCCGAAAACGCGCTGGCGTCGCTGCCGTAGGGCACGCCGGAGGCTTCTGGATCGAGCCCCATCGATCCCAGCACCTGGCTCGCCGCCACCGCCAAGGGCGCGTCCGGCGCGGTTTCCAGCGGCTGCGTCACCAGCATCGGAGCATTCATGGTGGCGCCGATGCCGAGCCCTTCCACCATCGCGCGGTACTCCTCGAACACGCCCTCCGGCGTTTCGCCGGGATTGATCCGGCGGTCCAACTCGATCTCGCAGGAATCGGGCACGAAGTTGACTTGAACGCCGCCGCGGATGATGCCGGCGTTCACCGTCGGCGAGCCCACCAGCGGATGCCGGCGCTTCTCGAGTTCCGCCACCGAGCGGTCGATTGCGCCGATCACGCGAGCCATGAGCGAGATCGCGTTGACGCCGAGATGTGGCTTCGAACTGTGGGCCGCGCGGCCGTGCGTGCGGATCTTCCACCGCAGCACGCCCTTGTGCGCGACGACCAGACGGTTGGACGTGGGCTCGGCGACCACGGCCGCGTCCGCCTCCAGGTCCTCGCACAGCTTGATCGCGCCCTTGCCCGAAAACTCCTCGTCGGCGGCGGCCACGATCCAGACCTCGGCGGGCGGAACCACGCCCTCCGCCTTCAACGACGCGGCGGCCTGCATCATCGCGGCGAGGCCGGCCTTGGTGTCGCACGATCCGCGCCCGTACATCAGTCCATTTTCGACGCGCGGATCGAACGGCGGGATCGTCATGCCGTCGATGGAAACGGTGTCCACATGCGCCTCGAAGACGATGCGGCGCGAGGCGGAGCGGCCCGGGAGAACGGCGATCGTATTGGGGCGGCCGGGGGCGAACTCCTGGGTGCGCACTTCGAATCCGCGGGTCCGGAAGAACTCGCCGATCCACGCCCCGATGGCCGCTTCCGGCACGCCGCTTTCATAGGATGGGTTGATGCTGTTCACGCGGATCAATTCCGCCAGGGTTTCGAGGACAGGGCTCACCGTCGTAGGATCGCAGATTCCGCGTTACCGCATCGCGGATTGAAGGAACCGCAACGTCAACGGCAACTCGCGAGCCACCACCGCGAACTCGTGACCTCCCTCGTGCAACTGGAACTCGTGCTCGATCCCCAGTTCTTCCAACCGGCGGCGCAACGACTCGTTCATCGCACGGTCGTAGGCCCGATCGCCCGTCGCGATCCGCGCCTTCTTTCCCCGCAACGCGGCCACCCGGGCCATCGGGTTGTGCGAAGGCCACGACTCCGGCTGGCCGAACACCGGCGGCACGGAGTGGTTCCGCTCCTTCGGGTACGCCGGGTTCGGGAAATCGGCGAGCGAGATCGTTCCGGCCCACGCCGCGAATCGCGAGGGATGCAGCGTGATCAACGCCAATGAGCCGAACCCTCCCATGCTCCATCCCGTTATGGCGCGGCGCTTCGGACCGCGCGACAACCGCAACGGCTTCTCCACCGCGTCCAGCAGGTCGAGCACTCGCGATCGCGCCGGCTCCAACCACCACGACGCCCCACCGTCGGGCATCAGGATCACCGCGCGGCTCGAGGCCAGAGCGGCCCTCGTTTCGGGATTGTCGATCAGGGTGCGCCGGTTGCGCCCGGCCCCGTGCAACAGCACGATGGCCGCCCGGCCGCGCGTTGGCTTCTCTGGCACGAACAGCGCGAACCTGCCCTCCCGCTCGCAATCGAGAAAGCCGCTCCCCAGATCCATGCAGCGCGCCCCGATCAACGCAAGCGCGGCGATCGCGGTCACCGGATCCCCTCGGTCACCGTGCCCGATAACGCTTTCAGGAACTCCGCCAGAAGGCGCTTCTCCTCCTTGGTGAGGTCCAGTTTTCGAATCTCCGGATCCAGATTCGGATTGGCTTCGCCGCCCTTGTCGTAGTGTTCGATCACGTCCTCGATCGTGGCCAGGCTGCCGTCGTGCATGTAGGGGGCGCGGCGGACCACCTCGCGCAACGTCGGCGTCTTGAACTCGCCCTTCTCCGCGCGGCCCGGATCCTTCGAGCGCAGACCCGTATTGTGAAACCGCTCGTCGGTGAAGTTGGGACCAACGTGACACGAAGCGCAGCCAGCCTTGCCGCGGAAGATCTTCAACCCGGCGATCTGTTCCGCGGTCATGGCGGACCGTCCGCCGCGCGCATAGCGATCGTAGGGAGCGTCCCCGGCGAGAATCGTGCGGACGTAGGTGGCCAGGCAACGCGCCATCCCGGCGAGATCCATCGCCGGATAACGCCCGCTGGCGCGCACCCTCTCGAGCGCGCGATCGAGAGGCAAGTCCATCTCCACTTCCGCTTCCACCGGCTTCAACACCTGTTCCTCGAGCGACGCTACGCGGCCGTCCCAGAAGAAACTCTTCCCGTAGGCGCGATTCAGAATGGTAGGCGTGCGGCGCGTTCCCTTGCGATTCGCGAGGCCCACCGCGAGCGGCTTGTTGTCGGTGAACGCGCGATCGGGATCGTGACAAGTGGCGCAGGAGACCGTGCGGTCGCGCGACAGATCCTTGTCGAAGAACAGGCGGCGTCCAATCGCGGCGGTGTCCGCCCGGACCGGATTGTCTTCCGGGGTCGCGATGAAACGGTCCAGGCCGAGCGGAATCGTGAGATCCGCCGCGGCCGCGACGCCGCCGAGGACTAGCGCGGCAAACCGTCGAGCGCCCATATCTCCGAAGAGAGCTTCCCGGCCCCGATCGCCACATATCCGCCCGCCACGCTGAGCGAGGTCACCACCGCGCGCGTCGCGCCGAGATCCACGGTGGCCGGCAGCATCTCGAATCCGCCGGAGTGCGCGGCGATCCACGATGTTCCCACCGCCGCGAGCGCTCGCCACTCTTTGCCTGAGCCGATCGTCGAGACCGCGGTCCCATCCCACAGCTTCACCTGCGCGCCCTCGACGAACGCGACTCGCTTTCCATCCGACGCCAGCGCCTCGAGCGGCGCCGTTCCCCGGTAGAGCGTGCGATCCGGTAGAACGGCCAGTTCGGCGCCGCGCGCCACGACGATTCCCGCCTCGGTATCCACGGCGTCGTAGCCTCGAAACGGCGCGTCCGCCGATTGCGTCAAGGCCTTGACCGCGCCCGTGGCCGCGTCCACCTGGAAGACGCCGCCGCGGCCCTTGCCATCGCTCCCGGAAATCAGCAGAGCGGCCCCGTCTCGCATCCATCGCAGACGCTCCATGTGGGCGAGCTTGGCCGGCAGCGGGCGGTCCGCGCCCGCCGCCACGTCGCGAACGGCTATCGTGCGCGCATCATGCCCGAAGTTGCCGGCTCCACTCGGCGCCAGCCACGCGAGCCGCTTTCCATCCCGCGAAAGCGCTGGACTCCAGCCATCCGCCACGCGGTCCGGCTTCGACGCGAACCGCCCGTTCCACGTCCCCACCAGCACGCCCGCGCCCGCTTGCCGCAACGCGTAGTAGAGAGCGCCATCGCGCGTCATGCCCATCGGCAAAACGCGTCCCAGCCCTTTGCGGACCGGCTCGGGCGATCCGGCCGCGCGGCCATCCTTCACGGCGACCGACCAAAGATCCATGGACCCGGCGCGGTCACTGGCGAAGTAGATCCGTCCACCGGCCGGCGACCACACCGGAAACAGATCTTCCGCCGCGTGTTCCACCAGCTTCCGCTCGCTCGAGCCGTCCGCCGACAGCAGATAGATGTCGCGATCCGAGCCGCCGTCGCGGGCGAAGTTGTCGTAGACGATCCACTTGCCATCGGGCGAGAAGTCCATCTTCTTCGGATAGACCCAGTTCAGCGACTTGAGCACGCGCGCCTCGCCGCCGTCCGCCGGCACGAGCGAGATTTGGCTGATATTGTCTTTTCGAAAAAATAATGTCAAGATCCATTTGCCATCCGGCGACCAGGCCGAAGGCTGCACGAAGCCCGCCTCTTCGCTGCGAAACAGCATCTTCGGCTCGCCGCCCGCGATCGCCACGACGCGCAGATCGTAGAAGCCTTCCTCGTTGAACCAGGCGTAGGCGGCGCGGCGCGAGTCGGGGGAGATGGTGGAAAAGTACGCGAACTCGCCCGGCGTCTTCTTCGCGGTGAGCCGGCGCATCGCTCCCGAAGCCAGATCGCGAACCGCCAGATCCCCCGTTTCCGGATCGACGCAGGAGAGCCACTTGCCGTCTGGCGACGGCGATCCCTGGTGCGTCGCCGCGCCTTCGGTCCACACGGCGCGGGGCGCGGCCAGCACGGCCAGTGCCAACAAAGCCGGGAGCATTCAAGGCCATCTTACACGTTTGCTAGAATCGCGATTGAACCGATGAGAGGCTCCAGCACACGGTGGGTCGCGCTCGCCGCGGCGATATTCGTCGCCGCGCCCTGTCTCGCCGCGAAAAAAAAGAAGAACGAGGACGTCACGCAGACCCTCGAGGTGTTGCCCGATCCGCCGCAGGTGGTGAAAGTCGATACCGCCCGGCTGACGTTCGAGATCTCGCCGCTGTCCGGCAAGGGCCTGCTGTCGGCGCAGGTAAAGGAAGCGATCAAGGCGCTGTGGAAGGTGAATCGCGGCGAGCAGATCGTCAAGCTGCGCGCCTTCGTCGCGGGCACCGGCGACATGCGGCGGTTCCAGCAACTGGTGAGCGAGATGTTCTCCGAGAAGCGGATGCCGCTCCCGGTGGTGAGCACCGTGCAGGTGGGCGGACTGCCGCTGGAGGGCGCTTCCGTGGTCATCGAATCGACTTCGCTTTCGAAGAAGCCCGTCAACCCGCATGGACTCGCGTTCATCTCGGGGCAGGCGGCCGAGGCTCCCATCGATCCCGACAAACCGAAGATGCACGTGGCGCCGCTGGCGGTGCAATCGGTGGAAAAGCTCAAGAAGGCTCTGGCGGCCGCCGGATTGAGCGCGGACGATGTGCTGCGCGTCTCCTGCTTTTCGAGTTCGCTCGACGACTACGAGCAGGTCCGCTCGATCGTGGCCAAGGACTTCGGCGGCGCCGCGCTGAACATCGTGCAGATCCAACGCGCGCCCGCCAACGCCGTGGTGGAATGCGAAGCCGTCGCCCGCCTGGGCAAGGCGCCCGCCCAGCCGGTGACTCTGATGAACCCCGATAGCCTGGAGGCATCGAAGAACTACTCGCAGATCGCGCTGGTGAACTCGGCCCGCGTCGTGTTGACCGGAACTCAGATGGGATTCCGCGCTCAGGGCGCCGACATCCGGCTGGCGTTCGAACGGCTGAAGGGCAGCCTGGAACAGAGCGGCGCCAAGATCGACCGCGTGATCATGTCGAGCATCTATCCGCTTACCCGCGCGGTCATGGAGAAGGTCCGCGCCGTCCGCTTCGATTTCTACGACCGCGCCCGTCCCCCCGCCAGCACGATGCTGCCGTTCGAGGGACTTCCCTCCGTCGACGCCACCTTCGCGCTCGACGTGGTGGCGGTGCTGCCCGATTGATCGCGCGGCCCGTCCGCGCGCGAGGAAACAATCATGTCGAAAACTGTCGTCACCTTCGGTGAGATCATGCTGCGCCTGGCCCCTCCGGGCTTCGAGAGATTCCTGCAGTCGCCCCAGTTTCTGGCGACGTTCGGCGGCGGCGAAGCCAACGTCGCGGTCGCGGTGTCCGGATTCGGCGGGCAATCGCGGTACGTCACCGCGCTGCCGCCGAACAACCCGGTGGTGGATGCGTTCATCGGCGAGATGCGGCGCTTCGGCGTCGACGCAAGCCACATCGTCCGCAAAAAGGGCCGTTTCGGCATCTACTTCGTCGAACCCGGCGCGAATCAGCGCGCGTCGAAGGTGGTCTACGACCGCGAAGGATCGTCCATCGCGCTGGCTAAGCCGGGCGACATCGACTGGACGACATGTTTCGAGGGCGCGGGCTGGTTCCACATCACCGGCATCACGCCGGCGCTCAGCCAGTCGGCCGCGGATCTGGCCGTGGAGAGCGTGAGCGCCGCCCGCGCCGCCGGCCTGACGGTTTCGGTGGACCTCAACTACCGCAAGAATCTCTGGAAATACGGCAAGGCGCCGAAGGAGGTGATGCCGGAGATCGTGCGCCACTGCCACTACGTCATCGCCAACGAAGAGGATTGCCAGATGACCCTCGGCATCGAATCGGCGGCCGATGTCCACTCCGGCAAGCTGGAGCATTCGCAATATGAGGCTCTGACGGCGTCGGTGCTGGCCGCCTATCCCAACCTGAAAGGAATCGCGGTGACGTTGCGCGAATCCCACAGCGCGTCGCGCAACGGGTGGTCGGCGTGCTTTCACGACGGATCGGCGTTCCTGCTGAGCAAGCACTACGACATCACGCACATCGTCGACCGCGTGGGCGGCGGCGATTGCTTCGCCGGCGGCTTGATCTTCGGCCTGCTGCATTTGCCCGCGGCGCAAGACGCGCTGGAGTTCGCCGTGGCCGCTTCCTGCCTCAAGCACTCGATCCCCGGGGACTTCAACCGCTTCACCCGCGACGAGGTCGAGGCTCTGGTCAAGGGCGGCGGATCGGGACGGGTCCAGAGGTAGGGCGGCGATGCCCGCGCTCACTCCCAGACTGATCGGATACGTGACCGCGGCGTACGTCGCCGGCGGGCTCGCGCTTTTCGGGCACTGGGCTCTGACGGGCAGCTTCGACCTCACGCAGTTCTATTTCCGGTACATCGGCGCCGCGTTCCTCATCGGCGCGGCGCTGGTCGAGACCGTCCTCTGCCTTTCCGTTCATCGCGGCTTCGGTCCCGGCGAAGCCATGGGGACTGCCTGGCTGCTGCTGGGAATGGGCGGCGCATCGCGAGCGGTGGGCTATTTCAGCCGCCATTTGTTGGCCTACCATCCGGGAATCGCCGGCCTCTCCCCGGACGACGCCAAGCTGCTCGACGATTTCGGAAGAGACCTGGCTGGACCCTTGGCGATGACGATCCAGGCCGTCGCGCTCTGGATCGCGCTAAGGGTTCACGCCAAGCTGGGGCTCGAAAGCAGCTTTACGCCGGCCGACTGGATCCTGCTCGGCGCGGTGAGCGCGTTCGGCCTGTCCCAGGTCGTCCAGCTACCCGGCTGGATCGCCGAGGCCGCTTCGCCTCCGAGCCTTCAGTGGTTGATCGGCTGGTCGATGTATCCGTTGCTCTCGATCCTGCTGGCCGCGGCGATCGCGTTGCGGCGCCGTATCGGGCCGCTCCGTCCCGGTCTGTTCGCGCAGTGCTGGGGCAGCTACACAGCCGGGATTTTGCTCACCGCCCTCGGCATCGCCCTCAACGAATTGATCGCGAGAGAGATCATCCGATGGCCCTGGGACGCGGGCTTCTGGCTGGTCTGGTATCCGGCGGCGGCGGCCTATGCGTGCGCGCCGCTCTACCAGCGAATGGCGATGCGCCGCCTGGAGTGTTGGGAACTGGACGAGTCCGCCCTGGGCGACACCCGGCGTCGAGACTGAGTGGCTACGCCACCTCGGCGGGGCGGGGAGCCGATCCGCGATCGAAGAGCGGATACCTGTCGGCGGTGCGATTAGAGTCAACACCGTTGCCGGCGCCAGGCCGCCGATGATCACCACGGCGCTCCCCGGTTCCCGGCATCCCCTGCCGGCTGTACTCCGAGGCAAAATCTCACAGGATACGCCGGTTTTCATCAGGCGCGCCCGCGTGATACGCTCTTCCCCATGATGCGGACCGCTGTTTGCGCTTTGTTCACAGCCGCGACACTCTTCCCTCAAACCACATCCACCGAAGTCACCGGAACCGTCGCCGACGTGACCGGGGCCGTCGTTCCGGGAGCGAGCGTCGTGCTGCTGCGCGTCGCCACCGGGGTTCGAAGGACCACCGTGACCACGCGTTCCGGCGACTACGCGTTCCCGCTGATCGAGGCCGGCGAGTATGCGGTCACGGTCTCTACCCAAGGTTTCAAGACCAAGGAAACTCGTGGAGTCTTCGTGGAATATCAGCAAAAGGTCCGCGTCGACTTCAAGCTGGACGTTGGCGGCACGACGGAGACGGTCGAGGTCCAAGCCAACGCCATTGCGCTCAAGACCGAGGATGCGTCGGTCGGCGGACTGATCGAGAACCGCCGGGTCGTCGAGTTGCCGCTGAACGGCCGCAACCTCGCCGGACTGGCGGTGCTGGTCCCCGGCGTCCAGTACGGCATCCGCCAAGGCTACGACGGCACGGACGGCTATCCGATCCCCGGCGGGCTGGTGGCGGTGAGCGCCAACGGGCAGCGGGAAGTGAACCAACAGATCACGCTCGACGGCGTCGTGGCCACGGAGGGCCGCGTCAACACGATGGTGTTCAGCCCGTCGATCGACGCCATTGAAGAGTTGAAGGTCCTGACCAGCAGCTATTCGGCCGAGTACGGCCAGAACAACGGCGCGATCGTGCAGGTGTCGATGAAGAGCGGAACCAATCGATTCCGAGGCACGCTCTACGACTTCCTGCGTAACGACATCTTTTCGGCCAAGAACTACTTCCTGAACTTTCAGCTTCCCGCCACCGCGATCCGGACGCCGAAGAGCGTGCTCCGGAGGAACCAGTTCGGATCTTTCGTCAGCGGCCCGTTGTATCTGCCGAAGCTCTACAAGGGCCGCGACCGCACGTTCTGGGCATTCAACTACGAAGGCCGCCGGGAGACCATCGAGAACCCCACGCGGGGCTTCTTCTTCCCCGAGGAGTTCCGCCGCGGCGACTTCTCCCAACTCCTCCAGCCATTGGTGCGGGACGGGCGCGCCGTCCGCAACCCGCAGATCGTTTTCGACCCCGTCACCGGCGAGCCGTTTCGAGACAGCGAAGGCAATATCACTAACATCATCCCGCACAGCCGCATCAACAAAAACGCCCAGGACTTCATCAACCGCTTCATGCCGCTGCCGACATTCCGCCAGGAAGATCTGCTCGACCAGAACGTCGAGGCCAACGTCGCCAGCCGGATCAGCTCCAACCAGACCTTCGCCCGCATCGACCACAACTTCAGCCAGAACGACAAGGTCTTCGTCCGCATCGCGCACGACCGGGCCCGCCGCACGCAGGGCAACATCAATCCGAACTTCCGCGTGTTCACCGTGGCCCACTCGACAAACCTCGCCGCGCAGCACCTCCACATCTTCTCGCCAAGCGTGATCAACGAGCTTCGCTACGGCTTGAACAAGGCCAACGACGACTTCTTCAATCCGCGCACCAACAGCGATTTCGATCTCGACAGCCTGGGGATCGGGCCGTTCCGCGTGGCTTCGGAGAACAACCGCAAGTTGACCGCGCGCGAGGCGGGGCTGCCGCCCACCGGCATTCTCCCCGGCGATTCCGACGTCGGCAACGGATTCAACTTCAACACCACGCACCAGGTCAACAATAACCTCTCCATCGTTCGCGGCACGCACAATTTCAAGGCCGGGTTCGATTTCCGCCGGTACATACTGAATCGCGCCGCCGCGAATCAGCCGCGCGGATCGGTGGCGTGCTGCCAGGGCGGATACACGTTGGCCGGATGGCTGATGGGCTATCCGAACGGATCGACCACGGCGGAAGGCCTGCCGTTCACCGCGCCGCGCCAGAACCGCTGGAGCGCCTACTTCCTGGACGAGTGGAAAGTGACGCGCAAGCTGACCGCCAACCTGGGCATCCGCTGGGACTTCTTCCAGGTCCCGCTCGACGCCGACGGAGGCTGGCGGGCGCTGAGGCTCGACATCCTGACCAAGGCGTCCGATGGCAACTCCTATCCAACCCTGGTACCCACTCCCGGCCAGAAGAACTGGCCCAGCTACAACACCGACAACCGCTATTTCATGCCGCGGATCGGGCTGGGCTACCGCGCCACGGAGAACTTCGTGGTCCGCGCCGGATTCGGATGGTTCGCCAACGCGCAACAGTTGAACAACTTCACGATCCTGAATCTGCAGCCGCCACGATCGGGGACGTTCAGCTACAACGCCGTCACCGATGTCGCTCAATTGCTGACCTATGAGTACGCCGGCCGCTCGGTTACGGTGCAGACCCGGAGGATCCGGCCCGGCACGCAGGTGATCACGCTCGACAACCTGTTCCCGGGCCAAGGCACCGCGCCGGCGCGCCAGAACCTGACGGTCATGCCGCCCGACAACAAGTCGAGCAATCACGTCCAGTGGAGCCTCGACATCCAGCGGAGCCTGCCCTGGAAGTCGGTGCTGACGGTGGGATACATCGGCAGTAAGACGAGCAATCTCGACAACAACCTGTCGAACTTCAACTCGCCCGATCCGTCGCCGAACACCGATATCGACAACCGCCGCCCGTATCAGTGGTACGTGAGCGAGGGCGAAGGCAGCACGCGGCGCCGGCTGGGGACCATCCGTTATCTCGACAGCTATGCGAATGGCTCCTATCATGGACTGCAGGTCCACTACGACAAGAAGTACTCGGAAGGGCTTACTTTCGGCGTGGCCTACACGTTCAGCAAGGCGCTCGGCGAAGGTTACGGCCGCAACGAGGGTGGCGGCGGGGTGGGCGGAGTCTACCAGAATCCACGCGACCGGCGGGCCGACCGGGGCCGCTACGGCTTCGACGTTACCCACAACCTCATCTTCAACTTCGTCTACGAACTGCCGTTCTTCAAGACCATGAAAGGGACGCGCGGATTCTTCCTGTCCGGCTGGCAGACCAACGGCATCCTGACCAATCGCAGCGGCTTTCCGTTCAACATCGCCGGCGGCAATATCAATACGGGCAGCGCATCGCGGCCGGACCGGATCTCCGACGGCCGCATCGCCGAGCCGACACGCCAGAAGTGGTACGACGCGCAGGCCTTCCGGCGGGTGGATTGCAACATCCCGCAGCACCCCGAGATCTGCCACTACGGCTCGGCGGGCAGCGCGATCCTGACCGCGCCCGGCGCGCATGCGGCGGACCTGACCGCGTTCAAGAACTTCCATATCAAGTGGTTGGGCGAGGAGTCGCGCTTGCAGTTCCGCTCCGAGTTCTTCAACGCGTTCAACACGCCGAACTTCGGCAACCCCGGCGCGCCGTCGTTCCTGACGCTGGACTCGATCACGCCGGACGGCGCCAGGGACGGGCAAGTGACCAGCCTCCGGTTGCCAATGCGGATCGTCCAGTTTGGTATGAAGCTCTATTTTTAGCTTGTGGCGGTTGCGGGCGCCTTGCTCCTCTCGAGGGGGCGCTCGCACCCCCTGCGCTACTCCCGTTATCGGCCGCGGTGTGGGAACCCGGACAAACCCGGACGATTTCGGTGTCCGGAGTCACGGCTGGGCCCGTGTGGAGAAATCAGTTATTATGTTATTCGCAACCGCTACAGCGGTCCGCGAGCCCGGACAAAGCGGGCCTAATTCGGCACAAGAATACGGCATCGGCCTCGAATATCGTCCTCCTGGGCAGCCTCATTTCGGTGGCCATATTGAGCGCCTCATCGGGACCACGATGGGAGCAGTTCATTTGCTTCCCGGAACCACGTTCTCCAACGTCGCGGACAAGGGCAGCTACCGTTCGGAGAAAACTGCCGTCCTCACTCTGCCGGAATTAGAATCCTGGATCGCCCTGCAAATCGCTGGCGTCTATCACCAATCGGTCCACTCAGCTCTGCACTGCTCGCCGCTCCAGGCTTGGACTGATGCTGTGGCCCAGCGCTCGCGGCCGATCAGGCATCCGGTTGACCCGGCCCAGTTCTTCCTGGATTTTCTGCCCGGCGAGCAACGGCTGATCCGGCGCGACGGTATTCGTCTCTTCAATATTTTCTACTGGGACAACTATCTGAGTCCGCTGGCGGGGCGGTCCAAGACGACCGTGTTGGTCAAGTACGATCCGCGCAACCTCTCCCGAGTCTATGTGCGCGACCAAGATGGCCGCCATTGGCCGATCCCCTATCGCGACCTCGCGCTCCCCCCCATTTCTCTTTGGGAACATCGCGAAGCGATGAGACGCTTGAAGGAGCAGGGGCGTAAGGCCGTAGACGAGCAAGTCATCTTTGCCGCTGTGATCGAGCAGAGAAAACTGGTCGAGGGAGCGCGGCAGACCACCAAGCAGCGCCGCGCCTCCGAACGAGTGCGCCCGATAGCCGCGGCTACGGAGAAAACACCTGATGCCGCGACGGCGGACAACGACGCCGAGTTGGCGCCGTTTGAAGTAGAAGAGTGGTCATGAATGAAGACACCTCCCATCTACTTCCAGGCTTCCGCCACTACGCGCTGCTCTCGGCCGTCGAACGTATCGCTTGGATCCGGCAGGACCGCTGGATTGGTTACCGTCGCGCCGAACAGATCCTGGTCGCGGGCAACCATGGTTCGGACCCACCATCGTGCTGCATGCGGATGTCCGGATGGTTCCGGGGCGCCGGCTCGAAAACGTCCTTTCGATTGACACTGGTTGTTCTAACTAGCGGGAGTTTACTGCGAACTCCGATAGAGTGTGTGGGCTTCCCTGGCCAAGTGATTCAAAGCATTGCCCGTTAGCCCTCATTAGCCGACCTCGTCTATGTATTACCCTATATAAAACATTCTCATGTCGATTTGTTTCCTTTCGGATTGACTATCCATGCCGATTCTCGTATCCTAGTATTACCCTATATGGCCTCCCTCGTCGCCAAGCCTAAGGGCAACAAGCTCTACTACTACGTCGTCGAATCGGCTCGCGTCGACGGCAAACCTCGCATCGTCCACCAGACCTACCTCGGCTCCGCCGAAAAGGTCGCCTCTTTGGTCAAGGACCGCACCGCCCCTCTCCCCCTGTCCGCCTTCACTCGCGACTTCGGTCTCCCCGGCGCTCTCTGGCTCACTGCTCAGCAATCCGGTGTCTTCTCTCTCCTCCAATCTCTCTGGCCCTCTCCTCGCTCCGGCCCCTCACCGGCTCACTACCTCCTGCTGGCCGCCATTCATCGCATCTGTCAGCCCGGCCCCAAGACCGACGTCGCCGATTGGTACAGCCGCACTATCCTTCCTTCTCTCTGGGATCTGCCCCCCGAACGCTTCTCTTCCCAGGCCTTCTGGGATGCCTTCGAACTCATCTTGCCCCAATCCCTCGATCCGCTTTCCGGCGACGATCCCCTCGAACTCGCTCAGATCCGCTTATTGGGTCTGTGGAAAGAAAAGCAAAAAGTGAGCCAGCGCCTGCTCGCCTACGACACCACCAACTTCCATACCTATATCGCCAGCACCAACACCCGCAACGATATCGCTCAACGCGGGCACAACAAACAGGGCCGTCACAATCTCCGGCAGGTCGGCCTCAGCTATGTTCTCGATGCCGAACACGGCTTGAGCTTGTGTCATCACGTTTACCGCGGCAATGTCGGCGATGTCGATGAACTTCATCCCGCTCTTCAACGCATTGCCACGATGCTGGATCGCAATCAGATTCCTCGCGATACCGTCACCCTGGTGTTTGACAAAGGCACCGCCGCTCTCGCCAATACCGTGGCGCTGGAGGAGTCTGGCGTCGGATGGGTCTCCGCTCTGCCGTGGAATCAAGCCCCGGCTTCTATGCGGGAACGGACCGTCGAACAACTTCCTCTCTGCAGCAGCCAACAACCGGGCGTGCATGCAGCCGCCGAAATTCTACTGGTCCACGGCAAACGATACCTCTGCGTGGTGAAGCATTCCGCCTCCTTCCTCGCCGAGCAAATGCATAGCTTGACTGCCGGCCTTGCCAAGGCTACGCAAGCCTTACGCCGGCTCTCCATGGAACTGAGCAAGCCCAAACCGCGCTGGAAGGAGACTCAGATTCACAACAAGGTCAAAGCCCTGTTGTCCGGTCAGTTCCTAGCTGAGCTGATTACCTACACCTTGGTGCAACGCGACGGCTCCTTCCAATTGCAGTTCGACATTGACTACGCTGCCTTTCAGAAGTTGTGTGCGCATCGTCTTGGACGGACGGTCCTTCTCACCAATCGCCTCGACTGGACCGCCGAGCAAGTCGTTGCCGCATACTCCGGCCAGCAGGGCATTGAACAAGTGTTTCGCGGCCTCAAGGACGGCGACTGGCTCAATTGGGAGCCGATGTATCACTGGACTGATCGCAAGATCCGCATTCACGCTTTCTATTGCCTGCTGGGCATCTCACTGCTTCCGTCCATTCACAAGCAGGCACAGCAGGCCTGGCCTGGCATTTCCGTTGAGCAACTCCTGGAAGAACTCCGCCACGTTCAGCAGTTCACGCTGCTGTATCCACCCCAGGGCGACAAAGGTCCCAACCGCGTCGCCACCGTGCTGTCCAAGCAGACTCTCATCCAGCAAGAATTGTGCAAATCCCTTGGCCTGGAGCAACTGCATATTACCCAATCTAGGTAATACAGTCCACACTCCGTAACCCACTGCAAAAGCAAGAGCTTATGGGTCTACCCATGCAGCCGTCAGTAAACTCCCGCTAGGCCTGGGTTAGGTCACTGCTGTCCAAAATAGGCCGAATGGCCGTTGGCAACGTTGAAGGCATTGGGATTGTGGTGCGGAATGTGGCGGTAGCGGGTTGAGGTCTGCTGACGGCTCCTGTCCAAGTCAGCGGAGTTGGAGGGCGAGTTGCTGTTCCGGGTTGGGCAAGGGCGGCGTCCCAAACGGTTCGTG
>SXGT01305456.1_pt1 | contig 20400 bp, 14 predicted proteins | sample 3176221 | NCBI WGS metagenome assembly SXGT01 (sample SAMN11356862, study PRJNA531348) | freshwater metagenome | isolation source: freshwater sample F1-120 | place: China: Fuxian Lake, Yuxi | collected 2017-12-25
CCTGCGCGTCCTTGAGCATCGGGGCTCCTCAAGCCCTCGACGAGGGCCTCGGGGCCCACTCTCCCACGCGCCGTCAGCACGGCGGCCGACCTGCAAAAGTAGTTGTCGTCGACCTGCAAAAGTAATTGTCGTCCATCAACTACAACGCGGTCACCGACCTCGCCGAGCAGCGCGCGGACTCGCTCGCGATGCGCGCCGACCGGGGTGACATGCAGGAGAGCCTCGGCATCGCCCTCGAGCTGGGCGTGAAGAAGGACAAGCCCGGTTCGTAGGGGACGCTAGGTCAACTCCATCACGCGCTGCTCGAGGCCGCGTCCCTTGCTCACACCGCTGATGCGGACCTGCGCGTTGAGGAGGACCCAGAGGACGTGGCTGATGACCGTCTCCGCGTCGACGGAGCCCCGCTCGAAGTAGACCACGAGCTCCATGCGCTCGTCATCGAACTCGGCGCGCTTCACCATCGGGAGCTCGCGGATCTGCGCGAGCGGGACGGGCGGGGCCCCCCCCCGGTACGCACCCTCGCCGCGCGTGAGCGGCGGCGCGATCTTGACGTGGACCTCCTCGGACGCGTTGGTGAGCTGGGAGATGCTCCCGGACGCGACCACGCGACCTCGATCAAGAATGGCCGCGCTATCGCAGATCTCCTCGAGCTCCTGCAGGTTGTGGCTCGAGACGATCATCGTGCAGCGCCCCTTGCGCGTCTTCACGAGCTGCCTCACCTCGTACGCGACGCGCGGGTCTAGGCCCGCCGTGGGCTCGTCGAGCAGCACGATCTCGGGCTCGCCGAGGAGCGCCTGCGCAAGCTGGACGCGCTTGGCCATGCCGTGGGACAAGCTCGCGCACTTGACCGACCACCACTCGCGCCCGTCGACCTCGGCCAGCACGCCGCGGGCGGCCTCCTCGGCCTTCTCCTTCGGGATGTCCTGCAGGCGCGCCATGTGCACCAGGAACTCGCCCACGCGCTCGGTGGGCGGCAGCACGGCGTCCTGGGGGAGCACGCCCACGCGCGAGCGGAGCTCGTCGACCTGCGTCGGCTCGTAGCCGAGCATCTCGATCGTCCCCTCGGTGGGCTTGAGAAAGCCCGCCATCATGGAGAAGCACGTCGTCTAGCCCGCGCCGTTCGGGCCGATGAGCCCGTACACGGAGCCCTGCTTGATCTTGAGCGAGACGCCGTCGACCGCCGTCTTGGCGCCGAAGCGCTTCGTGATGCGGTTGAGGCGAACCGCGTACTCGATCTCCTTCTTCTTCTTCGATCGCCGGGCCGTGTCCGCGACGACGGGGGCTGGCATGGCGGGGCGCGGGAGCTCGGGGAGCGCCCCGTCCGTGCGGGCCTCGGTCTTCTCCGCGGCGGGGGAGGCGTCCACCGGCGGCTTCGGGGGCTCGGCGGAGGGGGGCTTGTCGGACTCCGCGGAAGCGCGCTTCACGGGCGCGTCCAGCTTCGCGGGCTCCTCGGGTGCGGGGCTTCCGGGGCTTCCGGGCTCCTCGGGCAGGGCGTCCGTCGCGTTCATGTCAGACGTCCCTGCGCGCGAAGATGAGGGTGCCGCCGCCCACGCCGATCACGGTGAAGCCCAGGCACGCGGCCACGCCACCGGCCGCGGTCCACGCCTTCGAGGAGAGGAGCAGCTTGTCGTAGTAGTTGGGGTACACGTACGCGAGGCCCTCCACGTTCGCGGCGAGGCCGACCGCCCAGAGGAACCAGAGCGAGAAGAACGCGACGCAGATCATCAGCAGCGCGAGGACCGGCTGCCGGAACAGCGAGCCCACGAGGGTGGCGACCGCGCACCACGCGGCGCTCATCGGCAGCGACGTGGCCCAGAAGCGGGCGCCCCAGGCGAAGGTCTCGCCAGCGGACGCCTCCCCGCGTGCGATGCACACGACCCAGATGAGGACGTGCATCGAGAGCGTGATGAGCGACACGGTCGCGAACAGCCCGAGGACCTTGCCAATGAAGTAGGAGCCGCGCCGCGTGCGCACGGTCCAGTAGCGCACGGCCTTGTGCTGGAGCTCGCTCGACACGTTGTCGAACCCGAGGAAGACGATGAGGAGCGGCGTCAGCCACACCGTGAGCATCAGCACGACGTAGAGGACCTCGGGCGACGAGGAGAGCTGCTTCGCCGTCTCCGGATCGTAGACCTGCGCCAGCGCCTGCTCCCGCAGCTCCTTCATGTGCTCGGGCGTGATGTCGGGCAGCTGGGTGCGCTTGAACTGCTGGAACTTGACCAGCAGCATCGCGGCGCCGCTCCCGCCGAGGAGGGCCAGGAGGGCGAGGACGATGCCCTTCACGCTGCGGAAGTTCCTGAGCAGCTCGCGCTGCAGGATGAGCCATACTTCGGACAAAGGGTTCATGAGGGGGCTCCCGAATCCGTGGGGTAGCACCCACGCGGGGGGGTGTACCAGCGCGGAGCGGGGAAACTTCCCGGCCCCCGCCCATTGTCGGCGCGCCCCTTCCCCCGTGCGCCGTGTCCGTCGGGTCTCCGCCGTCCACCGTCCGCGGAATTCTGTTCTTTTTCGACCTCTTACGCGATCTTGCTCCGGCCTGACGTCCGTGCTACGGTCGGTTCGTGGTCCAGGCCACTTCGTGGCCCTGCCGACTTGGAAGCGTGAAACCCGCCAGGCCCGAGAGGGAGCAACGGTAGCGTGGAAGAGTGTGGTGGGGCTTTCTTCATTTCCGCCGAGAACGTCCAGCGTGGGGGATAGCGCTGGCCAAGGTGGGCCCCTTGGGGTAAGGGTTGGGTCAGGCTCGGGAGTGCCTCACGGCGTGTCCTCGGCCAAAGTTTTCACCCTCCGCATTCCGCGGCGGGTCTGTTTTTTCAATGAATTCGCAGCCGTGGCGCCACGGGCGGTCTCCGTCCAGGCGTCGCTGGCTTGCCCGGAGCGTCGGGCTCCCCGGTCAGGTTCTGCTCTCCATGACGACTTCGCGACGCGCGCTCTCGACCTCGACCCGGCTGCTCTGTAGCGCCATCCGGTCCGTCGGGCGTGCGTGCGACGACGCACGGTCGAGCCGAGCGTCGTGGTCGGAGGGGTTCAGTCGCGGCCGGGCGGAAGAGAGCGTCCACTCATGGCCAAGAGCAGTCTCGTCATCAGCGTCGATCCCCGGGAGACGCGCTGCGCGCTCATCGAGGACGGCATCATCGCCGAGCTTCACCTCGAGCGTCGCGGCGCCGCCGCGAGCACCGTAGGCAACGTCTACCTCGGAAAGGTCACCCGCGTCCTGCCGGGTCTGCAGGCCGCGTTCATCGAGATCGGCCAGGATCGCGCCGCGTTCCTGCACGTCGAGGATCTCATCCGGCCCGACGACTTCGAGGCGTATCTCGCCGGAGGCCGCAAGCACGCGCGCGGCGAGGACGTGGTCAGCGAGGGGGAGGTCGAAGAGAACGCCGACGCGGGCGAGGGCGCGGCGTCCCCGCCGGCGGTCGGCGACGAGGCCACCTCGGAGGCGCCCACGGTGTCAACCCCCGCGGTGGAGGACGTGCCGTCGTCCGAGCACGCGCTCGGCAAGGCCGAGGCCTCCGCGACCGAGGACGACGCCGCCCGCCCCGCGAACCTCCTCGCCGTCGAGGACAGCTCCTCGGATCTCCCCGTCGAGGACAGCTCCGTCGACGTCGCCATCGAGGACAGCTCTGCGGATCTCCCCGTCGAGGACAGCTCCTCGGATCTCCCCGTCGAGGACAGCTCCGTCGACGTCGCCATCGAGGACAGCGCCTCGGATCTCTCCGGGTCCGGCTCGCCCGACGCGAGCACGCCGCGGATCGCCGACGAGGAGGGCTCCGCCGAGCCCGCCGACGACGACGGGGAGCCCGAGGACGAGGGTGGGGAGGACGAGCCGGAAGACGAGGACTTCCCCGACATGCCGGGCTTCACCATCACCGAGCCCGGCGAACCGGTCCCCCGCGCGCCGGCTCCGCCCCGCGAGGAGCCGGCCGCCGATCGTCGCGGTCGCCGGCGCGGTCGTCGAGGGCGCGGGCGCGGTCCGGGAGGCGACCCGCCCCGGCAGGCGAGCGCGCCCGCCGCGCCCACCGCACGCGAGGCCCGCCGACCGGGAGATCGTGACCGTGGCCGCGGGCGTGGCCGGGGCGGGAGCCCGAAGCGCGACATGGGCGACCGCATGCCGCCGCGCATCGCGAAGTCCACGCCGATCCGCGAGGTCGTCAAGGAGGGCCAGGAGATCATCGTGCAGGTCACGAAGGATCCGATCGGCTCGAAGGGCGCGCGCTGCTCCAGCCACGTCTCGCTGCCGGGGCGGTACGTCGTGTACCTGCCCACGGTCGAGCACACGGGGATCTCGAAGCGCATCGGCTCCGATCGCGAGCGTGCGCGCCTGCGCGAGGTCATCGACAGCGTGAAACCGCCGACAGGCGGGCTCATCGTGCGCACCGTCGCCGAGGGCCTCACGAAGAAGCAGCTCAAGCAGGACGTCGGCTACCTCGTCCGCCTGTGGGGCGAGGTCGCCAAGAAGAAGGAGACCGCGCGCGCGCCCGAGCTCCTCGCTGGCGAGCTCGACCTGGTGCTCAAGGTTGCGCGCGACCTGTTCACCGACGAGGTCGACAAGATCGTCATCGACGACAAGTACCAGTACGACCGCCTCTGCCGCTTCGTGGAGATGTTCGCGCCCGACCGCGTGAAGGACCTCGAGTACTACTCCGAGGAGGAGCCCATCTTCGACGCCTACGGCATCGAGGACGAGATCCAGCGCGCCCTGTCGCGGAAGGTGCCGCTCCCGTCGGGCGGGCACCTGGTCATCGACCAGGCCGAGGCGCTCACGGCCATCGACGTGAACACCGGCCGCTTCGTGGGCAAGGCGTCGAAGGACATGGAGGAGACCATCCTCAAGACGAACCTCGAGGCCGTGCACGAGATCGCCTACCAGCTCCGCTTCCGGAACATCGGCGGCCTCATCATCCTCGACCTCATCGACATGGACAGGGCCCAGAACCGCGAGAAGGTGCGCCGCACGCTCGAGGATCTGCTCCAGAAGGACAAGGCCAAGACGACGCTCAACCGCATCTCGGACCTGGGCCTCATCGAGATGACGCGCAAGCGCACCCGCGAGAGCCTCGGCCGCATGCTGCACGAGCCGTGCTTCTACTGCGACGGCACCGGCCAGCTGCAGTCGAAGGAGACGACCGCGTACGAGATCCTCCGCGAGATCCGCCGCCGCAAGAACGACCTCCCCGGCTACGCCATCGTCGTCAACGCGCACCCCGCGGTCGCCGAGGTGCTCAACGGCAAGGAGCGGAGCGCCATCACAGAGACCGAGAACCGCTTCCAGCGGAAGATCACCGTGGTCGCCCGCAAGGAGTACCACATCGAGCAGTTCGACATCGCGGGGAGGTGACCGTGAGCGACGACAAGCGCAACGACGAGCGCGTCACGATCAACAAGGAGTTCGAGTCGTTCGACGCGTTCATCCAGGAGTACGTGACGAACATCTCGCGCACGGGTCTCTTCATCAAGGCGCACGCCCCGCTGCCGGTCGGGACGCGGGTGAACCTGCACTTCACGGTCATCATGGATGACATCGAGACGATCGAGGGCGTCGGCGAGGTGGTGCGGGTCGAGAAGGACGGGATGGGGGTCGTGTTCCGGGAGCTGTCGGGGTACTCGAAGGATCTGATCGACAAGCTGCTGACGGCTCGGGGGTAGGAGCCGGCGCACCCGTGCGGGTGATCGGGTTGCCTGCGTCGTCGCGTGCGTCCGCGTGCGCGTGCACCTGCCTGGCACGTGGCCCAAAGAACGGGTGCAGGGAGCACGGCATGGATCTCTTCGTCGCCCGTCATGCCCCCCTCGTCACGTCGACGTTGTCTGGCTTCGATCGCCTCGTCTTTCGCGGGACGTCGCAGCCTCTCGTGATGCCAAGGGGGATGTTCACGTTCCTCTGCCGGGAGGGGAAGCGCCTGCTCGACCTCGAGAAGTTCATGCTCGAGACGAGCCACCGCGTGAAAGCAGCCGCGCTCGAGAGCGTCGAGAAGCTCGGACGCCCTTGCCGCTACGTGGAGTCGTCGAGGACCAGCAAGGAGGATCTCGTGCGCAGGCTGCTCGAGGAGCACCCGCTCAGGCGAGCGGCCTTCACGAGGGAGGACAACTGCGTCACGTGGCTCGCCAACCCCGAGCTCGGGCAGCGGTTGCTGGACGAGCAGCTCGAGACCGACTGGGTCGCCATGCTGACGCCCATCGCGCGCGCACTCAACCCCGAGCACGACGCGATCTTCACAACGTGGCCGATGGAGTACTACTGGACGGCGTACCAGACGGAGTGGGCGACCGACGTGACGTTCCGCGATCCCGGCATGCTCGCCGCGATCTACCCGCGGCTCGTCTCCCACGCGGTGCGCCACTTCCGCAGCCCTGACGTCATGAGGTTCCTGGGCCGCAAGGTCCACGGCGCCTTCGCCGGCGAGCTGACGACGCGATTCAAGGAGCGGCGCGAGGGCGTCCGCGTCAAGCACTGGGTGCAAGGGAACTCGATCAAGATGTACGACAAGGGCGGCCGCGTTCTCCGGGTGGAGACGACGATCGGGCGAACGAAGGGGTTCAAGGTGCTGCGCCCGCCCCACGAAGCAGGCCGAGGGGGGCCGTCTTTCCTGGCAGCCGCTCCGCATGAGCGTGGCCGATCTGCACCGGCGCGCGGAGATTTCGCGGAGATCGAACGAGCGCTACCTCGACGCCCTGTCGGTCGTCGAGGATGCCGCCCCCTGCGCGGAGATCTTCGACCGCGTGGCCAAGCCGGTTCGCGACGCGCGACGTGGGCTTCGGGCGCGCCCGCTGCGGATTGGCGACACGAAGGACGTCGAGCTGCTCGCCATCGTCGCGAGGGGAGAGTTCGCGATAGCTGGTTTTCGGAACCGGGACCTCGCACACCTGCTCCAGCCGGGCAGGCGCATGAGCGCGGCGGACCGCCGTAGGACATCGGCCCAGATGGGCCGCCGCCTGCGGATGTTGAGGGCCCACGGCGTGATCAAGAAGGTGCCGAAGACGCACCGGTACCAGATCACGGAGCGGGGTCGGCTCCTCGCGGCCGCGGTCCAGGCGACGCGCGAGGAGATGGATGAGGAAATCCTCGCGCCCGGAGAAGATTTCGGAGAGTAGTAGCTCAGGAGCGGAAGGCCGCACAGAAGCCGCGCTCCATGCTGTGCGCGCCATGCGGCTTCAATGGAGCCGCTCCCTCTCAGGAGCGGAAGGGTCCCCTGCAGTTCTCGTCTGAACCCGAGAGCTTGCGAGGGGGTTTGCGAGCGTCATTCTGGATGCGGTTCTGTTCATCGACAAGAGGCCGGCGCGATCCCCCCACGGAGGCGGGTCGATCGGTTGCCCTTCCAGCAGGCGCAGCAGGTTGACCTCGTCGGGGAGACAGATCCCGACGAGCGAGCAGCCGTCGCACTTCGGGCTGTCGACGAGCGGCGGCGGCAGGACGCCCCGCTCCGCGAGTTGACGCGCGCGGAGGGCGGTGGCTCGGGTCGTCGCGATGAGCGCGTCGTTGATCGTGATCGCGACGCGACGCCTAGATGCGGCGAAGTACATGGCCGCTTGCCCGCACGAGTAGCCATGCTCACGGAGGAGGAGGACCTGCACGCACAACTGGGCGCGCTCGGGCAGGTGCGCGCCTTCGGGGATGTCGGGCGCGTGGCCCCGCTTGTACTCGATGGGGATCACCGACCCGTCGTCCGCCCCCTCCACGACGTCGATCTTCGCGGTCATGCCGAGCGTCTCGGACGAGAGCCAGACGGACCGGGCCTTGTACGGTCGCGGTTCCTCATCCGGATCAGCTGGCGAGCCGTCGCTCTGGACGGGCGCGGTCGGCAGCGGGGGAAGCGCACCTCCTGCCTGGTCGGCGCGCCGGTGTGCGTGTCGTCCGTCGACCGTGAAGTAGTTGTCAGCGAACTCCCCCTGCGACCACTCCAGGTACATCAAGCGCTCGCAGTAGAGCGCCTCGTTGATCATGCGCGCGGGCACGAGATCGGGGGGATCTGCGCGGAGCGGGACGGGGGGTGCGAGCGGGAGGTGCTTCGCCTTGGCCGGCCCCGAGGCGTCTGCTTGTTTGGTCGCGTCTGCTCGACCGCTCGAGTCTCGTGGTTCCATGCTCGCACCCCCGTCGCGCCGAAGTCCGCTGATCAGACATCCCCTCTCGCCGTTTTGCAACAGGCGGACCCTGCGTGCCTGCCCTCGGCACGCTCGTTCTGTCAGGGGACGGCGGGCAGCGGCTCGTGGCCGCTCGCGGGCGCGGGCGGCTCCTCCGGGGGAGCGCGACGACCGACCTGGGCGTCCTTGAAGGCCACGATCGGTTCGAGCGCGGCCGCGGCCGAGCTCGCGGACCGCTTCTTCGCGATCACCTCCGCGCACACGAGGAACGCGTACTCGTTGATCGCCACCATGCACCGGTCGAGCGGCCCCGCGCGATTGACCTTGGGCTCGATCGCCCGGGCGGTCACCGTGCCGAGCACCGCGCCGTATTCTGCGTGCGCCAAGCGGAGCTCGAAGAGGAACGCGGGGCCGACGATCCGGTCGAGCGCGTCCTCGAGCCCCTCGTCGACGATGCGGGTCAGGAGGCGCTCGCTCTCGGCCCACTCGTCCGCGTAGGGCAGGTTCAGGAACGACCGACCGTTGCGGAAGAGGTTGCCGAGGAGGGCCTTCGCGACGCCCGCGTCCGGGTAGCGCTCGACCGGGAGCGTGGCGTACGCCTCGATCCGGCGGTACACGTTCGTCCACCGCAGGTCGACGAGCGCGTCGACGCGGCGCGGGTCGGTCGTGGGCCGGTCCTGCCCGTCCGCGTTGAAGATCACGCGGATCTCCTCGCCGATCTTGCGGACGGCGCGGAGGGCGGCCTTGGACTCGGGGGTGGCGTCGGACGGCGCGGCGGCGAGGAGCTGGCGCACGATGAAGAAGGCGGACCGGATCGAGAAGCTGCCGATGTGGAGGTAGGGGGTCGGATCGAAGGGCGCGGCCGTGCTCGGGTTGGGTCCATCGGGGACCGCGGACTGGACCGCGGGAGCCTCGGCGAGGACGTTGTCGTGGATGGGACCGTTGGGGGGGGCCTTACGGCGCAGTGCTTTCATGTTTCTCCTGGTCGTGGATGGCACCATGGGGAGGAGCCTTGCGGCCCCGTGCCTTCCTGCTTCTCCCGGTCGGATCGAGCGGGGGTGCGTTGCGTGAAAAAGGCTGCCCGACCGCCATCTCTGGGCGGCTCGTGAGCCAGCCTAGGCTTCCTCATGGCCATCTTAGGGGCGGCCCTGCGGGGTCACGTGCATCAGCAGGGAGGGCGCAGCCCGTGGTGCGGCGACCCCTGCGGGGTTCCGAGAGAGGGTCGGGGCGGTGGAACAGCAGCCGCGCCAGGCCGAGGACAGAGGGGGGTGGGGGTCGAACGAGAGGGTCGAAGAGCTGGAGACGGACGGGGGCGGAGCGGAGGGGCAGGGTCGGAAGGGTCGGCGGCGTGGGCTCAACCCGCCGTTGGCATGGGTGGAAGCACGACCTCGACCATCCCACCGCCCACCGGCAGGTGCACCCAGCACCCGACGACGCGCGGGCCCGGTATTCGTGAGAGCACCGCCGCGTACGTCACGAGCTGCGGGAGGAAGTCCTTGCATCGCTTGCGCCACGCCGGCTCGGCGCTGGCGGGGAACGTCTTGTGATCCACGATGACCCACCCCTCGGCGGTCGCGAGCAAGAGGTCGAGGATCCCGCTCACGCGTCGTTCTCCGTCGGGCGAGTCCACGATCCCCTCGACGGGCACCTCGCGAAGCCACGCAGCACCCGGCCACCGAGCGTGCACCCACACCCGCAGGTTGTCGCCAGCCGCCACGAGCGCCTCTGGGCGCACGTCCCCCGTCATCCGCGCGGCGTGGAGGAGCCGCCGCGCGCGCTCCATGCGCTCCTCGTCATGGAGGCCCGGCACGTCTGCGGCAAGAAACGCGTGCACCGCGTTCCCGAGCGCCTCGTGATCGAGTCGCATCGACGCCTCCACGCGGATGACGACGGGCAAGCGCTCGGCAATCCCCAGCCTAGCCCGGCCAACGAGCGTCTCGACCTCGGGCCACCCGAGCGTCTCCGCGGACGGCACGATGCGGTACGGTGGCCGTTCCTCCGCCCGCGGCTGCGGCCTCGCGAACCAGCGAGGGGAGTCCTTCGCTGGAACGCGGGCGGGCTCGCCCGCCGTCAGGTGCCAGAGCCTCACCCGCACGTCGGCTCCTCCGCGGATCGGCGCGGAGACGACGGCGCCGTCCTCTCCCTCTAGTGGGAGCCCAAGGATGGGCGCGCCCGTTCCGTCGGTCAACCCGTCGAGCCAAGCGGTGTCCCAGACCCGCTGTCCGCGCGTCGATCGGATCCGCGCCGCCAGCACGAGGTGATCGCGCGCGCGCGTGAAGCCGACATAGAGCAGGCGCGCTCGCTCCTTCTCCTCGCGCTCCGCCACACGCCGGCCCTCCGCGGACCGAGCGGCCGCGGCCGCGAGCGGGACCTTCTCGATCGGGCCGAACGGCCATGGCCAGTACCGGATCCACCTCCCCGCGAGCGGGGCTCCCGCGTCGAGATCCAGGACATCCGTCTCCGGGCACACCTCGAAGGCGTCGCGGCGCTCCTCCCGGTCGAGGCTTCCGAGGATGACGACCGGCCACTCGAGTCCCTTCGCCTTGTGGTACGTGCACACGGTGACGGCGTCATCGTCCGCGAGGACGTGCTGGTGGTCGGCAGCGACCAGCTCGTCCCCCTGCAGGGCAGGCTCGCGAATCGTGTCGAAGTACCTGAGCAGGCCCGCCACGGTGGCCGCCTCGCGCTCCTTCTGGCACCGGTCCTCGTACGCCGCCGCGAGCGCGCGGAGGGCATCCAGGTTGGCCACCCTCTGCGCCGGATCGGGCCACCGTGCGCACAGTCCCACGGCGTCGAGCGCGACGAGGGCGCCATCGAGCGCCTCCCTTGGCGCGAGGACGGGCAGATCCTCCCGTACGCGCGCAAGGGACGCGCGCCAACCCGAGGGCTCGAGGTCGGAGGGTTCGCCAGAGCGCTGCAGGAGATCCTCGAGCCACGGCTCGGGCGACAGTCCTTCGAAGCCGGTCAAGGCGTCGATCGTGGCCGCCGCCAGCGAGTCGCCCGCGTCCACGAGCCACCGCAGGGCGCTGTCGGCGAGCGTCCCCTCGGGCGTCGCGAGGAGGCCCTCGCGCGCGAGCGCGGATCGCGTGCCTCGCGCGTGGAGTGCGTCGGCGAGGGCCATCGCCTCCGCGTTCGTTGCGACGAGCACCGCGATGTCGCCCGCGCGCACGGGCCGAGGCGACAGGGTCACGCGATCGATCACGGGCGTCTCGGCTGGCGTGGCGAGCATCCTCCCGATCCCCTCGGCGACGGCCTGCGCGGCTTCGCCCTGGTTCGAGACCTCGAGGCGAAAGAGGCCGAACGGCGGGAGGTCCTCGAGCCCTTTGCCGTCGCGTGCGGCAACCGCGACGACCTCGTCGCGAGTGAACCCGTGCGCCTCGAGCGCCGCGGCGAAGAGCGCCGAGCACGCCGTCACGAGCTCGGGTCGCGAGCGGTAGTTCCCGAGCAGGCGGTCCTTCGCCCCGCCATCCCGCTCGACCCAGCTCGCGACCTGATCCATGAGGCGCGGATCCGCGCCGGCGTACTCGAAGATGCACTGCTTCCGATCTCCGACCCAGATCGACCGCCCCGCGAGCGCATGGACCTTCATGAAGAGGGCGAGCTGGAGCGGGCTCGTGTCCTGGAACTCGTCGATGACCGCGAGCTCGAGTCGGGCGGACAGCTCGGCGGCGACCCTCGGATCGTCGAGCAGGACGAGCGCGCCGTCGAGCATGTCGACGTAGTCGACGAGGCGCCGACGGCGTTTCCACGCCTGGTAACCGGAGAGGCCCTCTGCAGCCGCGTCGAAGATCGCCCGGGTCATCTCCCGCACATCCTCGTGGAGCCGCGGGTGAGCCTCATGGCGCGCGGCGACCTCCCGCAGGCGATCGACATGGCGCTCGCACGCCTTGCTCGGGTGAAGCGACGCCAGCTTGGCCCAGTCGCGCCAGGCGAGCTCGCCGTCGGCATGCCGCTGCCGCGCGCCATCGAGGAAGAGGAGGACGTCCATCGTCTTCTTCGTGGAGTCCGAGGTCGACGAGAGGGAGGTCAAGGCGGCGTCCATCGCGTCCGCGAGGGCGGCGTCGAGGGCGACGCCGTCGCGCTCCGGCTCGGGGAACAGCGCGACGAGGCTTTCCGCCGATCGGAGGGCCATGGCGCCGAGGTCGCCGGGGCCGATGCGGTTCGCGCGCGCGAGATCCATGATGTCGCCGACCGGGCCGAGCCAGTCGTGTCGCCGGATCCTCGAATCGTAGCGAAGCTCCAGCCGCTTCGAGAGCGCGTCCAGGCGGGCTCGCTGGGCGGGAGACAGGACCGCATGTAGCGCCTGGCGCATGAGCTTGCCCCGGTCGTCCGCGAGCACGTCGACCTCGGGCGACAGGCCCGCGTCCAGCGCGAACTCCTGGATCAAGCGGAGGCACGCCGCGTGGACCGTGCCCAGGTAAGCGAGAGGGAGCCGCATCGCTTCGTCGAAGGCGCGCTTCCGCACGAGCTTGCGGCGAATCCGTGCCGCCAGCTCGGCGTGTGCCTTGCGGGTGTACGTCACGGCGAACAGCCCTTCGAGCGCGACCGCGTGGACGCCGTCGCCGCCCACGGCGCGGATCACCTCCTGCGTCAGGCGGTGAGTCTTCCCGCTCCCCGCGCTGGCCCCGACGATCGTGATGCCGGCCGCGGTCATCCGAGCGCCCTCCATGCCCGACCGCAGAGCGTCGCGAAGCCGCAGTGCTCGCAGGCGGCGTGTGCTCCGGCGTCGTAGCACCGCTCTCGCTCCGCCTCGGGCACGCCGAGTTGCTCGAGGAGCGGCCGACCGCGGCGCGTGTCCGCGACCGCCACGTCGCCCCGTGCGAGCGCAGCGCGGACCGCCGACTGCGTCCGCTCCACGCGGCTCCACGTCTCGACGAGCGAGGGTCCGTCGAGGGTCTCCCTTCCCATCTTCATGCGTGGGTCGGCCGTGAGAACCCTGCCCTGACCGAGGGCAAAGTACGCCGCTGGAGGCGGCTCGCGTTGGCCCTTCGCCGCGGCGAGCGAGAGCACGTAAACGGCGAGCTGGATCGCGCGCCCTCTCCGGAGGTGGGAGCGGTACATCGCGGCGCCCCACTTGAGATCGAGGACCGCATCTTCGCCGTGCTCGTCGACGAGGCGGAGGTCGAGACGGCCTCCCGGGCTCTCCGGAGTGGCGCCCATCGTCACTTCCTCCTCGACACCGGCGATGCGGAAGCCTGTTCGACGCAGGTAGCGGTGGAGGGCGCGCGCGGCTCCGCGGAGCTGGTCGAGCAGCTGGGCGAGCTCGAACCCGGCGCCTTCGAGGAGGAGCGTCGCGCCCTCCGTTCGAACGAGCACCTCCAGGATCGTGGTCGCGCGGGAGAGAAACGCGGCCTCGTCGAGATCGAACGCGCCTGCGCGGAAGAGCTCCTCGACGAGGCGATGCCCGAGGCCGCCGTTCAGGAGGGGTCCCGCGGCGACCCTCGCGACGGCGCCGGATCGGAGCCGGGCGCGGTGGTCGAGCGCCCACGCCAGCGGACATCCGACGAGCGACTCGACCGCGGTCGCGTGCGTGCGGTGTTCGCTGGCGCCCGCGAGCGCCGCGGGGGAGATCCGCCACAGGTCGTCCGTCCGCGGGAGCGGGAGCACGGGAAGGGCCGTAACCGCCAGGGCCGCTGGGGGATCGCGGAGGACCGAGGAGGCATCCCTGGTGAGACGAGCGATCGCCTGCGCGTCCTCATCGAGACCGAGGCGCGCGACGATCTCGTCCCAGATCGGGTGGGGTGCCGTCGCGGCGCCCAGGCGAGCGCGCGGGATCGCGAAGATGACCCGTTCGCTCGCCGCGAGGAGGGCGCCCCGCCACCCGCGAGCCTCCTCGGCGAGCATCCGCCGGGGATCGGGGAGCGTGACGCCCGCGTCGCCCAGCGCGCGACGCTCGGCGGCGTTCCAGGGAACGACGACCGGGCGCCGCTCGGCGCCGGCGATGAAGTCCCAGAACACGACGGTGCGCGCCGGAGCCAGGACGGCCGCGGGGGCGAGCGCGTGTGCGAGGCGGCCGGCCGTCTCGGTGGAGATCTCGTGCCCGTCAGCCCGACGGGCCACGCTGTCGAAGAGGTGACGAAGCTCCTCGCGCCCGACGGGCGACGTCCCGTGGGCGATCGCCTCGTCGAAGTCCCTCAGCTGCGAGAGCGCGGGCTGGTACACGTGGGCCTCGCCCGGGTTCCCCATGCGCGACACGAGCAACGAGCGCACTCGGGCCGCGATATCGACGAGCCGCGACCGCGCGATCTCCCCACCTTCGACGCCCGGGGACTCCAGCCACTCGGCGACGCGGCGCAGGCGGGCCGCCGCGCGCGCCTCGGCGATCGTGATCGCCTGCTCATCGGACTTGCCCTCCTCCCGCGCGCGCGCCTCGTCTTCCGCGCGCAACGCCTCGGACGCTTGCTGCTTTCTTCGCGTCCACTCCTGTCCGAGCACGCCGGGCTGCCGCACGACAGCCCTCGCGAGCAGGCCTCCGAGACGGCCCCGGAAGGGACCCACCGGGAGCGTGAGCAACTCGAGCACGCGATGAGGATCGCGCGGCTCGAACGCGAGCTCGAGGGCGAGCGGGAGGATCTGCGTCGCGGGCCGCCACGGGCTCTCGCCGCGATGACCCTGTGCGGCGAGGCCGTGGTGGAGAAGCGCGGCCTCGAGGATGGACGGATCGTCTCCGCGTACGATCAGGGCGCCCGCGCCGGTGCTCCCCGCGAGGACTGCGGCGAGGAGCGCGGCCAGATCCGCCGGTGTCTCTCCGCGAAGGACGGTGATGGAGCCGTCGCCGCGGACGCGCGCGGACGCACCGGTCGCTTCTAGGGTCGTGTCTGCGCGGAGCAGGCGCTGCAGGAGGCCGAGATCCGTGTCGGGAGGAGCACCCGGGAGGGTGGGCTCGAAGGCGTCGACCACCGTACCGAGGGCCTCGAGCCGATCGAAGATGACCTGCCACCTGCGGGGCCAGGCGTGCTTGCTGTCCGCGAGCGTGAGGCGCTCGTAGGGGTGGGAGCGCGCCACGCAAAGCTCGACGTCGACACGCGCGAGACGATCGGCGTCACCGTCGGGGAGCGGAACGGGCGACGCTTCGAGCGCCGCGAGCGCCGCGAGACGGTCCCCACCACCCGGCACGACGGCGCCGTCCCAGCCGGCATCGACGAGCCCGTCCCGCCACGCGAGGAGCGTCGACGTGGTGCCGATGGCGTCCGCCTCGAACGAACGTGCGTAGAAGGCGTCGTGGGCAGCGAGCGCCTCGATGCGGGCCTTGTAGCGGGGGATGCGGGAGGTGGCGGTCGCGCGCGGGGGTGGAAGCCCGAGGCGCAGCTCGATATCGCGCAGGAGTGCGGCGGGGCCCCAGATCGGCTCGCCGAGGCGAAATGGGGAGAGATCGCGGGGCGTATGCGTCGGCCCGCCGAGCCCGAGGCCCACGAGGGGGGTCACGCGGTCACCGGTGCTGGAGCGGTCGTCCTGGTCCCCACGGTCCCCACGACGTCATGGTAGCGCGGGGCGTTTGTGAGGGTCGATGAATCCCGATCGGGCGGCGCGACCCGTCAGGATAGCGTCGTCCTCAGTGCACGTTCGGTGACCGGGACGAGGCGGACGACTACGCCGTACCGTCCGTTCGCCGCGCTGTTCGCGGACCGACCCGACAATCGCCGGCTCTCGCCGCCTCCTGCGGTGCCCTCGCCTGCGGAGGCGACGGCCGCGAACAACCTCGCGCTCGTGCAGGGGCTCCTCCTCCGCGCCGTCGAGGTGGTCGTCCACGCTCGGTCGCACATGCGATCGGTCGTGCGAGAAGCACGAGCTCGTGAACGGCGAGATCGGCGCGATGGCCGGGGGGACGCCGGAGCACGCGAGGCTCGCCATGCGGCTCGCGTCGGCGCTCCTCGCGCAGCTCCGCGGGCGTCCGCGCGAGGCGTTCTCCTCTGACCTGCGCATCCGTGTGCTCGCGACGGGCCTCGCCACGTACCCCGACGTCTCGGTCGTCTGTGGCCGGATGGAGCGCGATCCCGAGGACGCGAACACGCTCGTCAACCCCGTGGTCCTCGTCGAGGTGCTGTCCGACGGCACCGAGGCGTACGATCGCGGTGAGAAGTTCGCTCACTACCGGCGCATCCCGTCACTGGAGGAGTACCTGCTCGTCTCGCAGACCGAGCCACGACTCGAGCTGTTCCGGAGGAACCCTGACGGGAGGACGTGGACCCTGCACGTCGCGGAGGCAGGGGAGACCCTCGATCTCGCGTCGGTGGGCTGCCTTCTGGACGTCGGAGAGATCTACGCGAGCGCGCTGCCTGGGTGAGTGGGCCCTTCGGCCGACCGCGCGCGTCTCAGTGCAGCATGCCCACCGGCAACATGAACTGGAGCTCCACGTTCATGTCGTCCCCGGTCTGGGGGTTCTTGCCGAGCGGCTGCCGGATCCCGAGCACGTAGTGCCCGGCAGGATCTTTGCCCATGCCGAGGACGAAGCCGCTCGACTTCACGTCCACGGGGACCACTCCCTCGACCTTCCCGATCGCCTCCGTCGGATCCGCGCCACGCTTCGCGAGATCGTGCATGAGGTGCACGGCCTTGCGGATGTCGTCAGGGTAGTCCTCGGGCCACGCGTACATGCGGGCGCCGCCCTGGTTCGCCCCCACGAGGAGGACCGCGCTCCAGGGCGCGAACACCTGTCCGGGGCGCCCCTCGAAGTCCGGGAGCTCCGCGTGAACGCCGTCCTCCTCGGCGCGCACGTCGGCGCGCAGCTGCGGCATGCCACAGAAGAGGCAGAGCAGCGGCGTCTTCTTGAAACCGTCGCCCACGACGACGCCGGGGGCGCGCGCGTCGATGAGGACCATCCCGCCTCGCCCGCGCGCGAGGATGTCTGCGAGCGCATCCGGCTTGTCGATCCCGATGGGGGCCGGCAGGTAGGCGATGCGCGGCGGCTCCGCGGGAAGCTCCTGCCGCTTCGCGAGCGGCGCACCCCTCAGCAGGTGCAGGTTCGCGGCGACCTCGGGCGCCTTCATCATGGGCGCGCGGAGCGGCTCCGGGAGATGGTCGGGCCAGAACCACCCGCCGAGCGTGTCATGCTTCATCGCGCCGACGGCGGTCCAGGGCACGCGGAAGAAGCCCTCGAAGAACCGATCCCCGTCGCGGAAATTGCACTTCCACGCGATCTCCTCACCGTCGGCGCTGACCTCCGAGAACGGAGGCTTGCGCCCGACAGGGAGGTGCAAGGCGTGGCCGTCGAGGACCCGCGGCCAGGCCGGCGGCACGTACACGCCGTCCGCGTGGGCGTCGACGAGGAGCTGCGCCGCGCGTGGCTCGGTCTCCATGCACCTCTGGAACGCGCCGAGCGGCTCGGGCTCGAACGCGCTGCGGTCGGCGTCGGCGGCCATGAGCTTCGCGTTGATCGTGAAGGTCCACTCGAGCCCGCTCGCGGGGAGATCCGGCAACCCGAGCGCGCGCATCACCCAGCGCAGGGACGTGTGCCGATCGTCATCGACGAGGGCGGGGATGGCGTCGGGGTGGATCTTGACCTTCCCGAGATCACCGCCGACGAAGAGGAAGACGGCGGCCCACGGGATGCGCGCGGCGAGGTTGGCGGAGCCGTCCGGCAGGCCGTGGTCCACGTGGAGGGCGTCGTCGTCGGAGCGATCGACGATGGAGAGTCCCTGCTCGCCCGCGAGCTCGACCAGGAGGACCTGAAGCGGGGGCTGGCCTTCGGGGACGGTGGGCAGGTTGGCGCAGCCGGGGGAGCGTGGATCGACGACGAGCGTGACAGGGGCCTGGGGGAGCCAGCCGCGGAGCATCGACTTGAGGACGTCGGGGGGATCGACCATGGATGGGAGGGTAGCGGGTTCGGGAGCAGAGGGGGGGCGCTCGGAGGGGGCGTTCCGCTGTCACCTCCATCGCGGCCTGTCGCCCATGCTACGCAGGGCGTACGGGTGCGCGTGCTGTGCGCGTGCGCGTGCGCGTGCGCGGGGTGTGGTCAATGTCTCCCTGCCCGTGGTCCCCGTGGTCGAGACGGATTACGCGGACACGACGGCCGGCGCGAAGTTACCAAAGCCCTGGCTTGTGCGTCGAATAGCTGACGTGCACGTCGCGAAGATCCCGCGCAGCTCGCGCTCGCGCGCCGATCGGGGGATGGTCGCTTGCAGGAGACTCCGCACGGTAGGCGCAGTTGCGGCTTCGGACCACAGCGGCCCCGCTGCGGCCGCGTCCCTCGCAATGATCGCCGGCAACTCGAGTCCTGCGGTTCCCTCAAGGTACGCACGGAACGAGCCGTCGTCGGCGAACGCCAGCCGTACACCGGGCCGCTGCGCATCGAGCACACGAAGGAGACCGATCGCAGCCATGAAGCCGAGAGGGTTCGCGCCGTCCACGCCGGCCAGCACCACCCGGCTCACGACGCGCCTCCCCCCTGCTGCTCCGCCTCGCTCGCGCGATGGTCGGCCAGTCGAAGTATCGCCTCGAGCCAGCACAGCTCAAGCCACCCGTACTTCTCCACCAGGGACCAGAAGCGGTCGCCGAGCGGCGACCCGAGACGGTGCATCTCGTTCTTCGACGACACGGGGCCGAGATCGACTTGGCCGAAGACCACGCTCGCATGCGCAAGAAGGCCGACACCGACAGGGCTTGCAACGTCGACCACGGGAGCAAATGGGCGGCAGTGACCGTGGTGGCTCGCGACGAGATGAAGCACCAGTTCGAAATCGTTCGCCTTCGCCCGGATCACGTCGCGACATTGTTCGATCATCGCCACCGACTGCACCTCATGGCGCGTGCCCTTCGGGTACCCGCTTCGCGCCTGCGCGCGGCGGTAGGCGTCCCGGTCACCTCGCCCCATCGCCGACTTGGCCCACAGGGTCTCATCCTTGAAGAGCGCGATCTCGCTTCCTCCGCGCAACATCAGCTGGAACCGGCGGTCGGCCTTGCCGATATCGTGAAGCCAGCCCGCCAGCGCGAGATCGGAGGTGAGGTCGGGACCCAGCCCGATGCGCGCCGCGTACTCCCGTGCAAAGCGTTCGACATCGCTGCTGTGCACCGCCAGCGCGACGGCCACACCCGCATGGAACGAGTCGTCGTCGTCGGTCGTGAGTTCGACGCCATCCTCCAAGGTCTCGGCTTCACTGGTCGCCAGAGCCCGCACGCTCCGCGCGCTGAGCCTGTCGCCCTCGAGCACCAGCCACGCGCCGTCAGGGTGATCGACGACAACGCGCCGCCGGCTTCCGCCGACGCTGCGCAGCCACGTAGCCCGCCAGCCGAGGGCCTCTGCCGCCAGACCTCGCAACCACCGTCGCGTCTCGGCGACGTCGTCGAGCGGAGCCCCCAGGAGCCCCAGGGCCTCGAGGACGCGCGGATGGGTTCGGAGCGTCGGCTGGCCACGCGCGAACAAGGCGGCCCTCTCGGCGAGGTCCGAGACCGGGGCCCGGCTTGCACGGTCGAAGCATGCCTCCCTGATGGATCCGCATCCGGCCGGCACCACGATCGTGTCTCCTGGTCGTAGCTGGGCGTCCGTGATCACCGTGCTCTCCTCGCCACGCCAGCGCAAGGCACGCCGAGCGCGTGTCGGCTCGCGATCACCTTCGGGCTGACGTTCGACGTCGGCACATCGAGACCCCCGCGCGCCCGTCGAAGCAGATCTGTCCGCCGCCCTGGTGACGATCCCGGTCGGATCGATTCGGCGCGTCCGCCCCTGGTGCTATCCTTCGAACCATGAACCGGGCGCCCAGGCAGCCGTCCCAAGGTCCCTTCAACGTCGATCAGATCCGTCCAGGCGATCCGTACGAGCTCTCCGACGGGCACGCCATCTACTGCGCGCCGACAGGTGGCGACGGCGCACGCGGCCCCCTCGTCGGGGGTCACGTCCTCGACACGGACCCGGACGTCGAATCGGCCGGGCTCGACGCCGGATTCGCTCTCGACGCGAAGACGATGCGCGCACCCGACATCGCCGTCGGCAACGTGCCCGACGCGCCCGGCTGGATCAAGGGCGCGGTGCCCCGCCTCGCCGTGGAGTACGCGAGCGTCGGCCAGGATGAGCCCGAGCTACAGCGGAAGATCGAGCAGCTCCTCGCCGCCGGCACCCAGCTGATCTGGGTGGTGCGTCTGCTCGGGCCGCGTCGCGTGGAGATCTACGAGGCGGCCCGCCCCGTGCGCATCGCCCACCCCGGCGAGGAGCTGATCGCCGCCGGCATCCTGCGCAACGCCGTCCCCGTCGAGGCGCTCTTCGATCGCGACAAGGCGCACGAGCTCACGCTGCGAAATCTGCTCCAGCGCAGGGGGTACGAGAGCCTGGACGGCGTGCTAGAGGAGGGTCGAGAGGAGGGTCGAGAGGAGGGTCGAGAGGAGGGTCGAGAGGAG
>SXGT01391065.1_pt1 | contig 20399 bp, 15 predicted proteins | sample 3176221 | NCBI WGS metagenome assembly SXGT01 (sample SAMN11356862, study PRJNA531348) | freshwater metagenome | isolation source: freshwater sample F1-120 | place: China: Fuxian Lake, Yuxi | collected 2017-12-25
ATCCTGGGCATGCACGCCATTCAGGACCGCGCGGTCGTGGTGCAGGGCCAGGTCGTCGCGCGGCCCATGATGTACGTCGCGTTGACCTATGACCACCGCCTCATCGACGGGCGCGAGGCCGTGCAGTTCCTCAAGCGCATCAAGGACTGCATCGAGAGCCCCGCGCGCATGCTCCTCGAGGTCTGAGGCGGACCCATGACGGATAGCTACGACCTGGTGATCATTGGCGGAGGGCCGGCGGGATATACGGCGTCATTGCGCGCCGCTCAGCTCGGTTGGCGCGTCGCGTGCGTGGAAAAGGAGCCCAAGCTCGGCGGCACCTGCCTGCGCGTGGGTTGCATCCCGTCCAAGGCGCTGCTCGAGTCCTCCGAGCGCTTCGTCGAGGCCGGCCATGGGCTGGCCGCGCACGGGATCGTGCTGCCCGTGGCGCCCGCGCTGGATCTGCCGCGCATGATGGGGCGCAAGGACGCGATCGTTCAGAGCCTCGCGTCGGGCATCGAGCTGATGTTCAAGAAGCGTCAGGTCGTCCGTGTGCTCGGTCATGGGCGGCTCGATGGGCTGGGGCGCGTCCAGGTCGACGGCCCGGACGGCACCACCACGCTGACGACCAAGCACGTCCTCATCGCGACGGGCTCCGAGCCGTCACCGCTCCCGGGGGTCGCGCTCGACCTCGACCGCATCGGCACGAGCACCGAGGCGCTCGCCTACCCGGAGGTGCCGGGCCACCTCGTCGTCATCGGCGCGGGCGTCATCGGGCTAGAGCTTGGCTCCGTGTGGCGTCGCCTCGGCGCGCGCGTCACGGTGCTCGAGTACCTGCCGCGCATCCTGCCGGGCATTGACAGCGACGTCGCCCGACGTGCCGAGGTGTTCTTCAAGCGGCAGGGCCTCACTTTCGAGCTCGGCGTCAAGGTCACGGGTACGACGCGCGACGGCGACGGATGCCGCGTGACGGCCGAGGGTCGCGAGCCGCTGGCGTGTGACCGCGTGCTGCTGTGCGTCGGCCGCCGGCCGTTTACGGCGGGGCTCGGCCTCGACACCGTGGGCATCGCGCTCGATCCGCGCGGCCGCATCCCGATTGGCGCCCACTTCGAGACGAGCGCACCCGGCGTCTTCGCCGTCGGCGACGTCGTCGCGGGTGCCATGCTCGCACACAAGGCCGAAGAGGAGGCCGTCGCATGCGTCGAGCACCTCGTCACCGGCGTCGGGCACGTCGACTACAACCTCATCCCAAACGTGGTCTACACGAGCCCCGAGATCGCGTCCGTGGGCAAGACCGAGGACGAGCTCAAGGACGCCGGCGTGCCCTATCGCAAGGGCAGCTCACCGTTTGCGGCGAACGGTCGCGCCAAGGCGTTCGGCCACACCGACGGCTTCGTCAAGGTCCTCGCGCACCAGGAGACCGACCGGTTGCTGGGCGTCCACGTCATCGGCCCCTGGGCCAGCGAGCTCATCGCTGAGGCGGCCACGGCCATGGCGTTCGGTGCCTCCAGCGAAGACTTGGCCCGCACCTGCCACGCGCACCCCACGCTTGCCGAGGTCCTCAAGGACGCCGCGCTCGCCGTGGACGGCCGCCCGCTGTCGCAAGCCTAGGCCGCGCTCGCGACCGAGAGCCGCGCCTTCTTCGCCGGCTTCTCCTGCTCCCGATGGATGAGCGGCACTGCGTCGTCGGGGATCTCCGGGATGAGATCCAACGTGACGGGCTCGCCGCCGTGTCGGAGCGCGCGCCAGGCGTTACCGACGCGCTCGCGTAGCGGCAGCGGCTTGCCGCCCGCGGGCAGACTCAGCTCGCCCATGCACTCCACGTAACGGCCCACCACGAACGACGGCAGGTTGCTCACCTGACCCCACTTCGGCACGACGAGCTCCATGGCGCGAAACTGCTTGGCCTTGCCAATGTCGAGCAGCTCGCGTGGGTTGATTCCGAGGTGGTACAGATCATTGGCCACCCAGTAATTGCTCACGACCTCGTAGGTGAGGAGCTTGGCCTGAAACGCCCACAGTTCCGCCCGCTCGAGCGCCGACATGCGCGAGAGCATGGCCGGCAGGTACTGCACTCCGAGCGCCACGTGCCGCGACTCGTCGCGCTCGTAGTACGGCAGCAGGTGCGTGAGCACGGGCTCGATGTCGAGCTTCTTGACGACGTGGAAGAGCGTCAGCGCGATGGGCTCGACCATGAGCTGCATGCCGAGCAGCTTCTTGGCGAGGTGGTCGGCGTTCATGACCTCCTCCAGCAGCCGGCGGGGGCCCCAGTCGAGCCGATCCGGCGTCGCGTCGAGCGCCTGGAGGTAGTCGTGCATCACGTAAAAGTGGCGCGCCTCGTCAAAGGCCTGGCTGGTCGCGGCCATCTTGGCCTCGAGCGGCTCGATCTCGTCGGCCAGCTCCGCGCTGATGCGCCACGCCGCCAACTCGCCCCACAGGATGATGGCGAAGACCCGCTTGAGCGCCCGCTTGGTCTCCTCGGGCACCTGCGGCTTGCCGAAGCGCTCCAGCAGGCTGCCGAGCACCTCCTTGCCGTCCCAGACGTTGGCCTGGCCCTTGTAGTAGACGCGCTCCAGGATGTGCGCGTTCTTGGCCTCGAGCCCGTAGTGCTCGCGGTCGAACATCTTGTAGGGAATGCCACGATGGAAAGCACGCGACGAGAACCCGAGCATGGACGGCCTCCTCCTCTATGACTGGTGGGCGAACACCGCTTCGCTGAGCAGGGCACGCACGTCCTCGAAGGTCTGATGGACGAGCGCCTTGGCCTCCTCGCCCTGCGCGAACGCGAGGTCGAGGATGAGGCCGTTGAACACGGTCCGGAGAAGCCGCGCCAGGCGCTCCGGCGGGATGACGAGTCGGTCGAGGAGTGCGGGCCCGAGGGCGGCGCGCAGCCCCTCTTCGATGAGCGCGAGCAGCGCGACGTTGAAGCGCTCGAGCTCGGCGGCGACGTCCGGCAGCGTTCGCGCGATGTTCGGCAGCTCGAGCATCACCAGCATGTGGTCGAGGTCCGACTCCACGAACGCCATGACCTGCTCGAGCGCGAGGTGCAGGCTGACCAGGTCGCGCGGACCCGACAGCGCCAACGCGCGGACCTGGCCGAGCACGTCCCGCAGGAGCCCGAGCTGCACGTCCAACAGCAGCTGTGCTTTGGAGGTGAAGTGGTAGTGCAGCAGCGACTTGCTGACGCCCGCCTCGCGCGCGATGTCGTTCATCGACGCGCCGCGGTAGCCGTGGCGTCCAAAGCAGGTGCCTGCGGCGCGGAGAATCCGTCGCATGCTGTCGTGCTCCGCGTCCGGTGGGCGCGGGAGAACCAGTTCGCTCAGTTGGTGCTCCATGCTGCTCCTCCCAGACTGGCCGGTCAGTCAGTCTGTTGGCGCAGCATAGCCACGTGCGATCCGGGTGTCCAGGCCGTTTTGAAAAAAAGTGACTGGCCGGTCAGTCAGGGGCACTGGACGTATTCAAAGCACGCGCAACACGGAGACGAGTCCGCCCTTCTGCGACACGTTGACGACCTTCTTGCGGCTGACGCGGCCCAGGATGCCGAGGCCCTGGGGCGAGACGTAGAATCCGAGCACGCAGAAGTACTCCTCGAAGCGTAGGGAGCCGTCGTCGTTGACGCGCGGAAACTGCTTCTCGGCCACCGGGCGATAGCGCTGCACGACCCAGGTGCTCGGCTCGGTGAGCGCGACGTCGATGCCGCTGTCCCACTCGGAGTCGGTGGCCTCGCGACCCAGCACGATCCCCTCACCGCCAAAGCCGCGGTTGGGCTTGAGCACGAGCGCCTCGCGATGCGCGCGGACGAACGGCACCAGATCCACCTCTTCGCCCTCGGGGCCGTCGGTCAGCACCTCACGCACCAGCCGCGTCCACGGGACGTGGCGGCGAAAGACGCGGCGCTCGTCGGCGGTGAAGGCGCGGTCGAACTCACTCGACGTGAAGACCTCATAGGCCGACTTGTGGTCGAACTCCCCCGCCAGCGACGACACCACGCGCCCGTGGGCGAACGCCCAGCGGAGTCCGGAGAGGTCGTGCCCCTCGGCCTCGACGCGCGCGAGCTCGGCGGTCTCGTGATCGCGGTAGACGATGTCAACGGGCGTGTCCCGGGCATAGAGCTCCTCGCCTCGAACGCACAGCTCCCGCGGGTCCACGTCCACGGCCTCCACACCTCGGCTGCGCATGAACTGGGTGATGAGCTCGAACTCCTGCGGCCCGCCGACCAGGTCCTTGAACTGCGCCATGGCGACGTTGAAGCGACGCAGCCCAAGCTCACGCGCGCGATCGGCGAGCACCTCGAGGAGCTGCAGCCGTGGATCGTCATTGCGGTCGAGCAGCAGCGCGGGGATCGCCCGCTGAAGCGTCGGCGAGACGATGTCCATGGCCAGCGCGTCCACTGCCGCCGTGAAGTGGATGCCGCCGACCCCGGTCGTGTTGGACTCGAAGAACGGGCACCGCTCGACCCAGCGCGGGTCCGCGAAGTCGACCGACGCATCGAACCGGCAGAACAGCCGCTCGAGCAGGCCCTTGGGCGGGCGCAGCTCTGTCATCCAGCGCTCTTCGGCGTCGCCCAGCGGCAGAAGCCGGCGCACGCGCTGGTGCCCGAACCAGAGGTCGAGCAGCTTCTCGTGAGCGCCTTGCAGCGTCCCGCATACGCGATGCAGGTACGCCCGCTGGTCCGCCATGACGAGGCGAGGGCGCAGCATGACGTCGATGGGGTGCAGCACGCCGTCGTCGGTCTGATAGACGAGGCCCTGCGCCGCGGCGTCGGCCGTCATCCGCTTGCGTAGCGCGCTCAGCTCTGTCGCCGGGATGCGGTCCAGCACGCCGCCGAAGCTGCCGGAGACGCGCTTTACGCCTTCCTGATAACGTCGTGAGGACTTCAGCAGGTTCATCGCCCGAGGCTAGCCCGGACAGAGCACGACTGTCACCTGCGCTAGTGACCGCCGCTGCCGCGTGGCTTGGCGTTCCAGATCTTCAGCGAGAGCAAGAAGCCGATGACCGCAAAGGGCAGCAGGAACCACGGCCACCACAGCCAGCTCTTGGTCGTGAGGCTGCCGATGGCGAACGACTGGACCGCGGTCCCGAAGTAGACCATCCCGTCGATGAGGCCCACGGCCGTGGCCGTGCCGCGCGATCCGCCAAAGTCCATGGTCGCCGTCCCGGACAGTAGCCCATGCGAACCGATGACACAGAGGCTGATGAGGAAGGCCAGCGCGCCGAGCACCATGGGGTTGAGCACCTGGACGGGCCCGGCCTTGACGAAGCGCGCGCGGTCCTCGCCCTTCTTGGGTGCGTCGGGTGACCAGTACACCTTGTAGGACAGCTCGAGCTCGCCGCGCTTGATCTTGATGGGCGTGTCGGTCCCGTCGATCCGCAAGTTGGCGACGACCTCCTCCCAGTTGCTCGGCGACTTGCCATCGACCGACAGCACGACGTCGCCCTTCTCGAGCTTCATCTCTGCCGCCCATGCGCCGCGCCACAGCAGGACGGGCACGTTGCCGCGGCGCACCGTCACGAGGTTTTTCCGCAGGTCGAGGCGCTGGATGGCCTCCGCCCCGCCGTCGAGGGGCACGGTGACCTTCTCGCCGCGTCGCTCGATGATGAGCGTGTGCGTGCCAGGCTTCTCCAGATCCGCTAGTGCATGGGTGCGGTCGATGATGGGCTCGCCGTCGAGGGAGACCACCGCGTCGCCGGAACGGAAGCCCGCGTCAAAGGCCGCCTTGGGGATGGACTTGACCCACCCGATCTCCGGCTTCGTGCCGCCGAGTGAGAAGGTCATGGCAATCGTGGCCAGGACAATTCCACCGTACAGCACCGCCGCAGCCGGGCCGCGACGCGACTGGAAGAGCTTGTCGGAGACGAGCCCCGCGAAGGCGCCACCCGTAATGCCGGCAACGAACAGGACAAGTCCCCAGCTCGCAAGCATGACGTTGCCGTCTTCCAGCACGAGCGAGCTTTTTGCATACAATGGATACCAATGCATGACGCCCTGACGAATGACGCCCGTGCAGAACTCGATGAAGCAGACGGTGACCACGATGGGGTTGGACAGGATGCGCAAGATGAGCTGCACGTTCCCAAGCGGCTTGGACTCGTCCTCGGCGACGCGCGCCGCACCCGTGTCGAAGTCCACGTGGCCGGTGTCGCTCGGTTTGTCGCGGACCAGGAAGTAATCCATTGCAAAACCGACCGCGAGGGCGATGGCCGGCACGTCGAAGACCCACCAGATGGCGTCGAGGCCCTCGGGCCCCGCGCCCTCGGCGTAGGTCACGATGCGGTAGCCGACGTCGAAGGCCAGGAACAGGCCGAACGAGATGATACTGCCAAAGATGGCCGAGAACTGGCCGCGTTCGCGGACGTGGAACCACGACGAGTTGACCTTGACTATGGCGATGGCGCCAAAGTTCTGGAAGTACATGTTGACGGCGTACGCGGCGGCGAAGAACGGGACCGGATCGCCCCGCTCGGCCGGATCCGCGAGGACGAAGCCCTTCGTGTACCAGCCGAGGGCGGCGTTGGCGAAGGTTGCGCCGAACGTCGCGAGGAGGATGGCCGCGCGCCCGCCGATGCGGTCGGTCAGCGGACCGTTGATGAGGCCCGCGAGGCCGTAGACCGCGGCGCCGATGCCGAAGATGGTGCCGAACTGCTCGTTCGACATCAGGTCGCCGAGCGCGTTCTTCGCGACTGTGAGGTTGTAGCGGCCGAAGTAAAGGAACGCGTAGGCGAGGCCGAGCGGCGCCCAGTTGAGCGCGCGCCGGCGTCGAAACGCGCGGGAGTGGTCAGGGGCGACGCTGCTCATGCGCGGCTCACTCGTCCTTTCCTGCGCCGCGGAACCAGTCGTCGCGGTGCTTGAACAAGAAGTTGAACGTGGTCAGCGAGCCATAACACCGTGTGACGTACTGCTGGAGCTGGACGCGCTCGGCATCGTCCAGGCTGGTCGTGGCGTTCACCTTCTGCTCCAGCACGCGGAGGTTGTCGCGCACCATGACGATCTTGTGAAAGAGCCCGTCGATCGGCAGCGTGCGCGCCTGGCTCTGCCCGTCCCCCGGCTGGACCACGACGTTGCCGCCCCGGAAGCGGTCCATCATCTCGACCTTGCTCAGGCCGAGCGTCTCGTCGATGGCCTCGCGCAGGAGCCGCTTGAACTGCGCGCGCGTGAGGGTGCCAATCTCCTCGCCGCTGGTCGCGTCGAGGTCGCGCTCCATCCGCGGCGCCGTGCGCACGGGCTGCGACGGCGTGACGTCCAGGTCATCGTCATCGTCGTCGGGGATCTCGGCGATGGGTCGCCGCACGAGGACCGGTGCCTGGGCCGGCTTGCGCTGCGGCTCGGGCGGCCGCGCGAAGGTGTCGCCCGTCTCCGCGAACGGATCGCGCTTCGGCCACACCTTGGGCGGCTCGTTGCCCCCGCCCGCGACCGCAGGGATCGGCGTGTAGACGTCGCACTTGAAGTCCGCCGACGTGATCGCCCCCGATCGCGGCTTGACCGAGCAGTGACCGTAGACCTTGTTGGTCGAGCCGCCAAAGTCCTTTTTGAACTGCGTGCATGACCCGCAGTGACCCAACTTCGCTTCCCAGGAAGGCATCTCCGACATGGCGCGGACCTTCGCAGAGGTGGGGGCGAGACGCAACCGTGTTTCGCCGTGGCGGCAAGCACAGCTACCGCGGTTCGACCGTGCCCTCGTCCTTCAGGAGCACGCGGTCGAACGTCGCGAACGTCTCGCACCCGGCCTCGCGACTGCGCAGTCGAACGAGGCAGTCGGCGAATCCGGCCTCGCTCGTCGCGGCGCGCTCGACGGCGGCCCGCACTTGATGATCGGCCTCGAAGCGCACGTGGGGCACCGCGAGGAGCTGGCTGAGCAGGTCGAGTGACGCCGACTTGGACTGCTTGAACGCCGTGCGGAGCACCCACACGAACTCGCACGCGACGATCTGGGGAATGAAGAGGGTCTCACGGCGGGCCAACGCGGCCTCGACGAAGCGCCTCGCGCGGTCATGCTGCTCGCCGTCATTGACGACGAATCGGACCAGGACGTTCGTGTCGAGCGAGATCATGCGCTATCAGCGGGGTCATTCGCGCGGAAGTCCTCCGCCACCGCCGCCGCGATGCCAGCCTCGAGCTCGGCGTCGGTGACGGGCGGTCCGCTCCATGGAATCACCCCGCAGAGGCTCATCAAGTCCACGGGCAGGACCTCGACGACCGTCTCCCCTGCCGTGTTCAGTCGAAAACGCAGCTGGGAGCCAGTCGCAATGCCGAGCCGCTCACGGACGGCCTTGGGGATCGTCACTTGGCCCTTCGAGGTCATCGTCGCCGCGTGCATGAGGCGCCTCCGTGTCCTTACTCTAGGGCCGCTCGTTCGCACTGGCAAGTCACTGCGACCAAGTCTCCTTACTCGGCTGCCATGTCCTTACCAAAGGGCCAAGGTTGCGACTGCCAGCTAGCTACACTTGCCGTCCTCGCACTTCAGGCCCGACGCGCACGTGCCACACGACTTGCCGCAGCCGTCGTCGCCGCACTCGTAGCCGAACAGCAGGCACTTCGGCACGCACAGCGCGAACCCGCACTTGCCGAGCGAGTCGCAGCCCTGGCCGTCGCCGCAGGTGCCGCACGAGCCGCCGCAGCCGTCGTCGCCGCACTGCTTGCCGGTGCAGTCGCCCGTACACGTGCCGATCTGGCAAAGGCCGTTGAGACACGCCTGACCCGTGAAGCAGAAGCCGCAGAAGCCATCGCAGCCGTTGGTGCCGCAGGTCTTGCCGCTGCAGTTGGGCTCGCACGGACCTGGGACACAGCCGACCTGGCTCTCCGTGTCGCTCCAGCCGCAGACAAGGCCGAGCTTCTTGCAGTCGGTCGTGACCGTCATCTTCGGGTTGCCCTGGCACGTCTGAAGGAGGTTGCCGATGCAGTTGCCGACTGACGGGATGCCGACACAGCCGGGCGTGCCCGCGAGGCAGTGGCCGTCGGCCGCGCACGTCTGGCCCGATGCGCAGGCGCCACAGGAGCCGCCGCAGCCGTTGGGGCCGCAGGTCTTGCCGTCACACTGGGGCGTGCAGCTGCCGTCGCTCGCGAGTGTGGTGTCGAGCACTGCGTTGGTATCAACGACCGCGTCTAGCTTGGGAATGTCCGGCTGCGGGCTCCCAGGGTCGAGCGCGGCGGGACCCGTGTCCGCGAAGACCAACGGAGGCGCGTCCTTGGGCGGGCCGACGTCCTTGGCCGACTGCCAGCCGTCTCCGCCCTTCGTGTCCGTGCGTTGGCCGGTCGGCTCCGTGCCCGTCTCCGCGGCGCACGCCACGAGGACCCCGCCGAGAAGCACGCTGAAGAGCACATCGAGGACCGACTCGCGCCACGCCATGGGGCCGAACGATACGAGGCCGCCCATGGTCCGTCAAAGCGCCCTCATGCTATAGACGCGCGGCCATGCTCCGCGCTGCCGTTGCCGTTGTCACCGTGTCCACCGTCGTCTTGCTCGGCCGCACCGCGGTCGCCGTCGAGGTCCTGCCCTCTCCCGAGGGCGGCTTTCTGACCGCCTGGCTGGTGGCGGGGCCTGTGCCCGAGGGCCGAGCCAAGGACCTGATCGCGGCGGGTGAGCCCAAGGGCAAGCCGTGGCGCCTCGTGGCCGGGCCCACGCTCCGCGTCGACGCCGGCAAGGCGGGGCGTCCCAAGGCGCGCGGGCTCGAGACGTGGTTTGCCATGGTCCTCGTGGCCGACAAGGCGATGGACGTGGAGCTCAAGGTCGGCGCAGACGGCGCGGTGGAGCCGTGGCTCGACGGCAAGCGGCTGTCGCGTCACGAGCAGAGCCACCTCGTGCTGTGGGACGACCACGTCGTGCGCACGCACCTGGCGCGGGGCCGTCACACGCTGCTGTTGCGCACCCAACGCAAGAAGACGCAGAACGGGAGCGGTTGGCGCATCGCGTGCCGTATCCACGACGCGCTCGGGCGCGTCCCGCCGGGCCTGCGCTTCGAGCTTCCGGAGCCCGCGACGGGGCCCGAGGTCAGCGCTCGGGCCGTGCGCACGCGCATCACGCCGGAGCCCACGGCGGACGGTTTTCGCGTCGTCGTCGCCGCGCGCCTCACGGGCTCGGCCGCCTCGGGCGTCAAGCTCCCCTGGCGCCTCGAGCTCGAGGGCACGCCGCTCGCTGAGGGCACGCTCACGGCCAAGGAGCCCAAGCTCTCGCGCACGGTCGTCGTGCGGCCAGCGAAGGACGGGCCGCTGCTGCTCACGGCGCGCGCTGGCGTCAGCGGCGCGAACTCGGCCGGGGTCACCACCGAGCCGTTCAAGCTCAAGTTCCGCAAGGCGTGGCATGTCGCGCTCGCGCGGGCCGTCGAGGATCGCACCGCCGCCGATCCGGCGCGCTTTACACAGGCGACGCTCGACTCGGTGCAGTGGAACCTGGAGGAGCTGCGGCGCCTCGTCGTGGAGGGCACCCCCGACGAGACGTGGCTTGGTCGAGAGCTGACCCGCGTCGGCGGCTGGGCCCGCGCGCTCAAGGACGGTCAAGACCCGTTCGTGCACGAGCGCGGCGCGTTCTACCGCGCCTATCGGAGCCCCTATGACGCGCGGCTGCAGCATTACTCGGTGCATCTGCCGCCCCGCTACGACGGCGGTCAGCGTTGGCCCCTGGTCATCGGCCTGCACGGCATCGGCTCGGGAACGCACTACACGCTGAGGCGCGTGCTCGGGAAGGACGTGCCGGAGGGCGAGCACGCGACGAAGACCGCGATTCGGGGCGACATGCCCGTGCTCGCCGACTACGGCGTGCTCACGGCCACCGCGTGGGGCTATCACAACAGCGCCTTCTGGTTTTATGGCGAGGATGATGTCACGCGCATCGTCGACGAGATGAAGGCCGCCTACCGCGTCGATCCGGACCGCGTCTATCTCACCGGCCTCTCGCTCGGCGGTCTTGGAACCTACCACGTCGGGCTGCACTATCCGGACATGTGGGCCGCGCTCGGGCCGCTCGGCGGGTTCTCGACCATCAAGCTCTACCAGCAGATTCTGCCGCACCCGAAGACGCCCTGGGAGAAGGCGCTCATCGAGCAGCGCGACGCGACGAGCTACGCTGAGAACGGCAAGCACCTGCCGATGAAGGTCGTGCACGGCAAGCGCGACAACCCGGCGCAGGCCAAGGCGATGACGAACCGGTTCGAGAAGCTGGGCTACACCGTCGAGCTCGATGTGCCGGACCTCGGGCATGACGTTTGGCAGTACAGCTATGGCGAGGGCAAGCTCGTGAAGTGGCTCAAGCGCTGGAAGCGCCCGGCCAACCCGGACCAGGTCGTGCTGAAGACGCACAGCTATCGCTACACGCGAGCCTATTGGGTCCGCATCGGCTGGATCGAGGACTATCCGAGCCGCGCCGCGCTCGTGCGAGTCCGTGTCGACGGCAAGGATCGGAACCGCGTCGTCGTCGACGAGGCGACCAACGTGCGTGGCCTCACGCTCAACCTCGGCAGGCCCAAGCTCGGAAGCGGGCCCTATACGGTGGAAATCGCCGGGGAGCGCTTCAAGGTGCCTGGGCCGCAGCTGGTGCACCTCCGGCGCGAAGGCACGGGCCCGTGGCGCGTCGCGGACTCGGCCGAGCCACCCGCGGGCTGGAAGCGGCAAGGCGTCTCCGGGCCGTTGGACGACGTAATGTTCGAGCCGCACCTCTTCGTGGTCGGGACGCAGGATCCGTCTCAGACGGACGTGAACCGCCGGCTCGTGCGCGAGGACCGGCGCTACCTGCGGCACCACGACCACGACGTGTGGTTTCCCATGGTCGATGATGTCCACGTCACCGACGCCGATCTGCGCGACCGGCACCTCGTGCTCTACGGCAACTCCGCCAGCAACAAGGTGCTGGCCCGGCTCCTGGAGGGGGGGCGCATCCCGCTGAGCTTCGAGCCCGGAAAGGCGCTCACGTTCGCGGGGAAGCGCTACGAGGGCGCCGAGGTCGGCATCAAGCTCGTCATGCCCAACCCGCTCTCGCCGAGCAAGATGGTCGTCATCGTCGCGGGCGTGAGCTGGCGCGGCACCCTGGCCTCGCGGTTTCTGCCACGGTTTCTTCCGGATTACATTGTCTATGATGGACGAATCACGACCCGGTACGACGAGCGCCTGTTGATCGACCGCCCCGTGCGCGCGGCAGGCTTCTTCACCGACGACTGGCGTGTGCCCTAGAGGGCGTCCTCAACGGATGTAGATCGCGCCCTTCCAGCCCCAGTACACCGGCGGAAGCGAGTTTCCGCTGTAAAGTCCCTTGGTGCCCGCACTCGCCTTCTTGCAGGCCTCGTCGATGGCGAAGGTCCCCGTATCGAGGGAGCCGCGGCCAAGCATGACCGTCCAGTCGCTCGGCTTGCTCTGGGGGCTTCCACCGAGCAGGCACGCGCCGGTCGCCGAGAGGCAGCCCGAGGGCACGAGCAGCGGCTCCGGCGGCGCGCCGTTGACCCCCCCGGAGATGCCAAAGTAATTGACATTGCTCGGATTGACGTAGCCTGTGGCGACGTTCTTCCACGTAAACGCGGCGTTGGACGATTGAAAGACGAAGTACCCGAGCGTCCCGCCCGTCTTTTCGAAGATCGCGAGGATCTGCTGATCGTGGAAGGGCAGGGCGCCTGCGGTCGCGAGCGGCAGGATGGCCGTATTCGCGCCGCTCGAGGCGACCTCCGAGGCGACGCCGTAGCCGTCGAGCGCGCAGATCGGCACCTCGGCCCGAATCCAGGCCACGCGCGTCCAGCCGCCGCCCAACGTCGTCATCTCGCAGTAGCTCGCCATCGGCTTGCCCGTGGCGGGGTCGATCAGTGTGTAGAGGCCGCTGCCGTGCTTGGCGCTCTCGGACGCCAGCTCACGAATCTGCCGACACGAGGTCGCCGGCGTCTTCTCCGTGCCGAGCGTGCAGACGTCCAGGCCCGCAGTACACTGATGCGCCTGACACGTGTCGTTGCTCGTGCACGGGTCGCCGTCGTTGCACGGGCTGCCATCCGGGTCGTCCCCGCACGGGCACACGTTGTCCTTGCCCGGCAGACAGACGCCGTTTCCGCAGACGTCGTTCGGCGTACATGGGTCACCATCGTCGCACGCCGGGCCGGTCACCGGCAGACCGACGCATCCCGTCGGCTCGACGCAGGCGTCCGTCGTGCACGGATCCTGGTCGTTACACGTGGTCGCCTGGGTCACGCAGGTGCCACAGCTCCCGCAGGTGTCGACCGTGCAGAGCTTGCCGTCGTTGCAGTCGGCGGCAGTCTTGCACGGCTTGCCGTCGAGCCCATGCTGGCAGCCGAGCTTCGGGTCACAGGTGTCGAGCGTGCACGCGTTGGCGTCGTTGCAGTCGAGCGCGGGCACGTGCGTGCAGCCCACCTTCGGGTCACAGGCGTCCTTGGTGCATACGCTCGCGTCGTCGCAATTCGTGGCTCCGCCGCCCGTGCAGGCGCCCTGCATGCAGTGGTCACCGCTCGTGCACGGGTTGCCGTCCTCGCAGGCGCCGTCGGCCACCGGCAAGTGCAGGCAGGTCTTCGTGGCGGGGTTGCAGGTGTCCTGGGTGCAAGGGTCCTTGTCGTCGCAGTCGACGAGCGACGCGCCCTTGCACGTGCCCCCGACGCACAGGTCGTTCGCGGTACACAGGTCTCCGTCGTCGCAGTTCGGACCCGAGAGCGGGACGTGCACGCAGCCCTTGGCTCCCGAGCAGAGGTCTTGCGTACACGGGCTCTTGTCGTCACACGCGGGACCCGACGGCGCGCAGACGTTGCCCTTGCACTGTCCGGGCGTCGCGCAGCCGTCATCGGTGGTGCACGCGGTGCCATCGGGCGACGGCTGCTCCGCGCAGGCACCCGTGGCGGGCACGCACACGGCGGTCGCACACGCGGCCGTGACGACCTTGCTGCAGTCGATGACGCTCCCGGGCTTCGTCCCGCACTTGCCGCCTTGACACGAGAACGTGCCGTTGCAGAGGTCGGCATCGTCGAAGGCGGCGCAGTCCTTGTCGGTCGTGCACGCCGGGCACTCCGAGGCAGACGAGACGCACTTTCCCGTGAGTTGGTCGCACGTGTCGGGGCCGGTACAGGGGTCTCCGTCATCGCAGGGGCCGCTGTTCGCGGTGTTCATGCAGACCCCGGTGACCGCGTTGCACGAGTCCGTCGTGCAGGGGTTGTCGTCCGAGCAGTCCTTCTTGGACGTCTTGCAGGCGCCTTGCGCGCACGTGTCGGGCGAGGTGCAGGGGTCGCCGTCGTCGCACGACGAGCCGTTCGGGCGTGCATCCGCGTGACACTGGCCATCTTCGCAGAGCGGCTGACTGCACGGTCCGAGCGTGCCCAGCAGGGCGAGGCAGTCCGCGTCGACGGTGCACTGCTTGGTCACCGGCACATCCGGCGGCGCGCCACCGTCGGTGCCCGCATCCGGCGCGGGCGCGGCATCGGACGACACGTCGCTCAACGTTTCGGCGCCGCCTTTCCCGTCCGTCGTCGGGACGTCGATCCCCGGAAAAAGCACGAGGTCCGTCGCTGCCGGCAGGTCGTCCTCGGCGCAGCCGCCCAGGCCAAGACCAACACACGCGAGAAAACCCACCAGCCGCAATCGTGACATCAGACTCCTTGACGAGGGCTCCTGACCCGGCCCACCGCGCCATCATAGTCAGCCGGGGCCGAGTTGCCAGTCAGCCTCGCCGTGCGCGCGTTTGACTCACTCGCCCTCACACCCCGCATGATTCATCACTGTCACGCGCCGGCATCCGCGACCTCAAGCCTGAGGCCGCGCTCGCCTCCCTCCGCGTAGCACCACTACGCGTCGGTCGGCGAGACGCTCGCTGTGCGAGCTCGCGCCCTCCGGCGTGCGCTCACGGCGCCGGCATCCCGCCATTGATGAATCATGCGGGGTCACGTAGCATCGGCCCCGTCGTTCCACGGACTGAACGATGGGAGGGCGGCTTCATGCAGCACGCTTCGAGCGCTCGATGGCTCCTCTGGGTCGGCATTGCCGCGTCTTTGGGGCGTTGCACGGTGCTGGGGGACGAGGCGTTGTTTCCGCAGAAGGACGTCCCGCCCAAGCCGGCGAGCGACGCCACGGGCGACGGCGCTTCGGTCATCAAGGCCGTTCCGGACGCGGTTCAGGCGATCTTCACGGCCTCCTGCCTCGGGGCCGGCTGCCACAGCGGCGCGAGCCCACAGTCCAAGCTGGGACTGGACGACGCCGAGACGTCGTACAAGGCCCTCGTGGGCGTCTCCGCGCTGGGGAAGCCGGGCGCCATCCGCGTCAAACCGAAGGACGCCGCTTCCAGCTATCTCATGCTCAAGCTCGACGGCACGGCCCAGCCCATGATGCCGCTGGGTCGTCCTCCGTTGAGCGCGGCTCAGCTCGCGACGGTCAAGGCGTGGATCGACGCGCTGGAGGACACCGCACCGGTGCCCAATGACGTGGTGCAGCCTGCGGATCCGGGAGCCGTGACACCGGACCCGGGGCCGTCGGACGCGCCGACGGTTCCCGATCCCGAGGTGCCCGCCAACGTCCAGGCCATTTTCGCCAAGTCGTGCGGCTTCGTCGGCTGCCACGGCGGCCCGAACGCGACCTCCGGGCTGCGGCTCGACTCGGCCGCGGAGTCCTGGAAGACGACGGTAAACGTCCCCGCCCTCGCCGGGGCAGGCAAGCTGCGCATCGTGCCGAAGGACCCGGACGCGAGCTATCTCGTTCAGAAGCTCACCGGCGTCGCGCTGCCGATGATGCCGCAGGGAGGGAAGCTCGACCCGGCGGACCTCCAGGTCATCGTCGACTGGGTCAAGACGCTGGAGCTGCCCATTGGCCCGGGCAACGACCTCGTCACGCCCGTGGACACCGGCCCCCCGGATGTCGGTCCCGTCGATGCCGGTCCCGTCGACGCGGGCCCCGTGGACTCCGGTCCGGACATCGTCTTCGTCGTGACGCCCACGCCCAAGGCGGTTCAGGACATCTTCGACGACAAGTGCACCCCGAGCTGCCACTCCGGCGTCAACCCGTCCAACGGGCTCAACCTGGAGAGCGGGAAGTCCGCGGCGAGCCTGATTGGCAAGAAGGCCGACAGCAAGCTGTACTTCGTGCTGCCGGGGGACCCGAGCCAGAGCGAGCTCTACTTGAAGGTCACCGGTGTCTCCAAGCCGACCATGCCGCTAGGCAAGCCGCTTCTGGAGCAAGAGGCGCAAGACACCATCAAGAACTGGATCAAGAGCCTATGAGCGGTCCCATGAACAAACGCACGCTCTGGCTGGGGATGGCGGTGGCGCTGCTCCTGGCGCGACCCGCGGCGGCCGTCGACGTGCGCATCTCGTCCGAGACGCTCTACCACGGCTACCGGCTCATCACGACGAGCGGTGACCACCTCAATCGCAACCGCATCAACCAGTACCTCGGCCTGGACGTGCTGGATCTGATGGGCAATGGGCTCAACACCATCTCGTTTGTGTCGTCGTTTCGCTTCGACACCGACTTCAGCGTGACCGACGCCGAGCGCGACGCCAACCCGCTGCTCAAGAACAACCAGTTCTCGTTTCAGTACGCGTACTTCAACTTCCGGAGCATCGGCGGCTTCTTCGACCTCCGCGTGGGCCGGCAGCTGTTGATCGACGACATGGACTTCACGCTGTTCGACGGCGGGCGCTTCGGATTTCACCTGCCTTACCATATCGGGTTGGAGGTCTACGCGGGGCTCGAGGTCAAGAACGCGGGCACCGTCGAGAACTACGTCAATGCGACGCAGTTCGAGGTCGATGGGGACGGCGGCCAGAAGGCCGACACGACGCGCGGGCTGGTGCTCGGCGGCGCCATCGAGATCGAGGGGCTCCGGGACCATCACGGCAAGCTCGGCTACCGCCGCATCATGACGCCGGACTCCAACGCCTACGTCGACGCCGAGCGCCTGTTCGTCAACTACGACTATCGCATCCTGCCGCAGCTCCACATCGGGACGGCGGTGGCCTTCGACTTCGTCGCGATGGACGTCTCCGAGGCGCGTGCCTGGATTCGCGCGCCGGGCATCGGCAAGCTCGTCGACCTCGAGGCGAGCTATTGGCGGCTGCTCCCCGTCTTCGAGGGGTCGAGCATCTTCAACCTGTTCACGCTCGAGGCGCTCAACGACATCGATCTTCGTGCCCGATTTCACATCACCGATTGGGCCAGCGCCTACCTCGGCGGGTATCTGCGCCTGTTCGGCAACGAGAAGAACAGCCAGGACACCGTCGACACGGACCTGGTCAAGGACTACGGCATCAAGGCCGGTGGGCGCGTGCGCTTCGGGACGCGCGGACGGCTCGGGCTCGACGTGACGTGGCAGCGCGGCTATGGCGACATGGCCATCGTCGATGTCGACGGGGGCTATTCGTTCTTGAACCAGACGCTGGACGTCCATGGCCGGCTCACGACGGTGTACTTCGCCGACGCCGTGCGTGACAGCCTGCGCGGGACGAGCTTCGGCGTGCAGGCCGGCATCAGCTACCGCATTCAGCAGAAGGCGAAGTTTCACGTGATTGGTGAGCTGAACACCAATCGCATCGAAAAGGTCCAGGCGCGCATCTACGCGCTCGTCGACCTGGACTTCTGGCTGTGAGGGGCACCACGATGGGACCGTACAAGACCCGACTCGTTGCTCTGTTCACCGTCTTCGGGCTGGCTGCCTGCATTGGCCTCGCCACCGCCGCAGATGACCGCCCGCCACCGCCGAAGCCGAGCCTGCCAGCGCCGCCGCCCAACAAGGACCGGGCGTTCCTGCCGTCGAAGGCCATCTTCCCCGACCAGACGTTGCCGCTGCGGTTCTTCCACGACAAGCACCTGGCGCAGGAGGTCGACTGCGGCACCTGCCACACCAATGCGGACACGAGCGTGTCGGCCAAAGACGTGCTCATCCCCACGGGCAAGGACGGCGAGGAGGTCTGTACGACCTGCCACGACTTCTCCGCAGGCGAAAAAGGCACGCCGCCGGCCGCGTGCAGCACCTGTCACGGCGAGGGCTATGTCCCGACGTTCCCCGACGGGGCCAAGCCGCACGAGTCGCTGAAGGCGACCGAGAAGCCCACCGCGATGCACATCCCCACGCCCAACCTGAAGATGAATCACAAGATCCACCTGGACAAAGGCATCACGTGTGAGACGTGCCACGGAACCCTCAAAGATGTGACGCTCGCGACTCGGGACAACGCGCTGCCGGTCATGGGCACCTGCCTCCAGTGCCACGATGGTCGTACCGCGCCGAGCGAGTGTCGCACCTGCCACCTCACGCGACCCGATGGCCGGCTCCAGACCACGCTGTCCACACCCGACGGCCTCGTGCAGCTTCAGCCCATGGGGCGCTACCGCAACGACGCGCACGACGACGCGTGGCTCAAGAATCACGCCACCTCGGCCAAGAATGACGAGGCTTACTGCGCCACGTGCCACGAGGAGAAGTACTGCCTCAAGTGCCACAACGGCGTGTCCAAGCCCATGAAGGTGCACCCGAACAACTGGACCATCATCCACCCGGCCGCCGCGCGTCGGAATGACCCCAGCTGCTCGAGCTGCCACCGGGCGCAGTCGTTCTGCCTCGACTGCCACAAACGTGTGGGCGTCGCCGGAGCTGATGAGTTCGACGGCAACCACAAGGGCAAGGCGTACAACGGGAGCGGCAAGCTCGGGAAGTTCCACCCCGACGGCTGGGTGGGCGATCTCAAGAACGGCGCGGCTCGCGGGCCGGATCACCATGCGTTCCAGGCGCAGCGCAACATTCGGCAATGTGCGGCCTGTCACACCGAGAACACGTGCCTAACGTGTCACAAGGGCAACAGCCTTCAGGGCGTCGGCGTTAGCCCGCACCCGCCCGGCTTCAAGTCGAGCGCCAAGTGTCGCGCGCTCAAGGCCAACAACGAGCGCGTCTGCGCCAAGTGCCACAAGACGCCGCCTGAGTGCCAGTAGGCGGCGACGGCGCTCGCGCCGGTCGCTGTGGCGCTGGTTCGTTCACGGCAGCGACTGGCCCTTGAACTGCTCCCAGAGGTACTCTGCCATCTTGGCCGGGTGGTTGGTGCCGTTCGGATACTGGTGCGTGGCACCTGAAATCACAACGGCCCGGAAGGAGTTGCTGGCGCCGACCGTGCTGGTCGCGAACAGGAATTCGCTGGTCTTCTGGCCGTCTAGCGCGCCTTCGCTCCACGCTGCCTGTGCGGCGAGTCCAAGCGTTGTCACGAAGTTCCCCATCTCACCCTTGAACGTCGGATTTTGCCCAAACGACGCGTCCAACGGTAGCGGGGTCGCCTTGAAGTAGGCCTGGTACCCAGGGTCCTCCGAGCCGACGCTCCAGATGGCATTCATGGCGCGACCGAAGGCGGGGGGCACGTTCATGAGCGACGCCGCGCAGCCAATCATCGCGAATCGATTCGATCGCTCGACTAGGAGCCTGGCCGTCATCTCACCGCCGTTGGAGAAGCCGCTGGCGTAGATCCGCTTTGAATTCACAGAGTATTTTGACGCGAGGGTGTCGAGGATGGAGTCGACGAAGGCCACGTCGTCAGCGATCGGGTGATCGACGAGCGCACGCTTGTCGGCAGGCAACGCCGCAAGGTCATCGGCCGTACAGAGGGGAAGGGACTTGGGATCGCCGAGCGTACCGGCGCTCCACTTCGTGGTGACGAGTCGCTCCGTCTTTGCGAACGTGCCGTCGTGGTCCTCGTCCTCGTAGAAGCAGTAAGTGAGCGACGATGGGTACACGGAAATGAAGCCCTCAGCGTCTGCCTTGGGGGTCCAGCCGGAGATGTTGAAAAATTTCTCGCCATCGCCCGACGTACCGTGAAACATGAACACCACCGGAACAGGCTTGGTGCCCTTTGCAGACTCCGGGACATACACGATGAACTCCCGCTCGAGCCCCCCCAGAGTCACCTTGTGAACCACCTTTCCAGGAGCGTTTGCGGGGGACGCAGAGGCGTCGGGGCCACCCGCCGTGTCGATCGGAGGAGACGCATCGTGGGCCACGGCGACGTCGTTCGAGGTCGGAGGCGCGTCGACCGAGGTCGCCGGGGACGTAGTATCGGTGCGAGTCTCGGCGCTACCGCCCTTGCCGCAGGCGGCGAGAGCCGTTCCCGCGACGAGAAATGCGGCGGCCACCATGACGACGCCGATTCGGCGGAAGCGCGAGGTTACGATACGGTTCACTGTGCTTGCGCACCGACCGATGAATGCGACGTCAGCTCTAAGCATAGAAACCCTTTCTTCCGCTACGCGGATGGACGAGTCAACACCCTCGTGACGGTACCCGGGCAGATGTGCGCGCGCAAGGGGCTGCGTAGACCCTACGCCACGTGCAATCGACGGCTTAGCCCGCATTATGCATGACTTTCACGCGTCAACGCTCGCGAACGCAAGCTTGCGCCGCCGTTCACCTCCTTCGGCGTACCACCAGTACGCCTCAGTCGGTGAATGCCGGCGCTTCGCGCCGCGACGGCTCAGCCGTGCGTTCGCG
>SXGT01941217.1_pt1 | contig 20399 bp, 9 predicted proteins | sample 3176221 | NCBI WGS metagenome assembly SXGT01 (sample SAMN11356862, study PRJNA531348) | freshwater metagenome | isolation source: freshwater sample F1-120 | place: China: Fuxian Lake, Yuxi | collected 2017-12-25
CGGCCAGTTTGTACGTCGTCTCGTCGGCCGACCACCCCAGCAGAATGCGGGCGACTTCCTCGACGTGGTCGGCGGTCCGCGGCGCGGAGATGGCTTTCTTCGCTTTGGCGAGCGTGAGGTTGTACACGAGGCACAGCCGGTGGCCGCTCTGCAAGGGCCGGACCTCGTGTTCGCAATCCGCGTAGAACGCCGCGAAGTGCGTGTGGAACGGGTTGAACTCGGCGGTGCTGAAGTCGATCGTGCGTTCTTCGCCTTCGTGTCGAACGACCAGTTCGCTGCCCTTGAACGACGACGGCAGCACGACGACCAGCGTCGCGACCATGCGGTCGAGCTTCTCGCCGTCGCGGTGCGGCAGGAAGAAACTGCCCGGTTCGTAGAGCAACAGGTTGTAGAGATGGCTTTCGAGCTTCTGCTTTTCCAGGCCCAGTTCGCGTTGAACGGTTTTGACCGCGTCGCGGAGGAACTGATGCCATTCGGGATTCGTGAGCGCGAACCGATCGGGATCGAGTTGCCACACGCGCCGGACGTTTGTATCGACGAGCGTCTCCTCTCCCTTCCCGTAAGGCGCTTGTTTGCAGTGCGCCTTCAGTTCCTTCGCCTGGTGTGCCGTGAGGGGCAGCCCGATGGGTCCGAGACCGGCGACCTCCAGACCGGGGTTCGCGGCGCGATCGCTCCCGGTCACACAGAACGAACCGGGACGGTTGATCTTCTTGATCGCAGCCTGAAGTTGTTCCGAAATGGTGTGGGCCATGGGGGCGCTCCGGGGTGCGCGGAAATCTGTTGAGAGCGTTGTATCCGGAAGCCCGCGTGTGAACATCGCTGGACCGATGCGCCGAGCGACCTCCAACACTGTTCGCTTTCCGCGCCGCGAGCGCCCGGCGCGCTTCGTGTAATCACCAGAAAGTGACACCAGACGGTTGGTAGTGGTTACCCCGTAACTGGTTGCGGCACTTCGCTCAGTTGATGGTGGTCGGCGTGGTTGTGTCCGCGACCACGCCGAGACTCATCCAACCAGTGAAGTCGGTGTGAGTCGCTGGTTGGGACAAGAGGTCGCAGGTTTGAATCCCGTCAGCCCGACTGACATTTCCTAACGAGTCCCCCTCCCGGCCGGGAACTTGGGACTCCTGAACGGTTACACCATTATCTTCTCCGCCCGCAAGCCGTAATTCGGGACGCGTGCTCAAGGCGCGCCGGCCCGTTGGTCCCTCATACAGCGCGATCGGCGGCGCGGTCGCCCCGAACGTCACCACACCACCCGACACCCGGTTCACGGTCCGCTTCCCCCAAGTCACCGGTGCGAACCGGAAGAACATTCGGGCATTCAAGCGGGCGAACAACGCCCCGATCGCCGCCAAGTTCGTCGGCTCGTCCGCCAGGGGAGCGAGCCGATCCAGCACCGCGAGCGCCGCGTCCACGTCCGCACCGGGCGTGTTCCGCGCCGGTTCGCGCTCCTGGCGCGCGGCCCGAAGTTGCTCGTCGAGCGCCCGCTCCTGCTGCTGGAATTGGTCGAACACTTTCGACATCGCGCGGAATTGGTCCGGCGTCGCCACGGCCATGTTCTCCGTGGCCAGCGCCAACTTCCGGCGGACCTCCGCCAGCGATGCCTCCAGGGCCGCGACGGCGTCTGCCGCCGGGCCGGCCCGCGCCCGCTCGTTCCGGGCCAGCTCCTCGAGCCGCTTCCGGAGCCGGTCCCGGAATCCCGGGGCCAGTACCCGCTGGCGCACGCAGGCCAACAGGAACCGCGTCGCCCGCACCCCGTCCACCGTGTTGTGGGTACACTCCGCGCCGTGGCTCTGCTGGTACAGCCCGCACGCGTACCGGAACGACCCGTTGTACGGCTGGCGGTACATCGGCCACCCGCACCCGCAATCGAACACCCGGCACCCGAGCGGGTTCTGCGCCGGATCCTTGGACCGCGGCTTGCCCCGTTGCGTCCCGGCCCGCCGGTCGAGAACCTGAATCACCCGCTCCACCTGCCCCAACTCGACCGGCGGGGTGAAACGCGCCGAGGCGGTGATCCGCTCGGCCTCGGGGTTCACGACCACCTTCGGCTTGCCGTCCGCCCGGAGGTCCCCGTCGGTCAGTTCCCGGGGCTCCACCTTCGTGAACCGCAGCACGTCCCCCATCGACCGCCGCCCGTACTCCACCACCGCACGCAGGAGCGGGTTCCGGGCGATGTTGGTGACCGTCACCTGGTGCCACACGCCGCTCGTCTTGTGTCGCACCCCGCCGTCCGTCCGCTCCCGCCCCGCGTCCGGCGACGGCACCTTCTCACGGGTCAACAGGGCGGCGACCTGCGAGGCCGGTGTCGTCTCCAGCAGGTCCAGGATCCGGCGGATGGTGCCCCACACGCCCTCGTCCTCGACCGGCAGCCAGACGGCATGGTGCCCGGCCCGCTTGGTCCAGTCGCCGTCCTCCAACCGCCTTACCGGGGTCCCGTCCTCCTTGACCTGCCACCGGCAGAACCCGTACGGCGCCCGGCCGCCAGTCGAGAACCCGCCCCGGGCGAGTTTCAGTTGGCTATAGAGCAGTTTCTCCGCGAGGTCCCGACGCTCCTTCCCGGCCTTGTCGAAGTCGATGAGCCCGACGATCATCTCGCCCATGTCCCGGCGCCCGCGCCCGAGGGGCGCCAGTACCCGGTCCATGTACACCAAGGTCACGCCCCGCTGGCGCAGCCGGTTCTCGATCTGGACCCCGTCGACCGGGTCGTCGGGCCGGGCCAGGCGGTCGCGGCGCGGGATGAACACGTGCGACACGGCGGCTTCCGTCTCGGCCGTCTGGAGCATGGCGTCCAGCCCGCGGCGGCTCAGTTGGTTACCCTTCACGCCGTAATCCACGAACACGTCGCCCTCGCGCCACACGCCCGTGCGGATCATCCGCTCGAGCTGGTCGGGGGTGCCCGCGAACCGGACCCGGTGTTCGGCCGCCGCCCGCTGGGCCCAGCGGACGTACTCGCCGGGGGTGTTCTCGTGCTCGCCGCCGCTGTCGCGGGTGTAGAACAGGCCGCGCTCGGGTGCCCGGGTCGCCATACGGTTCCTCCTCGGTGCCGTGATCATTCCGCCGGTTGCCGAAGCCGAGTCGCCCACAACAGGTCGGCCAGGGACTCGATCAGGCCGTCCTCGTCGGGGCCGTCCAGCGCGACGTCGGCCCCGAGTTCGGTCGGCGCGGCCCACGCGAACCGACTCATCCGCAGCTCGAACACCGCGCGGCCGAGGCGCCCGGCGCGCGCGAGTGCGGCCGGGTCGGCCGCGGCCGCGCAGATGACATCGATGATGTGTCCGAGGGCCTCGCGCGCGGTCGGCAAACCGGCCGCGCGATGCACGGCGAGTCCGGCCTCCTCCCACGCCTGGAGCCGCACCATCCCACCGAGGTCGAGCAGGAGCCCGGCCGTGAAGCCGTGCGGCTCCCCCGGCACGAACCCTGCGCGTGTCAGGAAGGCGGCGACCCACTCCGCCTCCTCCGCGGCCCCATCGGCGGCGTATTGGATTTGCTCGTCCGGGTAACGTCGAGTGATGTCGGGCGACAACGTCGGGACCATCCTGGCCTCCAGAAAAGAACGTTCCTGTTTCGGAACCGCCGCCGGGTGCGGCCGAGTCAGTCGCCGCGAACTGTGTCCGCGAGCGCGCCCAACTCGACGCTCACGAACACCGTCGGGACGTACCCGTCAGGGATCTCGGCCCCCTCCAGCGCCAGCCACCCGGTGTCGAGCGCGCCGGCGACTCCGGGTCGGCGGTCGGCGCGTAACTTCAAATACCGCCCGTCGCCGATCTCCAACCGCGCTGAGGACGCCGTGTACGCGAGGTAGAGCGGGGCCTCGGCCTTGCTCGCGCGGGGCCGACGGCACGCCCGGGCGAGACAGGCGGCAACGAGTTGGCGACTCAACCCGGCGTTGAGCATGTTCGCGGCGAGAGCGATGCCGAACCCCTCGAACGCGGTAAACGTTCTCGGGATGCCCTGTCCGGGGCTCTCGGCGCTCGAACCGGGCAGCACGCGGTGGTCGAACACGTACCGGAGCTTGCGGACGGGCACCCCGGTGAGGTCGGCGAGTTCGGCCATGTCCATCGCGTCCGCCCTACTTATCCAACATGGATAAGGTGGAGTCTACGCTCTGGCGGCCCGCGGGTCAATTGCCGGTCACCACGAATCCTGGTGGCCGCCCCGTGGGCTGCGGCTCACGGGCCTCCGGCCGTTTCGGCCCGTTCCGAAGTAGGCCCGATGGTTGTAGACCACCGCTGAAGTCATCCTCTCGACTTCACGAACGATACCTCTGTGCGAGTCAGGATGTGCGGCCCGATGGCCGCGATAGTTAATTGGTCGTATTCAAGTAATAATGACACGTTTTGCCTCGATATTTAGCCTCCCGTCTGATCATCACGAAGCCCCACCGCAAGGGACTGCGGCGAGCGTGGTGCAGCCGACGAGCGTCAACACGAGTTGTTCCCTGACGGTCTCGGGCCTTGTGCCGACCCGGTCACCCTGCCGATGGCCCGGACCGCGATCCGAGCGGGTCTTCCTAAAGTGCCGTCGCCGAACGGATGGGAGTACCTTCGACGCCGTTTGGCCCGACCGCCCGGATGCCGAGAGGGATCCGGCCCGAACCGGTTGTTGTCTGCCGAGCCGACCGCGTGCCGAGCGGCTGCGTCCGCTGTCATCGAACTGACCATCGGACGTGCTCTGGGGTGCGCCTCGCCCCGCAAGTCCGCGCGTCAGTTCTCGCTCCGGGCCGTCCAGTTTTTTGAGTTGGTCGCGGGCTCGGCCCGTGAAGTGCTGAGAGGCGTCGCGGTTAAGGATCGCGGGGTGCCGGCCGTGTTTTGAAGGAGCAAGTTACCAGGGACATGCGCGGAGGTCGTTGGTCGCCTCGCAGATGCGGGAAGAGCTGCAATGGGGCATGGCAGCGGCAGAGATTCCGCCCGCCACAAAACGCCACAAAAACCGCCACAAACAGGAGTACTGAAGAGTGTTCAGAAAAGCAAAAGCCCGTGTGGCAAGCGCTTATGCCACACGGGCCGACTGGACACCGAAGTAGGAGGGATTCTCTGACCGCTGACCAGATGCCGGCTTCCGCCTGCAGCAACTCACGCAATCATAGCGTGACAGAGAACGAGATCAAGCCACGCATTGTGTGGCCCGTCGGATCACGGGATCGGTACTGCCACAAAAGTGCCACAACACCCACGACTGGCCCGACCACACCTTCTCCCGCGCCGCGCCCTCTCGTCGCCTCGACGCTTTCCAAAACAGATCGAGGCGGGGCGGCCGTCTCGTGGGTCGAGAGCTCAGGTGTTCGGCCCGCCACAATCGTCGCTCAGCGGTCCTTGCCGGCGGTTTGCTGTTCGAGCCACGGGCCGACCTTCTCGGCCCACTTCGCGGCGTGCGCGCGGAGCCCCGGGCCGCTGAAGTGGACGCCCTTGCCGCCGTTCTCACGCAGTTCGCCCTTGAGGGCGTCGGAGTCCGGCCCTTCGAGCGCGACCTTGTCCTTCCACAACGACGCTTGCGCCGCGCGGATGTCCGGCGAAGCCTCGTCGCCCGGAACGTGGTAGCTCACCTGCGCGACGAACCACGGCGCGTCCCAGCCGATGTCCTTGCGGCTGTCGCGGATGAGCTGCTCCAAGTACTCGCGGTACAGCTTGCCCGGGAGCGTGCGGGCCGCGTCCTTCTGGTTGGCGTCGCTCTCGCCCTGGTGCCACAGCACCGCGCGGAACCCGTTCGGACCCAGCGCCTTCATCCGCGCGCAGAACGCGGCGTAGAGATCCCCTTTACTCTCCCACGTGCCGTCCGCGCGCTTCCGGACGTTGCCCTCCAGTGTCGGCGGATTCGGGAACGTCGCCCCTTTGGGGAGCCACTCGCGCACGCTGGTCGCGCCGACCCCACACGCGACGAACCCAACCGGCACGCCGAACTTCTCCGCGACGGCGTCGCCGAACGGCGGCAGGAAGCTCCCACCGGAGCCGCTGGCGCCGGGCTGCGGGTCGTTCGCGGGCTGCCAGCGAGTGCCGTCGAACGCGGCCACGCGCCCCGACTTCGGGACTTGCTTTTCGGCCCCGTGGTTGGCCGAGTTCGACTGGCCCGCGATGACGAACACCTCGCCCACGCCGAAGCGCTCGACGCCCGCCGACGCGACGACCTTGCCGCCCGCCACGGCGCGCACGTCGAACCGGTGCCACCCGCCCGCGGCGACCTCAACGGTCGCGTCGAACGCGCCGTCCTTGACGGGAGCGGTCAGCTTCTTCCACGGGCCGTCGGTGCCGACCCGGTACTCCAGCGCGTCGGCTTTCCGCGCGGCCTCGCCCAGTTTGCCGCGCACCCGCACGGCGCCGACGTTCCTCGTGTTCCGCTGCACCACTTGGTAGTCCTGCGGCGAGTCGAGCACCAGCCCGACCCCGGCGTGGGCGACGACGAACTCCACCAGCTCGCGGCACTGGAAGAACCCGGGCCACATGTTGTGCCCCTGCTGCGGTGGGACGATCAGCGTCATGGTGCCGCCGAGGGCCGTGTACCGCTCCTTGACGCGCCCGCTGTTGGCCTCCAGCGGCACCACCTTGTCAATGTCGCCGTGGATCGCGAACAGCGGCACCTTCGCCTTCGCCAGCCCGTCGAGCCGGTCCACCGGGTTGAACTGCTTCAGCTTCTCCTTCAGTTCGGCGGGCTTCAGTTCGAACGCGCCGGCGGCGCGCTCGACGCCGGGGTAGCTGGCGATGTCGCACACCGGGTAGATGCCGGCAAACGCGCCCACCTTGTCCGGGTTCGCGGCCGCCCACGACAGGGTCATCAGCCCGCCGCGGCTTCGCCCGAGCAGAACGGGCTTTTTGGAGTACCCCTTCGCGGTCATCGCCGCGTACAGCGTATCGAACACCTTGTTCCCGGCCGGGCTGCCGTAGGACTCGCCCGCGTCGATGCCCGCGACCGCGATCCCGGCGGCGCGGAACCGCTCGAACATCCACTTCTCTTCCGGCCCCGGCAGGTTCGGGAGCGTGGGCGCGTACCACACCCACGGCTTCCCGGGCGTGTCGGGTGAGGGCCTGGCAGGGATCAGGAACGCGGGGCGCCCGGCCGCCTCGAACACCTCCCCGTCCAGCGGCAGCACCTTCTTGGGCGGCTCGGCGGCCATCGCCGGGCCGGAAAGGACCGCAACCACCATCAACGTGACGCGCATCGCCCGACCTCCCCTGCCCACCCGTAAAGTTCAACATGACGCCCGGCCTCGCGCTCGTGTGCGGCCGTGTGCGTTTCCCCCAGCGAAGGTTACGGAGCCTTCGCGGCGGGCGCGAGCGGCACCTCGCAGAAGGTGAGCGCGGCGAGGCCGTTCGCGCCGACGAGCAACGTCTTCTGGCTCCACGCGGCGCTGTCCAGGTAGGTGACCGTCGTCGCGTCGGTCGGGGCCGCGAGCTTGAGCGTGAGGACGTTCCCGGCTGCCACACCCGAGGCGATCTTCCCCTTCTGCCCGTCGAGGTAGAACTGGCCCGCGAGCGCGTCGTCCCACTTCACCGGTTGGTCGAACTCCAACACGATCTCGCCCCTCTTGCCGGTCGCGAAGGACGCGCGCTTCAGGTTGGGCGGGGTGATTGAGGTCGTGGGCACTTTACCGTAAAAGTCGCGCTCGAGCAGCGGGCAGACGAGCCGCGCGAACTCGGCGTACCCGGCCGCGGGGAAGTGGCACCCGCCCGGCGGGTCGATGCCGAGCGTGGACATGACGCTCAGGTTCGAGAACGCGGTCGGCAGGTTCCGCTGCACTTCGCGCAACCGGTTGTCCGACCCGTTGATGCCCATCGAGCACGACTTGGGCCAGATCTGGAAGACGTAGTAGTGCTTCACGTTCGGGAAGTCCGTTTTCCACGCCGCCGCGAGGTCGATGAAGAGTTGCCGGTACGTCTCGTACCCGTAGCCGCCGGTGGGTCCGTCGGCGCCCTGGTCGTTCTCACCCTGGTGCCAGATGATGGCGCGGACCCCGTGCGTGAGCCGCGCCTGTCGCACGCGCCACAGCAGGCGCCCGTAGATCGTCGTCACGTCGGTCGGGTCGGACATGTTGCGCTGGTGTTGGTCGATGCGGGTGCCGCCGACCGCGCCGTTGATGAAGCACACCGGCACCTTGTGCGACTCGACCAAGCGGCGCCCCAGCTCCATGCCCCAGTAGCCGATCTGGAGTTTCCCGGCGTCGCGGCTGCGGTGGACCGCGTTCCCCCACCCGGTGAAGCCCTTCGCGTCGCCGGACATCGTGCCGAAGGTGCGTATCCACTCGCTGCGGAACGCCGGGTCGTCCTTGCCGAAGTCGGTGGCGACCGCGTTCGACTGCCCCGTGATGAGGTACACGTCGCCGCAGACGATGTTGCCGGCCGTGTGCAGGATCTTTTCTTTCCCCGCGGTGACGGTGCCGAACTCGACTTTGTACTTGATCAGTCCCGGTTTCAGCACTGCCCCGAGCGAATAGACGTTCTTTTCGTCCGGCTTGTCGCGTTGCGTGTAGAGGAGTTTGTCATCGGCATAGACTTTGAGAAAAACGGCATCCGCCTTTTCTTTCAGTTGGCCTTTAAATGCCGCTGTTGCCACGTTGCTGTCGTCGCGGGCAAAGAACTGGCCGTCCACGGGCCTCACTTCAATGGTAGGATCGAGGAAAAAACTGTAAATCCACGAATCCCTGGCCGGTTCCTTCACGGCGATCGTGACGGATTTCGTGGTGGGCGCGCCGCCGTTGTCGATGCTCGCCGTGACCACCAACTTGCCGCTGTTCTGCGCTCGCTTGAGAAGCAGTTTACCGGCGGTCGCCTCGTGGATGGTGGCAAGGTCCGCGACGCGCCAACTGAAGTTGAGTTTGTCGGCGCCCGCGGCCTTCATCGCGTCGCGGTTGGTGATGCTGGGCACGACTTCGATGGGCTTGCGCCCGTCCCAGTCGGCCGGTGCTTGCAGCGTGAACTCTGGCTCGGGGATGTCCTCCTTGACGGTCACGGGCACGTCCTTGACCTTCGTTTCGTTCGCGTACACCGCCTTGAACCGGAGCGTGAGCTTCTGGTGCCCGGTTACGCGCCCGGCTTCGAACCGGTAGGTGAACCGGTCGGTGGCGACCACGGTTTCTTTGCCGTCGCGGACGAGGCTCCAGTACACCTTCTGCGCGCCGCCGGCCTTCGCCTCGAACACCCTGCTCTGGCCTTCCGGGAGCGCCGCGGTCGTCTCCGGAAGGCCGAACTCCTGGCCCGGTTGCACCACCGGGCCGACCAGCGTCTGGAGCGGCTTCTGGTTCTCGTACTGGAGCTTCACCCACTCGGGGGATCGCACCACCTTCGAGACGCGAACCTCATCGATGTCGCCGACGAAGTTGTAATTGTTGTACCAGCCCCCGATCCACAGCCGGGCCGGGCTCTTGATGTTGAGCGGCGAACCGGCGGTGGTGTTGGTGCCGTCGAGGGCGCCGTTGACATACAGGCGCGAGGCGCCCTTCTCGTAGGTGTGAACGACGTGAACCCACTCGCCCATTGGGAGGGTGCTCTTGCCGGAAACGTTGCCGCCCGAGAAGTAGCAGTCCATTTGGACGTGCGGCGGGCTGCGGTACTGCATGACCACCTTGCCCTGTGCCTGCTCGTTGCCCCACGCGATGACGTTACCGTTGGGCTTCTCGGCCCGGAACCACACCTCGGTACTGTGAGCATCCGCGCCAGTCGGGTAGTTCGCGATCTTGTCCCCGCCGAAGACGCCCTTCTGGCCGGGGAAGTGCCGCGCGGTGCCGACCACCCCCGCGACCGCCGTCGTGCCGGTGTCCTTTGATTCGAGCGTGCCGACCTCGTCCGTCACGGACGCGCCCATGTGCCACACGCTGAGATAGCCGTTCGACTCATTGAAGACCGCCTTCCCGCTCGACTCGGATTTCGCGTCGGGCTTGCCCCAGTGGAGTTTCAGCTCCTGCCGCGAGTTGCCCGTGATCTTCGGCACGCGCACCCAGACGTTCGCGGTACCGGACTTCGGGTTCCAGTCCTCGATCTGGTACGCCAGCGGGTCGCCCGTCGCGGACGAGAACCGCAGGTCGGCCCCGTCGGGCCGCGCCTGCGCGAAGTCGAAGAAGTCCTTGTGGAGCCTCACCAGGAGCGGGAAGTTCTCGACCGCCGCGGGTGCCGGCAGGTTGGCGCCTTCGGCGGTGGTGAGGACGTACACGGACCCCGAGTGCTTCCACCCGGGGTACTGCGCGGGCGCCGTGCTCGCAAGTGCGAGCACGAGGGCCGAGGCGAGCAGAAGCGCTTTCACGGGTGCGTCCGTTCGGGTGAGGGATAGCAACACGGTCACTTTAACACGCCCTTCACGACGGTGCCGGCCACGTCGGTGAGGCGGTAGTCGCGCCCGCTGTAGCGGTAGGTGAGTTTCTCGTGGTCGAGGCCCATCAGGTGCAGGATGGTGGCGTGCAGGTCGTGGACGTGGACCCGGTTCTCGACCGCGGACAGTCCGAACTCGTCAGTCGCGCCGTAGCTCGCGCCGGGCTTCACCCCGCCGCCGGCCATCCACACCGTGAACCCGTAGTGGTCGTGGTCCCGGCCCTTCGCGCCCTCGGACGTCGGCGCGCGGCCGAACTCGCCGCCCCACAGCACCAGCGTTTCGTCCAGCAGGCCGCGGCGCTTCAGGTCGGTGAGCAGCGCCGCGATGCCCTGGTCGCAGGCCTTCGCCAGCACCGCGTGCCCCTTCGCGATGTCGTCGTGCCCGGTGTCCCACGCGATGTCGTACCCGTCGATGGAGTGCGACAGTTGTACCGCCCGGACGCCCTGCTCCACGAGCCGCCGCGCGAGTAGACACCCCTTTGCGAACTCGCCGGGGCCGTACAGCTCCAGTGTCTCTTTCGTCTCGCCCGCGGTGTCGAACACCTCCGGCACGGCGGTCTGCATCCGGAACGCCAGCTCCATCGAGGCGATGCCGGCTTCCAGTTGCGCGTCCTTCTCGGACCGCTCGAGGTGCAGTTGGTTGAGCCGCGCGACGAGGTCGGCCTGCTGGCGCTGGGCGTCGGGCTTGAGCGCGGGGTTGCGCAGGTGCCCGACCGCCGCGTCCGGCTTCATCTGGGCGATGTTGACGTAGGTGCCCGAGTACGCGCCGGGCAGGAACGCGCTGCCCCAGTTGGCGAGCGTGCCGCGCGGCTGCGCCCGGGGCGACATCGACACGAACCCCGGCAGGTTCTTGTTCTCGGACCCCAGCCCGTACACCAGCCACGCGCCCATGCTCGGGCGGGTCGGCTGGATGTGCCCGAGGTTCATCATCAGGATCGCCCCGGCGTGCTCCGGGGTGTCGGTGTGCATCGAGTGGACGAAGCAGATGTCGTCCACCTTCTCGGCCACCTTCGGGAAGATGTCCGAAACCCACTTCTCGCACTTGTCGTACTGCTTGAACCCGAACGGCGACGGCATCAGGCCGTTCCTGGTGTTGCGGAGCGACTTGCGGTCCACCAGCGACGGGCGCTGGCCGGCGTTCTTCGCGAGCGCCGGCTTGTAGTCGAACGTGTCGACCTGCGACGGGCCGCCGGGCATGAACAACTGGATGATGCGCTTCGCCTTCGGCGCGAAGTGCGGCGCACGGGGCGCCAGCGGCGAAGTCTCGGCCGCAGACAGCAGACCCGCGTCGGCGAGGGCCGCGGAAAGCCCGATGGTACCGAAGCCGGCCCCGAGGCTGTTCAGGAACTGGCGCCGCGACGGGGCCGCAAGGGCGGCGCGAACGGCCGACTCGTGAGCGCGGAACTTCATCTCACTCCTCATCAGCGAAGTTGCATGAACTCGTAGGAACTCAGGAGCGCCTGCGCGTACCGGGGCCACATCTCGGCCTCGGCCCCGGCCTTCAGGAATGCCGTCGCGACCTTCCGCTCGTCGTCGGTCGCGGGGCGGCCGTATAGCAGCGCATACGCCCGTCCGATGCGGGCGTCGGTGGTCGCGGCCTCTCGGGTCAGGCGCTGGGCGAGCGCCTTTCCGCGGGCAAGCATAAACGGGCTGTTCAGCAGGAACAGCGACTGCTGCGGCACCGTGCTCGGCACCCGCTCCGACACGGTGGCCCGCGCGGAGGGGAAGTCGAACAGCCGGAGGAACTCGTCCGACGGCAGTTTGTCGCCGTTGCGGCTCACGGCCGCGTACAGCGTCCGGCGCTGACTGCTCAAGATGTCGCGCACGGACGCCCCGCCGACCGTGCGATCCAGTTCGCCGGTGACGGCGAGCACGCTGTCGCGCCACACTTCCACTTCCAGCTTCCGCGGCGCCGCGCGCCACAGGTACCGGTTGTCGCCATCTACCTTGAAGTTCGCCGCGTCGAACTGGCTGCTCTGGCGGTAGGTGTCCGAGAGCATTATGAGCCGGTGCAGCTTCTTCAGCGACCATCCTTCGGCAATAAACTGGGCCGCGAGCCAGTCGAGCAGCTCCGGGTGACTCGGCTTCTCTCCGAGGAGCCCGAAGTTGCCCGGCGTGGCGACGAGCGGGCGCCCGAAGTGGTGCTGCCAGACGCGGTTGACCATCACCCGCGGCGTCAGCGGGTTGGTCGGGCTGGCGACCGCGTCCGCGAGTTGCAACCGACCGCTGCCCTTCGTCCACGCGGGCGCGTTCGGACCCGCGAGTGCTTGAAGGAACCGCCGCGGCACGACTGGGCCGGGCTTCCGCGGGTCGCCGCGCAGGGCGAGGGGCATGTCGGCCGCGCCCGCGTCCTCGACCGCGTGAACTCGCGGCGGCGCCGGCGGGGTGCTCGCTTTGAGTTTGGCGACCTCCGCTTCCAACTCCTTGCGCCGGTCGGGTTCGGCGTCCTTCGGGAGCTGCTTCAGCGCGGCGGTTGCGGCGTCGAGAGCCTTCTTGTGCTCCTCGGCCCGCTTGATTGCTTCCGGCGGCGCGAAGACGCGGTCCACGGTCTTGGTGTTGTTGAACACGCCCGCGAGCGCGTAGTAGTCGGCCTGCGGGACCGGGTCGAACATGTGGTCGTGGCACCGTGCGCAACTGACCGTGAGGGCGAGGAGCCCGCGGGTGACGGTGTCCACGCGGTCGTCGAGCGTCTCGGCCTTCGCCTTCGCCACGGTGTCGGGGTCGCCGCCGTCGGAAATGTACGTCGGGCCGACCGCGAGGAACCCGGTGGCGACGGCCTCGCGCCCGCCGTCGATCAGGTCGCCGGCGATCTGGAGCTTGACGAACCGGTCGTAGGGCAGGTCGTCGTTGAGCGCCTTCACCACCCAGTCGCGGTAGCGCCACGCCTCGGGCAGCGGGGCCGGGTCGAGGAAGCTGCCCTGCCCGTCGCTGTGCCGCGCCACGTCAAGCCAGTGCCGACCCCAGCGCTCGCCGTAGTGAGGCGACAGGAGCAACTTGTCGATCAACTTCTCGTAGGCGTCCGAGGACGGCTGCCATTCGTTGATCACGTGGTCACTCACGCTGGACTTGAGCTGAACGCTTTCATCTGCTGGGTTACGAGATCAACCGTCGCGCAGGTTGGCATCGATACAAGTTGATCCACACATATCGAACGCCTCGGACCGAGTTGCCGCCTTCGGAGCTATTGGTTGGGCGAGTTTCGCGGTACTGTCTGCGTATAACGATCACGCGGTCATTGGGAGCGCGAAACTTCCCCAGCGCGATCTGCCACGCAAAGCGGTGCCAGGATGATCGACGTGCAGCCTGGGCAAATCCTGACCGGCCCGCTGTTCAACGAGCCCATGCGCGTGGAGACCGTTCAGCCGGCCGCGACCGGTGGGTTCCTTCTCGGTGTGGTTGGGCTGACCACCGAGAAGTTCCGCAAGGTCACGCTCGACGCGGCACAACTCGCACAACTCGCGGTCGTCACTTCCACTTCCGATTTCGCGGGTGACGGCGCGCTCATCCGGCTCGGGATCCAGGCCGACGCGCTCGGCATCGCCTACGAGTTCGACCCGTACTTCGCACTGTCCATCTCCCGCGTCGATCCGCTCCCGCACCAACTCGAAGCGGTTTACGATTACCTGCTGAAGCTCGCGCGGGTGCGGTTCCTCCTCGCGGATGACGCCGGGGCCGGCAAGACCGTGATGGCCGGACTGCTCATCCGCGAGTTGAAGCTTCGCGGACTGGCCGAGCGCGTGATGGTCGTCTGCCCGGCTAACTTGGCGTTCCAGTGGCAGCGCGAACTGAAGGAGAAGTTCGACGAGAAGTTCGTCGTGATGAAGGGGTCCGACATCCGCGAGCAGTTCGGCGTCAACCAGTGGACCGATCAGGACCGCGTCATCACCTCACTCGACCTCGCAAAGCGTGACGACATCCTGCCCGGTTTGAAGCAGGCGCGGTGGGATCTCGTCATCGTGGACGAGGCGCACCGCATGTCGTGGTCGCCGCCGGCCAAGAAGACGGCCCGGTACGCGCTCGGTGAGTTGCTCCGCGACTCCACCGACCACTTCCTGCTGCTGACCGCGACGCCGCACAAGGGCGACCCGGAGAACTTCAGCCTGTTCCTGCAACTGCTCGATCCGGACGTGTACGCGGGAACCGCCTCGATCAAGGACGCGATGAACAAAGGGCGCGCGCCGTTCTACCTGCGCCGCACGAAAGAGAAGATGGTCTACTTCCCGGAGCGGCAGCCGGACGGCTCGTGGAAGGCCAAGCCGATCTTCACCAAGCGCATCCCGCGAACGGTGGACTTCCACATCGACGGCGACGAGTACGACCTCTACCGGGCGGTGACCAAGTTCGTGAAGCGCCAGAGCACCGCCGCGGCGAACAGCGACAACCCGCAGGCGCGGGCCGTCGGGTTCCTCATGGCGCTCTTCCAGCGGCGCCTCGCGTCCAGCACGTTTTCGCTCCGGTCGTCGCTCACGAACCGCGCCACCCGGTTGGAAGAGGCACTCAAAAAGGCCATCGCCACGCCGATCCCGGACGACCTGCCCGACGCGGACGAACTCGACGAGATGGACGACGCCGAGAAGGACAAACTGGAACGCCAGATCGCCGCGGCGACACTCACCAAGAACGCGGACCAGGTGCGAACCGAGATCGCGGAGCTACGCGACCTCGCGGCCCAAGCCAAACTCGTGGAGGACGCGCAGACCGAGACGAAGCTGTGCAAGTTGAAGGACTTGCTGAAGAGCGAAGGGTTCTTCACCGACCAGGGGAAGCGGCTACTCATCTTCACTGAGTTCCGCGACACCCTCGACTACCTCGTGAAGGTGCTCAAGGACGACTGGAAGTTCACCGTTGGACACATCCACGGCGGGATGCACTCCGGTGAGCCAGTGGACCCGCAACCCGGTACCCGGTTGCACTCGGAGCAGCAGTTCAAGAACGGCGACACGCAGATTCTCGTCGCGACCGAGGCCGCGGGCGAAGGCATCAACCTTCAGTGCTGCCACGTACTGTTCAACTACGACATCCCGTGGAACCCGAATCGGCTCGAACAGCGGATGGGCCGCATCCACCGGTACGGACAGACCGAAGACTGCCTCATCTTCAACTTCGTCGCGACCAACACCATCGAGGGGAGCGTACTTCAGAAGTTGCTGGAGAAGCTCGCGGAAATTCGCAAGGCGTTGGACGACGACGCGGTGTTCAACGTGGTCGGTGAGGTGCTGCCGGCTGCGCAGATCGAGCGCGTGCTGCGCGACTACTACGCCGGGAAACTCGGCGAGGGCGATCTCGAAGACCAACTCCTCAAGGACGTGGACGAGGGGCACTTCCGCGCCATCTGTCAGAACGCGTTGGAAGGATTGGCGTCGAAGAAACTGAACCTGAACATGCTCATCGAGCGCAAGGCCAAGGCGCAGGAACGCCGGGTGGTGCCGGAGACCATCGCCCGGTTCCTCGCGGAAGCCGCGGCGCGCGTGCCGTTCGCGCTCAAGCCGGTCGGCCAACTGCCTCATACGTTCGACCCGTCGAAGACGCCGCACGCGCTCCGCACCTACGAGACGGCACCGGACTGGAAACTGCCCGTTCTCGCGGACAAGTACCCGCGGTTCACCACCGAGCGCGACGCGGCGAAGAAACACAGCCTGGAGTGGGTCACGCCGGGCCACCCGCTGTTCGAGGCGGTGCGGCGGCACGCGGTCGTTCTCGCGCGCCCGGACCTCGCCCGCGGCGCGTGCTTCTACTCGCTCCGGCACGACGACCCGGCCCGCATCGACTTCTATCGCGCGAAGGTCGTTGACGGCATGGGCCAGACGGTTCACGAGCGGATGTTCGCGGTTCAGACGACCGCCGACGGCACGCAGACGCCTGCGGAACCCGGCGCGCTCGGCGACCTCGTACCCGCGAAGCCCACCCCGACCGAATTGCCTGGGATTGCGTACATGCAGGAGCCGCTCGCGTGGATTCAGACCAACGCTCTCGACGCTTTCCTGAAGGAAGTCGCGGACGAGCGCGTCGCGGAGGTCAAGCGCGTCGCGGATCACGTCGAACTGTCGCTGAAAGAGTTGCTCCACAAGACTGACGAGGAAATCGGCCGCGCGCAGGAAGCGGTGGACGAGCGCCAGGCCGGCGGCGAGGGCCGGCTGGCGCAGGCGCACACCAAGTACGACGACCTTGAGGTGCGGCTCAAGCGTCGGCGCGAGGAACTGCTCCGCCAGCGGTCGCTTACCCTTCAGGGAGTGGAGCGCATCACTACCGTGCTTATCTTGCCGCACCCGGAGCGGGATTCGCCCGAGGTGAAGAACCTGAAGGTGAACCCGGAGACCGAGAAGCGCGCGATGGACGCGGTGACGGCGTTCGAGATCGCCAACGGGCGCGTGCCCGAAGACGTGAGCCTCCAGAACCTCGGCTACGACATCAGCAGCCTGCACCCCGCGTCCGGCGAGTTGCGGTTGATCGAGGTGAAGGGCATCGGGGCCGCCACTGGGACTGTGTTCCTCACACCCAACGAGCGCCGGGTGGCCGACGACCGACGCGATTGTTATTGGTTGTACGTCGTCACCGACTGCGACGCGACGCCCGTCGTGAAGCTGTTCAAAGACCCGGCCCGGTTCCCGTGGTCCGAAGTCACGGCGGTGAAGCACTACCAACTGAGCGTCAAGGCGATGACGCCGGGGGGCAACCCGTCGTGATGACGCTCCGCCGGTTCGACCAACCGCCCGCCAGCATCCCCACCGCGACCTCGTGGTATCTCGCCGACCTCGGCGAAGCAAAGGGGAAGCAGGAGCTGTTCACCAAGCAGTCGCCGCAGAAGCTCAAGGCGCTGCGCGAACACGCGCTGATCGAAAGCGCGGTGTCGTCGAACCGTATCGAGGGGGTGGAAGTCGATGCGGCGCGGGTCGGCACGGTCGTCTTCGGGAAGGCGCTGTTGCGCGACCGCGACGAGGAGGAGGTTCGCGGGTATCGGCAGGCACTCGAACTGATCCACACCCGCGGGGCCGAACTGCCGATTACCGAAGACACCATCAAGCAGTTGCACAGTCTGTCGCGCGGTGGGGTGGGCGACGCGGGCGAGTACAAGCGCCAGGACAACGACATCATCGAAGTGATACCGGGCCGCGGGCGTGAAGTTCGGTTCCGCACGGTGCGCGTCGCGGACACGCCCGCGTTCATGGCCGAACTCGTCCAGCGCTGGGATACCGTGCTGCGAACCCGCACGGTTCACCCGCTCGTCGCGATGGGCGCGTTCAACCTCGACTTCCTCTGCGTTCACCCGTTCCGCGACGGCAACGGCCGCACGTCCCGGTTGCTGTTTCAACTCCAGTGCTACCACCTCGGCTTCGAGGTGGGCCGGTACATCAGTCTGGAACGCCTCATCGAGCAGAACAAGGAACGCTACTACGAAACGCTCAAGCTCAGTTCGGACGGCTGGCACGCGGGCAAACACGACCACTGGCCGTACACCAACTACCTGCTGTACACGCTCCTCGACGCCGCGAAGGAGTTCGAGCGCCGGGTCGGGGAAACCGCCGCACCGAAGGGATCGAAGACGGAACTCGTGTTGAGCGCCATCGACCGGCGCACTGGCAACTTCCAGGTCGCGGACCTTCAACGCGATTGCCCCGGAGTGGGCCTCGATCTCATCCGGCGCGTGCTGAAACAGAAGCAGGCCGACAAACAAGTGATTTGCGTGACCAAAGGGCGAAACGCCCAGTGGCAGAAGACCGCGACGTGGAAACTGGGTACTACCTAATTAATTAGGTACGGAACTAGGTAATCAAGAAGGAACCACGAAACACACGAAACACACGAAAGAAGACAGAACGGTAGCTCTGCACTCTGTCTTCTGCTTTATTTCCTGTGTTTCGTGTGTTTCGTGGTCGTCTCTCTTCAGGTTTTCTCATGATCCCGAAGCAGTGCAAGCGGCTCGCGGAGGTGGACTTCCCGATTGCGGTCGTGTCCGCACACGCGGCCCGCGAGAAGTCCATTCGCCACGGGCACCCGTCCACGCTGCACCTGTGGTGGGCGCGCCGCCCGCTCGCCGCGTGTCGGTCGATGCTGCTGGCGCTGCTCCTACCCGACCCGGCCGACCCGCTGTGCCCGCCCGCGTTCAAGTCCAAGGCCCGCGAACTGCTTCCGCTCGCCGGTGCGCGAGACGCCGATGGCACCGACGTGAGCCTGCGCCGGGCGCTTCTGAAGTTCATCGGTGACTTCGCCAACTGGGACAACGCGGGCGTGCCGGGTTACCTGAACGTCGGTCGCGGGCTGGTGAAGGCGGCGCACCCGGAGGAAGACCCGCTCGTCGTGGACCCGTTCGCGGGCGGCGGAAGTATCCCGCTGGAGGCGCTGCGGCTCGGCTGCGAGGCGTTCGCTTCTGATCTCAACCCGGTCGCGTGCCTCATCAACAAGGTGCTGCTCGAAGACATTCCGCGGCACGGCCCGGAGTTGGCGGAACAACTGCGCGAGGCGGGCGAGAAGGTGAAGAAGGCCGCCGAGGCGGAACTGCGGGACTTCTACCCACCGGACGCGGACGGGGCCAAGCCGATCGCGTACCTGTGGGCGCGAACGGTGCGGTGCGAGTCGAGCGGGTGCGGGGCCGAAATCCCGCTGATGAAGTCGTTCTGGCTGGCGAAGAAGGAAAGCCGCTACCGCGCGCTGCGCCCGGTGGAACCGTGCAAGCCGCCGGCGGTGCAGTTCGAGGTATACACGCCGAAGAACGCGGACGACGTGCGCGCCGGCACGGTCAGCCGCGCAAAGGCGACATGCCTGTGCTGTGGCAAATCGCTCGCGCCAACGCGCGTGCGAGCGCAACTGAGCGAGCAGCGCGGCGGCGCAGACGTGATCTTCGACGCGAACGGGAACCGAATTGGTGGAGCGAGATTGCTCGCAGTCGTCGCAGTAAAGGAAGGTCAGAGTGGTCGCCAGTACCGCGTCGGCGCTGAGAAGGATTACGGGCCGGTGTTTGCGGCGCAGAAGCGCGTGACGGAACTCACGAAGGAGAAGCGCGAGGATGGGTTGAGCGCGATTCCCGATGAGCTACTTCCTCCGGCTGGCACGCTTGGCTTTCGTGTCCAGAGATACGGGATGATGAAGTGGGGTGATTTGTTCAGCTCACGGCAACAGGTTGCGATGACGCAATTTGGAAGGCTCACCGCAAGTTGCATACAAGAGCCCGCTATCGTGGCAGCTTTCGCCTTAGTCGTCTCGCGGCTCGCGAATGCAGCCTGCGCTTTAGCACGGTGGCACAACTCCGGTGAAAAGCACGAGGGCGTCTACTCACGTCAAGCGCTCCCAATCGTTTGGGATTTCAGCGAAGTTAATCCGCTGTCTGAATCGACCGGTGGATATGAAGGCGCCGTTGGGTGGGTGGTTGATGTGGCAAGCGCCAATGCACTTGGCAAACGGGGCCAAGTGCAACTCGCGGACGCTGCTGAATCGCCGTTGGGAAATGAATCCGTCGGGCTTTACTTCACCGATCCGCCGTATTACGACGCGATCCCATACTCGGACCTCGCTGACTTCTTTCTGGTTTGGCTCAAGCGATCTTTGCCGGAGCAGACGTTGCTTCGCGATCCGTTCGACGCGAACAACCCGCTTTCACCGAAACTCCGCGAAGCCGTTCAGGACGAAACCAAGAAAGTGGACGGCAAGCCGAAGGACCGCGCGTTCTTCGAGGTGACGATGGGCAAAGCGTTTGCCGAGGGGCGGCGCATCCTCAAGGACGACGGCATCGGCTGCGTCGTGTTCGCACACAAGACAACGGAAGGCTGGGAAGCACTACTTTCCGGGTTGATCGCCGGCGGGTGGACGATCACCGGGTCGTGGCCGATCTCCACCGAGATGGCGACACGGCTTCGCGCCCGTGATTCGGCGGCACTGGCGACGAGCGTTCACCTCGTCTGTCGGCCGCGAAGCCCGGACGCGCCCGATGGCGACTGGGACGCGGTGCAGCGCGAGCTTCCGGGGCGCATCGCGGAGTGGATGACAAGGCTTCAGCAGGAGGGCGTTCGCGGTGCGGACCTCGTGTTCGCGTGCATCGGCCCGGCGCTCGAAGTGTACAGCCGCTACAAGACCGTGTTCGACGCGCAGGACCGCCCCATCCCGCTCGGCGGCGAC
>SXGT01823637.1_pt1 | contig 20396 bp, 11 predicted proteins | sample 3176221 | NCBI WGS metagenome assembly SXGT01 (sample SAMN11356862, study PRJNA531348) | freshwater metagenome | isolation source: freshwater sample F1-120 | place: China: Fuxian Lake, Yuxi | collected 2017-12-25
AGCGCAGGTCGGATGGGCGTGGTGTGGGCGGGTGTGGCGGCGATGGGGCTCGCGGGTGGGGCCGCGGGAGGCGGGAGCGTTGCGCCGGTGGGGGTGGTGCAGGCGGGGCTGGGGCAAGTTGGTCTGGCGCAGGGGCGGGAGGGCGACGTGGAGGAGGCGTTTGCGCTGGCGGGGGAGCGCGGGAAGGTGCTGGGGCAGCTCATTCCGGGGAGCGTGGAGGCGTACCGGTGGGGGTGTCTGGAGCGGCAGTTGGCGGGGGATCTGGAGGGGGCGGCGGGGATCCTGCGGGCGTGGGAGGAGCGGCATGGGCGCGGCGGGGAGTGGATGGAGCTCCACAACCGCCAGATGCTGCTCGGGTTCGCGAAGGACCCGGAGGCGACGTGGCGCTGGATGCGCGAGGGGCTGGGGCTCGACCTGAGCCATCAGGCAGAGGTGCCCGGAGCCAAGGTCGACTTGCCGACGGCGCTCGATCCGGCGCTGGTGACGCTGCAGGCGTGGGAGCGGCGCGCGGCGGAGGCGAGCCCGGGGGATTCGAGCGGGTTCCGGGGCGCGGCGCTGGAGCGACTGGCGCAGCGCGAGTTCGACGACGGGATGCTCGCGAACGTGATGGCGCGGCTCGAGTACGCGGACCTGCCGGGGCTGCCGGCGCTCGTCGTGCGGCACCTGAAGCTGCAGCGCAGCGGCGGTTTCGGTTCGCTGGACGTGCACGCGAAGCTCACGCTCGGGCAGCTCGAGGAATGCGCGCGGCTGGAGCCGAAGCTGCTCTTGGAGCGGCGCTTCGTCGAGGCTTGGATCGCGCGGCTGGCGCCGGGAGCGGATGAGGACAGCGAGCGCGACGTCGCGGTGCGGCGCGCGCATCTCGAGCGGCTCGAGAGCTTCGGGGGCAGGCTCGGCGGCGGGTTCAACACGCTCAAGGCGCAGGTGCTGTTCCGGCGGCTCGAGCTCGACAGGCGCGCAGGCGTACACAACCTCGCGCGCTTCCATGCGTACCTGCGGCTGCCGCGCGCGAGCGCGCTTTTGCACCCGCGCGTGCGCGAGGAGGCGGAACGCAGCGGACAGTGGGCGCAGACAGGCGAGCGCTTCGTGCCCGGGCTCGACGCCATCGGCGACGAAGAGGCACTCGTGCGCGCGTTGCTCGAGCACTTTCTGGGCGACGCCGCGGACACGCGCGCGTTTGACGATCTCGTCGAGCAGCGCTACCTCGCGCGCGTGTTCGCGGAGACCAAGATTCTCGCGGGCAGCGGCGACATGGAGCGCTGGTATTCGCTGCTCGACGATCCGGCCTACCACGAAGAGCTGCGGCAGCGCGTGGAGCTGCGCTTTGCGCCGACGCAGGTCGAGCACTACGGCGCGAGCGATACCGTGACGATCGAGCTGGACGTCAAGAACGTGCCGACCTTGCTGCTCAAGGTCTACGAGGTGCACGCTCTCAACTGGTACTCGTCGCAGCTGCGCGAGATCGACGCGACCATCGAGCTCGATGGCCTCGTCGCCAACGAGGAACGCACGTTCCAGCACTCCGAGAGCCCGTTCCTGCGCGTGCGGCGGCGGTTCGAGCTCCCGTCGCTCGGCAAGCCGGGCGTGTACGTGGTCGAGTTCATCGGCAACGGCACGGCGAGTCGCGCGGTGATCCGCAAGGGCACGTTGCTGGCGCAGGAGCGCGTGGGCGCGGCGGGGCACGTGTTCCGTGTGTTGGATGAGCGCGGCGTTGCGCAGCCGATGGCAGCCGTGCATGTCGACGGGCGGCGCTACGAGAGCGACGCGAGCGGTGACGTGCGCGTGCCGTTCACCACGAAGTCGGGAACCAAGACGGTCGTGCTCGAAGTGGGCGAGCGCGCGTCGCTCGGGCGCTTCCAGCATCGTGAGGAGCATTACGAGCTCGCGGGCGGCGCGTTCGTCGAGCGCGAGGCGCTGCGCGCGGGGGAGACGGCGCGCATCGTGGCGCGGCCGATTCTCGTCGCGTGCGGCGTGCCGGTGTCGCTGTCGGTGCTCGAGGAGCCGGTGCTCACGATCAAGACGAAGAACTTCGAGGGCGTGGAGTCGAGCCTCGACGTGCGCGACCTGAAGCTCTCGGACGACAACGAGATCGTGCACGACATCGCGGTGCCCGAGCGGCTCGCGGAGCTGCAGGTGTGGCTGCGAGCAAAGGTGCAGAGCCTCGCCACGGGCGCGAAGATCGAGCTCTCTCGGGAGCTGTTCGAGCGCGATCTGTCCAAGATCGCGCCCAGCGCCCAGACGCACGCGACGCTGCTCGGGCGCAACGCGGACGGTTGGTTCCTCGACGTGCTCGGGCGCAGCGGCGAGCCGCGGCCGGACTTCGTGATGAACGTCGTGCTCGCGCATCGCGACTTTGAGGACTTCACCTTTGCGGTCAAGACGGACGCCAACGGGCGCGTGAAGCTCGGCGCTCTCGACGGCGTGACCGAAGTGGCGGCCTCGGGCTTCCCGGACGGTCTCAAGAGCTGGGAGCTCGATCGCGAGCGCGCGGACCTGCCCGATGTGATGCACGGAATCGTGGGTTGGGCGCTGCGAGTGCCCTTCCAGCGTGGGGCGACCACGTTCGATCGCACGCAGGTGTCGCTCATGGAACTCAACTCCGTGGGGGCGCCCGTGCGCGACCGCTTCGAGAACTTGGCACTCGATGCTGGAGCGTTCGAGTTGCGCGACCTCCCGGCGGGCGACTATCGGCTCGTGCTCAAGGGCGAACGGCACAGCATCGACGTCGTCATGACGGCGGGAGACGTGCGCGATGGCTGGGCGTACGGCAAGGTGCGCGCACTCGAGGTGGCGGAGCGACAGCCGCTCCACGTGCGGGGGATCTCGCAAGACGGCGAGGAGATCGTGATCGAGCTTGCGGGCGCGGGCATGGGCACGCGCCTGCATGTGTTCGCCACGCGCTACATGCCCGAGTTCGAGCCGCTGCGTGAGATTGGCGGCTGGGATGGACCCGACTTGCGGGAAGTCGAGCTGGGTGGGCCGGAGTGCGACCTGCGCGCTGGACGAGCGCTCTCGGACGAGTACCGCTACATCCTGGAGCGTCGCTTCGCGCGCAAGTTCCCTGGCAACATGCTCCAGCGGCCGACGCTGCTGCTGAATCCCTGGGCGCTCGACGAGGCTCGGACGGTGCTCGGGGTTGGCGGGGGCAGCGGCGGACAGTTCGGTGGTCGCCGCGGCGGCCGCGCCGAGTCTAAGTCGCGCGGCGTCGCGGCGGGCGGCGGCGGTGCGCGCTGGGGCGGCGCGCACGGCTTTGCTGACCTCGGGTTCCTGACCGGATCGCGCGAGCTCGCTGCGAACGTGCGCTCGGGGCGCTGGGATGGATTGGTCCGCATTCCGCGGGCGAGCTTGGGCGATGGCCAGCATATTCACGTGCTCGCGCTCGATCGCGACGGACGTGCCTACGCGTCGCTCGCGCTCGCAGAGACGCCGTTGTTGCCGCGCGACCTGCGGCTCGGCTCGGCGCTCGATGCGACGCGGCATCTAGTGGAGCGCAATGCGGTCGACCTCGTGCGCGCGGGGGAGACCCTGCGTGTCGACGAGGCCGCCACCGAAGCGCTGCAGCTCTTCGACTCGCTCGATGACGTGTACCAGTACTTCCGCGCGCGCAATGGCGCGAGCGAGCTCGAGCGCTTCGCGTTCCTCGTGCGCTGGCCGTCGCTTTCGGGCGACGAGAAGCGGGCGCAGTACTCGGAGCACGCGTGCCACGAGCTGAACTTGTTCCTGCAGCGCAAGGACCCTGAGTTCTTCACGAGCGTGGTGAAGCCGTATCTCGCCAACAAGCTCGAGAAGAACTTCCTCGACCACTACATGCTTGGCAGCGACCTCGCGCGCTACGCGGAACTCGCGGCCTTCCGCGACCTGAACATCGTCGAGCGGATCCTGCTCTCGCAGCGCGTCGGACGCGAGAAGGCCGTGCAGCGGCACGTGCGCGAGCTCGTCGAGGCGTTGCCGCCGGACCTCGAGGAGCGGCAGTTCGGCTTCGAGACGGCGCTCGGAAGCGGTGTACTGGCGAACGCCGCTGATGGATTCTTCGAGGGTCGCGGGCTGCGCGAGCCCGGGGCGCCGTCGGCGGGCAAGCCCATGTCGCCGGCGCCGGCGGAAGCGCCTTCGACGGGCGGACCCTTGACTCCGGGCGCCGGCGGTGGCGGCCTGCGCGCGGGGCTCGAGGCGGAGAAGAAGGGCAAGGATGCTCGCGCAGGCGATATTCCGATGATGGATGCGGAGCTCGCCGAGGGTGGGCAAAACGAGCTCGCGGACGACAAGAGCGGGGAGCTGCTCAAGCGCGACATGGACGACTCGCTCGCTCGCGAGCAGCTTCAACTTCTGTACCAGCCGGTCGGCGCAACGCAGGTGCTAGCGGAGCGTACCTACTGGAACGTCACGCTCGCGTCCCGCGAGAGCGAGCTCGTCACGGCGAACGACGTTTGGAGCGATTTCGCGGCCGTGCCGGCGGGGCAGCCGTTCCTGTCGTCGAACTTCACGCTGGCGACGCGCAATCTCACGGAGATGCTGCTTGCGCTCGCGGTGCTCGACCTGCCGTTCGCGGCGGGCGAGCAGACGCGCGGGAGCGAGCCGGGCGTGCGCACGCTCAAGCCGTCGACGCCGCTTCTGGCGGTGCGCCGCGAGCTGAAGGACGCAGCCAAGACCGCGGACGTCGAACCGCTGCTCGTCAGCCAGAACTTCTTTCGGCTCGACGACCGCTACGACACGACCGGCGTCGTGCAGCGCGACAAGTTCGTGCGTGACGAGTTCCTCGTGCACGTGGCTTACGGTTGCCGGATGGTGGTGACGAACCCGACCTCGGCGGCGCGCGGGATCGAGCTCTTCACCCAAGTTCCGGCGGGAGCGGTGGCGCTCGGCGGTGAGCGTGGCACGCGCGGTCGTCGCGTGCAGCTCGCGCCGTACTCGACCGAGAGCGTCGAGTACATGTTCTACTTCCCGCGCCCGGGGCGCTTTGCGCACTATCCGGTGCACGTGGCGCAGGACGAGGCGTTGGTGGCGTTCGCGGAGCCGGCGAGCTTCAACGTCGTCGTTGAGCCGAGCCGCGAGGATATGGAGTCGTGGTCGTACGTTTCGCAGCGCGGACCGCTCGAGCAGGTGCTGGCCTACCTCGAGCGCACGAACCTCGAGCGCCTGCATCTCCCTCGCATCGCGTGGCGCATGTCGGATCGTCGAGCTTTCGATGCGGTGATCCCGCGGCTTCGCGAGCGCTTCGAGTTCGACGTGGATCTCTGGAGCTATGCGGTGGTCCACAAGGACGCGGGCGTCGCGAAGGAGCTGCTCGAGAACTGGAGCGCGCGCTTTGGTGCACCGTTCGCGGGTCCGTACCTCGTGTCCCCGTTGCTGGTGGTCGATCCGGAGCGCACGCGTGCCTTCGAGCACCTCGAGTTCGATCCGCTGGTGAATCCGCGCGCTCACCCCTTTGGCCAGCGCCGCGACGTGCGCAATGAGCGTGCGGAGGCCCAGTGGCGCGAGCTGCTGCGCATCCTGTGCTACAAGCCCGCGCTCTCGGCGCAGGATTGGCTCGAGGTCACGTACTACCTGCTGCTGCAGGATCGCATCGAGGACGCGTTCGCTGCCTTTGCCAAGGTAGACGTCTCGCAGGTGACCGAGCGCATGCAGCTCGATTACTTGCGTGCCTATCTCGCGTTCTACGGTGACCAGCCGGAGACGGCGCGCGCGATCGCGGAACCCTACCGCGAGCATCCTGTGAAGCGTTGGCGCGCGCTCTTCGGGGATGTGCTGGCGCAGCTCGACGAGGCTGCTGGCCGCAAGGCTGGCGCGAGCGACGAGAGGGACCGCGAGACTCGCCAAGCGGCGCTCGCGGCGAGCGAGCCTGCGCTTGACGCGAAGGTCGAGGGGGCGCGCGTGACGCTCGCTTACGCGAACCTCGCGGAGTGCGAGCTCAGCTACTATCCGATGGATATCGAGTTCCTCTTTTCGACGAACCCGTTTGTCGGCCAGAACTCGCGCGACTTTGCCTACATCCGTCCGCGGCTCAAGGAGCAACGCAAGCTCGCCGCGGATGTTCGCGAAGTTTCGTTCGAGCTGCCGGTCGAGCTGCGTGCCACGAACGTGCTACTCGAGGTGCGCGCGGGTGGCTTGGTGCGTCGAGTTCCGTGCCTGCAGGGCTCGTTGCGCGTGCAGTGGCTCGAGCGCTCGGGACAGCTCGCTGTCACCGAGGCTGCGAGCGGAAAGCCGCAGTCGAAGGTGTACGTGAAGGTCTATGCGCGGCTCGGCGACGGCAGCGTGCGCTTCCACAAGGATGGCTATACGGACCTGCGCGGTCGCTTCGACTACGCGTCGATGTCTGGCGAAGGTGCGAACGACGCGTTGCGCTATGCGGTGCTTGTCTCGAGCGAGAGAGCCGGCGCCGTGATCCAGGAAGCCGCCCCGCCCGCGCGCTGAAGTCGTGGCGGGAGGCTCTCAGCCGTGCAAGGGGCAGAAGCTCGCCGCCGGCGGGGGCATGCCCTTTGCGCGTAGCCGAGAGGAGCGCGCCCACACGATCAAGTTGCGGCGCGTGCCGGAGGCGATCGGCTCGACTCGGTGGCGATGCAGGCCAGCGTGCAGGAGGAGCACGCCGGGCTGGTGCTCGAAGGAGTGTACTTCCTCCGGTCCGGGGCGTGTCTGCATGTGGTCGCGGCAGCGAAGGCCGAGGAATGTGAGTTCCGCGCCGACGAAATCGTCGCCGAGGCACAGGTTGAGCGTGACCTCGCTGTCGTCGGCGTGCCAGGCGAGCGACTCGTCGAGGTCCGTGCCGTACTCCACGAGGTAGCTGTGGTGCGAGTCGAGTCCTGCTCCGTCGAACGGCCGATAGAGCCGCGCGAGCAGCGGTTGCAACCGCTCGAGCAGCCCGTCGATGCGCGCTCCGAAGCCGAGCTTCACGAGGTCGACGCCGTGCTGGTGCATCGAGTTCGGCGGCTCCGAGTCCGCGAGCCGCAAGCGGGCTTCGGCGATCTCCGCCAGCCAGCGCTCGCAAGCGGCCGGAACGAGGAGCGGCAGCGCATAGGCGCCCATGCACACGACCTGCGGGGCGCGCGCATCGGGGGAGCCCTGTGGCTGCAGCGCGTGCCAGAAGTCGGAGCGGAAGTCCGACGGTCCGAGGGGGGCGAAGTGCACGTTGCCGAGCCTACTTGCCCGCGGAGGCCTCTGCCGGCGCCGCCGCGCGCAGGCGCGCAAGGCCCGGATGGTCCGGAGCCAGCTTGGTGGCGCGGAAGCAGCTCGTCGACTCCACCGGGCTCGGCCCCTTCGGAGGCGGGGCCGCGTTGCCGGCGCTGACTGGGATCTCGCCGCCATGGGGATTGCGGTACTCCCAGACAATCTCGCCCTTGGGAGTGACTTCGAAGAAGCGACCCTGCTTGCCCGAGCAGATGAAGGTGTTGCCATTCGCGAGCCGCTGGGCGCCGGAGATGAAGAATGAGAAGAAGTCCGGCTTGTTCGGAGCCGTGTAGCTCCAGATGGGCGACGCGGGAAGGAAGGCCTTGCCCGGTTCGCGCAGGAAGCCCTTGCCCGGATCGAGCGGCAGCACGATTTCGTCCACGGAGCTGTACTCGACGTCGCTGCGCCGCGCGCCGTTGTTGAAGACGAGGATGTTGCCGGCGCCGGGGAACCCCGGCGGTATCCAGTCCGGCTGGTGCTGGTAGAAGAGCTGCCGATCGCCCTTGCTGCCGCAACCGTAGGTCCGTGGGTTGCCCCAGCGATACAGGAGTTCCCCACCCTTGCCCCAGCGGCCGTCCTTCGATCCGCGGGCCTCTTCCGTCGTGGTCGAGTGGTCGAGAATCCACAGCTCGTGCAGGTGCGGCGTCGAGAGCGCGATCAGGTCGTGCTCGGGCATGTAATGGATCGAGTTGATGTGCAGGAAGTCGCCGCGTCGCTCGCGCGGAGCGTCGGCGCCTGCCTCGTGCTGCTCCTCCTCGTCGGCTCCGGCGTAACCCAGTTCGCGCAGCTTGCGGAGCTCCTCCGCGACGCGGCGGCGCTCTTCCTCGGTCATCGGCGGCTGGTCGCGGTGGTCGCCGTTCACGTCGATTCGACCGGGCTGATTCGCCACGCTGCCCCAGTTGGCCTTGGTGCGGTCGAAGTCCTGCACGAGGTGGTCGCGGGCACGCCACTCCCAGACGATCTCCGCACCGCTCTTCGGCAGCGGACGCAGCTCGAGCACCACGTCCGGCCACCAACCCTTCTCGTCGACGAAGCGCGGGTCGCGACCGAGGGCGATGGCCTCGGCCGCGCTGAGATGCTCCCACGCGATCGCGAGCAGGTTTCCGTTGGGCAGGATCTCGAGGTCGTGATGCAGCGAGCGCCCGGCGTCGGAGAGCACGTACTCCCACACTTGGTTGCCGTTCCAGTCGTACTCCGTGATACGCCCGCCGAGGCCACCGCCGAAGAAGGTCGGGTTGGCGTCGATGCGCGAGGCGAGCAGCACGTTGCCGTTGTCCTTCAGGTACGCAGTGATCGGCGGTAGGCCGTGCTTCCACTCGTGGGCCGTCCGGCCCTGCTCGTCGAGGAGATAGATCGAGCCCGAGCGCAGCGGCGCGAACAGCACGTAGCCATCGCTCGCGCCCTCGAGGTTCGTGATGAGGCCGGTCGGCGGAGAGTCGGACTGCGCTTGCGGAGCTTGGACGGCGCAGGGCAGGAGCGATGCGATGGAAGCGAAGAACCGCAGCATGGAGACGAGCCTAGCGAGCTTCAGCCTGGAGTTGGAGCTAGGCTCTAGCACATGGCGACGCGACGGGAGTTTCTCGGTGGTTCGGTGGCAGTGGGGACAGTGCTGGCGGGATCGGCTGCAGGAACGGAAGTCGCTCCGGCGAGCGCATGCGCGGCGGTGGCGCGTCGGCGGATCCCGTGTACGGGCGAGCTGGTGCCGTGCATCGGGCTGGGGACGTCGCGCACGCTCGACGTGGATCCCGCGGGCGAACTTGCCGACCTCAAGGCCGTCATGCGGCGCTTCTTCGATCTCGGCGGCTCGGTGATCGACTCGTCGCCGATGTACGGGCGCGCGGAGGCGGTCGTGGGCAAGCTGCTCTCCGGGCTTGGGCGCAGCGACGCGTTCTTCGCGACCAAGGTGTGGACCGACAAGGGCCGCGAAGCCGGGATCGCGCAGATGGGGGACTCGGAGCGCCTGATGGGCGCCGCGCGGATCGACCTGATGCAGATCCACAATCTCGTCGACTACTCCACGCACCTCGCGACGCTGCGCGAGTGGAAGGCGGCCGGCCGCATTCGCTACATCGGCGCGACGGAAATGAAGCGCTTCGACGAGGTCGAGCGCATCGTGCGCGAGGATGGCATCGACTTCATCCAGATCCCGTATTCGATGAAGGAGCGCGTCGTCGAGCAGCGCGTGCTGCCCGCCGCGCGCGAACACGGCGTCGCGGTGCTCGTGATGCGTCCCTTCGAGCGCGCAGGGCTCTTCGACCGCGTCGAAGGCAAGCCGCTGCCGGAGTGGGCCAAGGAGTTCGACTGCACGAGCTGGGCTCAGTTCTTCCTGAAGTGGGTGCTCGCGCATCCCGCGGTCACCTGCCCGATCCCGGCGACGAGCAAGGTGGAGCACCTCGTCGACAACATGGCGGCGGGCGTCGGCCGTCTGCCGGACGAGTCGCTCCGCAAGCGCATGCTCGAGCACCTCGGCCTCTGAAGGGCGCGAGCTTTCTTCCTCTCGCCAACGCGAAGGAAATCCCATGGTCACGTGGTCCCGCACGCGGCCGATCGCAAGGCGATGGCGAGCCCCGAGTTCTGCGCCAAAATAAAGGCGGGGCCCAACTTGCTCGTCTACGTAGGTCCGCGCGGGGTGCCGAAGATGCCCGCCTTCCTCGGGCGCTCGATCGCGTACACGTTCCTCGTGTCGCTCGTGGTCAGCCGCATCGCGCGCGCGACGCTCACGCTGGGCGCGAACTGCCTGCAGGTGTTCCGCGTCGTCGGCGTGTCCGCTTGGCTCGCGTGCTCGTTGCAAGGGCCGTCCGACTGGATCTGGAAGTACGAGCCGACCTCAGTCGTGCTGCGCGGTTTCCTCGACGGTCTCGTGTACACGTTGCCCTGACTGCGGGCGCTTTCGGCTGGCTGTGGCCTTCGGCATGAAGTTCCGATGGGGACGGGGCGCATGGAAGGACCTTCCATGGGGCCGAGGGCGGTCCCGCGCTAGACTATGTGGGGGCATCGGGCGAGCGGTCTCGGCGCGCGCCTTCCGGTGGACGGCCTGTGCAGTCCGCCGGTAGGACGCGCCGATACTGCCCGCGGTCGCAGGGCCTCCCCAATCACCGTCGCGCGACCGTCCCCCGAGCCAGCAGAGCGAGCCCAACCCCAGCCATGTGCGGCATCTTCGGAGTCGTCTACGGTCGTGACGCGTCCTTCGACGCGTCCTTCGCCGGAAAGGTCGTCGAGACCTTGTTCCGCTGCTCGGAGGCTCGCGGTCGCGAGGCGGCGGGACTCGCGGTGCACGATGGGGACTCGATCCACGTCCTCAAGCAGGCCGGCTCGGTCGACCAGTTCCTCGCCAACCCCAAGTATGGCGAGGTGATGGACGGCGCGCTCTCGCGCTGGACCACGGCGGTGCGCGAGGGGCGGCCCGCGACGCTCGCCATCACGGGCCACTCGCGGCTCGTCACGAATGGCGCGCAGACGGAAGGCGACAACAACCAGCCAGTCATCGCGCGCGGATCGGTGATGATCCACAACGGGATCATCGTCAACGACGCGCAGCTGTGGAGCAGTAACCCAGACCTCGTGCGGCGCACGGAGGTCGATACCGAAGTGCTCGCCAACCTGCTGCGCAAGCACTTCGAAGCCTCGCAGGACGTGGTCTGGGCGACGCGCAAGGTCTTCTCGGAGATCGAGGGCGCCGCGAGCGTGGCGTGCTTCCTCGACGACGTCTCGAGCCTGCTGCTTGCCACCAACACAGGCTCCCTGTTCTTCGCGATCAACGAGCGTCGCTCGTTCCTCGCCTTTGCATCCGAGCGCTTCATCCTGCAGCGCCTGCTCGATTCGCACGGAGTCGCGGAGCACGTCGGCAAGTGCGAAGTCGAGCCGCTGCACGCGGGCAGTGGCATGCTCGTCGGCCTGAAGGACCTCGGCGTCCAGTCGTTCAACAGCCTCGGCAAGGCCGTGGAGGACCTGCCGGGCGCCAGCGCACCGGCGGTGCATTCGAAGGTCGCGATCCAGGACCACACCAAGACGGGCAAGAACCTCCAGCGTTGCAAGAAGTGCATCCTGCCGGAGACCTATCCGTTCATGGACTTCGACACGAACGGCGTGTGCCGCTACTGCCGCAACTGGCGGACGATCGACGTCAAGGGCGAGGAGGCGCTGCTCAAGGCCGTCGAGCCCTACCGCTCGAAGGACGGCAGCCCGGACGTGATCGTCGCCTTCTCGGGCGGCCGCGACAGCGCCTACGGTTTGCACTACGTGAAGAAGAACCTCGGGATGAACCCGGTGGCGTTCACGTACGACTGGGGCCTCGTCACCGACCTCGCGCGCCGCAACCAGGCGCGCCTGTGCGGCAAGCTCGGCGTCGAGCACATCCTGCGCTCCGCCGACATCCCGACCAAGCGTCGCTACGTGCGCAAGAACGTCGAGGCGTGGCTCAAGAAGCCCGAGCTCGGCATGGTCACGCTGTTCACGGCCGGCGACAAGCAGTTCTACAAGTACGCCCGCGACCTGCGGAAAGAGACAGGCATCAAGCTCGTGGTCTTCTGCACGGGCAACATGATCGAGGACACGCCGTACAAGACGGGGTTGTGTGGCATCCGTGAGAAGGACCACGGGATGACGCTCACGGGCTTGCACCAGTGGGACGAGTTCCGGCTGCTCTGGTACTACTTCCAGAACTACGTCAAGAATTCGGGCTACTGGAACGAGTCGCTCAAGGACACGCTGGACGCGTACTACCAGACCTTCGTGGTGAAGGACGACTTCCTGTACCTCTACCACTACCTGAAGTGGGACGAGCGCACGATCGTCGACACGATCCGCAACGAGTACGACTGGGAGGTCGCGACCGATACCACGACCACGTGGCGCATCGGCGACGGCACCGCTCCGTTCTACAACTACATCTACATGACGATGGCGGGCTTCTCGGAAGACGAGGTCATGCTGTCGAACATGATCCGCGAGGGCGTGCTCACGCGCGACGAGGCCTTCAAGAAGGCGGCGGAGTTCAACCGTCCGCGCTGGCCGAGCCTGCGCGAGTATGCGCAGATCGTGGGCTTCAACCTCGAAGAGGCGATCCAGAAGATCAACGCGGCGCCGAAGCTCTATTGAGCTCGTCGGCGCTCGGCGCAGCGTAGGTCAGCGGCGCGGCTCGATCGGGCCGCCGCACAGGGGCTGGCGCGGCACGTTCTGGATGTCGAAGGCGAAGGACTGCGTCAGGAACTGCACGCCGAGGATGATCGGCATGGCGGCGATCATGACTTGGCCCGCGGTCGCGTCGACGTGGGTCTCCTGCACTTCGAGCCACACGATCGTGCCGTAGATCGCGCCCCAAAGGAGCACGGGCAGGCCGAGCAGCAGGTAGAGCGAGACGGCCGTGAAGTCGTAGACGAAGTGGCGCCAGAACATGCGCCGCAGGAAGCCGAACAGGAGCTTGGGCGGGAAGCCGAACAGCGTGCGCGTCACCGACAGCGAGCTCTTCTCGTCGCCGTAGCGCGCCGGAATCGCGATGTCCTTCACGACGGCGCGCATGATGCCGAGTTGGATCAGGAAGCCCGACTCGAAGAAATAGCGCTTGTGCAGCTTCTCGAGATCGACACGGCGCAGAAGGTCCGCGCGCATCGCGACGTAGCCGTTGGCGGGGTCGAACAGGTTCCAGTAGCCCGAGGCGAGCTTGACGAGGAACGTGAGGCCTGCGTTGCCGAAGATGCGGACCGCGGGCATCGACTTGAGCGCGGCGACGTGCTCGTAGCGGTTGCCCTTGGCGAAATCGCAGGCGCCGTCGAGCAGCGGCTGGATCAGGCGCGGCAGCTCGCTCGGGTCCATCTGGTCGTCGCCATCCATCTTCACGATGACGTCAAGGTTGAGCCCGAGCGCGTGGCGGAAGCCGGTCTGCATCGCGCCGCCGACCCCCTGGTTGATCTCGTGCCGCAGGATCTCGACGCGCGGGTCCGCGAGTGCGACCAACTTCTCGTACGTGTCGTCGGGACTCGCGTCGATCACGACCACGATCTTCGAGACGTAGGAAGGCAGCCCGCGCACGACGTTTTGGATGTGGCGCGAAACTTGGTAGGCGGGAATCACCACGCCAATCGAGTAGCGGGAGAACTGGGCGGCTTCCATGGTCAGCAAGAAGGGTAGCGAGACAGCCCGGGGGGCCGCCATCCGGTGCCCTTATCGGCGCGGGGGGCCGAAGACTTCGATCACAGGGCCGGTCCTGCGGGCCTTGAGGACCCGGAATAGAAACAGGGGAGCCTCCACGCTGGTTTCCTCCTGGTAGCCAAGGGGGTGGTCGCTCTCGGTTCCGGGACCGTCGGGTCCGATGCGGACGAGGAGCTCGCGGCTCGCCGACAGTGCCTCGCGCACCCGCGTGCCGGCCGGGTCGGTACGGTTTTCGGCGAACACCTCGATCACGGTCAGCGTGCCCGCTTGCTCCGCGACGTAGCCCGCAGGGTCATTGCGCATCTGGAGCGGCTTTGCGGGCATCCAGCGCAGCTTCCAGCGCTCAGGCGCGACCATGTCCGGATGGAGCGACTGGTAGCGGCTCCACGGCCATTGGAAGCGCGCCTCCAGCGGCAGCTTGGGGCCGGGCCAGGGCCCGAGCGTCCCGGGGTCGCGCGCGAGCGGGAGCTCGAGTCCCGGCCACACGGCGACGTCCTGCTCGGGTTGCGCGCTCGAAGAGAGCCACTGCGCCGCCACCGCGGTGGTGTGGGGCGCGGAGCGGATCTCGCTCAGGCGCCAGGACGCGAACGCGGGCAGGGCCAGCGCCGCCGTGCACAGTCCGATCTGGCCGGAGGGTTCCGCGAAGGCGGAGCTGCGGCGGGAGAGCATGCGGGAGAGCTCGCGCAGCGCGAACGCCGCCGCAAGCGCGAGGTAGGGCAGGAGCGGCAGCAGGAAGCGCTCGTACGTGCGCTCGTAGGCGAGCAGCAGCAGCGCGTAGGGCACGACGAACGAGAGTACGACCCACGTGTCGCGGCGACGGGTGAAGTTGTCGACCTTGGGCGCTTCGGCGGGCTTGCGCAGCAGGCGCGGGAGCACGAGCACGCCGGCGATGACGAGCAACACAAGCAGCGCGGGCTCGTAGGAGACGAGCGAGCGGAAGGTGGGCTCGACGCCGCGGCCGAGAAACTGCCGGAGGAAGATCTCGTGGCCGCCGAGGAACAGCGTCCACGTGTCGGCGTCGAAGCCGAGGTTGCGCGTGGCGGAGTCTGCGCTCTCCTGCGCTGCGGGGAAGAACAGGAACGGGTAGAAAACGGGCAGCGAAAGTGCCACGAAGAGCAGTGCGAGGAATAGCCGCGGCTCGAGCCACTTCGACTTGTAGGTGCGACGGGCGAAGTGCGCCACGAAGAACGTGACGAGCGTGAGCACGCCCGTGTGCAGCGTTCCCACCGCGATCGCGCATGCGGCGCCGGCGAGCGCATAGCGCAGCGTCGTGCCTTGGTGGCGCAGGTGCACGGCGGCAACGACCGCGGCCAGGAACGTCGCGCAGGCGACGGCGTGGGGTCGGGATTGCTGCGAGAAGCTGTGGTGGAGCAGGCTGAAGGCGACGAAGGTGGAGGCGACGAGCGCCCAGCGGCGCTCGAGGAACCACGAGGCGAGCAGGAACGTCAGCGGGATCGCGAGGACCGCGAGCAGCGCCACCGTGAGCCGCGACTGGATGTGGGGCGCCGCGGCTGCCTGCAGCTGGTCCTCGAGCGTCGACGGCGCGACATCCGGCAGCGCGACGGCGCCAGACTTGACGACGTGCGCGACGAACAGTGGGTACCAGCGGAACTCGCGATCCGAGCGCCATTCCGAGCCGCCCTGCTGGAGCAGCTCGACCTGCCGCGGAATCTTGCAGTCCTGCTCCAGCACCATCGGAAGCCCGTGCGAGATGCCTCGGACACGCAGGCCGAAGGCCAAGAGCACGAGCAACGCGACGAGGATCCAGGCCAGACGGGACTTCTTCATCGCTCGCTCACAGTTGGAGTCCGACGAGGCGGGTCACCATGTCGCGCAGCACGAACGTGGCGCACACGAGGCACATTCCGGTCGCAGCGGCGGCCCCCTCGAGGCCGAGCACGGGGATCAGTGCGGCGTTGCCGAACACGTTGACGAGCACGATGCTCGACATCATCAGCGTGTGCCAGCCCGGGCGGTTCGCCATGAGCAGCGTCTGCGCGAACGGCATGTAGCCGGAGGCGAACAGCATGCCGGCGAGGATCAGTCCGAACGGGATCCAGCCCGCGGCGAACTCGGGGCGCTCGAGGACCTGCAGCAGCACGGGGAAGCCGCCAAAGGCGAGCAGCGCCACGACAGTGAACAACGCGTAGGTGACTCGCCGGCCCTTGTGCACGATCGGCTCGAGCTCGCGCAGCTTGCCCGCGGAGATGTGCTCGGCAAGGATCGGGTTGTAGTTGTTCTGCAGCACGACGAGAATCTGGTACACGCCCTCCGCGACGAAGGCTGCGAAGCTGTAAACGCCGACCTTGCCGTCGTCGAGAAACAGGCCGAGCATCAAGACGTCGACGCGCGAGTTGAGCTCCAGCAGCATGCCGCTCGCGAAGCTCTTGGCGCCGTAGCGCACGTGCTCGCGCGCCCACTCGCTCCACATGCCGCGCGCGGGGCCGCGCACGAAGCGCGCGACGTCGATCGCGAGCGGAACGAACAGGATCGTCTCGGCGAACGTGAACAGGAACGCGATGCGGCTCGAGTCCATGCCGCTCGCCATCACGAGCAGAAGTCCTCCGAGCATGGAGAGGTAGCGCAGCGACGAGTACAGCGCGTAGGCCCTCATGCGCTGCTGCGCATTGACGACCGCGAGCAGCACCTTGTTGAGCGCGAAGAAGAACAGGCCGGGCGCGGCGGCCGCGATCCCGTCGGCGACTCCGGGGCTCTCGAGGGCGCGCGCGAGCAGCGGGCCGGACACGAGGAACAGCGCGGCCGCGAAGAGTGCGAGGGCGAGGGCCGGTGCCAGCGCGCCGAGGATCGCCGCCGCGACGCGCGGCCTGTCGTGGGGGGCCTCGGCGATGGCGCGCAGCGCGGAGCGGTCAATGCCGCCGACCGCGAGCTGGCTGAAGAAGATGTAGGCCGCCCAGACCTGATTGTAGACACCGAACGGCGCGGCTCCGTACTCGTGCCCGATGCCGAGGTTGATGGCGAAGCCGCACAGGGCGAGCATCACCACGCTGGCGAGATTCCACAGCGCGTCCTGCTGGAACTTGCCGGACAGGGCAGAGCGCAGGCGGGCCGCGAGGCCGCCGGAGGGGCTCATGCGCGCGGCCTCGGCGGGCGGAGAGGCATGGGGCGGTGCACGTGGAGACGGTACAACAGCGCGCGGCGCGGTAGAAAGGGCACATGCAGACCGACGAACGATCCCGGCGTGATTCGCAGGCGCTGCGCGAGCTCGGGCGAGCCCTCGGGCTCGCGTGCGTGGGGCTCGTCGGAGCGCTGCCCCTCGCGAGCGGGCCCGCGGGGCGCGCCGGCGATCCGTTGCTCCTGCTCGCGTGGCTCGCGCTCTGCGCGGCGCCCTGCGGCGCGGCGCTGGTGGCCCTCGGCCTGCGGCCGTGGCCCTACGCGGCCGCCGTGGTCGGAGCGTGGGGGACTCTCGTAGTGATGGTGGCCGGAACCGCGGCGCGCGAGGTGCCGACGCCGCTGTGGGGCGTGCTGGCGCTCGCGGGGCTCACGGCGGGTGGAGCGGCTCTGGCCCAGCTCCTGCGCGCCTCCGCGCAGGTGGCGCTCGCGCTCGGGGCGCTCGGTCTCGGACTGGCGCTGCTTCCGGTCGCGCCGGGAATCGCTGGCGCGCCGTGGCCGACTTCCGTGGCGAGTGCGGCGCTCGATGCCTCGCCCGTCACGCTCGTGGCGGAAGCGAGCGGTATCGACTGGATGCGGACGGCGGGCGTTTATGATGCCTCCGGCACGGACCGGCTGGAGCGCACTCCGTGGAGCGGCGAGCTTGCGGGTCCGGTCGCGCTTGTGTTGGGATGTGCCGCGTTGGGTATCGCCGCGCTCGTCCGGCGCTCGCCCAGCCCGAAGGAGCCAGCCTCCACATGATGCGCAAGTACTTCTGCACGTTCCCCCAGCAACTGATCAGGGAGCCGATCGTCAGCCACACGCTGGGTGTGAAGTTCGGCGTGATCCCGAACATCCGAGCCGCGAGCATCACCGACACCATGGCGCTGGTCGCGGTCGAGATCGAGGGCGATGGCGCGGCCATCGAGCGTTCGGTCGAGTACCTGCGCGAGCGTGGCGTCAAAGTCGAGGAGATGCAGGACGAGGTCGGGAAGGCCAAGTGAAGGCGCTCGGGCTCGCGGCGGCGCTGGCGCTCGTCGGCTGCGCTGCGACCGGGGAGAGGTTGCCGCGCGAGGGTGCAGTCGTGTGCGAGCAGCCGCTCGCGGCCGATGTCGGCGTGCAAGTCCTGCGCGCTGGCGGCAATGCCGCGGACGCGGCCGTGGCGACGGCGCTGGCGCTCGCGGTTGTGTATCCGCAGGCGGGAAATCTGGGCGGCGGCGGCTTCGCCCTGTGGGCCGAGCATCGCGGCGAAGTGCTAGCGCTCGACTTTCGCGAGGTGGCGCCGGCGAAGGCGGACACGCAGCGGCTGTTCGACGAGCAGGGGGAGCCGCTGGTTGAGCTGCTCCTGTGGAGCCCGCTCGGTGTCGGCGTGCCGGGATCGCCGGCCGGCCTCGAGGATCTGCTCGCGCGCTGCGGCTCGGGACTCTTCACGCTCGCGCAGCTCTGTGCGCCCGCGATTCAGCTGGCGCGCGAGGGAATCGCGGTCGACGCGTTCCTCGCGGAGGAACTGCGAGACGCGGAGTCGCGCGAGCGCTTTGAGCGCAGCCCTGCGGCCATGGCGCTCTTCTATCCCGGCGGTGAGCCGCTCGCGGCCGGGGCGCGGCTCGTGCAGCCGGAGCTCGCGCGCACTCTCGAGTTGTATGCACGTCAGGGAGCGCGTGGCTTCTACACGGGCGAGACGGCGGACGAGCTCGTGGCGGAGCTAGAGCGCGCGTCACGGTCCTTGCCCGAGGGGCAGCGCTGGGACTCCGGCTGGATCGAGTCGGGAGATCTGGCGGCGTACCAGCCGGTATGGCGCGAGCCGTTGCGCGCGGAGTTCCGCGGGCACGAGGTGTGGACGATGCCGCCACCGAGCTCGGGCGGCGTGATCTTGCTGCAAGTTGCTGCCGTGCTGGAGCGCGCAGGCGCGATCGGCGCGACCTATGACGCAGCGTTTGCGCACGCGCTCGCCGAGGCGTTCCGCCTTGCCTTCGCGGAGCGCGCCGAGGTGCTCGGCGATCCTGCTTTTGCCTCCGTGCCCGTCGAACGCCTGCTCGGAAACGCGTGGGTCGAGCGAGCGGCCGAGTCGATCGGCGAGCGTGCGGCGCTCGACAGCGTGCCTACGTTGCGCAGCGAAGGCGTGAACACGACGCACCTGTCGGTGATCGACCGTGAGGGCAACGCCGTCTCGCTCACAACGACGCTCAACTCGACGTTTGGGTGCGGACGCATGGTGGAGGGCGCTGGGTTCCTGCTGAACAACGAGCTCGACGATTTTGCGCTCGGCGGTGGCGTGCGCAACCAGTTTGGGCTGGTGGGCAGCGACGCCAACAAGTTGCGAGCGGGTGCACGGCCGTTGTCGTCGATGACTCCGACGATCGTGCGCAAGGAAGGCTGCGTGGAGCTGGTGCTCGGTAGCCCGGGTGGCCCGCGCATCATCACGGCCGTGGCGCAGGTGTTCCTGCGCTTGCTCGCGTTCGGCGAGCCGCTTGCGGACGCGGTAGCGAGCCCGCGCCTGCACCAGCAGTGGAGCCCGCGTACAACGCGCGTCGAGCGCGACTTCTCCACGCAGCTTGCCGAGTCGCTGCGCGCGCGCGGCCACGAGGTCGAGCGCTCGACGGGCACCTTCGCGAGCGTGCAGGCGATCCACGTTGCGCCGGATGGCAGCGTGTGCGGAGCGAGTGATCCGCGCCGTGGCGGCGCAGCGCGCACAGAGCTGCGCTGACCTTCCCAAGCTCGAAATCGGGCGCTCGGGAGCGCGAGCGAGCGAGTCGCGTGCAGGGGCGCCGTTGGCCCAAGGGAGCGAGTCGCGTTGCGGTGGAGCGTGGCGGGATCTCGCGTTGGGGAGCGCTTGCCCGCGCTCGCATCTGGGGTCAGGGCGGCGTCACGGCCGTCTTGGAAAGCACTCGCGCTCGCCCCGATCGCTTCGATCGGGGCGAGCGCGAGTGAGAGCAAGTTCAGGCGCGGTTAGAAGTCTTCGAGGCCGCTGGCGGCCTTGCCATCACCCTCGGCGGGCTTGGCAGCTTCGCCTTGCTTCGGGAGCTGCTTGGTGAAGCCGAGCCACTGCTGCTCATCCTCGCCGACGGTCTCCCAGATCTCGAACCACTTCTTGATCGCCTTCTTGTTGTAGACGACGTCCGTGGGCTCGGTCGTGTACTGCCAGCCGAAGTTTCTGCCATTGCAGATGCGCTCGAGCGTCTTCTGGATCAGGTCGCCGGCCTTGCGGCCGTCGTCCGTGGCCGGATTGATCGTGCGGAACTGGTTCAGCAGCGCCGGGACCGCGAGGCGTCCGGATTCCTGCAGGCGCTTGCCGGCACGACCGCCCTTGGCGCCCGCAGCCGGGTCAATCAGGGTGCGAGCGTCGTCCTGCAGGGTTGCCCACTGCTCGTCGCTGCACGAGGATTGCTTGGGCAGCACGGGAAAAGCGGTCAGGTCGATGTCGTCGATGACGTTGGAGCCCGCGGCCTTCGGCGTCACGGGCTTGTCCGCTTGCTTCTCTCCGCTCGCGGAGGAAGCGGCCGGCGCGTCGCCGCCCTTCTGTTGATCGGCGGCGGCTGCCGCAGCGAGACGGGCCGCGTCGGCGGCCTCCATTTCGGCCTTGTCCTTGGCGGCCTGAGCCTCGGCGGCTTCGCGCTTCTGCTTGGTGAGCGCTTCGGCGGCCTCCTGCTCGGTCTTCTCGTCGGCCGGCATCTTCACTCCGAACCACCATGCGGAGGCGCCGATCATGGCGACGCAGAACACCGCACTGAGGATCATCGGGGTGTTGCTCTTCTTCTTTGGCGTGTGGCGCGCGCGCTTGCCCTCGGCCTCGCCCTGCTCCGCGGCGCCCGTCTTGGACTTGGAAGCCGCGGGCGTCGTGGCGCCGGACTTAACCTTGCTCGCGGCGCTCGCGGCGGCGTCGCGCACGCTCGGGGCGGCTGACTTGGCGGCGGCCGCAGGCTTCGTGGGAGCGGCGGCCGCAGGCTTCGTGGGAGCGGTGGCCGCAGGCTTCGTGGGAGCGGTGGCCG
>SXGT01337416.1_pt1 | contig 20395 bp, 14 predicted proteins | sample 3176221 | NCBI WGS metagenome assembly SXGT01 (sample SAMN11356862, study PRJNA531348) | freshwater metagenome | isolation source: freshwater sample F1-120 | place: China: Fuxian Lake, Yuxi | collected 2017-12-25
AAGCACTGACCATGTCGGACCGGATTGCCGTCATGGACTTGGCCCGGGTTGCCCAGCTCGGGACCCCGGCCGATGTATACGAGAATCCGCGGACCGGGTTCGTGGCCTCGTTCATTGGCGAGTCGAATCTGCTCGAGGGGCGCGCGGCGGCGACCGCCGAGGGCTTGACCGACGTCGTCGGCGCCAATCTCGAGTTCCGAGTCCGGCCGGAGCAACCGGTTACCGCGGGCCAACTCATCAGGATTGCCGTCCGGCCCGAGTGGATGGACCTGTTTCCACCCGGCGCGGTGCCCGCCGGTGAGAACGCTTTACCGGGGGTGGTCGATGAAGTGATCTATCTCGGCGAAACGATCCATGTCATCGTGGCCCTCGATGCCGGTATCAAGGTCACCGTCGCGCTCCGGAACGAGGGCCAGTTGATCAAGCCGCTCCCCTGGGCCCGGGGCGCTCGGGTGGCGGCGGCGTGGCTTCCCGAGGACGCCCAGATTCTCGAGGACGATCGATGACCGGCCGCCGCCGCGTCCTGGCCTGGTTTGCTAGGCGGCCGGCCGCAACCGCTGCCGCATTGTTGGGTCCGGGGCTCGCGTGGTTGCTGCTGTTCTTCCTGGTGCCGATCGCTCTGATGATGGTGTACAGCACCATGCGCCGCGGCACCTACGGCGGCGTCATTCCAGGATTCACGCTCGACAACTACCGCCGGTTCTTCGATCCGCTCTATCTGGACATCCTCCGCCGGACGGTCGTGTGGTCACTGGGGTGTACGGCGGTGTGCTTGGTGGTGGGCTACCCGGTGGCCTACGTGATCGCCCGGGCCCGGCGGTGGCGACAGTTGCTCCTCTTCTTGGTGGTGCTCCCGTTCTGGACCAGCTTCTTGGTCCGGACCTTCGCGATGATCTTCCTGCTTCGGGACAGCGGCTTGGTCAACGGGATCTTGCTCCGCCTTGGCCTGATCGATGAGCCGCTGGCCCTGTTGTATACGCCGGGGGCGGTCATGCTGGGGTTGGTCTACGGGTTCTTGCCGCTGATGATCCTCCCGATCTACGCCTCCCTCGAAAAACTCGACCATTCGCTCCTTGAAGCCGCGGAAGTCCTGGGTGCCCGTCCGAGCGCCCGGTTCTTTCAGGTCATCTTCCCGCTCTCGCTGCCCGGTGTCGCCGCAGGTTGCCTGCTCACCTTCATTCCGGCCCTCGGCTCCTTCATCACCTCCGATCTCCTCGGCGGGGCCAAGCAGGTCATGATCGGCAATCTGATCCAGAATCAGTTTACCGTGGCCCGGAACTGGCCCTTTGGGTCGGCGGCGGCGTTCGTCGTGATGGGTCTCGTGCTGGTGGCGGTGCTGGGTTATCTCCGCCGGCGTGATGCCGGGGAGTTGGTTCGCTGAATGCGCCGGGTCCCTCGCGGAGTCATCCTGGCGGCGGGGGTGGTCTACGCCTTTCTCCACGCGCCGATCGTGGCCTTGATGGTGTTCTCGTTCAACGATTCCAAGTTCTCGGCCAGCTGGACCGGTTTTACCCTCGAGTGGTACCGCCGGCTGTTCGAGCGCGAGGACATTCTCGAGGGTCTTCGGCGGAGCCTCGTGGTCGGCTTGATCGCCACCGCGGTTGCCACCGTGTTCGGCACCTTGATCGCGCTGGCCCTTGCGCGGCACCGGTTTCGGGGCCGTCGCGCGGTCGAGAGCGTGCTCTACCTTCCGTTAGTGACGCCCGAAATCATCATGGGCATTTCGCTCCTGAGCCTGTTCGGATTGGTTGGCTTCCCGCTTGGTATCGGGTCGGTCACGGTGGCCCACATCGCGTTTTGTATTTCGTTCGTGACCGTGGTGGTCGGGGCCCGGCTCCGCGGCATGGATCGCCATCTCGAGGAGGCGGCCATGATGCTCGGGGCGGATGAGTGGGCCGCGTTCTGGCAGGTTACGGTGCCGCAGCTCCTTCCCGGCATCGTGGCCGGGGCGTTGTTGGCCTTCACGATGTCGTTCGACGACTATGTGATTACCTCGTTCGTTTCGGGGACGGGGTCGGCCACCTTGCCGGTGGTGGTGTACGGGATGGTCCGGCGGAACATCGAGCCGTCGATCAACGCGATCAGCACCATCATCATCGCGGTCACGTCACTCCTGCTCTATTTGGCGGACCGGCTCCAGGCCCGACCGACGGGCCCGGGCGCCGGCGGGCCAAGCCAGCGAGCGGGACAGGTGTAAACGCACTGACACTCTTCGGTGCGAAGCTCTCATCTCGTCGCATGGGCTGGCTTCTGAACGGGCTGATGCGGCAGTTGATGCCGCGGCTCTCGTTCGCGACGACACCGGTACCGACGGCGGCTCCGTGGGAGTTGTGGGTGCCGCTTGTGGATGAGCTACGGGTGCGGGAGTACTTTTTGGGATGGATGTTCCTGGCGACGGGGAAGTGGCGTGGGATGGCACTCCCGGAGAGACCGGGTTCCGCATTGAGTTTGTCAGCTGACTGACAAACTGACTCGACTTGGGGAGGTTCCGCCGAATCGCCCTCGGACCGCCGCCGGCCAACGGGTCGCCGATGGCGCGGTTCTGGTATCTGAGCGGGCTCGGTAGGAGGTCCGCCTCCGCCCGACCGATCACGCCCGATGGATCGATTCCCGCCGAAGCTCAAGGCGCTGGTGAACGGCGAGACCATCGAGTACGTGGTCGCGGGCGAGGGACCGGCCACCGTGGTTCTCGTCAACGGCTCCGGCGGACCGATCGAAGGCTGGCACCGAGTGTTCGGCTCCCTCGCCAACATTTCGACGGTGTTCGGGTACAACCGCCCCGGGATCGGGGGAAGTTCGAAGCCGACGGTGCCGCAAGTTGGCTCGCACCTGGTCGCCTCGTTGCGCGGTGTCCTCATGGCCGCCAATCTCTCCCCGCCGTACCTCCTCCTCGGACACTCGTTCGGCGGCCTGATCGTGAACCTCTTCGCCCGCCTGCATCCGGCGGAGGTGCGGGCGGCGATCCTGCTCGAGGCCGCGGCACCCGAGGACCTCACGGTCCTTCCCGCCCACGAGAACGGAGTGCAACGCCTGCTGAAACGGGTAATGGAGCGACTCGTTCCAGCGAACCCCAACGCCGAGACGCAGCAGACGGCCGCTATCGCCGCCGAGTTCCAGGGAGCGCCGGGGTTTCCACCCATTCCGCTGACGGTGGTGACCGGCGGGAAGCCGGCGATGGCGTGGGCCACGAGGCCAGAGGCGCTCGCGGCTCGGGCCGCCCATCAGGAGCGTCTGGTCCACTTGTCGCCGTTGGGCAAACACCTCGTCGCGACCCGGAGTGGACACTTTCCTCAGTTCTCCGAGCCGGCCCTCGTGGTGGCGGCGGTCGAGGAGGCGATCCGCGTCTCGCGGTAGTCTCGTCCGCCAACCGCCATGGAATCGACCGCCCTCCGACGATGCGGCATCACCAGGTGAAATAGGGTGGAAACGCGCCGAGCACTCGCCGGTCCGAGGCCGGTGCCCCCGAAGCGGCGAGTGGTAGAGCTACCGGCCTGGGTGAACGGCTCGAACAGGGCCGCTTGGCTCGCAGCGGGGATCCCGATGCCGGTGTCCACGACCTCGAACCGCGGCGTCGTCCTTCCCGAAAGGCTACGCGCCGGCGTTGCAGATCAGCCGCCGACTCGACCTGCTTGAATGACCGAGCCCGGACCGACTTGGGGTCCGTGGAGGCGATGGTCGGACAGCGTGTGTGGCGATGAGCGGTGCGTACTGCTACGTTCTGCCTCGCCCCCGCACTCCCGTGAATCGCGATTCCTGACCGGAGTACCCAATGCGCCGCTGGACCAGCCTCGCCGTGTTTCCTCTGATCGGATTCCTGATGTCGGCCGAGCCCGTTCGGGCGCAGCTCCCTGCTCCCAATGCTGCCGGCGTCTCCTCAGGGCACTTGCACTTGATGGTGCGGGACCCGGCGGCCCATAAGAAGATCTGGATGGACCTCTTCGGCGCCCAGGTGGTCAAGAGCGGCTCGCTCGAACTCCTGAAGCTGCCCGGAATCTTCCTGGTGCTGGGCCAGGCCGAGCCCACCGAGGGTTCGGAAGGATCCACGCTCGACCATTCCGCGTTTCGGGTCAAGGACCTGGCGGGCACGAGCGCGAAGCTCAAGGCCGCCGGGATTCCGCTTACCCGCGATGATTCCTTGGAGATCGTCGCGATCTTCCCGGACAAGGTGAAGGTGGAGTTCTACCCGGCTCCGGCGCTGAGCGTCCCCGTGGAGCACTTCCACGTCCACTTCTACGCCCCCGACAGCGACGCACTCCGCACCTGGTACCTGAAACATTTCGGCGCGGCAATGCCCACGGCAAGGAACCCGAACGCAGCCGGCCTGCCGGGGATGTCGTTCAGTTTTCGGAAGACGGACGCCGCGCAGGCCCCGACGAAGGGCCGGTCGCTCGACCACATCGGCTTCGAGGTGAAAGACCTGGAGGCATTCTGCCGGAAGCTCGCGGCCGACGGCGTCACCTTCGAGATCCCGTTCAGGGACGTGCCGGGCATCGGGCTCAAGATTGCGTTTCTGATCGATCCGGCTGGAACCCGCATCGAACTGACCGAGGGACTCGCGGGGCGATGACCATCGGCGCCCGGCGCTCGGAGACCGATGGAGCGGACCGAAACCTCGCTTCAATCAGTCCGCTCTTCATCGTGAGAGATTTGCAGGCATCGATCTTCTACTACGAGGAGCGGTTCGGTTTCAAGTTGGATTTCCAGGGTCCTCCGGGCGATGCGTACTACGGCCAAGTAAGCCGGGACGGGATCGGCATCATGCTCAAGACGATCCTCCCCGACCTGCCGCCATGTCCCAACCACACCCGGCACGAATGGGCTCGTTGGGATGCCTACATCTATACCTTGGATCCCGACGCGCTATTCGACGAGTTCAAGCGGCGGGGCGCGCCCTTCGTGAAGGAGTTGTCGTTCATCGATGACGGCCTCTGGGGCTTCGAGGTCACCGATGCCGACGGGTACGTCCTTGCTTTCTTTCGGACCCGTGACGAGGAGGGCGCCGGGACCGGCACGTCGGCGGCCTAACCGGCCCTAAGCGCGATGGCGGGATCGATCCGCGCCGCCCGGAGCGCTGGAACCCAACAGGCCAGGACCCCGATCAGCACCATGATCCCCGCCACCACCGCGAAGGTCAACGGGTCCGATGGCGCCACGCCGAAGAGGAGTCCCTGCATCATCCTGGTGGTCGCCATGGAGCCGACGATCCCCAATCCCAGGCCCAGCCCGAGCAGCACACCGCCCTCCTTGAGGATCATCCGCTCGACCTGACGGCTGGCGGCGCCGAGGCTCATCCGAATGCCGATCTCATTGGTGCGCGCGCTGACCGAAAACGCCAGCACACCGGCAATCCCCACCGCGGAGATGATCACCGCCAGGATGCCGAACAGCCCGACGAGCGCCGCGTTGAGCCGCCGCGGCGCCACGCTCTCGGCCTTGATCTGGCTGACCGTGAGCACGTTCTCGATCGGCGATTGCGGGTCGATGCTGCGCACCACCTTGGCGGCCGCGCCGGCCAGGGCGGTCGGGTCCTGCCGGGCCCGAATGACGAAGCCCCCGTTCGGGAAATCGCCCTGGGCATACGGCAGGTAGACGACCAGGCCGGGATCGACATCGAGGCCGTCGTCCTTGGTGTCGCCCGCGACGCCGACGATGGTGCGCCACGCGTCGCTCACGCCGATGAACCGGAGGACATCTCCGGTCCAGGCAATCCGTTGTCCGATGGGGTCCTTGTCGGGGAAGAGCCGCCGAGCCAGACTCTCGTTGATGATGACGACGGGGTTGGTGTCCCGCAGGTCCGTCGAGGCGAACATTCGCCCCGCCTTGAGGGGCACCCCGGCCGCGTCGAAGAACTCCGGGCTGGCGGTGCGATAGTCCGCTCGGGGAATCGGTTCACCGGACTGGACCGGTCGCCCCTCCGCCTTGAGTTCGAGTTGAATCCGCTGCCCATTCCGGAGCGGCGCGCCACAGTCGCCGCCGACCGCTGGTGTCGCCGACTTCGATCCGGGAGGCCCACCGTTCCACGCCCCCGCCGCAGAGCAGGCCGTTGCTCCCTGGGATTGATGATTGGCTTTCACAGTAGGGCGTCAGGGCGGTGGCGACGGGACCGCGCTCGGGATCGAGCCAGCGAGCCTCATTGACATCGCTCAACAGCAGCAGGATCCGATCGTCCGCGGGCCAGAGCAGCTTCCGGACGGCGCTGGCACCACGACCGATCGTGGTCGCGGCGCCCCCGGCGACCGGGACCACGTCGACGGTCCAGCTTCCTTCGCCGAGGCGGAAGAACGCGGCGCGGCGGCCGTCGGGCGAGAGGACCGGCGAGGATCCGCCGTCGGTACCGGGGATCGGACGCACGGTGGCATCGAGCAGGGAACGGTACCAGAGTTGGCTCCGGCCGTACCTGACGGACTCGTAGAGCACGAAGTCCCCGGCGGGGGCGACGTCGAAGCCGACATCCTGGGCCACCGTCATCATGCCGGCCGAGTCGGGGAGGCCCACGTCGTACTCCGCGGGACCGCCGCCCCCGCGGCTCCGGAGGGTCGATGCGATCGCGATTCCAGCGATACCGAGCGCGATCGTGGCGAGGGTGCGGGCATCAGTCACCCAGCGGCGCGAGGCCTCCCGAGGCGCCCCGGCCAGCGGAATCCCAGCTGCGGCAAACGCGGGATTGGCGAGCGCGTCGGAGAACGCCCGTGCGGTGTCGAACCGGTCGGCGGGGAGTTTCTCCAGGGCTTTGGCCAATGCGGCCGCGACGTTCGGCGGGATCGCCTTCCGCAGCTCGGTGGCCGGACGGACCGACTCGGCGATGATCTTCATGATGACCTGCTGCGCCGAGGTGCCCATGTGGGGCGGTTCCCCGGTCAGCATCTCGTAGAGCACGCTGGCCAGACTATAGATGTCCGAGCGTCCGGTGATCGTCTTGTCGGCCGTGGCCTGCTCCGGCGACATGTAGTGCGGCGTGCCTAACGACAGACCGGTCTCGGTCATCCGGCCGCCAGCCGCGGCGCTGACGGCGAGCGCGATCCCGAAGTCCATCACCATCGCCCGCCCGTCGTGGAGCAGGATGTTCTCGGGCTTGATGTCGCGGTGGATCACGCCGTGCCGGTGGGCGTAGTCGAGCGCGTCGGCCACCTCGCGGGCGATCCGGACCGCTTCGTCCACGCCGAACTGGGTTTCCCGGGTCAGCTTGTCACGGATCGTCTCGCCCTGGATATAGGGCATCACATAGAACAGGAAGCCGGCCGCGTCGCCCGAATCGAACAGCGGCAGGATGTGCGGATGGCTCATCGCCGCGGTGGTCTTGATCTCCACCACGAACCGCTCGGCGCCCAACACCGCGGCCAGTTCGGGCCTGAGGACCTTGATGGCGACGTTGCGGTCGTGTCTCAGGTCGTGCGCGAGATAGACAGTGGCCATGCCACCGGCGCCGAGCTCACGCTCGATCCGATAGCGATCGGCCAGGGCCGCCGCCAAGCGGGTCGCCGCGTTGGTCACGGCTTGCCCGGAGGCCCCGACGGGTGTTTCTCGCAGACCGGTGGTTGCTCGGCGCTCCACGCCATCGAGGCGATCCGCCACTGGCCGGCGGCTTTGACGAGCGTGAACACGTCGGCACCGCAGTGGGACCAGGCACCGTTGACGTAGAGGTCATAGGGCAGCCACACCATCGCGACCCCGCCGTTCACCCTGGCCTCCGGGCGGAACCCGCGCTCGACCACGCCCCGGATCGGCGCGGCCCGCTGGGCTTCGCGGGTCCGCACTCGATAGGTCGTCACGCCGTCCTTGGTCGAGGTTGGGAACATCACCCCCTCAGGGACCATGAGGTCCGTCAGGGCGACGACGTCCCCGCGGGTGATGGCGGCAAGGGCCGAATCGGCCACGGCGATGACGGCGGCGGCGTCGGCGGACTGGGCGCTGGCGCCATGGTGGATGGCACCGCTGAGGGCCACGGCGATGGAGAGACAGGCGCGGATGGACATGGTCAATTGCTCACGGCGGAGGCGCTCCGGTGGTTCAGGATGGGCTTGGAACCCTCGAAATCTATCCCTGCCCCGGGATGGGGGCGATTCGGCCACGCCTTGGGGCCCCGGCGACCCTCGCTCGTCGCTACTACTCGGGACCGCACCCTCACATGCGGAATAGATAGCTCGCCTTGAGAAAGAACCCGTCTACCGTCCGTTCGAGCCCGGTGAACCGGAACCTTCCCTGGTCCTGGAACCCGCCCCCGTACCCCGCGAAGAACACCGTCCCCGGGCTCGGCTGAAAGGAGAAGAGGAAGTCGGCTCGGAGCGAGTTGCTTTGCTGCTTCAGGGCCAGGCTCCGCTTGTAGAGCCCGTCCCGCGGATCGCGAAGCAGGATCGGGTCCTCGGTCCGGCCGTCGTCCCGCAGGGAGTCGCGCTGGAGTGACCGGTACTCGCCGACGGCCCGGAGGAACACGGCCCGGCTGACCTGGTACTCGATCTTGAGCCGCGGGATGTGGCCGACCGAAACCACCGTCCCGTCGGTCCGTCGCTGGTACCGGGTCAGGATGTAGGTGAAGTCGGCCCGGAACTGGTCGGTGGGCCGGAACTGCAGAGTGGAGTTGACGAAGGTGATCCGAGCCGGCGACCACTCGTCGTAGTTCACGTCGTTGCCAAGATAGGTGGCGAACTCGAGCGCCAACGGACCGACCCAGGGCGTGGTTAGGCTGATGTTCGGGCCGATCGTGGGGATGGCGGGCTGGGCTGGATAGGGAATGGTATCAACCACCCCACCGGCAAGGCGCCGCTCGATCGCGTGGTTGCGGAAGAGCCGCCGGTCGTAGCCGAACCGCTCGAGCCAACTGAACATCCGGAGCGACCAGCCCCCCCGGAACGCGACGTTGCCGCTCAGGAAAAACTGCCGGTCGAGGGCCTCCTGGCCGCCGGTGAAGTCTTGATAGATCCACCGGAAATTGGTCGAGGGTCCCAGGTTGACCCGCGCGACCAGCCCGCCCGGCTTGCCGTAGAAGGTGAATTGGGTCCCGGCCGAGAGGTTGACCGCATCGGGGACGGCGAGGAACCCCGCCGCCGCCACGAACCGATCGCTCACCCCGTCGAACCCGGCGTTGAAGCTCACCCGGCGGCCCTGCCGGCGAATGTCCAGGTCCCAAAGAGGCGCCACCGTCGTTCGGCCGGCTGCGGTGGTGGCGCTCCCCGCGAGCTGACTCGAGATCGCCACGCCGCCCCTGGTCACCAGCCTCACGTCGGCCCCCCCCAGCTGGCTCGCCAGGCCCGGCTCGCTCCGGCGGGTGAAGACGAGCCCCGCCCGCGACCCGCCGCCCAAGTCCTTCAGCACCCGGCCGATGGCGAAGAAGGGATGATCTCTCCCCGAGCGGGAGGCCTCCTTGCCATCGAGCGCGAACATGGTTGCGACGGTGGCGGTGCCGACCTTGCCGGTGAGCTTCGCCGCCGCCACCGGGGCCGCGATCCGGCGGGAGTAGATCAACTGGTTCGGGGTGGTGAACTGCTCGATCCCCTCGAGAAAGAAGGGCCGCTTCTCGGCGAAGAAGAGGGCTCGGCGAGGGTCGGTGAGAATCTGGCTCGCGTCGGCCTCGACCTGGGAGAAGTCGGGATTATAGGTCCCGTTGAGGGTGAGGTTGGGCGTCACGCCCCAGCGGACGTTGCCCCCGAATTCGGCCGTGCGATCGTAGGCCCACTCGTTGGTCGACGGCGCGCCGTCCGCGCGGGCCGTCACCACCGGGTTCAGGTCCATCACGATCCCGCGCCGGAGATCGGTGAGGCCGGTCAGCGCGCCCGACTGGTTGAGGAAGCTCGGCGCGGCCCGCTGGGCGGGAACCCAGGAGTCTTCTTGCCCGGCCGCCTGGACCCAGCGGAGCACGTGAAGGCCCCAGGTCTGGACCTTGCGGGACTGGTACCGGAGGGTCTTGAACGGGATCCGAAGCTCGATCTCGTAGCCGAAATCGGTGAGCCGGCCGCCGGAGGTGTAGACGAAGTCCGGACTCAGATCCACCGCTTCCCGTCCGCTGGCGGCGCCCATCACCCCCCGGATGCCAGCCCCCTGCTCCGCGAGCGTGCCGTCCTGCTGCACGCCCATCGGGTTGACGCCGAAGACCAATGCCTGATGACCGTCGTGGTAGGTGCCGAGGTAGAACTCGACCCGGTCTTCGGTGGCGAGCCGGTCGCGGTTCGCAAGCGTCGCCCGCACGGTGCCGGGTCTGGCCTGAGCCCGGACCCCGAGGTGAAGCGCCGTCGCCGAATACCAAACGAACACCTCGGTGGCTTGGTCGGCGGGCCGGCCGTCGACCGGGGCGTATTGGGAGAACCCGGTGAGCCGGGCGGCGCGCTGCCAGACCGGCTCGGCCAGATGGCCGTCGACGGTGATCTGGTCCTCGATCCGGGGGATCGGGACGGATGTCTTACCCTCGATGCCGGGAAACGTGGTGAGCGTGTCGGGCTGAGTAACGAGGAGGAATAGGACGAGCACTGGGGTAAAGTAATGGAGGGAGCCGGGAAGGAACGCGGTCGCCCCGAGATCGGGGCAACGGGCATCGATAGGTCCGTGCCAATCTCAATAGGAGCCCTTGTCAAACTCCAATTTCTCGCCGCTTCCGCGCACCTTGCGCACCGAGTCGGCCAAGTCGTCGAGGTAGCGCTCCACGATCGGAGCATGAAGAGGGTTGACCCCCTGGTGGATACCGAGGGGCTCGCGGATGCCTCCGACGAACCAGCCATGGCGGCCAAACTCTTTGGCAACCGCATTGATGTCCACCGCCGGATCATCCGCGGTAAAGAAGAAGAGGTTGGCTTCGCCCAACGGGCTGCCCACAGACAGGCCGTCGATCGCATCGACCCCTCGAGCCATCCGTTCGGTGGTTTCCATGGTCAGCCTGGTCGCCTCCAGATAGCCGTCCACGCCGAGGTAATTCATCACGGCCCATGCCGCGGCGATGGCGCCGCCAGGGCGCGAACCGGAAAACCCCGGTGTCTCGTACACTCCGCGAACCCAGGTGTGGGAGAACTTTTCCAGGCGTTGGATATCGCGATCACGGTAGACAATCAGTGAAGCACCCTTGGCCCCATAGCCGAATTTGTGCAGGTCCGCTGACAGGCTGGTCACACCCGGCACCCGAAAGTCGAATGGTGGTATGGGGTAGCCAAGCTGAGCCGCAAAAGGCGACAGGAATCCCCCCCAGCAGGCGTCGACGTGCAGCCAGACCTGGCGGTCCAGCGCCAACCGCCCAATCTCCTCAATGGGGTCAAACACGGCGTAGGGGAAACCCGGCGCTGATGCCCACAGCAGAATCGTCCCGCTGTCGCAGGCTTCCGCCATGGCCTGAGCATTCGCTCGGTAGCCGGCGCCCAGCCCCGTGCGCCGAACCTGGAGGTCGAGTATTTGCGCCGCCTTGTCCATGGCGGGGTGGGCGCTGGTCGGCCCCACGATGTTGAACGGCTCCGGCTGCCCCCGCTCGCGAGCGAGCTTCTTGGCGACCTTGATGGCTTGAAACACGCTCTCGGTACCGCCCGACGTAAAACTGGCGCCGGCTGTCGCGGGGGCGTGGAACAGCTGGAAGGCGGCCGCGTAGATGTCTTCGAGCATTCGCTGCAGGCTGTGGAAGGCCTTGCCCGTTCCCAGGGCATTCTCCTGCATGAACATCAGGTAGGCTTCCTGTTGGACCTTTAGGACATCCTCGCGATACATATAGGTGAAACTGGGCAGTCGCCCTTCCTGCCAGGAATAGTCCAACTTCTTGAACTCGGCCAGTTGCTCCTTCAGAGCCGCCCAGGACCGCCCTTTTCTATCCAATCCCACTGGCGAACCCTCCAGGTTGCGGGAAGCCGAGCCATCGTTCGTGCTCGAACTCCCGGGTGCGCATTTGGTGAGTGATGCCCGGCTGCAGCAGTCCCGCCCATCGGAATCGGTGGCGGAAGCATATCAACGGCAATCGCGCTCGGGCAAGGAAGTGTGTCCCGAGGCGGCAACCGCACCTGGCACCTTGCGGCGGCCGCGTCCCTGGGCCACCTTCGGCATCGTCGGCCGCGGAATGCGGGCCGACGGCCACCGCCATGGCGCCGGCGGACTCACCGGAGCAACGAGGCTCTCCGTGAAACGACACGAGTGGAACGTCTTCGTGCTGTTGGTGCTCGCAAGTGCGTGCCGGGCGCACCCACCGGGCGGCCCCGTCGACCTGTTGCTCGTCGGGGGACGGGTACTCGACGGAGCCGGAAATCCCTGGGCCCGCCAAGACGTCGGAGTCACCGGCGATCGGATCACGTTCGTGGGCCAGTCGGGCCCCGCCCGGATCACGGCGCGGGACACGCTGGATGTCTCGGGGTTCCTCCTCGCCCCTGGCTTCTGGGACGTTCATAGCCACGGGGATCTCGGCGAGCCGCACGGGCGAACCGCCCTGCCGCTGCTGTACCAGGGAGTCACCACGGTGGTGCTCGGGGTGGACGGATTCGGAGGCAACGCCCTCTCGGAAACGTTCGCGGGGTACGGCCGAGCGGGAATTGCGGTGAATGCGCTCCACCTGGTGGGGCACAACGCGGCGCGCGCGGCGGCGATGGGCGCCGAGTTCGGGAGGCCAGCCACGCCCGACGAGATCGAGCGGATGAAGGCCTACGTCGCGCGCGGAATGGACGAGGGAGCCGTGGGGTTGTCGAGCGGGTTGGCGTACAACCCAGGCTTCTACGCGACCACGGACGAAGTGGTGGAGCTGGCCCGGGTGGCCGCGGGGTATGGAGGTGTGTACGACACCCACGATCGAGACCTCGGCGCCACCTTTCGAGGTTTCGGCTACCTGGCGTCCATCCGGGAGGCGATCGAGATCGCCGAGCGCGCCGGATTGCCGTTGATCTTCAGCCACTTCAACGCGCTCGGGCGGCGAAGTCACGGCCTGGTACCCGAGGGGATCGCCCTCGTCGAAGCGGCGCGCGCTCGCGGCGTCGACGTCATGGCGGGCCAGCACGTCTACACCGCCTCTCAGAGCAGCCTCGTGGCCCACGCGCTCCCGCGATGGGTCGGCGTCGGCGGCCCCGACTCCCTGGTCCGTCGCCTCAACGACCCGAGCCTCGCGGATCGTCTCGATGCGGAGATCCTGGAGGTCCTCGAACTGCGCGGGGGCCCCGAGAAACTCGTGCTCACCGATGCCCCGCGGGATCTGGACGGGCGCTCCGTCGCGGAGCTCGCCCGCTCCTGGGGCCTCTCGGTGCCCGCCGCGGTCCGTCGGATCGTTCGCGAGGGCGGGCCCTCCGTGAGCGACCTGAACCTCGACATCTACAGCATGGACAACATCCGCGAGTTGGCCGCGAAGGACTGGATGATGACCTGTACGGATGGGACCACGCCAGTCAGCCGCGAAGGCAGCGCACACCCCCGGTCGTACGGGAACTTCACCCGAAAGCTGCGAGTCCTCGTCCAGGAGGAAGGCGTGATCACGCTGCCGTTCGCGGTTCGCGGGATGACGTCGCTCGCGGCGGGGTTCTTCGGGATCCCCGATCGCGGGCTCGTCAAACCGGGCTTCTTCGCCGATCTCGTCGTTCTCGACGAGACCAGCCTTCGCGACCGGGCCACGTACGACGATCCCCACCAGTATTCGAGCGGCGCGGTGCACGTGCTGGTGAACGGGCGATTCGCCCTCCGTGACGGGGAGCCAACCGGCCTCCTGGCCGGCCAGCCGATTCGACGCAGTGGACAGCGAGCGGGGGAACAATGAAGAACCGACTCCGAGGTTTTTTGGCCGCCGGTGGGATCGTCGCACTGACCGCCTGCGCCGGTGAGAAGGCGTCGGTCTTGGGAAACTGGCAAGGATTCGTCGAGCTCCCGCCCGGCCGGGCGCGAGTCGAATTGGAGATCGCCCCGGACAGCGCCGGCGGGTTGGCCGGCGTCTTCCACCTGCAGGACTTCGGCTCCTCCAACGTGCCGACGGTCACCTTCTCCATCGAGAACGGCCAGGTGCGGGCGGCGACCGAGTCGGGCGCCCGATTCGAGGGAACGTTCTCGGACGCCGGCGACCGGCTCGAGGGCTCGTTTACTCTGCGGGATTCCGCCATGGCGATCACCCTCCGCCAGAACCATCCGGACTTCACGGTGTACGACACTCCCCGGCTCGACGATCGCGGGAACCGGGTGACGAGGTACGATTACCGGGCCCCGCCGGCGGACGCCGCGGGGTGGCGTTCGTCCACGCTGTCGGCCGAGGGGGTGGACGACGTCCGGATCGACTCGCTCATCGAGCGCATCCTCGCCGGGGATCACGGCCGGGTCGAGAGCTTCCTGCTGGCAAAGAACGGCAAGCTGGTGCTCGAGGAGTACTTCCACGGGCACGAGCGGGGCAAGATCCACATGCTCCAATCCATTTCCAAGAGCGTCACCTCTCTGCTCGTCGGCATCGCGCGGGACCAGGGTCGCATCAAGAGCGTGCAGGACCCCGTCTACGCCTACTTCCCCGACTACGCCGGGCATCGATGGGTGGACCAGCGGTACGACCTGACGCTCTGGCATCTCCTGACCATGTCCGGCGCCATCGATTGGAGCGAGCAGGCCCCGGCGGGCACCAAGGAAAACTCCAACACCGCCATGAACTGGAGCCCCAGTTGGTTGGGGTACGTGTTGGATCGCGAGCGCGGCGGCACCCCGGGCAAAGTGGCGTCGTACACCAGCGGCTTTTCCATTCTCCTGGGGGGCGTCCTGAAGCACGCGACGGGCCAGTACGTGGATCAGTTCGCCGAGCAGACGCTCTTCAAGGATCTCGGTATCGCTCCGTACCTTTGGAGCGCGCACCGGGACGGCACCCGGCACACCGGCGGCGGGTTGAGTCTGCGTCCCATCGACCTCGCGAAGATCGGCCAACTGGTGTTGGACCGGGGGGTGTGGAACGGCAAGCGGGTCGTGTCGGCCGACTGGATCGAGGAATCGGTGAAGCCCCACTTGCCGGTGGCCTTCGGACCGAAAAACTCGATGCATTACGGATATCAGTGGTGGCGGGACGAGTACCAGGTGGACGGCACCACGGTTAAGGTGATTGCCGGGAACGGTTACGGAGGGCAGTACCTCGCCATCATCCCGTCGCTCAACGCGGTGATCGTGCTGACCGCGGGTGAATACATGCGCAGCTCGTTGCGCAAGTTCGACCACTCCGCGGTCACCGGGATGGGGATTCTGCCCGCGCTGTTGCGCTGACGGCGGGGCCGCTAATCCGGTGCCCCGGCCCTCCGGCGGGACCAGTAGAGGTAGAAGGGAACCCCCGCCGCGACGATCGCGATCCCGACCAGGCTTTGCGCGGTTCGCTCCCGGAGCACGCTGGTCAGATACCACGCCAGGATTCCCAGGTACAATAGCGGCGTGATCGGGTACAGGGTGACGCGATACGGCCGCGGAAGGCTGGGTTCCCGATGGCGGAGTATCAGGAGCCCGGCCACGGTCAGCGCCATGAACAGCTGGGCGACGAACGAGACGTAGGTCATGATCTGGCCGAAGGTGCCGGCCATCGCGAAGCCGGCCGCCCAGAGCCCCACCAGCACGATCGCGGCGTCGGGGGTGTGCCGCTTCGGGTCGATCCGGCTGATCCGCCGGAAGAAGAGCCCGTCGCTGGCCAGGGCGTACGTCACTCGGGGGTAGTTCATGAGCTGGGCGTTCAGGGTGCCGATCGCGGAGAGGACCACGACCAGGGCGGTGACGTCCGCGGCGCGTGAGCCCAGGACCCGCTGCATCGCGTCCGCCGCCACCCGGGTCGAGGTCCGCAGCTCTTCGAAGGGGAGCACGTAAAGAAAGGCGGCGTTCAGCAGCAGGTAGGTCGTGAGCACGACCCCCATCGCGATGCCGATCGAGCGCGGCAGGTTGCGGGCGGGGTCGCGCACCTCGCCGGCCACGTGGGTCACGAAGTTCCAGCCGGAGTACGAGAACACCGACATGATCATGGCGGTGGCCACCGAGCCGCTCAGCTCGAGCCCGGAGATCCCGGCCGGCAGGATCGGCGTGAACCGGCCGACGTCGCCCGCCGGCGACGCGAAGCACAGCCCCACGATCCCCGCCAGCATCAGCACCTTAATCGCGCTGAGCGCGGTCTGGATCCTGCCCCCGGCTCGCACCCCGATGAGGTTCAGCGCGGTAAGCAGCAGGATCAGGCCGGCCGCCACCCCGCGCGTGGCCCAGGTGCCGTAGGGCACCACCCGACCGATGAAATGTCCGGCGTAGAGTGACCCCATCGAGGCCACCACCGCGATCGCTCCGGTCGAGTGGGCGAAGAGCGTCATCCAGCCGTAGAGGAACGCCACGGGCGTGCCCGGGTAGGCGCGCTTGAGGAAGACATAGGTGCCGCCGGTGTGCGGCAACGCCGCCCCCAGCTCGGCAAACGACAGGGCGCCGCACAGAGCCATCACCCCAGTGAGGCCCCAGGTGAGGAACGCCAGGCCGGGAGCCCCGACCTCGTTCGCCACCCCGGCCGGCACCACGAAAATGCTGACCCCAATCGTGCCGCCGACGATCAGGGCGGTCGCTCCGACCGAGCCGAGGCCTCGCTCGAGACCGGCCGTGACGGGAGCTTCGGCCGGCTTGCCTGGAGCAGGTATCGATGAACCGGCTATTGACATGGATTGCGGTCGCTGCTCCTGGCAGAGGAGGTTCGGTGGATACGCCGGGACGGGCCCCGCCCCTCAGCGGCGCGGCGCTCTCCCCATCACCTGGAAGTCGAAGCTGGCATCGAAGCCCCGCTCCGGCTTGACCACGAAGGTCACCATGAGCGGCTCGGACAAATCCTTGGGTCCGAGCCGGTCGGCGGTTCCCAGCTTGCCGGCGAAGCTGACGGTGGTGTCGGTACCGGGCGTCCTGCTCCTGAGTCTCAGGCGGAGCGGGCCATGAATGGGGGCCGCACTCACGTTGCGGACCTGCAGCGGCACCGACACGAGGTTCGTGGTCGCGTCGAAGCTGGCCATGCCCGCGATGACCTCGACCTGACGACTCAGGTCGGACTCGGCGAGATCGGCCGAGGGAGTCGGCGGGGCCGGCGTTAGGCGGGCCGCGTAGAGTTCTTGCGCGCCGCTCCGGCGGTCGAGCCACATCGCGAGGAAGTCGCCGTTCCGGTCGGCGGCGAGCCCGGCGTAGTGCCCGGGCGAGAGATTCCTGGCGGGGTCGAACCAGAGGGACAGCCGCGAGCTGGCGAGGCCGCGGTTGGCTTCGTCGCGCCCCGCTTGATTCTCGAGGCCGATCCTGATCTGGAGCCGCTCGATGGTGCCCCGGTTCTCGAGGATCGACTCCGGGAGGCGATTGGGATCGTCCAGCCGAGGGCTCAGGTTGTGGATCGCGACCGATGGTGCCATGCCCGGCGGCGGGCAGGATGGCGCCGTGCTGATCTTGAAGTTCTTCGAGAACGAGCCGCCACCGTCGGTGGAGATCGCCCCATAGTAGTGCCAGCACATCCGATTGGGATCGTCCCGGCGGTCGTACCAGGCCACGGCGATCGTCCCGGCCGGGTTCACGGCCACCACCGGAATCAAGCGATAGTCCCGGACGCCGTTCGGCGATGCCGGGGGGTTGTCGTTGAGCTTGAGCGGCGGCGACCAAGTGCGGCCCCGGTCCTGGGAGCGAACGAACCAGGTGTTCGCGGTCCCACCCTTGACGTCGTGCCAGGTGACATAGATCTGATCGTGGTACGGGCTCTTCGAGGAGGTATCGGCGGTCACGATCGGGAGACTGAACCCGGTGGTAAACTCGACCGCTCGGTCGCGCCACGAATGGGGCCCGAACTCGAAGATCTTCTCAGGGGCCGAGAAGCTCTTGCCGCCATCGGTGGATCGCACCAGGTACATCGGCATCCGCTCGTTGTCCTTCCGGGCGAGCGGGTTGAAGTACTGGTAGTAGGTCACCAGCAGGGTTCCGTCGGACAAGACCACCGGTTCGGTGGCCACCAACTTTCCGTCGGTTCCCGTCCCGATCAGCCTGGGCTGACTGAACGTTCGCCCGTGATCGTCCGACCATTGCAGGAACACCTCATATTGATCCTTCACGAACATGTCGGCGACGTCGTTCCAGGCCACGTAGATCCGGCCCCGGGTCTTGGCGTTCGACATGTCGACCACCATCCGCATGTGATCGGGATCGACGGAGCTGGCCAGCTCGGTGGGGCCGTTCCAGGTGAACCCGTCGTCCGCCGACGACCAGAAGCGGATATGCGACTTCGGTGGGGCGCTCGGCAGCAGCGACGCGGCAAACGGCCCCCCGATCACGCCGTGCATGACGTAGAGATGACCGGCTGGTCCGGTCGCCACCATCGGGTCGAAGGGCGTGGCCGCGGCCCCCGGAAGCGAGACCGGCACCCAGAGGCGGCCGCCGTCGCGAGAGATGATGGTGGAGATGCCGAACCGGAGCGGGGCGGTGGGCGAAATGTCCCCCTGCTGCGCCGCGGCGATCACGATGTCGGGGTTGGTCAGGCTGACCGCCACCCACGGCTCGTTGTGGAGCCCGGGAATGGTCCGGAGGTTGGGTCCGACGGAGGCTTGGGCGAGCAGCTGGGCGGGTACGACGACGGCGACGATGGCGCGTACGAAAGCCATGACGAATCCGCTCCGGTTGTCAGGTGATTTGCGACAACGCTTCACGTGGGTTAACGGCAGCGCAGACGCTGTTGTCACGGAATTCCCCTCGGCTCCGGCCCATGAATGGCCCCGAACCCCGCCTCCCAGAGTTTGCGATTGAGGGCCGAGATGTACTGGTTGAGCAGGGCGTCGGACCGCGCCTTGAGCACCGTCCATTCCCGATCGAGCTCCGCCCGCCGATCGCGCGACGGCTGGTTGACCCGCGGCAAATCGCTCTCGGTCTGGCCGATCAGGAACAGGTAGTTGGCGGTGAACTTCTGGGGATAATTCTCCGTGTCGTCGTAGGCTCTGGTCTTCCGCGCGACCATGTCGGCATCCCAGGCCTTGAGCTTGGCGACGAGGGAATCCCCCTCCCGCTTCAGTTCGGCGAACTGCGCCCCGGCCGGAATAATCGGGAGCACCGCGGTAAGCCGCCCCTGAATCCGGTGCAGGTTGTTGATCGTTTCGTGCATTAGGGTCAGTTCGCGCTCCACGCCGGACATGAAGTCATGATACTCCGCGTAGGTCGTGGCGTCGGTGGAGTAGAGCGGGTTGGCCAGAACAGTGCCCTCGGCGGCCACGCTTCGCTCACCCAGCTTGAGTGAGACCTGGTACCGGCCCGGCGAGACTTTGTGCCCTCGGTAGCTCCCATCGATCCACACGCCGGGCACGCCGGGCATCGTGGCGTGTCTCAAATCCCAGACAAACCGGTTGAGCCCTTGGGACGCCGGGAGCGCCGGCGCGGCGGGAGGGCCGCCGTCCCACGTCGGGACGGTGTCCTTCTTCGACGTGTAGCGACGCACCAGGACTCCGGCAGCATCCCGCACCTCGAGCGATACGCTGTCTTTCGGCTCGAGCTTCGGGAGCCGATAGTAAAGCACCATGCCGATCGCGGGGTTGACGCCACGCCCCTCGGCCGCCCCGTCGAAGCTCGGGTCCGATCCGTTCAACTCGCTGCCGCCGTTGACCAGGTATGCGTCCGCTGGTTTGAAGAGCGTCAGGTCGGCCGCGTCGGGCCGGTACTGCCGGATCAGCCCCAGATCGTCGAGCACCCAGATCGCCCGGCCCGAGGTTGCCGCGATCAGATCGCCCCGATGGACCCTCAAGTCGGTAATCGGGGTGACCGGCAAGTTGAGTTGGAACGGAACCCAGTCCCGTCCTCCGTTCCAGGAGAGAAAGAGGCCCAGCTCAGTCCCGGCATAGAGCAGATCCTTGCGGACGTCGTCCTCGCGGACAACTCTGGTAAAGGCGTTGGCGGGGATCCCTCGGTCGATCCGAGTCCAACTGACGCCGTAGTCGGTGGTCTTGTACAAACCCGGCGCGTGGTCGTTGAACTTGTACCGGGTCGTGGCGATGTACGCCGTCCCCTTGTCGAACGGCGAGATCTCGATCGCGTTGATCAGCGACTCAGCGAGGCCCTTCGGGGTCACGTTCTTCCAGGTTGCTCCGCCGTCGCGGGTCAGCTGGACGAGGCCGTCGTCGCTCCCGGTCCAAATCACCCCCCGCTCGTGGGGCGACTCCGCCACGTACGCCAGGGTGCCGTAGTTCTCGGCGCCCACCCCTTCGTTGGTGTAGGGGACGCCGGCCGTGCCCTGCTTTTCCTTCTCGTTCCGGGTCAGGTCGGGCGAGACCTCCTTCCAGGTCTTCCCCAGATCGGTGGTTTTGAGCAGCACCTGGGCCCCGTGGTAGAACGTATTCGGCTCGTGGCGGCTCCAGAGGGTCGGCGCGTTCCAGTTGTACCGGTACTTCATGTCCTTCGCGTCCCGGCCCAGATATTGGATCGGCGCCGTCATGATGCTGGTGCCGGCCTGGGCTCGGGTGTCGAGGACTTCGATCGTCCCCTGGTAGCTCCC
>SXGT01059666.1_pt1 | contig 20393 bp, 18 predicted proteins | sample 3176221 | NCBI WGS metagenome assembly SXGT01 (sample SAMN11356862, study PRJNA531348) | freshwater metagenome | isolation source: freshwater sample F1-120 | place: China: Fuxian Lake, Yuxi | collected 2017-12-25
CCTGGTCGAGACGGCCAAGGGCTACATGAAGCACGAGGCCGGCACGCTGGAGGCGGTGATCAAGGCCCGCAACCAGGCGGTGACGGCGGCCACGGCGGCCAGCGCCAACCCGGGCGACCCGGCCGCGATGGCGGCGCTGAGCGCGGCCGAAGGGTCCCTCGGCGGCACGCTCGGGCGGCTGTTCGCGCTGTCGGAGGCCTATCCGGCCCTGACGGCCAACCAGAACATGCTGTCGATCCAGGAAGAGCTGACCAGCACCGAGAACAAGATCGCCTTCGCGCGCCAGGCCTTCAACGACGAGGTCATGGTCTACAACACCAAGCGCGAGACCTTCCCGGACCTGATCTTCGCGGGCATGTTCGGTTTCACCGCCGCCGAGCTGCTGAAGGCGACCGAGTCCGAGGAAGAGCGCAAGGCCGTCAAGGTATCGTTCTAACGCCGGAGGCAGCGCCCGGCAGGCCATGACGTTCTTCGAGGGCCAGGCGCTCGCGCGCCGCAACACCAAGCTCCTGGTCGTGATGTACCTGCTCGCGGTGGTCGCGGTGATCGTCGCGGTCGACATGATCCTCGCCACCGCGTGGGTCTACGGCGTGGCCGACACCTACGCGCCGCGCGGCGTGCGGCCCGGCTTCGTCTCGATGCTGAAACTGGTGCCGACCTGGGTGTTCGCGGGCGGCGCGCTGGTCACCGGCGGCATCATCTTCTGCGTCAGCGGCTACGAGATCCTGCAGCTCGCCGACGGCGGCGACAAGGTCGCGGCGATGGTGGGCGCGCGGCGCGTGTCGCCCGAGACCCGCGACCCGCTGGAGAAGCGCCTGCTCCACGTGGTCGAGGAGATGGCGATCGCCTCGGGGGTGCGGCTGCCCAACGTCTACGTGATGGACGGCGAGCGCGGCATCAACGCGTTCGCCGCCGGCTACGACATCTCGAACTCCGTGGTGGCGGTGACGCGCGGCACGCTCGAGACCCTCAACCGCGACGAGCTGCAGGCGGTGGTCGGCCACGAGGTCAGCCACATCCTGAACGGCGACATGCGGCTGAACATCCGCATGATGGGCGTGCTGGCGGGGATCGTGTTCATCGGCTCGATCGGCGAGTTCCTGATGCGCAGCGTGTCGGAGTCGCGCAGCCGCGACGGCGCGGTGTGGGCGCTGTTCATCGCCGGGCTGGGCCTGTTCGTGATCGGCTACATCGGCCTGTTCTTCGCGCGGCTGATCAAGGCGGCGGTGTCGCGCCAGCGCGAGTTCCTCGCCGACGCCTCGAGCGTGCAGTTCACGCGCAACCCGGACGGCATCGCCGGCGCGCTGTACCAGATCGACGCCTCGTCGCGCGGCACGCTGATCGACAACCGCCGCGCCGAGGACATGTCGCACATGTTCTTCGGGCAGAGCATCAAGGTCTGGTTCGGCGGCATGTTCGACACGCACCCGCCGATCCCGGAGCGCATCTCGCGCGCGCATCCGCGCTTCGACAAGGCGAGCTACCGGCAGACGCGGGCGAAGACCTTGGCGGCGGATGCCGGCGGTGCGGACATCGGCACCGCGTTCGGCGCGTCCGCGGGCGCGGCGGCGGGCATGGTTGCCGGTTTCGCGGGCGCCGGCGCCGGGGCCGGGGCCGGGGCGGCGCCGGCGGCGTTGCCGCCTGCCGGCCGGCGGGTGACCTCCGACATCGGCCAGGAGTGGGGCCGCTCGGCGAAGGAGAGCGTGAAGGCCGTCGGCACGCTCGACAGCGGCTCGCTGGACTACGCAAAGCAGCTCCTCGCCGGCCTGCCGCCGGTGCTGAGGGAAAGCGTGCACAGCGCGGAAGGCGCGTCCGCGGTGATCCTCTCCCTGATGCTCGCGCCCAAGGATGCGGTGATGGAGGAGCAGCTCGCCGCGGCGAAGGCCGCGGGCGGCGAGAAGCTCGCGGACGCGGCGCGCGCGCTGGCGCCTGCGGCGCGCCGGCTGGGTCCGGCGTTCCACCTCGCGCTGGTCGACCTCGCGCTGCCGGCGGCGAAGGCCGCGGGGGCGGATGAGAAGCGCGCCTTCCTCGCCGCGCTCGCTGCGGTGATCCATGCCGACCGCCGGGTGTCGCTGCACGAGTTCGTCGTCCTCACGCTGGTGCGCGCGCAGCTCGAGCCGGCGGGCAAGCCCGGCGCCGCGGGCAACCGCCGCCTCGCCGACCTGAAGGGCGAGGCGATGACGGTGCTGTCGATCATCGCGCATGCCGGCACGCGCTCCGATGCCGCCGGCGAGCGGCAAAAGAACCTCGACGAGGCGATGCGCGCGGGCGCCGCCGAGATGAGCCTGGGCGACGTGCCGCCGGCGCCTGGCGAGCTTTCGGTGGAGGCGGCGGGAACTGCGCTGCAGGCGCTGCGCCAGCTCGGGCCCATGCAGAAGGCGTTCCTCGTCAAGGGGCTCTTCGCCACGGTGTCGCACGACGGCTCGATCCGCGTCGTCGAGGCCGAGCTGATGCGGCTGGTCAGCGCCGTGCTCGACTGCCCGCTGCCGCCGCTGCTCACCGGCATCGATCCGGCCACGCTGGCCGCCTGACGTGGCGACTGCTCCCGACATCGCGCTCGCGGGCGCGCTGAGGCGCGCGATTTCCGGCGAAGTCCGCTTCGATGCCGGCGCCCGTGCGGCGTACGCGGCGGACGCCTCCAACTACCGGCAGGTGCCGATCGGCGTGGTGCTGCCGCGCAACGTGGAGGACATCGTCGCCGCGGTCGCCGTCTGCCGCGAGCACGGCGTCCCGGTGCTGGCCCGCGGCGGCGGCACCTCGCAGTGCGGGCAGGGCGTCAACGTCGCGGTGGTGATCGACTGCTCGAAGTACCTGGACAAGGTGCTCGCGGTGCAGGCCACGGCGCGCGTCGCGCGCGTCGAGCCCGGCGTGGTCTGCGACACGCTGCGCGCCGCCGCCGAGGTCGAGGGGCTCACCTTCGGCCCGGACCCGGCGACGCACAGCCGCTGCACGCTTGGCGGCATGATCGCCAACAATTCCTGCGGCCCGCACTCGGTGATGGCGGGCAAGACGGTCGAGAACATCGAGGCGCTCGAGGTGCTGACCTACGACGGCGCGCGCTTCTGGTGCGGGCCGACCAACGAGGCCGAGCTCGCGGAGATCATCGCCCGCGGCGGCCGGCAGGGCGAGATCTACGCTCGCCTGCGCGACCTGCGCGACCGCCACGGCGACCTGATCCGCGCGCGCTTCCCGAAGATCAAGCGTCGCGTGTCGGGCTACAACCTCGACCAGCTGCTGCCGGAGAACGAGTTCAACGTCGCGCGCGCGCTGGTCGGGTCGGAAGGCACCTGCGCGCTCACGCTGCAGGCGGTGACGACGCTGGTGAAGAGCCCGCGCCACCGAGTGCTGCTGATCGCCGGCTTCCCGGACATCTACCGCACCGGCGACGCGGTGCCGCGCGTGCTGCCGACCGGGCCGATCGCCTGCGAGGGGCTCGACGAGAAGATCATCGGAGGGCTGCGCGAGCGAGGGCTGCGGCTTGCCGACATCGCGCTGTTGCCGAAAGGGAACGCGTGGCTGATGGTCGAGTTCGGCGGCGACGGCCCGCAGGAGGCGCTGGAGCGCGCTCGCGTGCTTGAGCGCGAGTTCGCCGCCGACGCCTCGGTGGCCTGCATCGTCGTCGACGACCGCGCGCTGATGAACCGCATCTGGAGCATCCGCGAGACCGGCGCGTCGGCGACCTCGCTAAGCCGCCCCGGCGACGGGCCGGACCCGGTGGTCGGCTGGGAGGATGCGGCGGTGGATCCGCTGCGCCTCGGCGACTACCTGCGCGAGTTCCAGTCTCTGATCGACGCGCACGGCTACCGCACGTCGCTCTACGGCCACTTCGGCGACGGCTGCATCCACGCGCGCATCACGTTCGAGCTGCGCACGCCGGAGGGACTGGCGAAATGGCGCGGCTTCCTCGCCGCCGCGGCGGCGCTGGTGGTGAAGTACGGCGGGTCGCTCTCGGGCGAGCACGGCGACGGCCAGGCGAAGAGCGAGTTCCTGCCGGCGATGTACGGCCCCGAGCTGATGCAGGCCTTCCGCGAGTTCAAGGCGATCTGGGATCCCGAGGACCGCATGAACCCGGGCAAGCTGGTCAGCGTGAAGGGCCGCGTGCTGCGCGCCGACGAGAACCTGCGCTTCGGCCCGGACTACAAGTCGGTGACGCTGGCCACCCGGTTTCGCTTCGACAGCGAGGCGGGAGGCGGCTTCACGCGCGCCACCGAGCACTGCATAGGCATGGGCAAGTGTCGCTCGAAGTCCGGCGGCACGATGTGCCCGAGCTACCGCGCCACGGGCGAGGAGCGCTATTCGACCCGCGGCCGCGCGCGCATGCTGCAGGAGATGCTGCGCGGCGACGTCATCGCGGACGGCTGGGAGAGCGAGGACGTGCGCGAGGCGCTCGAGTGGTGCCTCGGTTGCAAGGGCTGCCGCTCCGACTGCCCGACGCACACCGACATGGCGTCGTGGAAGTCGGAGTTCCTGTCGCACTACCATGAGAGCCACGCGCGGGGCCGCGAAGCCTACGCCATGGGCCGCATCGGCGAATGGGCGCCGATGGCTTCCGCCGCGGCGTCGCTCGCCAACGTGCTCACGCAGACCCCTGGACTGTCGTCGATCGCCAAGTTCGCCTCGGGCATCGCCCAGGAGCGGCGCATCCCGAAGCTCGCCGCGCGCACCTTCCGCGCGCAGTTCGAGGACCTTGTGCTGGCGCGCCGCGACCCCGGGCGGCGCGAGGGCGCGCGCCGCGGCGACGTGGCGCTGCTGTGGCCTGACACCTTCAACAACCATTTCCGACCGGAGACGGCGCTCGCCGGCGCCCGCGTGCTCGAGGCCGCGGGCTGCCGCGTCGAACTGCCGAAGGCCGGCCTGTGCTGCGGCCGGCCATACTACGACTTCGGCATGCTCGACCGCGCGCGCGAGTCGCTCGCGCGCGTGCTCGACGTGCTCGGCCCGCAGGTCGACGCCGGCGTTCCCGTCGTGGTGCTGGAACCGGGCTGCCATTCCGTGTTCCGCGACGAGCTGCTGAAGCTGTTCCCCGGCGATGCGCGCGCCGCCGCGTTGTCGCGCCTCGCGGTCGGGCTGGGCGAATTCCTGCAGCAGCGCAACTGGCGGCCGCGGCCTCCCGCGGGCGGCGGCGAGCAACGCGCGCTGCTTCACGGCCATTGCCACCAGAAGGCGCTCTCGGGAATCGACCCGGAGGCGGCGCTGCTGCGTGCGTCCGGCCTGGAGGTCGATGCGCCGGACACGGGCTGCTGCGGCATGGCCGGCGCTTTCGGCATGAAGCCGGCGCACTACGAGGCGTCGAAGGCGATCGGCGAGGCGGTGCTGCTGCCGAAGGTGCGCGCGGCGGGCAGCAGCACGCTGGTGGTGGCGAACGGGTTCTCATGCCGCGAGCAGATCGAGCAGCTCGGCGGCCGCACCACGCTGCACCTTGCCGAAGTGCTGGAGCGATCGCTGTGACGGGCGCCATGCGTGCCACTTTGTATCGCGCTATGGGCGCGATGGCCTGCGCGGCGCTGCTTGCCATCGGCGGGTTCGCCGCGGCGCAGCCGGCGCAGACCGACGAGGCGCGCCTGTTCGAAGCCATCGGCGAGGGCAAGGAGCTGGTCGCCGAGGGCATCCTGGTGCGCGGCAAGGTGGACGTGAACGCGCGCAACGCCGAGCGCGAGACGCCGCTGCACCGCGCGGTGGAGAAGGGCATGCCGCAACTGGTGAAGACGCTGCTGGCGCGCAAGCCCGACCTGCGCGCGCGCTCCGCGACCGGCGAGACCTCGCTGCACCTCGCGGGGCTGCACGACAATCCCCTCTTCGTCGAGCTGCTGCTTGCCGCGGGCGCGGATGCGAAGGTGCGCAACGACGACGGCGAGACTGCGCTGCACTGGGCCGCCATGACCGGGAATCCGCAGACGGTGCAGCGCCTGCTCCTCGCGGGCGTCGACCCGAACGTGAAGGACATCCGCGGCAACACCGCGTTGCACGGCGCCGCCGACGGCGGCCACGTCGACGTCGTCAAGCTCCTCGCCGGCCGCATCGTCGAGCCGAAGGCGAAGAACCGCGACGGCAAGTCCGCCGAGGACCTCGCCCGCGGGCGCGGCCATGCGGACCTCGCAAAGATGCTGGCCGGCGTTGCGCCTGGCGTTGCGCCGGGTGTCGCGCCTGGCGCCGGGTTCCGCACCATCGACATCGACGATCCGAACCACCCGACGCGCAACCGGCCTTAGCTCAGCGCGAATTCGCGCGCGAGTAATTCGTACGATTCGGTGCGCGTCGCGTACTCGCCGGTGATGGTCAGCAGCATCACCTCGTCGGCGGCATAGCGCCCGGCGAGGTCCTCGATCTGCTGGCGGCAGGACTGCGGGCTGCCGAGCACGGCGCGGGCGCGCTGGCCCTGCACGTAGGTGCGCTCCTCGGTGGTGTACTTGTGCTTCGCCGCTTCTTCCGGCGTCGGCACGGGCGAGTCGACGTTCAGCGCCATGTGCAGGCGGCGCAGGTCGATCGACTGCATCAGCCGCTCGGCCTCGGCGTTCGATTCGGCGCACAGCGCGAACACGCAGACCAGCGCATGCGGCTCGGCTTCGCGCGCCGAAGGTGCGTAGCGTTCCTTGTACGCGCGCATCACCGCGTCGCCGCCCTGCGCGTTGATGAAGTGCGCGAAGGCGAAGCGCAGGCCGAGCTGCGCGGCGAGCGCGCCGCTGTAGCCGGAGGAACCGAGCAGCCACACCTCGGGGGCGGTCGCCACCTCGGGCTGCACGCGCAGGCGCTTGTAGGGGTGGTCCGCGGGCAGCGTGTCGTCGAGGTGCGCGGTGAGCTGCCAGACGCGCTCGGGGAAGTCGTCGGCGTCCGGGTACTTGCCGCCGGCGACCGCGTGCGCGGTGCGCTGGTCGCCGCCCGGCGCGCGGCCGATGCCGAGGTCCACGCGGCCCGGGTACATCGCCTCCAGCATGCGGAACGCTTCGGCGGTGCGGAACGCGCTGTAGTAGGGCAGCAGCACGCCGCCGGTGCCGACGCGCAGCCGCTTCGTCTCGGCGCCTAGGCGGGCGAGCAGCACCTCGGGGCAGGGGTCGGCGAGCGCGCCGATGGCATGGTGCTCGGCGAGCCAGTACCGCGAGTAGCCCAGCGCGTCGGCGCGGCGCGCGAGTTGCAGCGTTTCGTCGATGGCGCGCGCGGCGCCGTGGCCCGAGATGATCGGCGACTGGTCGAGGACGGAGAGTTTCATGTTTTTCTGGCGGCAAGTGGCGTGCCGGCGAACGCGACGCGGCGCGCGGCGTGGATGATGCCGACGAAGGCGAGCGCGATACCGCCCAGCGCGTAGAAGGCGTAGACGGTGCCGAAGTGCTGCGCGAGGAGGCCCGCGATCAGCGGCGTGGTGAGGTGCGAGAGGCTCCAGCCGAGGCCGCCGATGGCCAGCGCCGAGCCGCGCATCTCGACCGCGGTGACTTCCGACAGGGTGATCTGCACGACCAGCGTCTGCAATCCCGCACCCATGCCGACGACGAACATGAGCGTGCCGACGGCGAGCCAGTGCGGCTGCGCCGGCAGCAGGCCGATCGACAGCGCGACAGCGAGGCCGCCGTACACCGGCCATCGGCTTGCCGGCCCGGTGGAGATGAAGCGCGCCAACGCCAGCCCGGCGGCGATGCCGCCGACGGCGCGCAGCGCGAGCAGGATCCCCGAGGACACCTCGCCGTAGTCGAACTCCTGCAGCAGCAGGGGGAAGAAGGTCATCGACAGCGTCATGGGCAACGCGGAAAGGTAGGCGCAGCACGCGGCGTAGTACATGATCGGCATGCGCGCCAGCACGAGGTAGTTGGCGAACACGTTCCCGGTGGCCGCCTTGCGCGCGCGCCGGGCCGGCGTCCACAGTCCGACCAGGAACGCCGCGAGGCCCAGGAGCGCGATCCCCGCGAGCGCGGCGCGGAAGCCCGAGGCGGCGAGGACGAAGCCGCAGGAGGTGTTGCCGAGGATCTGCGCGAGGTTGCTGATCGCGTTCAGCCGGCCGACCTGCGTGCCGCGGTCGCCCGGGAGTTCGCTGGCCATCGCCCAGTTCGCCGGCCAGAATGCCGCGCGCGAGAGCACCATGAGCAGTTGCCCCCAGAACAGCATCCAGAAGCCCTGCGCGAACACCAGTTCCAGGCCGCCGAGCGCCATCGACAGGCACGCCGCGAGCATGACCAGCCGGCCGCCGACGCGGTCGGTATAGGCGCCGCCGAGGAGGTTGATCGTGATCTGGCCCACGACCGGGACCGAGAACAGCACGCCGATCTCCGCGGCGGAAAGTCCCTGCGAATGGGCATAGAGCGGGATGGCAAGCCATGTCATCCCCAGCCCGTAGTTCCAGGCGAAGGAGGCGAAGAAGAAGGGGAAATTGGCCAAGGAACAGGGATTATCCGTTGCCGGCGTAAGGCGCCGCGGCTCCGTTTCGACCGACGGCCATGAGAATCGCAGCCGCGATGCTGGCGGGAACGATGGCTTGCGCGGGGCCGGCGCAGGGCGCGACCTGTACCGCGGCCAGCGCCAGGCACACCACTGCACTGGTCGAACTCTATACGTCGGAGGGCTGCGACAGCTGCCCGCCGGCGGACCGGTGGATGTCCGCGCTGGCGGGCCGTGGATTCGCGCCCGACAAGGTGGTTCCCATCGCCCTCCACGTGGACTACTGGGACTACATCGGCTGGAAGGACCCTTACGGAAAACGCCAGTTTTCGGGGCGCCAGCGCAAGATGGCCGCATTGGCCCGGTCGGCGCTGGTCTATACCCCCCAGGTGTTGCTGCAGGGGCGGGATTTCCGGCACTGGAGCACCCCCGCGTTCGCCGAGGAGGTGGCCAGGATCAACGCCCAGCCTGCCCGGGCGCGGATCGCCCTGGCCCTGGATACCGGGAAAGCGGGCATGTTCGGGGTCGAGGCGACCGCGGACCTGCTCGGCGAACCAGCCAGGGGCAAGCCTGCCTTGTACTTGGCCGCCTACGAGAACCGGCTGGTGTCGGACGTCCTCGCCGGGGAGAACCGGGGAAAGACCCTCGCCCATGACTACGTGGTCATGGAATGGGCCGGCCCGGTCGAATTCGGGGGGCGGAGCCGCCTGGTGGAGCGCCGGGACATTCCCCTCCTGCCCAAGGCCGCCAGCGGGAATTCGGGCATCGCCGCCTTCGTCCAGGACCGGGCCACCGGGGAGGTCCTGCAGGCCCTGATGCTCCCGGCCTGCCCCCCGGCCGGTGCAAAGTAACCACCGGGAATAACTGCGGGGAAGTTCCGGAGTAAGCCCTCCCTCGGCTATATTCCGGGGTACCCGTCCGACGAGGCGGGTTTCCCGCCCCCGGGCGGGCCCATAAGGGGAGGAAGCGTCCGTGCAAGCCACGCAGATTCGCCAGAAGGATGGCATTTTCTACTTCGCGAGCTATCGCGCGACGGAATTGCTGTCGAAAGTCCGCTTCATCAGCCGCTTCTACGGCGAAGGCGAGCAGATCAACCCCGGCAGGATCTCGGAAGACGACGACATCGCGCAGTTCATCGCCAAGATCGAGCGCTCGGACGCCGCGTTCCAGCGCGTCATGTCCAAGGCCAAGGTCCGGGCGCTGACCAACTTCTACGAAACCGCGGTGACCCAGCCGGCGATCCCCGGCACGGTGATGCTGTTCACCTCAGAGCGGCTGCAGTTCCGCTCCAGCGGCGGGGACGGCGGGGCGGGCACGCTCGCCGAGCCGAACCAGAAGTTCCTCATCATCGACGGCCAGCACCGGCTCGCCGCGCTGCGCTTCTACATGCAGGAGCGGCCGCAGGACGCGGCGACGATCAGCGTGCCGTGCATGATCTTCGACGGCAAGAGCGAGGACTTCGCCGCCGAGATGTTCGTCATCATCAACTCGACGCCGACGCGCATCAACAAGAGCCACCTGATCGATCTCTACGAACAAGTGTCGTGGGCGGCGCCGGACCGCAAGTTCGCCGCGCGGCTGGTGGAGAAGCTCTACAGCGAGGGCGACAGCCCGCTGCGCTACCGCATCAACCGCCTCGGCGGCCGCAGCCAGCGCGACAAGTGGGTGCTGCAGGCGGAGCTCTTCAACGAGCTGCATCGCTGGGTGCGCGGCCGCTGGCGCAGCATCCAGCTCGCCGGCGGCAGTTCCCGGGAGGTGCCGCGCTACTACGGCATGATCCGCGACTTCTTCAAGGCCGCGCGCACCGCGTGGGGCGATTCGTGGGGACGCGACGGCTTCATGATCACGCGCCCGGTGACCATCAAGGCGATGATCCGCGTCTGTGCCGACCTGGCGAAGGAGGACGGCGACAAGGAGGAGGGACGCCTCGCGCGCTGGCAGGAGCGGCTTTCGCCCTGGGCGGAGATGGCGAAGAACTTCCGCGACGAGGGGTTCTACGAGCGCTTCGCCGCCAAGGGCGAGGTCGAGCGCGTGGCGCGCGTGCACCGTGAGCTGTCGCGCGCGGCGGGCGTCGAGATCAGCAGGAAGGCCTGAACGCCTCCGCGGTCGCGGGGGCATGGCGATTCCGGCAACAAGGGGGGGGTCACATGGCAGGTGAAAAAAGCTCGAAAAGCAACGTCGCGGCGCTGCTGCTGTGCCCGTTCCTCGGCGGCCTCGGCGTGCACCGGTTCTACGTCGGCAAGATCGGCACCGGCATCGCGATGCTGCTGACCCTCGGCGGCCTCGGCATCTGGGCCCTGATCGACCTGATCTTCATCGCCCTCGGCAAGTTCACCGACAAGGAAGGCAACATCCTCAGTTTCTAGATTGCGCCTCCCGCGGCGAGCTTTTCGATCGCCGCGGCGTCGTAGCCGAGTTCCGCCAGGATCGGGCGCGTGTGCTCGCCGAGCGCGGGCACCGCTTCCATCCGCGGCTCGAACCCCGAAAGATTGAACGGCGGCTTCAGCGCGTCGATGGGGCCGGCCGGGGTGTCCACCGCGCGCCAGCGGTCCCGCGCGGCGGATTGCGGGTGGGCCCAGAACCCCGGCATGTCGTTCATCCGCGCGTTGGCGATCCCGGCGCGCTCGAGGCGCTCGATGGCCTGCGTCGCATCCAGCCCGGCGAACGCGCGTTCGATCTCGGCTTTCAGCGCGTCACGGTTGGCGTCGCGAACCGGGCCGGTGGCGTAGCTCGGGTCCGCGGCGAGCGCCGCGTCGCCGAGCACGATGTCACAAAGCCGCGCGAACTCGCGGTCGTTCTGCACGCTGAGGAACACCGCTTCGCCGGTGCCGGTGCGGTAGGGCCCGTAGGGCGCGATGGTGGCGTGGAACGCGCCCGAGCGTGGCGGCGCCTCGCCGCCGTAGTGCGTGAAATAGGCGGGGAATCCCATCCATTCGCCCAGCGCCTCGAACATGGTGATGTCGAGCGTCGCGCCTTCGCCGGTCTTCGCACGGCGCATCAGCGCGGCCATGATCGACGAGAGTGCGTACATGCCGGCAGCGATGTCGGCGACCGGGATGCCGGCCTTCGAAGGTGACTCCGGCGTGCCAGTGACCGACAGGAGGCCGGTCTCGCACTGAACGAGCAGGTCGTAGGCGCGCTTCTCGGCGTAGGGGCCGGCGGGGCCGTAGCCGGAGATGCCGCACCAGACCAGCCCCGGGTGGCGCGCGCGCAGTTCCGCGGCGCCGAGGCCGAGGCGATCGGCCGCGCCGGGCGCGAGGTTCTGCACGAACACGTCGGCCTTCGCGACGAGCGCGGCGAGGATGCGCTTCGCCTCCGGATGCTTGACGTCCAGGCTCAGGGACTCCTTGGAGCGGTTGACCCAGACGAAGTGCGAGGAAAGGCCCTTCACGCTGCGGTCGTATGAGCGCGCGGCATCGCCGGCGCCGGGTCGCTCGATCTTGATCACGCGCGCGCCGAGCTCGGCGAGCTGGCGCGTGCAGAACGGCCCCGCGATCACCTGCTCCAGCGCGACGACGGTGACGCCTTCCAGCGGCCGGATCATGCGAACGCGACCGTCAGGCCCGGTAGCGGGAGTCCATCGAAGACGGTGCTCCACGCCTCGCCCGGCGCCACCGGGTGCGCGTCGGTGAGGGTGCCGGTGCTGATGATCTCCCCGGCCGCGAGCGGCGGCGCATCCGGCTGGCCGGCGAGCACGTCGACCAGGAACGCGAGCGCGTTGAGCGGGCTGTCGAGGACGTTGGCGCCGAGCCCGGCGTCCTTCACGACGCCGGATTTCATCAGCGTGACTTTCGCCGCGGGGAGCATCGCGGCGAGCCCGGGAATGTCGCGCACGGGAATCCGCGTGCCGACGACCAGCCGGCCGTGCAGCCCGTTGTCCGCGGTGCAGTCGGCGATGGTCACCTTCCAGTCCGGATGGTGGCACTGCACGATCTCGATCGAATGCGCGATCCAGTCGATCGCGGCGAGCAGCGCCTCCGGGTCGCGTGTGCGCGGCGGCGGCGATCTCAGCCCGAAGCAGATCTCCGGCTCGATGCGCGGGTTGACCAGGCCGGCGAGCGGCACGTCTGCGTGGTCGTCACGGGCGTCGATGGCGGTGCGGTCGTAGACCGTTCCCCACATCGGTTCGAATACGCCGTAGCGCGGCCAGAGGGTGCGGTTGGTGAAGCCGATCTTGCGCCCGACCGGCCGCCAGCCGCGGGCCACGCGGCTGGCGTGGAGTTCGCGCGCGGCCTCATAGCCTGCCTGCGGCGTGAGGCCCGGCCAGCGCTCGCTGAATGGCCGGACTTCCCGGGGGGCGTCGTCAAGGGAAATCAGCGCTTCGGCGAGTCCGGTCGTCATGCGGCGGGATTCTATCCGCCGAGGTTGCGCGGACCCGGGCGGCGTGCGAAATTAGGCGGCATGGACGCCATGGAACCGTACGCCGTCTGGGCATTGCTCGGCCTTGGGCTGGTGATCGTCGAGATGCTGTCGGGCACCTTCTACCTGCTGATGCTCGGCGTGGCCTGCTTCGCCGCCGCGATCGCCGCGTACTTCGGGGCGGGCTTCCCGGTGCAGTCGATCGTCGCCGCCGTCGCGGCGGGGGCCGGCTGCTACGGCGTGCACGTCTATCGCTCGAAGAACGACGCCGCGCAGATGCCGAGCATCGACGCCGGACAGCCGGCGAGCTTCGAGTCCTGGGTCGACGAGGCCGCGCGCCTCGCGCGCGTGCGCTATCGCGGCACGCAGTGGGATGCGCGCGTCGACGGCACCGGGCCGGTGTCCGCGGGCGCCATCCTCTACGTCACGAACCTGCAAGGCAGCACCCTCGCGGTAACCGCGCAACGCCCGTCCTGAAAGGGAGAGTTCCATCATGTTCGCCAAGCTGATCATCGCGGCGGTGGTATCCGTCATCGCCGCGTTCATCCCGGGCCTGTCCGGGTACGCCATCTGGATCTTCCTCATGGCGGTGGCGGTGTCCTTCGTCATGGAGGGCGTGCGCATCGTGCCGCAGCAGCACGCGTCGGTGGTCGAGCGCCTCGGCAAGTACCACGGCACGCTGGAGCCGGGCCTCAACCTGATCATCCCGTTCCTCGACCGCGTCGCCTACCAGCACTCGCTGAAGGAAGTGCCGCTGGATATCCCGGAGCAGGTCTGCATCACGCGGGACAACACGCAGCTGGCGGTGGACGGCGTGCTCTACTACCAGGTGATGGACCCGCGCCTCGCGTCCTACGGCTCGGCGAACTATGTCTCCGCCATCTCGCAGCTCGCGCAGACCACGCTGCGCAGCGAGATCGGCAAGATGGAGCTCGACAAGAGCTTCGAGTCGCGCGACGAGATCAACCGCCAGGTGGTCGCCGTGCTCGACGAGGCCGGGCGCGCCTGGGGCATCAAGCTCCTGCGCTACGAGGTGAAGAGCATCACGCCGCCGGAATCGATCCTGCGCGCGATGCAGCAGCAGATCACGGCCGAGCGCGAGAAGCGCGCGCTGATCGCCAAGTCCGAGGGCCAGCGGCAGGAGGAGATCAACCTCGCCGACGGCGAGAAGCAGGCGGCGGTACTGAAGTCCGAGGGCGACAAGACCGCGGCGATCAACCGGGCGCAGGGCGAGGCGACGCGCATCCGCCTCATCGCGGAGGCGACCGCGGCGGGGATCGAGTCGGTGGCCTCCTCGATGGCGGGGACGGGAGGCATGCAGGCGGCGAACCTGAAGGTCGCCGAGCTCTACGTCAACGCGTTCGCGCACCTCGCGCGCACCAACAACACGCTGATCATCCCCTCCAACCTCGGGGACATGGCGACGCTGGTGACCTCGGCGATGACGATGATGGAGCGCGTGAAGGTCGGCGAGACGCCGGTCGCGGCGGCCGCGCCGGCGAAGGGCTGAGGCGCGCCCGCCATGTCCGTCACGGCGATGAACCACTTCACCATCCTCACCGACGACGTCGAGGCGACGCTGGCGTTCTACCGCGAGCACCTTGACCTCGCGCCCGGCGCGCGGCCGCCGTTCACGTTCCCCGGCGCGTGGCTGTACGCCGAGGGCGGCAGGGGCGCCGACCCGATCCTCCACGTCATCGGCGGCGTCGACAAGGCGCGGCTGGTGAAGGGCGTGATCGACCACATGGCGTTCAGCGGGCAGGGGCTCGCCGGCGCCGTGGCGAAGCTGAAGGCCAAGGGCCTGCCCTACGAACTGCGCAAGCTGCCGCAGTACGGCACCTGGCAGCTCTTCTTCAGCGACCCGAACGGCGCCAAGGTGGAGATCGACTTCGATCCGGCGGAGGCCGCGCCGGCTTGACCGAGAGGTACGAGGGGCGCTGCGCCCCCCTCGTGCACCCCTGCAGGAAGAATCTACGGCAGAGCCCTAAGGCGTCACCGGCGTCGATGGTGGCAGCGGCATGCCGCGCTCGGCCATCGCCGCGCGCACCAGGTCCGGACGGTCGCTGATGATGCCGTCGACGCCGAGGTCGAGCATGGCGCGGATTGCGGCGGGATCGTTCACCGTCCACACCACCACCTTCAGGCCCATCGAGCGCGCCTCGATGACGCGCTGTGCGTCGACGTCGCCGTGGAAGGGCGACCAGACCGCGCCGCCCGCGGCCTTGACCATCCGCGGCACCGAGCCGTGCGCCTTGTACTGGAAGCCGGCCACCCAGGGCGAGCCCGACGCGGCGTCGACGCCGATGTTGTCGAGCCACTTCTGCTGCGCGCTCAGGTACACCGTCGGGATGCCGGGCGCGAGGCGTTGCACCGCCTGCAGCGAGCGCCAGTCGAAGGACTGGATCGCCACCCGCGACACCATGCCCGCCGCGCGGACCGCGTCCAGCAGCGCCTGCGCGTGCGCTGTCGCGTCGGCCTCGCTGTCGCCGGCCACCGGCGAGAGCTTGGTCTCGATGTTGAAGCGCACCCTGGCGTTGCCACTCTTCTTCACCAGTTCGAACACGTCGGCGAGCCGGGGTACGCGGGTGCCGTCGACCGCGCGCTGCTGCGGATAGTTCTTCGCGTACGCCGCCTCCGGGTTCAGCCGGCCGACGTCGTAGCGCGCGAGATCGGCGTAGTCGAGCGTGCGCACGAGCGGTCCGCGCGCGGCGAGCCACTTGCCGTCGGCGCCGCGCGTGGTCGCCGGGTTGAGGTCGCGGTCGTGATGGACCACCACCACGCCATCCTTCGTCACCAGCGTGTCGAGTTCCAGCGTGTCGACGCCGAGCGACAGCGCCGCGGCGAAGGCAGGAAGCGTGTTCTCCGGCGCGCGGCCGCGCGCGCCGCGGTGTCCCTGCAGGTCGAAGGCGGCGGCGGATGCGGCGGCGCAGAGCAGCGCCGCGAGGAGGAGTCGCGTGGGCATGGCGCGAGTCTAGCCTACGAGGCGTCTTCGAGCAGCCATGCGGCGCAGCGCTCCGCGATCATCGCCGTCGGCGCGTTGGTATTGCCGGAGACGATGCGCGGCATCACCGAGGCGTCGGCGACGCGCAGGCGACCGACGCCGTTGACGCGCAGCCTCGCGTCGGTCACCGTGCCCATCGCGCACGTGCCCACCGGATGGAACACCGACCCTCCGGTGCGGCGCGCGTAGTCGAGCAATGCGTCATCCGACGTGACGTCGGCGCCGGGCGAGAGTTCTCCAGCGTGATAGGGCGCGAGGGCGGGTTGCGCGAGGACATGCCGCAGCAGCTTCATCGCCGCGACGAGGGTGCGGCAATCCGCCCCGGCCTCTAGGTGGTTGTAGCGAATCTCCGGCGCTGCCGCGGGATCCGTCCCGCCCAGCGTCACGCTGCCGAGGCTGCGTGGCCGCAGGATCACCGCGTTGGCGGTGAAGCCCGGGAAGCCGTGCAGCACCACGCCGCCCGCGTCGCGCCGCTCGACGCTGTAGGTCCAGAAGGTGACCTGCGCGTCGGGCCGTGGCGAGGCCGGATCGGTGCGGAAGAAGCCGCCGACGTACGTGCCTGCCGCCATCGGGCCGTCGCGGAACAGCGCATAGCGCAGCACCATGGCCGCCTGGCGCAGCAGGCTCGACATGACGTCGTTGTGCGTCACGGGCTTCGCGCAGCGCACGACGAGGCTCGCGCGGTAGTGGTTCTGCAGGTTTGCGCCGACCGCGGGCAGGTCGCGCAGCACCGGGATGCCGTGCTCGCCGAGCAGCGCGCCCGGACCGATCCCCGAGCGCTGCAGCAGCAGCGGGGAGTTGAACGTTCCCCCGCAGACGATGACTTCGCGGCGGGCGCGCGCGGTCCGTGTTTCGCCGCCGACGCGGTACGCAACGCCCGCGGCCTCGCCGTTCTCGACCAGGATGCGGTCGACGAGCGCGTGGCATCGCACGGCGAGGTTGGGCCGGTGGCGCGCCGGCGCGAGATAGGCCCGCGCGGTGCCGTCCCGCCGGCCGTCTCGCGTGTTGAGACAGTAGTAGCCGGCGCCTTCCTGGGATGGCCCGTTGAAGTCGTCGTTCGCCGGGTGGCCAGCCTGCACGGCCGCGGCGATGAACGCGTCGGCGAGTTCGTGGCGCTGCGGCGGCGGCGAGACGGACAGCTCGAGCCGGCGGAACCACGGCTGCACGTCGTCCCATCCCCAGCCATCGAGGCCGAGGGCGCGCCAGCCGTCGTAGTCCTCGCGCTGGCCCTGCACGTGCAGCATGCCGTTGATCGAGCCGGTGCCGCCGATCACCTTGCCGCAAGGTTGCTCGAGCAGGCGGTCGTGCAGATGGGGTTCGGCTTGCGTGCGGTACAGCCAGTTCACCCGCGCATCGCCGAGCAGGCGCGCGTAGCCGATCGGCACGCCGATCCACGGGCTGCGGGCTTCGCCGCCCGCCTCGAGCAGCAGCACGCGGTGGCGGCCCGATTCCGAGAGCCGCGCGGCGAGCACGCATCCGGCGGTGCCCGCGCCGGCCACGATGTAGTCGAAGTCGCCGTCCATGGGAACGCACGATGTATCATGAAATGAAAGGGAGGAATGACGATGTTCGCGATCCGGACCATGCTGGCGGCTGCCGCGCTTGTCGCTTGCGGCGCGGTGCTTGCGCAGGACTACCCGACGAAGCCGATCCGCATCGTCGTGCCATACCCGCCGGGCGGCGCGTCGGACGTCACCGCGCGCCTGCTCGGGCAGAAGTTCGGCGAGGCTTGGAACCAGCAGGTGGTGGTGGACAACCGGCCGGGCGCCAACGGCATCGTCGCGCTGGAGCACTTCGTCAAGCAGCCGCCGGACGGGCACGTGCTGCTGATGGCGAACCTCGGGCCGAACGCCATCAACGCGGCGGTGTATCCCAAGCTGCCCTACGATTCGATCCGCGATTTCTCCCCGGTCACGCTGACCACGCTGGTGCCGCAGGTGCTGGTGGTGGCCGGCGGGTCGGGCTACAAGTCGCTGAAGGACTTCCTCGACCAGGCGCGCGCGCAGCCCGGCAAGCTGAACTACGGCACCGGCGGCAACGGCTCGGCGAACCACCTCGGCGTGGAATTGATGGCGTCGATCGCCGGCGTGAAGCTGGTGGCGGTGCCGTACAAGGGCGACGCGCAGGCCATGACCGACGTGATCGGCGGGCAGCTCTCCGCCACGCTGCCCACGGTCCTCGCGGCGATACCGCACATCAAGTCAGGCAAGATGCGTGCGCTCGCGGTCACCACGAAGACGCGCGTCGCCTCGCTGCCGGACGTGCCGACGATGCAGGAGGCGGGGATCGCAGGCTACGAGTCGTTCTCCTGGGGTGGCGTGATGGCGCCCGCCGGCACGCCGCAGCCGGTCATCGCGAAGGTCCACGCGGAACTCGTGCGCGTGCTCAAGCTGCCCGACGTGCAGGAGCGCATGGCGGGGCTCGGCGCCTCCGTCGTCGCGCAGGGACCGGCGGAGTTCACCGCCTTCCTCGCCGACGAGATCCGCAAGTGGGAAGGCGTGGCGAAGCGGGCGAACATCCGGCTTGAATAGCCGGCGCTGCTTTCCCGCCCCGGCTCAATCCACCTTCGCGCCGGACGCCTTCACGACCTCGCCGAGGCGCGGGATGTCCTTGCGCACCAGCGCGGCGAGTTCCTCGGGCGGCATGCCGCCGGGCTCGAGGCCGAGGTCGGCGAGTTTCTTCGCGTTCTCCGGCGTGCGCAGGATCTTCGACACCTCCGCGTGGAGCCGCATCACGATCTCCCTTGGCGTGCCGGCGGGCGCGTACATGGCCTGCCAGGAGCTGATGTCGTAGCCGGCGAGGCCCGCCTCCTGCATCGTCGGCACGTCGGTCGCCATGAACGAGCGCTTCGACGCCGTGACCGCGAGCGCCTTCAGCCGGCCATTTTTCACCGGCGGGTAGGCCGTGGTGATGTTCTCGAAGCTCAGGTGGATCGTGCCCGCGAGCAGGTCGGGAATCATCGGTCCGCTGCCCTTGTACGGGATGTGCTGCATCTGCGTGCCGGTGGCGTTCTTGAACATCTCGCCCGAGATGTGCTGCGAGGTGCCGTTGCCGGCCGAGCCGAAGCTGTACTTGTTCGGATTGGCCTTCAGCAGCGCGACCAGCTCCTGCACGTTGGACACGTTGAGGCTCGGATGCACGACGAGCATGTTCGGCAGCGTCGCGAGCATGGTGATTGGCGCGAAGTCCTTCAGCGGGTCGTACGGCAGCTTCGAGTAGAGCGTGGCGTTGATCACGTGCGAGCTGACAGTGCCCCCGCCAACCGTGTAGCCGTCGGGTGTCGAGCGCGCTAGTTCGGCGACGCCGATCGAGCCGGCCTGCCCCGGCTTGTTCTCGACCACCACCGGCTGGCCCAGCGCCTGCTGCAGGCCCGCGGCCACCATGCGCCCGAGGATGTCGGTGGTGCCTCCCGCGGCGAACGGCACGATGTAGCGGAGCGGCTTCGTGGGCCAGGTCTGCGCGTGGGCCGCAGTCGCGGCGAAGACCAGCAGGACTGCCGTCAGGCGTGCGACGAGTTTCATCTAACCCCTCCTCCAAGTGGTTGCGGCAAGTCTAGCTTGCGGAGGGTCGAAGTGACTACTGGCGTCTAGGGGGCTGCAGCGGGTCCTTGTGCCCGGAAACGGACGCACGGATCCTCGCGGTCCACGCGCCCGGTGAAGAACACGAAGTCGTACTTTCCGGCGACCGCGTAGTCGCCGGGCGCGCCGGCCCCGGCGCGCACCTCGACCAGTCCGATCGCCACCGCATCCCCGCCGCCCGCGAGGTAGGCCGGCACGCCGCGGTCGCGCCGCACGTGCGCGTTGCCGGCGAGCAGCACCACAGGTCCGGCGGCGCGGGCGATGACCTCCGCCATGCGCGCATCACGCGCCCGCTGGCCGTCGACCATGGTCGCGAGCGTCTTCGGGTCAGGGCGATGGCCGCAGTGGCCGTCGACCATCTCCTGTTCCAGTTCCCGCCGCAGCGCGGCAGGCACCGGCGGCAGCGCGGCCATCCGTCCCGTGTCCGCCACCACCGCGCGCAGCTCGCGCCGCGACAGGTTCGCCGCCGCGAGCGGCCAGCCGCGCTCGACGGCGAACGCAACCAGCGGGCGGTAGAAATGCCAGCCCCAGCCCTCGCGGTCGAAGCGACCCGCGTCTGCGACGCGCTCCACGTCCGCGCCGGACGCGCGTGCGGCATCGAGGGCAGGCTGGTGCTCGCTGTCGAACTGCTCCATCGCGAGCGTGCGCCGGGGGCCGTGCGCCGCGATCGCCTCGAGGGCGATGCGCTGCAGCCGGTGGTGCCCGGGGTTGTCGTGGATCTCGCCGATCAGCACGTGGCGCGCGCGGGCGGCTGGCGGCCAGACCGCGTCGGCGTCGACGAACGACGACGCGCCGACGTCCCAGACGCGGCCGGCGAGGGGATGGTCGGCGTGCAGCAGCGGCTGCGCGCACCCCGACAGCGCGAGCGCCGCGCCTGCGAGCGCGGCGCGCAGCGCCGCGGCGGTCACACCACCCGCGTCAGCAGGGGCTTGCCGCCGAAGTGCGCGCGCAGGTTGTCGACCTGCAGCATGCCCATGGCGAAGCGCGTCTCGTGCGTCGCGCTGCCGACGTGTGGATAGATCACAGCATTGTCCAGGGCGAAGAAGGCGGGATTCACGTTGGGTTCCTTCTCGAACACGTCGAGCCCGGCGCCG
>SXGT01057668.1_pt1 | contig 20392 bp, 14 predicted proteins | sample 3176221 | NCBI WGS metagenome assembly SXGT01 (sample SAMN11356862, study PRJNA531348) | freshwater metagenome | isolation source: freshwater sample F1-120 | place: China: Fuxian Lake, Yuxi | collected 2017-12-25
CTACCGGACAGCGGGTGCTCTCTCCGGCGTTGATCGCCGCCCTGCCGACCAGGCAGGCGGACATGCCATGGGCGCTCGGCTACGACCACATGGGCCTCGGCTGGACAATTCGGAAGTACGGGGGGCACACCGTGGTGGCGCACACCGGGGCGAACGCCGGGGCTCATTCCTCGCTCGCCCTCGTTCCGGACCAGCAGGGCGCGATCGCCGTGATGACCAACGGAACCACCGGTGCCGCCGTACACGCCACCCTAACGACCGAACTCCTCCGCGACCTCTTCGGCGTCGAGCCTCCGGTTCCGGTGAAGGCGCCCGCCACCCCAGTCCACGTAAACTTGGATCGCTACACCGGCGGGTTCACCGCCGACGATGGCGAGGTGACGTTCACGATTGAAGACGGCCGTCTGCGCGTGGCTCCGGTCACGGCGCCGGGCCTGCTCCGGTCGTTCTACCTGATGGGGTTTCCCGCGCCCGGGCCGGTTCTTCTCACACCGGTGTCCGATGACGGACGCTTCATTTCCGACCAGAGCCTGCCGGTGTGGTTCATCGATGACGGAACCGGGAAGCCGAAACACGTCTACGCCGGCCGGATTTACCGCCGGCCACCTTGAACGTCAGTGGCTCCGGCATGGAGGGACGAGGGCCGTTCTATGCGTCGAATTCAAGGACGATAGGGCCTTCCGGGCCGTCGCCCGAACGGATCAGGCCGACACGGCTGCTCGCTCCCCTGTAATTCACCTCTGGACCGCGGTGCGCTTCCTGGCAACCTTGGCGTAGAGGGTGAACCCGGTCGTCGACCGTACCTACGGACGGGTGCGAACCACCCTGCCCTTGGTGTCGAGCCGTTCTGCAAGACGCGTCAGGCGCCGTGGCGGGCCGCGATGAAAAGCGCGTCGCGTTCGTTCCCGGAAACCCAGCCGGTCCGCCCCGCCTTTTCGAGGGCCCGATAGAGAGCGGCGATGTCCTTCCGAGCGAACTCGGCGAGGGTGCGGAGCTGTTCTTCGGTTTCAGCGGCTCCCCGCCGCGCACTGGCGCTGTCGAGCAGGCGCTGAAAGAGCAGCGCGAGTAGCCCGGTCGATTCACCCGCCAGGAACCGGTCCGTCGGGATGTAAAGATCCGGAGGCAACCGCCGGAACGCCTCGAGCCGGGCGCCACGCCGGTGCGGCACCGCGGGCCGGCGCGACGGCGGCTCGCGATGCCCAAGGCGAGCGAATAGTTCGGTCAGCGCCTCAAAGGCCGCTTTGGCCCGCGCCCGCGAGCGAAAACAGCCGTGCCACCGCACCCCAAGACCGCTCCACTCCTCCGGGGTGGAGGTGAAGGCCAGGAGGATGCGCCCCTCGTTGTGGCCGAGGCCGATGGCCGGATAGAGAAACGAGAAGGCGCCATCCACGTTGAACGGGGGACGGAGCGTGCGGATCAGCTCGTTTTCGAGCAGCAGCGCCTGGACTTCGGTCTCGAGTGGGCGGGTTTCGAGCGTTGCCGCGGTGCGGACCAACGTGCGCATCTTGCGGTGGGCCTTGCGGCGCGACGCGGTGCGATAGCCGGCCAGGCGACGGCGCAAGTCTTTCGCCTTGCCGACATAGAGCACTCGCTCGTCGGCATCGCGGAACAGATAGATGCCCGGCCCGCGGGGAAGCTCCTGAATCCGCTCCTGGCCGAACTTGCGGTCGAACAGCAGCGGCATCGTTCGCATGGGTCAAGCTATCCCGCCGCGTTTCCGGCGCCAACCCGCGCGAAAGGCCTCTCCACCGGCCCACCCTGGCCGGTCGCCCCTGGTGGGCGTATTCTACCGGACTCCGGAGGCACCACCGTGAAAAATGGAACATCGATTGGGTCGGTCGTCGGGGCCCTCCTCGCCGGGGTAGCCCTCGCGAGCTGTTCGGCTCCCGCCCTGCCCGGCCACCCATCCCGCGTCGTGTTCGAAGGGAACGAAGGCCCGGGGGCCGGCAAGCACATCGTCCTCATTGCCGGGGACCATGAATACCGGTCCGAGGAAATCCTCCCGGCGCTGGGGCGGATCCTGGCCCGCCGGCTCGGCTTCAAGGCCACCGTGCTTTTCACCCTCGACAGCGCCGGATTCATCGAACCGGGCAGTTCCAACATCGGGGGACTCGAGGCGCTGAAGACGGCAGACCTGCTGGTCCTGGCCACCCGCTTTCAAGACTTCCCCGCCGCGGAGATGCAGCACGTCGTGGACTACCTCGATCGGGGTGGCCCGGTCCTGGGGCTCCGGACCTCCACCCATGCGTTTCGGATCAAGGGCGGGCCGTTCGCCAAATACTCCTGGGACTACGAAGGCGCCGAGTATCCGGGGGGGTTCGGGGAGCAGGTCCTGGGTGAGACCTGGGTCGGGCACTACGGGACGAACCACGAGCAGAGTTCCCTGATCGTGCCCCGGGGCGACCAGGCCGGCCACGCGATTCTCCGCGGCGTAAGCGACATCCATGTCCAATCCAGCGGCTACCAGGCCTATCCACCCGCCGACTCGGACGTGCTGGCGTTAGGCCGGGTGCTCAACGGCATGGAAGCCACCGCGCCACCCGATACCGGCAAAGAGCAGTTGCCGGTAGTGTGGACCCGGACCTATCAGGGGGCCAACGGACGACCGGGCCGGGTGTTCACCTCCACCCATGGCGCCTCGGAAGACTTCCTCAATCCGGGGTTCCGCCGGATGCTGGTCAACGCTACCCTGTGGGCCCTCGGGATGGAGGCCGTCATCACGCCGAACTTGGACGTCTCGTTCGTGGGCCCCTACCATCCGGTGACCTTCAGTTTCGGCGGCTATCGCCGCGGGGTCCGTCCCGCGGACCTCGCGGGTTGGAATACCCCCGTCATGTCGCCTGATCGACCAACCCAGGACTCGTCGTCCCAGCAACCCGGAGGCCAGGCTCGATGACGTTCTGCCCGCTCCGCCGATTCGCGCCGCTGGCCCTTCTGATCACGGCGGCCTGCACGACCCCGAAGTTGGAGTTGAAGGAGGGCGATCACATCGTCGTCATCGGCAATGCCTTGGCCGAACGGATGCAACACGACGGATGGTTAGAGACCTACCTGCAACTGGCCCGGCCAAAACTCAAACTGGTAATTCGGGACCAGGGTTTCACCGGCGATCGGATCGATCACCGGCCCCGGACCAAGGGGTTGCCCTCGCCGGACGACTACCTCGGGCTCTCGCAAGCCGACGTGATCTTCGCCATGTTCGGCTACAACGAGTCGTACGACGACGACCCGACCGGATTCGCCACCCGGGTGGCCGCCTGGATCGATCACACCAGTGCCCAGAACTACTCCGGTCGCGGCGCACCCCGGATCGTCTTGTTCTCGCCGATCGCCCACGAGGACCTCGACGATCCGAACCTGCCCGACGGAACCGCCAACAATGCCCGGTTGGCGAAGTACACCCAGGTATTGGACTCCATCGCGCGGCAGAAGGGCGTCGGGTACCTCGATCTGTTCGGTCCCTCAGCGCGGCTCTACGCGGAGTCCGCCGAGCCGCTGACGCTGAACGGCGTCCACCTCAACAGCGAAGGCAACCGTCGGATCGCCGGGGTGATCGTGCGGGGGCTGTTGGGGTCGGCGCCGAGCGGTGACTCGGCCCGGGTCGAGGCGGTCCGGACGGCGGTGCTCGACAAGAACTTGTACTGGTTCAACCGGTTCCGGGCGACCGACGGCAACGACGTCTGGGGATCCCGCTCCACCCTCGCGTTCGTCGGCGGGCAGACCAACTACGACGTGCTTCAGAACGAACTGGTGCAGTTCGACCACATGACCGCCAATCGGGATCTGGTGATCTGGGCCGCTGCACGGGGAGAGGTGATCGCGCCGGACGACTCCAAGGTGCCCCCGCCGGTTCCGGTCGTCTCGAACCTCGCCGAACCCCAGCTCCAGGGCGGCGTCAGCAAAGTGGGAACGCTCGACTACCTCGGCGGCGAGGCCGCGATCAGCAGGATGCGGCTCGCGCCAGGGATGCAGGCCAATCTGTTCGCCTCCGAGGAGCGGTTTCCAGAGTTGGTGAATTCCGTCCAACTCGGCGTGGATACCCGCGGCCGCCTCTGGGCGGCAACCTGGGGCACCTACCCGAAGTGGGAGCCGACGGGAAAGATGAACGACCGGCTCCTGATCCTGCCGGACGACAACCGTGATGGGGTCGCCGATACGGCAATCACCTTTGCGTACGTGCAGAACCCAACCGCCTTCGAGTTCTGGAACGGCGGGGTGATCGTCGCGTCCCAACCCGACTTCCTCTTTCTCAAAGACACCGACGGCGACAACGTGGCCGACGTCCGGTACCGGATCGCCGGGGCGTTCGGCTCGGCGGATACCCACCATGCCGCGAACAACTTCGTCTACGGACCGGACGGTTTTCTTTACTACCAAGAGGGCGTGTTCAGCATCTCGAACGTGGAGACGCCCTGGACTACCAATCAGGAGAACAACAAGTCCGGGATGTACCGCCTCAACCCGCGGACCCACGAGTTCAGTTTCCACGCGGACAACAGCCCCAACCCGCACGGCACCAGCTTCGACTACTGGGGTTACCACTTCGCGACGGACGCGACCGGGGGCACGGCCTACCAGGTAAAGGACAACCCGGACGGGACCTTCGCGATGCGGCAGATGTTGCAACACACCGTGCGGCCGGTACCGTCCAGCGGAATTCTATCGAGCGACCACTTCCCCTCCAAGAACCAGGGAAATTTTTTGATTCTGAACGTGATCGCGTTCCTCGGCATCAAGCAGTACACTCTCTCTGCGAATCCAACCACCGGTGATGTACGCGGCACCGAGACTGACGATCTCCTGGTCTCCTCCGATCCCAACTTCCGGCCCACCGACTTCGAGATCGGCGACGACGGAGCGATGTACGTCGCGGATTGGGCCAACGCCATCATCGGCCACATGCAGCACAACATCCGCGATCCGGCCCGCGACCACACCCACGGCCGGATCTACCGGGTTACGGTGCCTGGGCGGCCGCTTTCCGAGTCCGTGGCGATTGACGGACAAGCCATTCCGGCCCTCCTCAAGGCGCTGGAGCATCCGGTCAACGGCATCCGCCATCGGGCCCGGGTCGAGCTGTCGGAACGCCCCACCGCCGAGATCATCGCGGCGACTCGCGAGTGGGCGAAGGGGTTCAACTCCGCGAGTGAAGCCGACGCTCATCACCTGCTCGAAGCCCTCTGGGTTCATCAGCAGCACAACGCCGTGAACCGGGAACTGCTCGAGCTGGTCTTGAACTCGCCGGTGCCCCACGCCCGGATCGCGGCGCGGCGGGTGCAACGGATGTGGGAACACAGTGCGGCGCGGCCGGTCGCCGTCGGCGCGGCGTCCGCCGCCCCCACGACATCCAGGGTCGTGGCGCCCGATGACGGCGCCATCGTGGTCCGGACCGTGGTCGAGGCAATGCGTTACGATCGCGACACGTTTTCGGTCTCGGCCGGAACGCCGGTCAAAGTCCGCTTCATCAATGACGACTTCACGCCCCACAACTTGGTCATCGGAACTCCGGGATCAGCCGAAGAGATCGGCGCCGCCGCAGACCGGCTGGGTTCCGACGGCTTTGCCCGGCGGTTTCTCCCCAAGACCGACAAGATCCTCGCCGCCACTGATCTCTTGAACCACCAGAAGTCTCAAGTTCTCGAGTTCCGCGCCCCGAGCGCCCCCGGGGAATACGTCATCCTCTGCACGTTCCCAGGCCACCGCCAGACCATGCACGGCGTGATGCGCGTGGTGAAATAGGATCCCGACATGATCGTTCCCCGAACCTCGCGTGACGCGATCCTCCGGAAGCTCCGGGCCAAGCTGGCAGCCCGGGATCCGATCTTCATTGCTAGTGCCGGCAGCGGTCTGGTGGCCAAGCTGCTGGAGCGGGCCGGCGTCGACTGCGTCAATACCTTCTCCGGCGCCCGGCTTCGCGCCAACGGCATGGGCACCATGTCGATGATGTGGCCGATCCTCGACTCGAATGCCCAGACATTGACCTACACCGAGCAGGATATTCTCCCCGCTCTCACCGGAGAGGCGTTCGTCTGTGCCTGTCTCAACGCCAACGATCCGCTCAAGGACATGCGGACCGTTCTGGAGCGGCTCAAGTCGATGGGCGTCCCGTCGGTCTCCAACATCGGGCCGTCGATCGGCTATGTCGACAAGGACAGCAATCTCTACCAAGTGCTGGTGAAAAGCGGCATCACCTTCGACCACGAGATCGAGATGCTGGCGCTGGCAAAAGAGATGGAAATGGTAACCGTCGGGTTGGCGTTCGACCTGGAGGACAGCCTCCGGCTGGTGGAGCGCGCGCGACCGGACATTTTCTGCTTTCATGCCGGGACGACCAAGGGCGGGCTCACCGGCTACGACTCCGGCGAGACGATCGAAGAGACCGCTCGCCGCACGGAGGCCGTGTATGCCCAAGTCCGGGCGATTCATCCTCCGGTGATCCTCATCGCCCACGGCGCGGCGATGGAGACGCCGGCCGACGTGCAGTACTTGCTCGACCACACCACCGGACACGGGTTCTGGACCGGCTCATCGACCGAGCGGCTGCCGATCGAGCGAGCGGTGCTCGGAGCGGCGGAGGAGTTTGCCCGTTTGAAGTTCACCACCAAGGCCAAGCCATCGTGAGCCGCACCGTCGCCATCCTCGCGACCCTCGACACCAAGGCTGAGGAGGCCGAGTTTCTCCGCCGCCAGGTCGTCTCGCTCGGGGGAACAGCCGCCATCATCGACCTCGGCGTGGTCGGAACGCCTGGTATGGCCGCGGACTACAGCCGCGAGGTCGTTGCCGAGGCCGGCGGGATCAAACTGGCGGAGCTCTTAAGGGCACCGACCCGCGAAGCCGCCGGGCCGGTCATGGTGGCCGGGGCCACCAAGATCCTCCTCGATCTGATCGCGGCGGGCCGGGCCCATGCGGTGCTTGGCGTGGGCGGAACCCAGGGCACTTCCTTCTGCACCCAAGTGATGCAGGCGTTGCCGTACGGGTTCCCCAAGGTGATGGTCTCGACCGTCGCCTCGGGAGACACCTCGCGGTTCGTCGGCGTCAAGGACATCACCATGATGTTCTCGGTGAGCGACCTGGTCGGCGTGAACCCGTTCACGGCTCGGATCTTGGCCAATGCGGCTGCCGCTGCCTACGGGATGGCGCAGGTCGTGGGGACGATGGAGGCTAGGCGGGGCGACAAGCCACTAATCGCGATGACCAACCTCGGGGTTCTCACCGATGGCGCCACCCTTGCCCTCAAACTCTTTCGCGAGGCCGGCTACGACGTGGTGGTATTCCACGCCGTCGGTTCCGGCGGCCGGGCGATGGAACAGTTGATGAAGGAAGGGGTGATCGGGGCCGTATTCGATTACGCCTTGGGCGAGATCGCCGATGACGTGTTCGGCGGCTTGCGGGCCGGCGGCCCCGAGCGGCTCACCGTGGCCGGCAAGCTGGGATTGCCTTAAGTGATCTGTCCCGGGGGGGCCGAGCATCTCGGGATCTTCGTCGAGGCCAACGTGATCCCCGAGCGGTACCGGAACCACCAGCATGTCTTCCACAGCCCGGTAATCTTCGTGCCGCGCCTCGACCGGGAAGAGATCGTCCGGGTCGCTGACGACATCTGCCGGCGGCTCCGGCACACCAGCGGCCGGGCGGTGTTCATGTTTCCGTTGCGGGGCGTTGGCCGGTATTCGGTGTCCGGCGGCCCGCTCCACGATCCAGAGAGCGATGCGGCGTTCCTCGCCGCGCTCCGGGCCGGGCTCCCGCCAAGCGTGGAACTGGTGGAGGTGGATGCCGAGGCGGAGGCCCCCGCGTTCGTTGCCGAGGCGGTGCGTCGTCTGATCGGGTTGGTGGAGGCCTGACGTGCGACTGGAATCACGACTGACTCTTCGACTTGTCCTTGCCCTCGCCTTCAGTGCGTTGGGCCGGGCGTCCGCTGTCGCCCAAGCCACGCCCGAGACACCGGCCGGCCTGAAGGCCGGCGAGATCCGCCTGACCTACCTCGGAAACGCGGGCTGGGAGATCACCGACGGTCGACGCGTCATTCTCGTCGATCCATTCCTCACCCAGTTCCGGCGGTGGCGGCCCGGCGGCGCTGATGTCGCGCCCGCCGGGCTCTACCTTCCCGACACCGCCTTCATCAACGAACGCATCGATCGGGCCGACTACATCCTGATCACCCACGGCCACTCGGATCATGCGCTTGATGCGGGCTACATCTCGCGCCGGACCGGAGCGGTGATCGTCGGTCACGAGACGGCGGCCAACCTCGCGCGGGCGTATGACGTTCCTGACTCCTCACTGATCACGGTGATCGGCGGCGAGGACTACGAGTTTGGAGATTTCTCGCTGCGGGTGATCCCCAACATCCACAGCGCACTCGACGACAAGCGGTACTACAACAACGGGCGCGGGATCGCGGGCACGGCTCCACGCGGCCTCCGGGCACCATTGCGCCGACGGGATTACCAGGAAGGAGGCAATCTTGCCTACCTGGTTCGCCTGGCCGGCCACGAAGTCTTGGTCATGGGGTCAATGAATTACATCGAGCGCGAGATGGAAGGCTTGCGGCCCGACATCGCGCTCATCGGCTCCAACAGCCAACGACTCGAGATCCACCGCTATACGGCGCGATTGATGCGGGCACTTGGCAATCCCGCCGTCGTCTTTCCAAGCCACGCCGACGGGTATGGCGACCCCAATCCGTCGCCGGCCGCTCTCGGCGACCGCCGCCTCTTCCAACAGGAGGTCGCGGCGGCTTCGCCAGCGACGCGTTTCATCGCGCCTCAGTGGTTCGTACCGGTGGTCATACCTGCAAGGGCAGCGCGATCGTACCCTAACGACGATCCACGGCCCGGCTCGCCGCGTCGCTGAACCAGAGCGCGTTCGGGGCACCGGATCGCGCGGCCGCGATGTCGGGCCATCCGTCTCCGTTCAGATCACCGATGGCGATTGCGTAGACTGAACCGGTTCCATCGTTCCACGGAGCGGCGACGAAGCGCTGTTGGGCGCGGCTTCCTCGATTGAACAAGATCACGCCAGGGAGCTGATCGTTGCCGACCACGAGGTCGGGCAGACCGTCACGATCGAGGTCGGCCACCGCGACGGCATAGATGGCGACCTTGCCGGCATCCACGGCAACTGGTTCGGCGAACCCCCGCCGGCCGGTTCCACGGTACACGAATAACCCGGTACTCTCGTCGCCAACCACCAGGTCGGTAATCCCATCGGCGTCGATGTCAGCGGCGGCGGCCGCGCGAACCCGCGAGCGGTCCGGACCGAAGACCGTGGGCGGATCAACGAACCCCCCGCTGCCGTCGTTCCACAAAATCAAGTTCCGCCCCCCATCGCGATGGGGCACGAAACGGTCGACCGCGCCGTCCCGGTCGAGGTCGGCCGCGACGATGATGGTGGCCGACTGGGTGGCGATTGGCCGGCACGCGGGGAACGCCCCTGCGCCGTCGTTGAGGCAGAAGAAACTCGGCGTACCGGTACGTCCGCCGCGGTTTGCCACGATCAAGTCGGGCCGCCCATCGCCGTTGAGCTCGGCAACGGTCACGTATCGGGTGGACCACTCCGGAGAGCCGAAGGTGCTCGCGACCCTGAAGTGGCCCGTGCCATCATTGAGGTAGACGAGTTTGTCGTCGGGCCGGTCGTTGCTGTAGACGATGTCGAGGTCGCCGTCGCCGTCGAGGTCGGCGAGTGCGGCGGAGTAGGTTCGATCGGGTTGTCCGCGAAGTGGGGCCGAGGCGAAATTCCCCAGGCCGTCGTTCCGGAGCACCATGTCCTGCAACGGCCAGTGGCGGCCCTTGGCCAACACGATATCGAGGTCCCCGTCGCGATCGACATCACCGAGGCTTACGCCGGCGGAGGTGGCGCTGTCGCTCTCGAGCAAGAGCACCCGATCGAAGGTGGGCCGGGGGGCGGTGGGCTGCGCCCGAACGGGGAGGGCGCCGAGTAACATGGCCAACGCCAGCGCAGCGCCGGCAACATGGGTTGGAGTCGGCATGCCGCATACTAATCCCAGCGGAGGGGTCAGTGCGAGCCTCGTAGCGGGTCCCTCCAACTTGAAGTAGTTTGGCACGGAAACCCAGACGGGTCCGCTCTTCCGCCCACTTCTATGCTTCGGAGACTCCGCTATGTCGATCCCCCGCATCGGCTTCCTTAACGCCACCGGCCTCGCGCTGCTCGCAATCTCCGTCCCGTCGCGCACCGCGCTGGCCCAATCGCCAACCGATATCGGCATCAAGGCCGGTGACACCGTCACCGTGGGAACCGGCCAAGGGTGGGTCATGGCGATCGTCGTCGGCGCCGAGGGCCATGTCTTCAACGTCAGGATCGTCAACGGCCCGACGGCTTTCAGGCGGTACCCCGACCAATTGCGGCGGCGCGGCAAGGCGACGGCCTACGATCGGGCCAATGGTGTCTACGTCGTGGGTGACCTGGTCAAGGTGCACTACGAGGGCCAGTGGATCGACAGCCGCATCATCGAGGGCATCGGGATGGAGTACCAGGTGGCATTGCCTGGCAACATGATGGCGTGGGCCAAGCCGGAGCAGATCCGGTTCGTGGGCGAGGCGCCTCCCAAGGACGTGGCCCAGGCCGGCAAGCCGCCTCGCCCCGGGTTGGTCAGCTGTGCCGGGAAGTTCGAGGGACGTTACGCCGGATCCGACGCCATGCCGGTGCAAATGACCTTTCGGTCCGGCAAGGTGACCCTCTCGTTGATGGGCGAGACCCAGACCGGGGAGTGCTGGACCGGCGACGGGAAGATCTTCATCACGCTGCTCGGCGAAGAGGGGGCGATGGAGATCGACATCAACGACGACGGCACCCTGCAGGGTCCGTTCGGTGAGCTGAAGAAGAAGGGGCGGTAGCCGTGGACTCGACCCGATCCGGCGGCTAGGTTGCAGAACTCCCCACCAGAGAACCGCCATGCCCTTCGCACGACGTCATCTCGTGTCCATCGCCCTGCTCGGGGCGCTCTCGTCCACCGGGGCCGGTGCCCAAGCCCCGGCGGCCGTCACCCTCGATTCGGCGTTTCTGGCCGGCTACCAATGGCGCAATATCGGACCGGACCGAGGGGGCCGGTCGATCGCGGCCGCCGGGGTCCGAAGCCGGCCGAAGGAAGCCTATTTCGGCGCCACCGGCGGCGGGCTCTGGAAAACCCTAGATGGCGGCGATACCTGGCGGGCGGTGACCGACGGCAAGATCACCGCGGCGTCGGTCGGCGCGGTCGCGGTGAGTGAGACCAATCCCGATATCGTCTTCATCGGCACCGGCGAGACCTGCATTCGCGGCAACATCATGCCGGGCGACGGGGTCTACAAGAGCATTGACGCCGGCAAGACCTGGGTCCACTTGGGCTTCCGCGAGTCCCACGGGATTTCGAAAATCCGGATCCACCCCACCAATCCCGACATCGTGTTCGTCGCGTCGTTCGGGAAATACAGCGTTGCGAGCCCGGAGCGCGGTGTATATAAGACGACCGACGGCGGGAAGACCTGGCGCCGGGTGCTCTATCGCGACGACCGGACCGGGGCGATCGACATTTCGATCGACCGGAACGACCCCAACATCCTCTACGCCTCGCTGTGGGAGGCGTATCGGAAAGAGTACCAGATGTCGAGCGGCGGGCCGGGCAGCGGCCTGTTCAAGAGTACCGACGGCGGCGAGACCTGGACCGAGATCACCCGGAACGCCGGGCTTCCGGCGGCCGGAGTGGTCGGCCGAATCGGGGTCAGTGTCTCCGGTGGCAATTCCCGTCGGGTCTATGCGTTGGTCGAGCACGACAGCGGGGGTTTGTTCCGAAGCGAAGACGCCGGCGCCACCTGGGCCAAAATCAACGACAACCGCTCGATCCGCCAGCGCGCCTTCTATTACACCCACGTGATCGCCGATCCCCGGAACGCCGACGTCGTTTATCTCGAGAACACCTCGCTGTTCCGGTCCACGGACGGCGGCAAGACCATGAAGAGCGTGGGCGACGGGACCCACGGCGATTTTCACGACCTCTGGATCGATCCGGATGACCCGGCCCATCTGGTCGTCGCAAACGACGGCGGCGGCGCGGTGTCGGTCAATACGGCCGGCAAGTGGACCGACCAAGACTTTCCGACCGCCCAGTGGTACCACGCGATCACGACCAAGCACATTCCCTATCACGTCTGCGGGTCGCAACAGGACAACAGCACGTTGTGTGTTCCGTTCAACTGGAACCAAAACCGATCCAGCTCGGACACGACCCGCGACGTCACGGCGGGCGGGATGGCCGTGTCGTACGAGGCCGGCGGCGGCGAGCCGGGATACATCGCCCCCGATCCGAAGGACCCCGACATTTTCTACTCGGGGACCAACAACGGGGCCTACGTCGACAAGTTCAACCGGCGGCTGGGTACCTCGCGCGAGGTGAACCCGTATCCCTGGTTCTACTCCGGCGAGCCGGCCAAGGACATCAAGGAACGGTGGCAGTGGACTTTTCCGATCATCTTTTCTCCGGTCGACCGGCAGACGCTCTACGTGTCGTCGCAACGGCTCTGGGCCACCCGGGACGGCGGGAAGACCTGGGCCGCCCTGAGCGGTGACCTGACCCGGCACGATCCCAAGACCCTCGAAAAGTCCGGCGGCCCGATTACCGGGGACATGAACGGACCCGAAGTGTACGCCACGATCTTTTCGGTGGCCCCGGGCAAACGCGATCTCAAGGTGATCTGGACCGGGTCCGACGACGGCCTGGTGCATGTGACCCGGGACGGCGGCAAGACGTGGACGAACGTGACCCCGCCCGGGATGCCCGACTTCGGCCGGGTGAGCCAGATCGACGCCTCGTCGTTCAATAGCGGCGCGGCCTACGTGTCGGTCCGCCGGCCGCTGCTCGACGACTTCGCGCCGTATCTCTTCAAGACCAGCGACTACGGCCGGACCTGGACCAAGATCGTGTCGGGAATCCGGGCCGACGCCTACGTCCACGTCGTCCGCGAAGATCCGGCGCGCCGGGGCCTGCTGTACGCCGGAACCCAGCACGGGGTCTACCTCTCGTACGACGACGGCGCCCTGTGGCAGCCCCTCCACCTCAATCTGCCGGACGTGCCGGTGTCCGATCTGATCGTCGAGCGGAACGAACTAGTAGTCTCGACCCACGGCCGCGGGTTCTGGGTCCTCGACAACGCCGCCCCGCTCCGGCAGGTCGGACCCGACTATGCCGGCGCCGACGCCGCGTTCTTTCGGCCGCCGGCGGCGATTCGGTCCGGTCCGGCCCTGGTGCTCAGCTGGTGGCTCAAGTCGGCGCCGAAGACGGCCAAACTGGAAATCCTCGATTCAACCGGCGCCGTGCTCCGGGTCTTCGAGCCGGATACCGTGCCGGCCAAGGTTCGTGATTCGCTCAACCAGGCGGATCCCGATTCGAGACCGGGCGGCCCGACGTTGCCTAACGGCGCCGGCCTCAACCGGTTGACGTGGGATTTGCGGACCCAGGGCGCGACCACGTTTCCCGGCATGATCCTTTGGGGAGCCGGTACCCGCGGCCCCGTGGTGCCGCCCGGGCGCTACACGGCCCGGCTCGTCGCCGACGGCCGGACCGTCTCGGCGCCGGTCGTCGTGACCCGAAACCCTCGGATTACCGATGTGACCGACGCCGACCTTCGGGCCCAGTATGCATTTTCGAAGCGGGTGCGCGACAAGGTGACCGAGGCGAACGACGCCGTGGTGGCGATTCGCCGGGTCAAGACGCAGCTCGAGGACCGGCTCAAGCAATCCGACGACGGCCGGCTCAAGGCCGCGGCCGCGACCTTGTCCGCCGCTGCCTCGGCAGTCGAGGAGAACATCTATCAGGTCCGGAACCGAAGCGGCCAGGATCCGCTCAACTTCCCGATCAAGGTCAACAACCGGCTGGCGAATCTGATGTCGATGGCCGAGCGGGGCGACGGCCGGCCGACGACGAACATGCCGGAGATCTTCCGGATCTTGTCTACTGAATTGAAAGGCTACACCGACCGATTGGCCGAGGTGTGGGCCCGGGATCTCAAGGCCGTCAACGCCGAACTCGAACGGCTCCGGCTGGCGCCGCTCGATCCCAAGTGCGCCAAGGCCACGACCTGCGGTGGGACGACGGCGTGAGGTGAGTCTCCCCTAGTCGTTACGGTGGGTTCGGAACAGCGATGCCGGAAGTCCCGCCGCGTTGATCAGATTCGCGTCCGGGTTGTAGTCCCAGGCGTAGCGCACCGACTTCGGGTTGGTCACGGCCGGGCTGCTGACCACGACCGTGACGCCTTCGATCGTCGCCGTGGCCTCGACGTATTTGCCGTCCAGCCCGGCAATCTGGAATCCCTTGAGCGGGCCGCCTCCCCGCACGGCCAGGCCGGATCCGACGTGGTCGAACCAGATCCGGATGGCATCGCCCTCCCGGGTGAACTGCCGGTAGAGCGGGCTCGCGCCGCGGCCCGTCGCCAGCATGGCGAGCCGGCGGCCGACGTCCTGTTTGTTGGTCGGATGAATGTCGGTCGGGTTGCCGATGTCAGTGATGACGACCACGCCGGTCTCTCGGAGCGCCGTGGCCTGCACCTGTCCTTCTTGCACTAACATCCAATGCCCGTTCTCCGTGGCGTCGCCGAAGTTGGCGAGCTGCACCCAGTAGAACGGGAAATCGCCCTGCCCGAAGGCGCGGCGCCAGTCGCGGACGAGGGTCATGAGCGCCTCGCCGTACACCTGGCCCTGCCCGCGGCCGGCATCCGTTTCGCCCTGGTACCAGAGGGCGCCCTTGATCGAGTATTTCAAGAGCGGCGCGATCATTCCGTTGAAGAGCGACGTGGGCTCGTGCCGATGTCCGGGACCCATCGGAGACCCCGGACGAGCGCCCTGGGAGCCCCCGGCTTCCCATCGTTTCACGGCCTGCTGCTGCCGGATGAGATTGTCGGGGTACTGCTGGATCCGGTCAGCCCAGAAGGTGCGGAACGGTTCCAACGCCGTGCCGCTCGCGAGCGCGGGGCCGCTGATCCACGACGCGATCGGCGTTCCACCCCACGATGAGTGAATCAGGCCCATCGGCACCTTCAGATCCTGCTGGAGGGTGCGGCCGAAATAATAGAGGACGGCCGAGAACTCGCCGATGGTTTCTGGCGAGCACACGATCCACTTCGCGCTGACATCCTCCACCGGCACGGGCGAGGTGGCGCGAGGCACCGAGAAGAGCCGGATCTCGGGGCAGTTGGCCGCGGTAACTTCGGCCGCCGCATCGGCGGACTGGCGCACCGGCCACTGCATGTTCGACTGACCGGATCCCACCCAGACGTCGCCGACCAACACGTCGGTAATGGTGATCGTGTTGCGGCCTCTGATGATCATGTCGGAGGCCGGTCCCGGGTCGAGCGGCCGGAGCCACACTTCCCACCGGCCGAGCGAATCGGCCGCTCCGGTGACCGTCTGCCCGCGGAAGGTCACGGTGACCGGCTCGCTGGGGTCCGCCATCCCGAATATGCGGGAGGGGACGCTCCGCTGGAGCAGCATGTGGTCGCTGATCAGGCCCGGGAGCCGAACGTCGGCGGACGCGCGGCCGGACATTAGGAGGAATGCGGCCAGGGCCGCGACGCCGGTTCGTTGAATCATGAGGCGGTTCCCATCGGAAGTTCAATCGGGGGGTCGGTCAAGTATACGGCGTGGTCTCCCGACGCGCGACCGCCTGTTCGTCGCTTGACTTTCCGGCTCCCGGCTAGATGTTTCCGCTACTTCCTCCAAGAAGACTCATGCTCCCGATCCTCGGCGCCCTTCTGCTGAGCTCCGCACTCGTCCAGGAAGGCATTATTCCGCTTCAGCCGCGGACCCCGCTGCCGCGACCCATCCCCGGCGCACCCGTCGCCGGCGTCAACCAGAACACGGTTCCTGCGGGGACGCGAACGGGGAAAACGCTGACGCTGGCCCTCGACATCGTCGAGGCGGGCCTCCAGGCCGAAGGGCCGCACGATCCCGTAATCCGGATCTTCGCCTTTGCGGAGGCGGGGAAAGCGCCGACCGTTCCCGGTCCGCTGCTGCGCGGGGAGATCGGTACCACGGTCCGGCTGTCCGTCCACAACCGGACCGACTCGACGCTGGTCTTTGGAGGTCTCAGGAGAGCGATCCCAGTTGCCCGCGATACGATAACCCTCACGCCGGGCGCCACGCGTGAGGTCACCTTCACGCTGGATCGGATCGGGAACTGGTTTTACTGGGCAGCCCCCACAGGATCCACCAGCATGTTCGACGGCCGCTGGCTCACGTCGCAGCTCGCCGGCGCGCTCATCGTCGACCCGGTGAGCGAGGGGGGCGGTCGTACCGAACGGATCTGGGTCATCACCGAGTGGTTCAAGCGGGAGATCGCCCGCGGCCAGTTCGAGGCGGTGCTCACCTTCAACGGGAAAGCCTGGCCCTACAACGAGCGGCTCACGTTCAGTCAGGGGGACTCGGTCCGGTTCCGGATCGTCAATGCCTCTGAAGTCGAGCACCCGCTCCACCTGCACGGTTTCTATTTCCGCATCGCCCGCCACGGGGGAGAGCGGGTGGATACCGTGGTGGCGCCGGGCCGGCAGCCGCTCCAGAACATGCACCTCTTGCCGATCGGCGCCTCGGCCGACCTCTCATTCCACCTTGCCACCCCGGGGAACTGGGTCTTCCACTGCCATTTCGCGAGCCATATCGGCGAGGAGGTGAGTCTCCACGGCGCACCGGACGCGCACTATCAACCGGGCGATCACCCGAAGCCAGACCACGACCTGCCGGGCGGCCACACCATGCGGGGTCTCGTCATCGGCATGCACGTGACCCCGGCCCCGGGGTACGCTGAACCGATGGAGAGCGACCGTCGGGTGATCGATTTGCTGCTCCAGCGGCGGGAGAATCATTTCCCCGGGGGCCTGACGGACGGGCAATTCAACTACTACGGCAAGGTCACCATCCGCGGCGGCAACAGTCTCAGCGGCAGGACGACCAAAGTGTTGATCGACGGAGTCGAGGTGGCCGACGACGAGTTGCAGATCACCGATGTCGATCCCGCCTCCATCGAACGCATTGAGATCTTTCGCGGGCCCCAAGCCTCGACCGTCTATGGATCAGCCGCATCCGGTGGCCTGATCCAGATCATCACCAAGAAAGGCGAGTACACGAACCGCAAGAAGCCCGGTGTCGAGGCGAAGCTGTCCGCCGGGTACAATCAGACCAGAAGCAAGTACGGGTCCGGGGCAGGGATGACCGACAACACCCTGACCCTGGTCGGTGGCGGGAAGGAGTTTTCCTATCGGATCGGTGGCGGATTCAGCAAACAGGGCAACTGGATCAAGAACGGCTTTGAGACATCCCCGAGCCTCTTCGGCCATCTCCGAACCACTCAGGGCCCGCTTCTGCTCGAAGCCAATGTCCGGTACCTAACCCGCAACTTCGGCTGGCTTTACAATCCGGAATTCGAAGTGGTCGCGCCGTCGAGCTTCGGCGGGCTCAACACGACCAAGGAGCTCACGGTCAGTCGATCCCAGTCGTACAACCTTCGTGCCCTGTACCAGGCGACGCCGCACTGGACCCACGACTTGACCCTTGGGTTCGAGCAGACCGGTTTCGATTATTGGTCGACGGTGCCGAAGGACGCTTTGGGCACCCAGTACATCTCCATCAACACCTGGGCGCAACCCTCCGCCAAATACCGAATGGGGTTCGACCGGAGCTTGAGCGCCGGCGTTTCGTCCTCCCTGATCCTCGGCGCCGACTATAGCTCGAGAACACTCCGCTTCTTCTCGTGGGAGGGCGTTGGCGATCCGAATGCCGGCTCGATTCCACGCGGGGGCGATGTCTTCGTCCAAAGCCGCTACCTCCATAGCTCCGCCTTTTACGCCCAGGAGGTCCTCGGGGTAGCGGACAAGCTGTACTTCACGTTCGGGTTGCGGGCCGACCGGCAGCTCACCACGAGCATCCCGTTGGACTATGCCTGGTCGCCGCGGACCGGCGTAGCCTATACCCGGACGGTCGGGCAGGTCACGACGAAGGTTCGAGCCTCGTACGGGACCGTGCCGTCGTCGATTCCCAGCAACTTCCTACAGGAGTTCGTGTTTCGAAAACAGATCTTCCATGGCAATCCCAATCTCAGGCCGCCCCGACTGCGCGGCGCCGATGTGGGGCTCGAGTTGTACTTTGGACGGCGAGCCTCGTTCGTGGCCACGTACTACAATCAACGACCGAAGGATCTAATCGATTTCGTCGTGACCTACCCGGATTCCGCCGGGTTCCGAGTGGGCACGTACCAGAACGTCGGCGAAATCCACAACCGGGGATGGGAGTTCGAAGGCCGGCTCTTCCTCGGGCGGCTAACGCTGCTCGGGACCTATTCGCCGCTGCGCGGCACCATCACCAAGCTATCGCCCGATTACAAGGGAGACCTTGTCATCGGCGACAGGTTGCTCAATGTGGCGGATTGGACCGCATCGATCACGGCGAGTGTGACCCTGCCGAGGACCGTGATTCTGCTCACGGCCACTCCGACGGGCCGCCACCTCAACTACGACTTTACCAAGCTCTACGCCGCAGAAGAAGACGGAACGTATGACGGTGAGCGCAGGCGACAACTCTATGTCATCGACTATCCCGGCTTCACGAAGTTCAGCTTGAGCGTAACCCAGGAAGTCAGCCGGAGGTACCAGGCGTTTCTTTCGGTGCAAGATCTCTTCAATACCGGTACGATCGAGACCTCGGACGAAACCATTCCCAAGAGTCGGGTCACCAGAGTCGGCCTCAGGATCAAGCGGTAGGTCACCGCTGGAGCCGGAACCTGGGGGGCCGCGTAGTAGCCGACCCCCCGGCTAGGCTATTGCCCGGCGGGCTTGGTCCATGGAGCGAAGCCGGCCGGCAATGGCGTACCGGTGGCCGGACCGGCTACTTCAACGATGTCGGCCTTCATCGTGCCCAACGCCGTAAGCAACTCGGCCTGATCCGCCGCGGCTACCCCTGCCTGATTGAGGGCAGCGACCAAATTCTCGACCAGAGCCCCAAATTCGCCTTCCGTCACACCCATGTTGGTGTGCGTTTCTTTCATGCTTCGTCCAGAGTAGGTACAGCCGCCCCCAGTGGCGCCGCAGACTTGTTCGATCAACTTCGAGACCAGGCGATCGGGATCGCTCTTGGCAAACTTGGCGTTGATTCGCGAGTCCGCCAGGACGCGAGTAGCGAAGTCTTTGACCACGGCCTCGATTGCCGGCATACCCCCAAGGCGGGTGAAAAGACTGGCGGCGGGGGCGGGAGGAACCGGGCTATCCGGTTTAGCTTCACCACCGCCGCAAGCGACGACCAGGAGGGTGGCGGCGGCTAGGGCAGCGGCGCGAGCAAGAGTGTTCATTGGAGGCTCCTTGGGTTGCGTTGAACCAATACCTCCCTATCATAGAATGTGTAACGGCAACCGAAAGCGGTTACCGTTTGGTTACCCACCTGCCCCTTTGATGCCGCGATGCCGGAACCTGGCAACCTGAGTAAGGACATCCTCTTCAACCGAGTCGCCAACGTGCTCGGGTGCAAGTGGACCTTAGCGATCATCGACGGCATTGCCCGCGGCATCAACCGCCCGGGACGCCTGGAGCGCGAACTCCCGGGCCTGACCACCAAAGTCCTCAACGAACGGATTGCCAAACTCGAACGGTTCGGCCTGTTGGTGCGGGACACCTACGACGAGCGCCCGCCCCGGGTGGAGTATCGTTTTACGCCGGACGGCAGACGGATGGTCGACCTGATGGTCCAAGTCCGCAAGTACGTGGAGGACTGGGAGGGGGCGAAGTAAGCGGGCCCCAAGGCGCTCGGCCCCACCGACGTATAGATTGGTTCATTCCTCCGCCGGTTGAGATCCGAATGCCCGATCCCCAAGTCCCGATCGCCACCGGAGCCCAGTACATCGAGAGCCTCAGGAATCGCGGCCTCGTCGTGTACCTCTTCGGCGAGCGAGTGGCCGAGCCGGTGGATCACCCGATCATCCGCCCGTCGATCAACGCCGTGGCCGAAACCTACGACCTGGCCGCGGCGGACCCCGAACTCGCCACCGCGACCTCGCCTTATACCGGCGGACCCGTCAACCGGTTCCTCCACATCGCCACCTCAGCCAACGACCTGGTCCTTCAGAACCGGATGCAGCGCCGGCTCGGTCAACTGACCGGCACCTGTTTTCAGCGCTGCGTCGGGATGGACGCGTTCAACGCGCTCCATTCAGTGACCCACGAGATCGACGCGAGCCGCGGCACCCAGTACCACCGCCGGTTGATCGAGTTCCTGACCACCATGCAGCGGCTGAACCTCGTCGTCGGCGGGGCGATGACCGACGTCAAAGGCGACCGGAGCCTGGCACCTCACCAACAGGCCGATCCCGATCTCTACCTCCGGATCGTCCGGCGATCCGAGGCCGGGGTGTGGGTCAGCGGCGCCAAAGCCC
>SXGT01185869.1_pt1 | contig 20392 bp, 19 predicted proteins | sample 3176221 | NCBI WGS metagenome assembly SXGT01 (sample SAMN11356862, study PRJNA531348) | freshwater metagenome | isolation source: freshwater sample F1-120 | place: China: Fuxian Lake, Yuxi | collected 2017-12-25
ACCAATCACCTGGATCTGGAAATGCGTCATGCCCTGAGTGTGGCCTTACAGGATTACCAGGGCGCTATTGTTGTTGTATCGCATGACCGGCATTTATTACGCTCGGTGACGGATCAATTACTGTTGGTGGCGGGCGGCAAAGTGCAGCCTTTCGACGGCGATCTCGAAGATTATCGTTTATGGTTAGCCGAGCAGAAAAAAGGCGACGAAAAGAGCACTGTTGACACGGCAGCAACGGCGACCGTATCACGTAAAGATCAGCGTAAACTTGATGCGGAACGCAGGCAACGGCACAAACCGCTGTTCGATGCACTGAAAAAAGCCGAGCTTGCCGTTGAAAAATACCATAACGAACAAAAGCAACTGGAACATCAGTTGGCCGACCCTGCGATTTATGCCGAATCGGAGAAAGAGCGTTTAAAAAAACTGATGGAACGGAAAGTACAGGTCGACAAGGCCCTGGATGATGCGGAAGCGGATTGGATGGAAGCGGAAGAGCGGCTGGAAGAAGCCAAGTAATTTGTGCCTGTTGACACATAAGGCGCTATTGCACCTTATGTGTTATTTCAGCATTGATTAATTAGGTTTAAATTTTAAATTTTCTATGTATTTGATTCCAAATAACTTAAGCACCACTGTCCTGAAGGCCTTCCCAATAGGGTAAAACACGTTGGCGCCGATTCTGGTACCAAAAACGTAATAATTAATTCGATTAAATATACCCGATGGTGTGCTTAACAACGTAAGAATGTGAATAGCGTCAGGTCCGTAATACATCACGTCTTTAAATTTCACGACCATGCCTTGGTCTATATCAAGTCCCGCAGCTGTTATTTCGTCCATCAGTTGACTGGGGTGACGAGCATCAATCAAATGTAATCGCCCCACGGCGTCACGAATTCGAATATATTTACAGTAAGTTTTGCATACCGGGCACTCGCCGTCGTAAACAAGCCAAACCTCATCTTGAATTTCGCCAAAAATGCTATTTTTCATCACATGACTCCTTCTTTAAATTTAGAGCTGGCGGAAGCTATGGGAGAAAACAGCTTGTCTCAAGGGTTTTATAACCCCGTCGCGCGTCGGAGGTGACGGGCGCAATTCCGTCACCCTGTCGATTCTGACTAAGAACAGTAAATATACATATGCTCATGATCCCAGAAATATATCCACATCAGGCGGGCATCAACATCCGATGATAAGGCTCCGCTTGGCTGTGTCACCACATCGAGATCGTTTACACCTTTGACAAACCAGTCACTCCAACCAGTAGACCACTTTATCTTGTATGCGACGATATCACGTCGATATACTTTTCTATCGAGTGATCTATCTAGGAATGTCGTAGGGCTGTTCCATACGGCATTATTATTGGGAGGTCTGGTTAGTGTCTGGTGACAAATTTGTTGGGTTGCCAAATTTCCAATACCCGCGTTTGCGAGCATAGAGGCAGCTAACAATGATACGGTAACAATAATTTTGCTTTTCATTTCAGTATCCTTAAATTGGGTCGAGTTAAGCCCTGGTAAAAATCAGACATTAACGAGCAATTTAACGCCTAACGTAAAGCCAACCGTGCGCGGCACCGGAAATCTGAATAATAAAACCGCCGTTTATAACTACTTTCTGGTTGAGTGTAATGTTAACTTATTGAAAGATCACATACCGATTACAAGGTACTCTACAAATTTTGGATTGGCAATAATGCAGATGCATTCATTTTAGGTTTCTGCACTGTTTATCTTCAGAATACAGCCAACCTTTTTCCTCTGCTGTTTTCAATGCCGCATATCGACAATGCACATTCATGATTACGAGAATACGCTGAAATTCAGTTCGGATAGTAGTGGGGGCTCGATTTAAGTGGGTTGCAAGTCTTTTAGCGTTTGTTGTTTTCAGAAAAAGGCAGGCTTCCATTAGTTTGCACAGGGCGGGTGTAAGGGGATTCGTGTTATTAACATTTATAGCCATTTAGTCTCTCGGTAGAATGGGGTAGGCCACCCTGTTCAAAGGGTTTCCTCGCATGATTTAAAGACAGCGGGGGCATCAAAATGTTCGTAACACGTGCTGAAAACCTCTTCCAGATTGGTTTTTGCTCGCTGGAGCCGCAGGTACGGCACATATATACTTTTCGCGGTGCAATCAGGTCTGATTGTCGGGCAGGTGCAGCGAGACCAGAAAGGTGGCGATAAACACCAGCAAGCCCAAGCCCAGCATGGTGATGACGGGATCTGCGTGTTGTGAAGCGGCAAAGGTATAGCTGCCCACCCCTATCAGCATCGTGAGATTCTGAAAAAATCCCTGCAGGGCAACGGCGCTGCCGCTGCCGATTGTCTGCTGCCCCTGTTCCTGCAAGGCTGCGTTAACGGGGACAATGAACATGCCGCCCATCATACCGATAAAAAACAGGGTAAAACGCGCAGGCCAAAGACTGTCTGTCAAACTCAGCACAATAATGAACAGGCCCATTAAATAAGCCGGGATCCTGGCGCGGCGCAAATGTTCAAGCGGGATTAATCCCGGCACCATGGCTGATCCGACTATGATGCCGACCGCCAACAACAATGTCAGCTCGGCAATTTCCGTGGCGTTTTGCAGCAATAAAATGAGCGGCGCCCAGGCAACAATAATGACTCGTAAAGTTGCTGCGGTTGCCCAGAATAAAGAACCGCCCAGCATCGCAAACCGTGAGCGCGGCTTGGTAAAAAACCGGCCCATTTGTTTGCCGAAGGTAATGACTTTAGATTCGTAAGCGGCAGGGTCGACAGATTCAAGTACTGCAACCTTTGCAGGCAATAACAGCGTAACTGCCGCCGACATGGCGAACAGGACGATCGTACCTGTTAAGGCGTATTCCGTGGAATAATCCGCTGCTTTGGCGCCGATAAACATGCCCGATAGAATAGCCAGTATGCTGGAGCCTTCTATCCAGCTGTTTGCTTTAACCAGGAACTGATGACCTGCCAGTTCCGGTAAAATGCCGTATTTGGCAGGACTGTAAGTGGCAGCGCCTATGCCGATAAGGCAATAAGCCAACAGGGGTTCAACGTTCAGGAGCAACAACCCGGCCCCTGAGGCTTTGATCAGATTCGCAATAATCAGTATCCTTGATTTTGCATAATGATCGGCAAGGCCGCCGACCCAGGGCGCGAGCACTACAAATGCGATCAGAAATACGCTTTGCAGGGCGGGTATGTACCAGCTAACGGGATGCGCAGATTTCATTACGATGGCAATCACTGTGAACAAAATAGCATTATCGGCAAATACGGATAAAAACTGGGCAATGAGTAATGGAAAAATTTGTTTGTTCATTAGTGAGTCAGTTGACTATTTTTACAACGTAAAATGGGCAAAAAGACCCGCGAGCCGGTTATATTCTTCGCCGGAAACCGCCTTTTAGGCGGTGCCCGGTCATTGTTGCACCAAACCTCTTGGTACTGTTTAAAAAACCACGCTATCTATGCACCAAGCCATGTACTTGGCAGTGATACTTTTACTGGTTATACAAAGCCAAAACCTGTTTTACATAATTGCGGGTTTCGGGATAAGGCGGGATTGAGTTGTTGTATTTCATGACGGCATTTTCGCCGGCATTGTAGGCGGCAACGGCGAGGTCAAGATTGTAGGGTCCGAACAGGCCGATCAGGTATTTTAAATAGCGGGCGCCGCCGTCGACATTCTGGTCGGGGTCGTTGCGGTCCATGACGCCGAAGCGGCGTGCGGTGGCGGGCATTAACTGCATTAAACCGACAGCGCCCGCCGGTGAAACGGCGTTTGAATTGTAAGCGGACTCGGTTTGAATAACGGCGTGCAGTAATTTTTCATCGACACGATGCCTGGAAGCCGCATCGGCAATCAGGTCTTTAAATTTTGATTTGTTGGCGCCTGTGTAGGTGTAGGCGCGGTTATAGTGATGTAAACTCGCCGTAGTAAAGGCCGGTAAATCGACTTCGGTTTTGCTGATCAGTTTTAGCTTGGCTTTGGGTTTGTTGGTATAAAGAATAATGCCGTCCTTATCGATATACTTGTAAAAATAGCCTGTTGCTCTGGCCGAGTGGCTTGATGTTTTTTCCGGCGACTTGATTGAGCTGCTTTCAGATTTATTGCTGAGTAGAGGGGCTCCATTGGTGTCAAAATATTTGCTGGCCTTGATAGTGAAGTTTTTGGTTTTTCTAAGAGGCTTATTGATACTGCTTCGAGGTTTGTTGGTATAAAGAGGAATGCCGTCGGCATCAATATATTTGTACATCTCGGCCACCACCTCGTTCGACACGAGTAGTAAGGCGAATAAAACAACTATAATTTTCAGCATTTTTGTTACCCCTTCTCCTGATTTATTAAGTTTTTAGTTTAATAAATTTTTGGTTTACTAAAACGTGGGTTTAATAACCACTAATCCGGCGGCTTTAACCGCTCTGTTTCTTGCTTCATCGATAGTTTCGGCACCGGCCAGGGCAACACCCATACGCCGGTTTACATAGGCTTCCGGCTTGCCGAACAGGCGAATTTCGCTGTCGGCTATGGCCAGCGCCCGGGCCAGTCCTTCATAGACAACGCCCTTGGCGTCGATGCCTCCCAAAATAACCGCACTTGCGCCGACCTTCTGCAAGCTCGTGTCCACAGGCAGGCCCAAAATGGCCCGCGCGTGCAATTCGAATTCATTTTGCTTTTGCGTGACCATCGTCACCATGCCGGTGTCATGCGGCCTGGGGCTGACTTCGCTAAACCAGACCTGATCGCCCTTGATAAATAATTCGACGCCGAATAAGCCGAGCCCGCCGATTTCATCGGTGATTTTAGCGGCAATGTCTTGCGCCGATTTTATCGCGGCGGGCGTCATTGCTTGCGGTTGCCAGCTTTCCCTGTAATCGCCGTTTTCCTGGACATGACCGATAGGTTCGCAAAAATAAGTCTGGATGTTGCCGGATTCATTCAATGCGCGCACTGTCAGCAAGGTGATTTCAAAATCAAAATCGATTTTCGCTTCGACGATGACCTTGCCGGTATCAACCCGGCCGCTGGATTTGGCGTAATTCCAGGCTTGCTCAAGCCGATCGGGGGTTTTCACCATTGATTGACCTTTGCCTGATGACGACATGGTCGGCTTGATAAAGCAAGGATAGCCGATACCTGCGTCGACGGCGGCCTGCAATTCGGCAAAGGATTCTGCGAAGGCATAGCCTGAGGTGGGGATTTTCAACTGTTCGGCGGCGAGGGTTCGGATGCCTTCCCGGTTCATGGTCAACTGAATGGCCCTTGCGTTGGGCACGATAGTACACCAACCTTCCGCTTCAATTTCAGCGAGCGCTTCCGTCGCTATCGCTTCAATTTCCGGGATAATAAAATCGGGTCGTTCCATGGCGATGAGTTGCTTCACCGCACCACTATCGGTCATGTCGATAACATGGCTGCGATGGGCGACATGCTGCGCCGGTGCGTTCGGATAACGATCGACAGCAATGACCTCGACGCCGAAGCGTTGCAGAGAAATGGTCAGCTCTTTGCCGAGCTCGCCGCTGCCGAGCAGTAAAGCCCTGGTTGCTCCATCGGTTAATGCGGTACCCAGTTTCAATTGCTTCATTTTGAATCGGCCAGATAGTTGTCGATGTCTTCTTTTGAAAAGCCGATTTTTTTGGCAACGCGGTCGGCGTGACTGACGCGGGAGATGCCCGGAATCAATCGATAAGTCGGCGCGTCATTGGCAAATTCCACCTGTCTGGGGATGCCTATGCCCTGTTTGGCGAAGTTATCGACCAGTTGGTGATTATGCGTGATTAAAATTGTGCTGTTGCCTTTCCGGTAAAAGCCGTTCAGGACATTGGACGAGGATTCCATTTTTTCTTCAAAGGTCGTGCCTTCGGACAATTCATCGAGCACCACCAGACTTTTAGCCGTTGTCGCCAGGAATATGTCCTTGGTTCGTTTCAATTCCGTACCGAAACGGCCTTCGCCGTCATCCAGATGGCTGATTTCAGGGACCTGGTAAAAAATCCGGTCGGCCACGGTCAATGTTGCCGATTTGGCCGGAACAAAACAACCGGCCTGCGCCAATAACTGGATCTGCGTGACGGTTTTACAGAAAGCTGTCTTGCCGCCGCTATTGGGCCCCGTTACCAGCACCAGCTTGTCATCGTCCAAAACAAAATCGTTACCGACATAAGCGGGATTTTGATTGCCCAGTACCGGATTGACGGCGTCGGCCAGATTGATCCGGTGATGTTCGGAATCGACCAGTGTCGGCAATACCATCGGATGACCGAAACTTTGCGAAAATTTTATAAAGGACAGCAGTTCATCCAGCTGGCCTACAGCGTCCAGAGTTTCTGCAACCTCCGGTGATTTCTTGAATTCGTTGCGTAACGGGATAATACAGCTGTCGCGATCAAAGCCGCCGACTATGGGGAAATAAAGCAGCAACAGCGGCGAAAAGAAAATGCTTTGGGTGGGAATGGACAGGTCCATATCGGGCGGGGCGAAATGCGCCATTATCCAGAGGGTCGCAAATATCATCGTCAGCAGCATCGGTTTGATGATACGCGGCTTGAAAATAACGGCCATTGAAAAACCATGCCGGTCCTGTTTGCATTGAATGCCGTATTCGGTGATATAGGCGGGGCCCTTCATCAGGGAATAGGCGCGGGTATCGGCGAATGCCTTTATTTTGTCAAAAATAGCGGCTAAATAGGCGCTTTTCGGTGTTTCGGCGGATTGCACCTGATCCACCAGTTCGAGCATGAAACGAATGCCCCTGATATATTGCTTGTAACCGTAGCCGTCGATTTCATGCGGGTCGCGGCTTGTGGTAAAAGAGCCCAGAAATTCCCCGAACAATAACAGGTAAAAGTTGTTTTCATGACCCGCGGCCTGTTGAACGATGCGTTCAATGCTTTCTTTCAGTGCCGGATTATTGCCCAGTTCTTCAACAGCGGCCTGTTTTTCCCTGATTGCATCGATATTATCGGATGGTTGTGTCAACGAACGAAACAATACCGCTTGGCCTATCGTGGTTGTGGCGTGATTAACCGCATCAAACACTTTATCGACTTCGATGGTATTAAAAGCGCTTTCATCGATCACGCCGGTACCGGTAGCGGGCGGCTTGCTGGATTTAACGCTGGGCCAGGCATCGTCTTGCCAACTTTGTAACAGGGTCTCTTTCATCGTTTCAGCTCTTTAATCAGGACAATCGGCACGTCTGTAGTTTTATAACTATAGACACTTACGGGCTTTGTTCAAGTAAATCGGTTTTCAAGTAAACCGAGGATAACTTCGACATGGGCGTCTGTATCATTCAGCGCGGGAATATAACGGTAATCGGAACCGCCGGCTTCCATAAAGATGGACTTGTTCTCCATGGCGATTTCTTCCAGTGTTTCCAGGCAGTCCACCGCAAAACCCGGACAAACCAGATCAACGGATTTGACCCCCTGGCCCGGAAGCGCCTGCAAGGTGTCGACGCAATAGGGCTTTAACCATTCTGCCTTGCCGAAACGGGATTGAAAAACGATCATCCATTGCTTTTTATCGAGGCCCAGTTTTTCAGCAATCAGGTTGGCCGTTTGGTGGCAATGATGAAAATAAGGATCGCCCCATTTGGTGAGTTGTTCCGGCAGACCGTGAAATGACATGACCAGCAGTTCGTTTTTGCCTTGCTCGCGCCATGCCTGCTCAATGGAATCGGCAATAGCGGCTATATAACGATCATCCTGGTGATAATCACTGATGAATTGAAAGTTGGGCAGATGCCGCCACTGGTTTAGTTCTTTAACCAGGTCATCATAGATTGAGGCGGTTGTGGTCGACGAATACTGTGGGTAGAGAGGTAGGACAATGATATTGTCAATGCCCTGTTCTTTAAATCGTCTTAGTTGCTGCGCGATGGACGGCTTGCCGTAACGCATCGCATAATAGGTTGTAAGCCCTTCAGGGCTGAGCTTTTCGGCAACCTTGTCGGTTAATTGCCGGGTCAGGAAGGTGAGCGGCGAGCCTTTTTTCTCATCCCATACCTTAAGATAGGCTTCTGCGGATTTGGCGGGACGGAACGGCAACACTGCGCCATGCAGTATTAGCCACCACACCGGCCGGGGAATATTAACGACGCGGGGGTCCCAGAGAAATTCTTTGAGGAACTGGCGAACCGCCGGTGTGGTCGGTTCGGAAGGCGAACCCAGGTTCGCCAAAAGTACGCCTGTTTTTTTGGGGTTCATAACAAACCTATCGGTTAATCAGGTTCAGAAATTCTGAACGCGTACTGATCTGTTTACGAAAAATACCGGTCATGACCGATGTTGTCATTACCGAATTCTGTTTTTCAACACCACGCATCATCATACAGAGATGCTTGGCTTCAATAACCACCGCAACACCCCGCGCGCCAATCGACAATTCAATTGCATCGGCGATTTGTTTGGTCAGCTTTTCCTGGATTTGCAGGCGTCTGGCATACATATCAACAATACGCGCGACTTTAGACAAGCCCAATACTTTGCCTTGCGGCAAATAACCGACATGGCATTTGCCGATGAAGGGCAGCAAATGATGCTCGCATAAGGAATACAATTCGATGTCCTTGACAATCACCATGTCTTCCGTTTCAGCGGTAAAAATAGCGCCGTTCAACACTTCGTCCAGCGTTTTCTCGTAACCGTTGTTTAAAAATTTGAATGCCTTGGCTGCGCGTTTGGGCGTATCAATCAGGCCTTCACGGTTTAAGTTTTCACCGACCGCTTCGATAATTTTGGCGAAATGCTCTTCCATGTTCTTGTGTCTCAGTTATAAAAAAATAGCCGGTCAGTATACATCATGAACCGTGAATTTTAATGCGTTCAAAATGACGGACTCGTCGGCGCCGGGTTTGCCGACATTTTCACTGATATAACGTCGCCAGCCGCGGGCGCCCGGTTCTCCGTGAAAAAGCCCCAGAATATGCCGGGATACACTGTTTAAACGCGCCTCGGTTTTAAGCTGCTCTTGAATATAGGGAATCAATAAGCTCACAATCATTGCTCGTGACAGCGGTTCATCAGACGCACCAAAAAACCGCTTGTCGACATCGGCCAACAGGTAAGGATTATGATAAGCCTCCCGGCCCACCATCACGCCATCGACCCGATTCAGAATGTTTTCAGCTTGGTCCAGCGAAGTCACACCGCCGTTTAATATAAAAGTCAGGTGCGGAAAGTCAATTTTAAGTTGATAAACCACATCATAACGTAAGGGCGGCACTTCACGGTTTTGTTTGGGCGATAAGCCGCTTAACCAGGCCTTTCTGGCATGTACAATAAAGGTATTACAACCGACATCGGCAACCGTGCCAATAAAATGAGTCAGTTCTTGATAGGAATCCTTATCGTCAATGCCTATCCTGGACTTCACCGTGACCGGAATTGAAACCGTCTGCGTCATTGCTGCGACACACTCGGCAACCAACTCCGGTTCAGCCATTAAACAGGCGCCGAAACGCCCGTTCTGCACCCTATCACTCGGGCAACCGACATTCAAATTCACCTCGTCATAGCCGTAATCTTCAACCATCCGGGCACAAACGGCCAAATCCGCCGGATTACTGCCGCCCAATTGAAACGCCAGCGGATGTTCTGTCGCATTAAATTGTAAAAAACGGTGGCGGTCGCCATGAATTAAAGCGCCGGTTGTCACCATCTCGGTATACAGCAAGGCATGTCGTGTGATCAGGCGATGAAAAAAACGACAATGTCTGTCGGTCCAATCCATCATCGGCGCGACACTAAATCGCGATGCCTTATAAATAGCGCCTTGTTCATTGTTTTTATTGGAATTCATTGTTTTTATATTAATTATTTCTATAATATTTCTAGGCTATTTTTAGACATTTATTGATATAAGATGCACAATATATGCTCAAAATACATTTTTGAGCATTATATGGCTACGATCACACAATACAAAAAAAAGTCGGGTAAAATATCTTACCGCGCACAAATAAGAATTGCTAAAAACGGCTCAATAGTTCATCAAGAATCAGAGACGTTTGACACTAAGACTTTAGCCAAAGCTTGGGCAACAAAGCGGGAAGCGGAGTTATCCGCACAGAAAGTATTCAAGCCAAAAGAGAAACCGCTCAAAATTGCTCAAATAATCAAAGATTATATTTCGCAATTTGGTCAAAACTATGGACGCTCCAAAAATTATGACTTAGCTCGATTATTAAATTATTCGCTTGCTGAACTCGATATTTCGGAATTAACTTCACAGGCACTGATTGCCCATTGTATTGAGCGTAACAAGGAAGCTAAGCTGCAGACTGTTAAGAACGATGTGATTTGGCTTAAAACGGCTATTAGGACAATGCGCTCTGTCAATGGCTTTACTTTTGATCTTACTGTATTCGATGATGCTTACGAAACATTGAGACGTGAAAAATTGATTGCAAAATCCATCGAAAGGGAACGGCGACCCACCAAAAAAGAATTATGGGCATTGTCTCGCTATTTTTATCAACGTAGGCAATCAGCTATTCCGATGCTGCAATTGATGTGGTTTGCTATTTATTCAGCCCGAAGATTATCTGAAATAACACGCTTAGAGTGGGCTGATAATGATAACTATAATGCAACAGGATTAGTGCGGGATGCCAAACACCCACGTTTAAAAGCTGGAAATCACCGACGATTTAAGTATCCTCGTTCGGCTTGGAAAATTATCAAGAGGCAGCCGGTTTCGAGTGAATATATTTTCCCCTACAACCCGCGAACGATTGGGACGAACTTTGAGCGGGCATGCAAGATGCTTGGTATTATTGATTTGCATTTTCACGATTTACGACACGAAGCAACAAGCCGCCTTTTTGAATGTAAATTAGGCATTGTTGAGGTTCAACAAGTGACGCTGCACGAATCATGGAAAACCCTTCAGCGATATGTAAATCTTAATCCTGGTGATGTAGATATTTGAGCGTCTTGCAAGTCCATAAGCTAAATATTGTCCGCCAAACAATCCAGGATATCATATCCACGCGTATGTCAAAAACTGCTAAATTAAGTGGCAACAGGATAAGGCTAAGTTTGCCAAGTAATGGCTGCATCCATACTTAACATCAAATGCTCCATTTTTTCACTTCATCAATTTTCGTTAGATTATTTCTCATCAGGCCTATAAGGTTTATATCGTTTGCAAATCCTATGAGTCATTAACAACCTCATAGGTATTTTCTACAGCAGTCAAAACTAAGGAACAAGCACCAAATAATTTGAGCAAGTAAATACCGGCAAAAAGCGCGCAGTACTCGGTCATTTTCCTTGCCCGGTAAGCCTGCTGGTATGTTTAGTTCGAACTGCCTGCTGGCTATTGGGAGCTTGCCCAGGTCATGTTGAAAAGCTATTTCGACCGACTTGGGATGGGCTAAATTCACAGGGATACCTCAGGGACTTGGTCCTATCTTAGCTTTCGCGAAAAATAGTGGAGCGCTTCAATTATCTATAAAATGTTTTTTTCTAAAAAGACCTCAATCGGTCGTTTTTCGAACGTATAGAAATGGAAATCAGTAGTTAGACTCGCATCAATATTAATGATATGAGTCTGCCGTGTTCTCCATTCAATTACAAAATCGCCATCAATCTTGGGCTCAACACCTTGTCAAGCTTTTGAGCATTCGTGATAACCGACGAACAGCTAAAGTCATTTCGTATACTTTACTCGGTTTATCGTTCATTATTTCCGGCAAATCCTGCTGGGCGCATGAAAACTATCCGTTGTTTAATAATCCTGCCGTTTCGCCCAACGGGATACACGCCAATACGTCCCCAACCAAGCTCAAAAGTACCCTATGGTGGCAAATAGCCGGTCGCCATCAACTGGATCCTTACATTTTATATGCCGTTGCTTTGGTTGAATCCGCTAAAAGCAGTGGCTCGACGCATGTCACCCCGTGGCCTTGGTCTCTCAACAAATCCGGTAAATCCATAATTCCGGCCTCCCAACAAGAAGGTCGCACCCTTTTAAATAAGTTCCTCGCCGAGGGTCACCGGAACATTGATGTCGGGCTGATGCAAATCAATCTCCATTGGCAGGGGCATCGGGTCGATAATCCGGAGCAACTGCTGAATCCTGTCACCAATCTCCAAATCGGTGCTTTAGTGTTGGCAGAAGCGATCCACTCGGTACCCAACGATCTGGCGTTAGGAATCGGTCGTTACCACAGTTGGCACAATATCTCTGCCGCCATCGCCTATGGACGAAAGGTATTGGCCGTTGCCGCCCAAATCCGGACCGTGCTCTGATCGGGTTATTGGTGTGGATGACAATATCTACTACCTGAATCTGGACTATCTGATCTTGGCGCATGAGTTGATCCAATCCGGTCGACAACAACAAGCGATGGTGAGCCTTGGTTTAACGCCGGAAGCGGTTAACATTTTGGCTAAAATGCCGATTGACCAGCTCAAAGTACTGGCGCGTAGCGATGTGCTGAGTTTTGCGCCGCGATTCCCGGTCAGTTCCTGGCCGTCCTTCTTGCGTAACGAAGCCGTGGGGAGTGATCCGTTTGAACAACGCGCCCGCCGGTTGAGGATGGTTCTGAGCAAATCAGGGGCCAAGCATGATAGCTGAAGGTGGGTCTTATGAGGAACAGTTGCAAAACTATCGCTTGGCTTATGAGCTGCTCAAACGCAAACTCAGAACGTCCTACGTCAGCCAGCTGATTAAAAGCATCAGCCTGCCGGAAATTCGTGCTATGTATCGTGCCATCCACGCGGGCGAAAGTCCCCGTTCGGGATTGCTCCCCACCATTGATGCGATTCCTCACGTACGGGAGTCATTCCTGTATCTGTCTTTATTCGCCTCCCTGTATCGCAATGCCAGCCAGATCGACATCAAAACGGAAATCGATGTGCCGGCTATCCTGTTTGCCTGGGACTTTCTTTGTGAGACCTTCCCTAACCATAGTCGTGAACGCAGGCCTTATGGTAAAGTGCGCCCGGCCAATTTCAGCGAAGCCTGGGTGATCGCACAAGCGCTTAAAATTGGTTTAGCGGATCTGCATTACTGCGAAAGCTGTCATGGCGAGTCTATCGTCATCTACAACAGCAAGTTTCCGCCGACCTGCCAGATTTGTGTGCTGGATGATCACCGTAAAAAATAATGCGCGCTGGATCTAATTTAACGCCCAAACCTATCCGCTCGGGTCTTGGCAACGGAAGGTGATCGACGTACCATAGGCATTATTGAGTTCGCTTGGAGAACCCTAATGTCCTCAACCTCATCAAATCGTTCCGATCCATCCAGCCAACTTCAGCCGGTTGCATCGATAACATCCCGCTTTGCTGGCCCACACAGTACTGTCAATTGCCAGGAGTGTAAGCGGTCGATGGTGCCCCGGATAGTCACTTATTATGGCCAACCGCTACGGTCTGTTTGTCCTTTCTGTGGAACTACCTTCATGAAGTTCAGTAGTGGTTTGCAGCGATTCCTGCAGCATTTTCACTCACGTACACTCTCGTTTACTTCCTTTAAATGGCTTGCAATTGTTTCACTATGCTTTGGCTTTCTATGGCTTATCAGTCTTTGGGAATATTTACCTGACGAACTCAGTCTTTTAGCGACATACGGAACAGTTATGTTTATCGTTATGTCATTAGCAGAACTGTTCGTTCAATGCATAGAGTACACAGCAGCTAAACTGTCCCATGAGAGCAATTATTATTGGACTATATTAGTCTTGATTTTAATGGTCACCGCTGGCTTTCGACATGACCTAAGCGGTTACATTTTCCTGTTTTCCTTAGTTATGTTGGTACGCTGGCTGATTGTTGGCATGATACAAGCGATTATTGACATTAGGTAAACAGCTCACTTAATTATTGACCCATCCGCGAGCCCGATTGAAATTTCCTATCTGATCAATCAAATCCGGCCTATTTTGTCCGGCTGCATTTTTTAGCAATTTAGCGATGTTGTTGCCATCTGTATCACCTTCTTCCTCAAGTAACCGTTGTTTTGCGCTACCCAAGCTACCATTATTATCTCCACTGATAGCAATACCTGCAAAAGCTTCAAACATGGCGGCACGATAGTAGGCTTGTTGGCTCGGTGTCAGCCTATCCGCCACTTCATTGACCCGTTGGTCTGCCCAAGCTTGGGTTGCTTGTGTAAATCCAGGATAGGATTGAGAAGCGGCATATTTAATGGCATCCCATTTACTTGCGCCATTCGAACGCGCCTGATTGTAGCCATCATTAAATTGTTTGACGTATTCACTACCCGCCGCCCCCGCCGCTTCAATATCCTTCGCGGTATTATAAATACTGCCGCCCAGCGTATTGTAAGACCACTCGGCCGCAGACGGTGTGTTATTGGCGGCTGATGCAATCGCCGATCTAAAATGTTCGGCTTTAAGCTGCCCCATCTCGGCAAAGCCTTCGTTGGATGCTTGCGCTAAACCGTTCAAGTTCTGCTCGTGCTGTGCGGCAATAGTTCTCTCACCCGCCATCATTTGACTGCGCGTGGAACTGATTTTGCCCTGTACCTGATGAGTAGCCGCGTCCGTTTCATGACGCGGATCTGCAAGGTGTGTCTGTTCGACTCTGGACTGAACCGTACCGATTTCCGGCGCCTGGCTTTTAAACGGCTCGTTTCTACTCGGATTCCAGTCGGCATTTGCTGTGGGCGCATTAAACGCATCACCCAAGAGCTGGTAACCTGCCAGTTCCGCACTCCGCGACTGTTGACTGTCCAGATTGCGGTAGCTGGGTGAGGAAAAACCCGTTAGCAAGGACATGCCCGCTGCCGCATAGGCTTGATGACTCTCCGCTATCCAACCCGCCGCTTTCCACTGCGAAGCCAAACGCTGGGCATCGCCCCTGAGGCCATACTGATCCAGTGTGTGATCCAGCCGTTCCATCAATTCGCTGTCACCGGCCAGTTTCAAACCGGTCTCGGCGGCGCCAAAGCTGGCTTGGGCGCCGAAGCGTTGTTGTGCCGAGACGGTTTGTTGATAGCTTTCCGATGCCGACACCGCTTCAGTGGCACTGTGTTGTAACGACGATAAGGACTGGTTTTGTAAACCCAGTGAGGCGACATGGCGGGTGCCGGATTGGGCATCCATTGCGAGGCTTTTTGCAAGGCCCGTTTGATAGCCTTGGCTGTTATTAACCGTTTGCGTCATATCTGTAGCAATCGAGTCCGCTTTATCCTGACCGACTTTAAAATCATTCTGTAGTCGCCCTGAAATGGCGGCCCCCAGACGGTCGTCGGATAACTTGCCGCCGGCATTGGCGCTGCCGGCGACCAACGCCGAAAAGTGATCGGCGGTGATGCCGGTATCGCTATGCTTCTTGGCAAAGGCTTCGCCGAACTGGCGGTTATAGGCATCGGTATGGCTGGAGCTACTAGCGATTTGCTGACCTAACGCACGGCTGTCAAAGGCATCACTGGTGATGCTGCTGGATTTGGCCGCCGTTGACGACAGGCTGGTCATGAAACTGTGGGTGGCTTGTTCGGAGGCGCTATAAGCGGAAGCCACCGCCGCACTCATATCCCGTCCCGCTGAAAAAGTCGGCAGAACTTTGTCGCTGCCGGTTTGGGTGACACCCGACAACGGACTATACTGATGTTGGGCTTGGGCGTTCAACACCGGCGCCGGACTGATCACATCCGGTGTGACGATTTTCTCGTTGACATAATCACCGCCGTCCATGCGTCCCAGAAAATGCGTCGCCGTTACCGCCCCGCGATAAATCAGCATCAACGTGATCGCCAGTGTCGACGCCGCCAACATGCCGCCCATCGACAGCCATTGCTGCAATTCCATATCCAGCTGGTAAATACCCATCATTGACGGCAGGTTATAGTTGCTTGAAGCCAACGTCGCCATTTTACCGGCGGCGGACATGTTGATGAACAAATTGATCACCGCCAGAATCGGCATCCACAACTGTATCCATAACAGCATGGAAAAGTAACCGATATTCATGCGTAGTCCAACACTGCCGAACAGCACCACGAAGGCCATGATCGGTGCAATCGCATAACTCAAGCCTTCGATAAAGGCCATCATCGGCCGGACAATCTTCGAAAACAAAGTCTGTTCCGCCGCCCATTGCGTATTGCGTTGCTGGATGGCCTGTTCGACCATAGCCGCTTTAGTCCAGTGCATGGCATCTTCGTGCCGACCAATCACGCCTTTTTCAAACATCGGCAGAATGGCCGACATCAACAGGTAATCAGACGCATTAATGACACCCGGCCCCGCCAGAGCGTCAAAGGCCTCCTGGATTTTCGGCACCGTGTCTGAAGCGGCAGACACAGCCAAGGTCTGCTGTAACAGGTTTTCCAGGGCAATGCTGAAATCACCAGTCGCCACTGTGCCCAAATGAGTCCAGGCATCGCTACAGGTTTGGGTTTGCGGCTTGCCGCCGACATAGATTTCGGTCATGTAAATGTCGGAATCAAAGCGAATCGCATTGAGCGGATTGGCATCACGCAGAATAGCATCGATTGATTTCAGGTTCAGATCCACGCCAGTCAAGGTACATTCCCGGACGTAATTGGCAAACGAGGTTTCCATATCGCTGCCGGCCTTGGGCGCATTGGCGGCCCCCAAGCCGACGCGGGACAACAAGTTCTTACGTACCGCTGTCAAGGTCTGCAAGCTATCGGCAAAACCGTGACCGGTCATCGACGGCAGCGCGAACGCCTGTTCAAACAACCGGGTAGTCCGGTAACCCATATTGGACATGACACTGCCCACCACCGCCGGTCCCAACGGCACATGATCGACCGCCACCACGCTGCCGGTATAGGCATCCTCAATAAAGACCTTGACTGACGGCGCATACAGCATCAGCCACAATACATAAGCCAGAAACAGATCCTGATAACGGATACCGCGGCTATCCCATTGCATTAACGCGCGCAGCATGATGATAATGACACCGATTAAACCGCCTATACCGGCCGCCATCCGGTAATCGCCGGTACCGGCAAGCAAGGCGACGGCATTGAGCACCGCTTGCAAATAAGCCGAATCACCGACGGAGAAGATTTCAAACATAGGAGTCCTACCGAGAACTTAGGGGCTTGGCCAAGCCGGCGCTGAGGCGGGAAGCTGGGCAACGGTGCCGTAATGACGCGGTTTGACGGTGTTCATCAATTGCTGATAAAACGCCATCAGGGTTTGCGGATTGCCATAACGACCAGCGATGGTGACGTATTCATCCTGTATCTGTTCGCGGGAGGCTTGCAGGGCCGCCATCAATAATTTGGCATAAGCATGGTCGCTCAGCTGCGCAGCAGTCTGGACCGCACTCAGTAAATCATTGACGATCAATTGCGCCAATTCCAGGGCAATCACCGGCGCGGCTTCTTCCGCCCAGAGTTTGGCAATGCCGACATCCTCACGGGCCAGATTATGGATCATGCCGCCGATGGCATCCGGCACGGTTTGCATGAAAGCCTGTTCGGTGGCGGTAATTTGGCCTTGATTGGTCGAGAACTTCACGATCAGACCGTCACCGTTAGTGGCCGAGCCCAGCAAAATCGCCATGACCCGTTGTTTAAGACCGACCAGGTTGACCGATTTAACCACGGGTTTCAGGCATTGATCGGCCTCATGGCCATCGGAGCAACTGTACAGCTTGACGGTCTGATAGTTGTTGCCGGCATCGTTGCCGTATAGCAAATCCTTGATCCGTAGAATCGGTGGCGGCGCACTCACCGGATTATTCTCGCCCTTGCCATCGGGAGCTGCTCGCGGCGCATCAACGATAACCGTTCCGGAAATACTCATCGCAGCTTCCAGCAAATCATTGCCGCCAAAGCGGAACCAGGCGCCGGCGTTTTGTTGAACCAACGCCCGCCAGACCAGATTGCCCTGGATTTTTTGCGTCATGTCACTCGGCGCATTCTGTTTGACCTGTTGGACCGGATCCCCCAAAGTGCTGGTATTGGTCCAACTGGAAAACACATCACTGATGCCCTGGGTAAACGAGGCGTTGGACAGATTGGCTTTGCTCTGCAAGTCAAAGGCCTTGACGGTGTCGTTGACCAAGCCTTGCGACAACCGACAGGAATTGCTGAACAACTGATTCAACTCCTGGATTTTCTTTTGCAAATCGGTCATCACCGACGCACACCAGGGACACATTGCGCCGATGGCCAGTTGAAAAGCATAACCCGAGGCATTGCCGGCGACATTGCGTAACAATTGCACGAACTGGTTGAAGTTGATGAAACTGAAACTGCCGGCGAACAGATCGATACCGCCACACCCGGCGCTGAACGACGGCGGCACAAACGACATGAGGTTGGTGTTGGCAATGCCGTTGCGAGCGACCAGACTGCCGCCGGTGATCATACCCCGGCGTTGGCCCAGATGCGCAGTCGGCGCGGTGAAGTTGGTCATGGTGCCGAACATGCCATCCATTTCCTGTTGCAAGTCGGCATAGGCGGGAGATGAACTTTCTACCAGCAGAATAACAACCAGCATTGCCCCATGAACAAACCAAACACCGAACTGCCTGAAAATACAAGCAATCATCGCGTATTCCCGACCTGGGCACTGTGTTGCAGCGCTTGAATCAATGCCAGCGGATCTTCAGTCGTGGCGGCGCTGATGCTGCCTGCGCTCGGCACTAACAGCGGCGTGGCACGAATGCCCTGGGTGATTTGATACTGTGACGGATTCAGCCAACCCGATTCCTTGGCGGCCAACAGGATGCGACTGGTCAGTTCCTCCAGAGACAGCACGCCTTGTGACAATGGCACGATCTGCCGGGGTGGTTTCATCAGGAACAGCGCCGGGGTTTGTTCGACGCCCAACAAAGCGGCCTGGCCCTGATCGAGCCTGAAGTTGCCAAACAACCCATTCGGCAGTGGTAAACCATCCAGCGACACCGGATAGATGTTAAAACCATATGTTTTTGCCAACATGCTTAGAACCGGTGCCTGCACATGACAATAGCGGCAATCGGAGCGGAAGAAAAACAAAATGCCGGCAAATCCGGCCAGCTCTTTCAAGACCCGATCCGCCATATCACTGGCCTGATGATTGGCTTCGTTGGCGGCATAAGTGGCGACCGGACGGCGCACGGTTTCATCCAGTTGTGGATCGGACATCACCACATAACGGGCGGCGTTGGTAAAGCGTTCGGCTTTGTCCATCATCACCCGTTGCAGGTAATAAAACGCCGCGACATTATCATGACTGGGATCGTCAATGGCTTTGTTGAGGTAAGTCTCCAGGTTCTTGCTCAGCCAGGCGGAGCTGAGCGGTTGTGGTTCGGCAGGTATCACCGTGAGCGGTGTTGACGGGATCTTGATGCGCTCCGTGGGCGAAGCCGGCATGGACTTGGGTGCTAGCTCCGGCTTTTTCACCACCGGTTCCGACTGCACTTCATACCAAAACCAGCCCCGCTGCTTGTCCATGAAATACGAAACAGCCGGCTCATCGCTATCCGACCCCCAGGCAGCAAAGGCCTGGAGCCACAGGAAAAGCAAGACAAGGAAGAAGGCAGCGTTTCGGTTCATAGCAGCATTCTGTCTCAAGTCTAGCGCTGCTTGATTGCAATAAATAGGCGAAAACGTGATTTTTTGCAACGTTACGCCCCTGCAATGCAGAAAGCAGGTCAGTATTTCCGAAAATGAGCGCGCTTTGACCCATTTTTTGCGGAAGCTGACGCCATGACTTCGCTAGAATTGCGCTTAGCCTGGGGTGTTCGTGTCTAAACCTGTGGATCAATTCCACAGGGAAATTGATCCGCTGAATCCCTATTGATTAGGGATTTGCAGAACAAAAGACTCACGAATTTGAAGGATTAATTCCTGATTAGGGATGATGAATGGTTGCAGATACTTAGGGATGAGCTATCGATAAACGCAGTCATTTTTTAGCTTAAATCCCTACTGTCACAGGGATTCACGCGGCAAGAACCGAATAGACATGGCGACCTTTTGGGCCGTTAATGCGTAAGCAAAACACTATTTTTTGACAAGAAAATCGCTTAGGGATTGAATACTTAAATCCCTGTAGTTAAGTATTAGGGATTGGCTATGATCAACGAATCAGCAGAAAATCGTCCCTGCACGGTGACGGAAGCAGACTTGTTGGCTTGGGTTGAAGCTCAAGTGGAACAACTGCATGCCGAAGCCAGGGTATTGGTCGATGATTATTGGCGGCGTTTGAAACGTGAACAGAAACAACAGGCGGCATCGGAAAAGGCCCGGATTGGTGTGCGCATTCGTCGCCGGGAGGCCAGTCTTTCGTTCAGCATCGAGTGGTGTCAAACAGCTTTGAAAAGTTTCCATAATTTTCCAAGAAAGATCGTCGAAAAGTTTCCAGTTAACTTATGGGGTTATTGGTTTTCTAGCGCCTTTTTCCGCTGTTTAAATCGATAGGAATCGTTACCGGTTTCCAAAA
>SXGT01387556.1_pt1 | contig 20392 bp, 16 predicted proteins | sample 3176221 | NCBI WGS metagenome assembly SXGT01 (sample SAMN11356862, study PRJNA531348) | freshwater metagenome | isolation source: freshwater sample F1-120 | place: China: Fuxian Lake, Yuxi | collected 2017-12-25
CGACGCGGTCGGTCGGCGACCACGTCACGGCCAGGCCCTGCGGTTGAAGGTGCGCGCGCAGTATTTCGAAGTACTCCACTGAATACAGACTGCCGGAGTAGGCGCTGCTCGGGCGGAGCGCGTCGGCTTCGATGATGTCGAACCTGCGCCCGGCCTGTCTCAGGAACAGTCGACCGTCACCGGTGACGTGCTCGATCCGCGGGTCTGAGAACAGGAGGTCGACGCCGGTGTAGCCGATGGCGCGGGTCGAGTCGCGCAACACCGCGGTCAACGGTTCCACGATCTCGATCGAGGTGATCCGTTGCAGCTGTTGTCGGCCAGCCAGCGCCGCCAGCGTGTTGCCGGACCCGAGGCCCACGACAGCCGCTTCCCGCGGATCGGGATGGATCATCGCCGGCAGTGCCCCGAGCAGCGTCTGGATGCCCGGGCCGAACGGCAGCCGGCTCTGGCCGATGCCGTTCACGTAGACCTCCACACCATCCCGGAGGGTGGGTCCGCTCGACTTGAGCACGGCGAGACCCGAGGCATCCTCTCCGAAGGCCATCGCCCCGGCGGTCCTGCCGTGGAGCCGCGACCACAGCGCCTCGGAATCCGGGACCGCGGCGATCGCGCTGACGAACAGGACCACCGCCACCCCGTACCGGAGGTGCCGGCGCCGGCCCGGGCGCGCCAGGCTCGCCAGGCACAGCGCAAAGGCCGCCGAGGTCCCGACGAGGAGCCTGATCGTGCCGCCGGTACCGAACCACGTGAGGAAGCCCCACCCGGTCAGGATGGTGCCCGCGGTGGCGCCCGCGATGTTGGCGAGAAGCAGCGTGCCCACCCGGCTGCCCAGGTGGACAAGGTCGGTCTGCACGACGCGCTGCAGGAGCGGGAAGGCGAAGCCCATCAACAGGGTTGCCGGCCCGATGAGCAGCGCCGGGAGCGCGAAGTACATGAACAGGAACTCAAACGGCAGCGTGCTCGCGTCGGGTGTGTGCCAGATCAGATCGTTGACGAAGGCGCGAAGGCTCGCCGTCGCGGGCGCGACCGCCATCGGCTCGTACCCGGCCAGGTACACGCGGACCCAGTCGAGGGCCGGGGCGCGTCCGATCCAGGCGAGCAGGGCCGTCAGGCCGAGACCGGCGTAGAGGCCGGCGGCCGCCTGCACGGCGAGGAATGTCTGCGCCGGGTGCCGGATCCGCCTGGCGGCCAAGCTGCCAACCGCCGAGCCGGCGCCCAGCCAGAAGAGATACTGCGCCAGCAGCGTCCCGAAGGTGAAGGCTGTCGACTTCAAGGTCACCCCGAGCAGCCTGAACCACACGATCTCGACCGACAGCGCCACGAACCCCGAGATCGCAAAGAGCCCGACCCAGGCCGGGTAGCCAAACGGCATCGACGGTGGCGGCGCGCCGGGCGACGCGCTGACAGACGCCCCGCGGGTGGCGACTGCGGCCCAGGAGGGCCGCGAGGACTTCCAGCGAAGCAGCCCAATCAGGGGTAGGGCCAGGACGGCGCAGGTCAGATTGAGCGTACCGGCAAACGCCAGGCCGCCCTCGAGACCCTGACGGGGCATGAACCACCAGATCGCGCAGAACGCGCCCAGAGCGGCACCCAGCGTGTTGAAGGCATACAGCGCACCGATCGTGCGGGCGGCGGTGTCTACCGACCGCGTCAGGGCCCGCGCCAGCAGCGGCAGGGATACGCCCATGAGCAGAGTCGGCCAGAGGAGCGTCACGAACAGCAGGCCGGCCATCAGCGACGGGTGGGCGGCGACGTGACCGAGGCGCTCGTACAACCCGTCGTAGAGGATCCATCGGCTCCCGAACCCGAAGAGCGCGATGCCGAGTTCGGCGGCCGCGAAGAGCCCCATGGCCGCCACGGCGCGCAGGCGGTCGGCGAGGATGCCGCCGATCAGGCTGCCGCAGCCGAGTCCGGCCATGAACGCGGCCACGACAATTGTGGCGGAATACACGTCGGCGCCCGAGAAGATGACGAGCAGCCGCTGCCAGATGACCTGATACAGCAGGGCAGCGAACCCCGACAGGAAGAAGAGGGCAGTGCCCAGGAGCGACATCGTGGAAGGGTATGCCACGGGACTCCGCGCGGCAAGCGACCCAGAGCCGGAACCGGGCGCCCCAGCCCTCGCTCGAGCGCTGCGGCGGCCGTGTCCGCGTCGGAGACATACCACCCTTCGACGAACGAGTCGCCGATCAGCACCACATCCGCCGCGCGCCGGCCAGCCGGAGTGCGGTAGCCGTCCTCGTCGGTGGTGAAGCTGATGACCTTGGCCGGCGCGAGCGGCACGTTCCAGGCACCGCCGAGATCGCTGCGCACCGGACCGGTCCAGGAGAAGTGCGGGGGGCGTCGAAACGCGAGATCCGAGTAAGTCCAGAGACTGAGTCACCCGGCGCGCAACCCGACAAGGGGATCCCGGCGCGCGGCGCGCGCGGCTGGGGCCAGGCACGCCGCCACGGTGACGCTGGCGAGCAGCACCGCGACCAGAGCGACCGTGGCCAGGTCCGGTTGGCGCACGGTGACGGGCAGATCGCGCAGCAGCGGCGTCGCGGCGAAGACCCCCAGCGTGCCAAGTCCGACGCCGATGGTCGTCAGCCGCAGGCCCCACCCCAGCACGGATCGCATCACGCGTCTCGGACCCGCGCCGAGCGCGAGGCGTATGGCCAGCTCGTGCGTGCGCGAGGCCACGACGGCGGCGACCACGCCGTAGGTCCCGGCCGCGGCGAGCAGGAGCGCCAGGACGGCGAACGACATCATCAACCACAGGTAGGTCGTGAAACTGGACAGGGACTCGGCCAGGATGCGCTCCATGGTCTTCACATCGAAAATGGCCTGGCCCGGGCCTCTGTCACGGACGACGGAACGGATCGGCTCGATCAAGGGTTCAGGAGGGCCGTCCGTGCGGACCACCAGCGACATCCCGAGGTCGGGGAGTTGCGACCAGTTCTGGGCGATGGGATGGTACACCTCAGGGGCGGGCGGCCGGTCCAGGTGGACCTGACGTACGTTGCCCACGACGCCGACTATCGTGCCCCGATTCGTGTCCACGCCGACCGGATCGTCGGCGCCGAAGTAGCGACGGGCCAGCGCGTCGTTGATCAGAATGACCCGCTTGCCCTCGCCATCGTCCTGCGCTGTGAAGCCTCGCCCGGCCAGCATAGGCACGCCGAGCGCGCGAAAGTACCCCGGAGTCACGTAGCGCAGTTCCATCAGGAACGCCGGTGCGGGGGCCGGCTCTCGCGTGGCGACGAACCCGCTCGAGTTGGCGGTCCAGCCCCAGTTCTGAAGCGGGAGCACCTGGACGAACCCGGCCGCGACCACACCGGGCAGCTCGGTGACGCGGTGTGCGATGTCATAGAACTGATCGGTGTCGGTGGTGGCGGGCCCGCCACGCGTGCGCGGGCCGAGATGGAGGGTCACGACGTTGGTGGGGGAGAAACCGGGGTCCGTGTCCCGCAGGCGAACCAGCTCACGCACCAGCAGGGTGGTCCCCGTGGCCAGGAGGAAAGCCAGCGCCACTTCGACGACCACGAGCCCCGCACGGAGGTGACCAAGCCCGGTGCTGGTCGAGCCGGAGCCGCTCGACGTCTGCAACACGGTGTGGGGTGGGGTCCGCAATGCGACCAGCACCGGCGCCAGCCCGGACACGATGCCGGCCAGGGCGCACGCGGCGGCCAGACACAGCAGGACGCGCCAGTCGAACCCGACCTCGGCGGCGCGCGGAATCTGTGCGCCGGCCAGACGGGTCAGCCCGCGGCTACCCCACCAGGCCACACAGACCCCGCCCACGCCACCGCCCAGGGAAAGCAGGAGACTCTCGGTCAGGAACTGGCGGACGAGACGCGCCGGCCCGGCCCCCAGGGCCATGCGCACGGCGATCTCACGCCGCTGACGCATCAGTCTCACCAGCCGGAGATTCACGACGTTGGCGCACGCCAGCGCGAGGACGAACCCGACGGCGCCGAGCAGGACGACGAGCGGCCGCCGTACCGCAGGACCGACGGCGGCGTCCTGCAGCGGCATGAGACGGACGCCACGGGGGCCGTACGGATCAGGGGCCGCGGCCTCGAGTCGACGTGTGATCACCTCCAGCTCCTGTGAGGCGGCGGGCACCGACACGCCCGCCTTCAGCCGGCCGGTGACGTAGCTGACCCGGGTGATCGGGAGATCCAGCGGCGTCCAGAGATCGGTGCTCGTGTGCGGGGCGACCCCCGGCAGGACCGAGCCGGCGCCGTAGGGGAACTGGAAGGTCTCGGGCATGATGCCGATGAGCGTGACCAGTTCGCCGTCGAGGGGCAGCGACCGGCCAAGGGCGGCCGGGTCGGCGTCCAGCCGCTGCCTCCAGAAACGTTCCGCGACCACGGCCACGCCTGGCGGGTCGCTCGCGTCGAAGGTTCGTCCCGCCATCGGCGCGACCCCGAGCAGCTCGAAGAAGCCACGTTCGGCGGCGACAGTCATCACGCGTTCGGTTCCCGCCGCCCCGCCCAGGTAACGCGCCGAGACCCCGTAGCCCACCAGCGCGTCGAACGACCGGCTCTGAGCGCGGTATTCGGCAAGATGGTCGACGGCCTTGCTGCGGGTGGCCGGGGTCCCGTAGATCTGGACGAGCCGTTCCGGGTCGCGGAAGGGAAGCGGTCGGAGGACGACGCCGCTCACGACACTGAAGATCGCCGTGGTGGCGCCGATGCCAAGCGCCAGGGTCAGCACGGCGACGACCGTGAAGCTTGCGGAGGCTCGTAGCGCTCGCAGACCGTGGCCCAGGTCCTGCGCCAGCGGCTCGATCCGCATACTCCACCCCGCCCCCCGCCGGCCGTGTGCCGGCCTTTGCGGGCGTGACCTCCCGAGATCCTGAGGGCCCTGCCGCTGCTCGTCCATCCGTGCGCGTGTCTCCCTGTGCGCGTGTCTCCCTGTGGATGACCAGGCGGGCCCGTCCCTCCCCTTGCGCTTCGACGTAGACGCTAAGCCTGATCTAGGTGGCTAGATAGCCGGCGAGGTGCGCGATGACGTCGCGCGCATCGTCCTCTGCGCCGTGGATGAAACTGGATTTGCGACGCCGGAGCACCGGGAGACCGACCGCGTAGAGACCTGGGGCGTCCACCACCCCGCCATCGTGACGCAAGTAGCCTTTGCGATCGAGAACCGGAACGTCGAGCCAGCTGTAGTCCGGGCGATAGCCGGTCGCCCACACAATGGTGCTGATCTCGCCGCTTGTCAGATCGAGCGTGAGCCGCGAGGACTCCGGCACCCGGGTCGCCGCAAAGCGCTCGGGGCCTGCCGGCGGCTCGGGGCCGGTATCCAAACCGCTGTCGCGAGCCCACTCGTCAAAGGTGGTGAGGAGCCGGTTCATCTTGAGGTCGGCCAAGGCGAACTGGTTCCGCAACCCTCCCGAGAAGAGGGCCTGACCATCCCGGACCGCCGCCCACCGTCCTACCAGTTCCACCCCGGCGTCGGTCAACGCGTTCAGATCGAGCGTGGTGCGTTCCGGTGTGCCCACCAGCTGCGGGGAGGGCAGGCCTCGGGCTCGCGAGAGGTCGTCGATCTCGTCGTAGCGCTCATTCCAGACGCCCGACGCGTCCATCCACCAGAGGATGTCGCGGCCTCGATAGGTCCGCGGGAGTCGCACGTGCTCGCCCACCGACAGGGTCACGGCGCGCCCGGAACGACGAATCTCATCTGCGAGCTGCACACCGGTCGCTGAGGCCCCGACCACGAGGACTCCGCCATCCGCGAGCTGGCCCGGCTCGCGGTATTCCATTGCCGTGAGGCAGGTGACAGCCGCCGGGACACCTTCTCGAAGTGACGGCACATTGGCCACGTTGCACGCGCCGCTCGCCAAGACGAGACTCCGGCAGCCCAGGTCTCCCTGGTCGGTTGAGACGTGATAGCCGTGGTCGGTCCGTCGCACCCGCCGTGACGGTGACGTGGGTGCGGACCGGAGCCTTGGCCACAGCGGCGAAGTCTGAGATGAAGTCTGCCACCTCGGCCGCTGTCATGAATCCGTCCGGGTCGGGCCCCTCGTAGTGGTGCCCCGGCAGTCGAGTCTGCCAGTTGGGCGTCAGGAGTCGGAGTGAGTCCCAGCGCTCGTGACGCCAGGAGTTCGCAATTTCCCCGCGTTCGAGGACGACGTGGTCGATTGCCCGTTCAGCCAGACATCGGCTGACCGCGAGCCCGGCGTGGCCGGCCCCGATGACGACGGTGGTGACTCGTTCGATGACGCGCCTCCGCTCGGCTATGCCGCGCTGTTGGTGCTGTTGACCGCGACCGCCACGTTGGTGGGGTTGGTCACCACGTCATACACGGCGGAGCGCTTCTGTGACTGGGCCACGAGCGCTTCGATCTCCTCCGGCGTGGCGTCGGCGTCGATATCGAAGGTGACCTTGATGCCGTTGTAGCCATTGCGCACGTCGCTGTCGATGCCGAGGATGCCCTGGAGGTCCATGTCCCCTTCAAGCTTGGCCTCGACCGACTTGAGTTGGATGCCCCGATTCTGCGCCACCGCCGCGACGCCAGCGGTCAAACAGCTGGCCAGCCCCACGAGCACGTACTCGACCGGAGTCGCGCCATTGTCCTGGGACGCGAAAATCTCCGGATGGTCAGCGTCAAACGTGAACTCTTTCTTGTGGCGCTGCTCCGCGCCCAAGCCACTGAAGCCCTCGATGGATGACGTGCTGTGCGTACCGTTCTTCCACGTGCACGACGCTCGCCACGTGAACTTGGCCGCCTCGGGTGCGTCGGTCAGGGCCGCCCGCGCGGCCAGCAGTGCTTCGACATTGACTCCGTTGTTCACGGGGGACTCGGCCATTGACTCGCTCCTTGCGTGAGAACCGGGCTCTCGCCGCACTGTAGGGTGTCTGCATTCGGGACGCGGTGCCCTGCGACCAGACAGCATACAACGGGATGAACGACGGCGGCAGCGATATGATCGCCCGATGACAGCGACGACGCTGCGGACCGCCGGAGGGTCCGTTGGCCATGTCGAGACGTCGTTTCTCGAGTTGCCCGTGGCGGTGCCGCTCGATTGCGGTCGTGCGTTGAGTGGGGTCCGGGTGGCCTACGAGACGTATGGCACGCTGTCGCCTGCGCGTGACAACGTCATCCTCGTCTGCCATGCCTTGAGCGGCGATGCCCACGCGGCAGGGTCCACGTCGGCGCCGAACGCGGTGCGGACGCGGGACGGATTCGGCGCGGAAGAGCGAGACGCCGAACGTGGCCGTGGCCTCGGGTGGTGGGACGGGATGATCGGACCGGGGAAGGCGTTCGATACCGACCGATTCTTTGTCGTGAGCACGAACCTGCTGGGCGGGTGTGCGGGAACCACGGGACCCTCGTCGCTCGATCCCCAGACCGGTCGCGCCTATGGGTCCGACTTCCCGGTCATCACCGTATCGGACATGGTCCGAGTCCAGCGTGCGTTGCTGACCGAGCTTGGCATCAGCCGGCTGGCGGCGGTTGCCGGCGGCTCGCTGGGCGGAATGCAGGCGCTCGAGTGGGCTGTCGGATTCCCGGAGGAGGTCGACGCCATCATCCCGATCGCGAGCACCCATTCGTTGCACCCCCAGGGGGTTGCGTGGAACGCTATCGCGCGCAACGCCATCACCGCGGACCCCGACTGGCAGGGAGGCCATTACCATGGCACCGGGCGGGCGCCCACGGCCGGCATGGGTGTGGCCCGGATGGTCGGGCACATCACCTACCTCTCGGCGATGTCGGTCAACAATAAATTCGGCCGCCGACTACACGGCGCCGATGACATTCGCTACGACCTCACGACACCGGAGTTCGAGGTTGAGAACTATCTGCGACATCAGGCCGACACGTTTGTGAAACGGTTCGATGCCAACACCTATCTCTACACGTCGCGCGCACTCTCCTATTTCGATCTGGCTCGACAGTATGGGGACGGCGACCTGAGACGCGCCATCCGCCGCGTGTCGGCTCGGACGCTGTTGATCGCGTTCAGTTCCGACTGGCTCTATCCGCCTCAGGGCTCCCAGGAACTTGCAGCCGCGCTGCGCGCCGAGGAGAAAGATGTGGAGTATCACGTGATCGATGCACCGTACGGGCACGACTGTTTTCTCCTCGAAGAGGCCCGCCAGACACCGCTGATTCGGGCGTTTCTCGACGGCTAGACCGATCGAGGAGCCGCGCACGACGGGCAGGAGGCCCGCAATGTATGGAAGTGTCTCGCCAGTACGGGTTCGAAACCCGCCAGGTTCACGCGGGCCAGCGCCCTGACCCCAACACGGGAGCTCGTGCGGCGCCTATCTACCAGACGACCAGCTACGTCTTCGAGGACCCGGAGTCGGCCGCCGCCTATTTCAATCTGCAGGATATCGGCAACACGTATTCGCGGATCATGAACCCGACGGTGGCCGCGTTCGAGGAGCGCATGGCCAGTCTGGAAGGTGGTTGTGGCGCCGTGGGGTTTGCGAGCGGCATCGCGGCGCAGGCCGCAACCCTCTTCACACTGCTCTCCCCGGGAGACCACGTGGTGTCGTCGTCCGCGCTGTACGGCGGCACCGTCAATCAGTTCAAGCATCTGCTGGCCAAGATGTCCGTGGAGCTGACCTGGGTCCAGCCAGATGATCCGGATGCCTGGGCGTCGGCGGTGCGCGAGAACACCAAGGCGTTCTACGGCGAAACGATCGGGAATCCCGGTGGGAACGTGCTCGACATCGAGCGAGTCGCCGCCATCGCGCACGCACACGACCTGCCCTTGCTGGTGGACAACACGTTCGCGACGCCGTTCTTATGTCGACCGCTGGAGTGGGGCGCCGACATCGTGCTGCATTCGGCCACCAAGTTCATTGGCGGACACGGCACCAGCATCGGCGGGGTGGTGGTTGACTCCGGTGAATTCAACTGGTCGAACGGACGTTTTCCGGTCGTGGCCGCCCCGTCGCCGGCGTATCACGGGCTCGAGTTTCATGCCACGTTCGGCGTGCTCGGTTTCCTGATGAAGCTCCGGGCCGAGACATTGCGCGATCTCGGCGCGGCCATGAGTCCCTTCAATGCGTTTCTGTTCCTGCAGGGCCTCGAGACGCTGTCCCTGCGGATGGCGCGCCACGTAGAAAACGCGACCGCGGTGGCGCGGTATCTGGACGCCCATGCCCTTGCGTCGAACGTGACCTACGGGGGACTGCCCGGCAGTCGGTATCGACCGCTCGTCGACAAGTACCTCCCCGGTGGGGCAGGCGCGGTGTTCTCATTCGATTGCAGAGGTGGCAGACGGGCGGGGCAGGAGTTCATTCGCGGGGTCAGCCTGTGGTCGCACCTGGCCAATGTGGGCGACGCCAAGAGTCTGATCATCCATCCGGCCAGCACCACCCATCGTCAACTCAGCGACAGCGAACTCGAGGCCGCCGGCGTGAGGCCGGGCACCATCCGCCTCTCGGTCGGTATTGAGGACGTCGAGGATCTGATCTGGGATCTCGAACGCGGCTTCGCGCTGGCGGCTGCGGTCAGGGAAGCCGAGGTGTCATCCACATGAACGCACCGTTTGATGTGACCCGCTACCAGGACCCGGTGACGATGCAGCGCGTCCTGCACACCTCGAAGACCATTGCGGTTGTCGGGCTGTCCACGAACCCGCTCCGGGCCAGCAATTTCGTCGGCTTCTACTGCGTTCGCCACGGGTATCGGGTCATCCCGGTCAACCCGCGCGAATCCTCAGTCTTCGGGGAACCCAGCTATGCGGCGCTCACCGACGTACCGGAGCCGATCGACATCGTGTCGGTGTTTCGCGCGCCCGATGCGGTACCGCAGATCGCCGCCGATGCGGTGACCGTGGGCGCCAAGACCCTGTGGTGTCAATTCGGGGTCGTCAACGAGGAGGGTACGCGGATCGCAGAGGATGGCGGACTCACGGTGATTGTGGATCGATGCCTCAAGCAGGAGCACGCTCGCTACAACGGGCGCCTCCACTGGCTGGGCTTCAACACGACCGTCGTCACATCGGTGCGCGGTGGCCTGCAGTGACCAACGCCCACGTCGGACGTGAGGGGCCGGCGGCCTAGCGCGGCGACGTGGGCAGCTCCAGTGGCGAGTAGTAGTCCTTGTCGCCCAAGGCGCCGCGCTTCTCTCGGTACTTGGGCCCACCTAGTCCTTCCGTCAGGTTCCAGTCCTGCCGATGGAAGTTCCAACTGTCTGGAGCCAGCGCCTGCGCGCGCTCCCAATAGCTCCTGCCCAGCGCCTCATCTGTCTCGTAGAAGTAGACGCCAAGCTTGAACGTCGGTTCGGCCAGCGCCTCATCGGGCGTCCGACGACGGATCTTGCCCACCACCTCGTCTTGCGACCAGACGTATGGACTGGCCGCCCCGTTGGTCGCCCAATCGACGACGGCCGGTCGGTACTCGTCCGTGCCAAAGGAGGCCTGACCCAACGAGAGCACCTGAGAATAGGTTCCTTCGTTGATGCGGACGATACGACCCTCCTCGTCAATCCAGGCCGCGGACGGGACGTTCACGAAGTTGTAGAGCGAACTGACCCGATGGGTCGTGTCGATGAGCGCCGTGTAGGTCGGGTTTGCGGCGTCGTACCACTCACCGGTGGCCGCCTCGCCTAGGGTGTCCTGGGCTACCGCGATAATCTCGAAGTTCTGATCCTGGAGCTGCTCGTAGACGTCCTGCCACCCGGGCAGGTCATAGCGGCACCCTCACCAGGACGCCCAGGTGACAAGCAAGACCTTCTTGCCACGAAAGTCCGACAGTCGCACGAGCTCGCCGTCCCGGTTGGGCACCTCGAAGTCCGGGGCCATCGCGGTCCGCAGAAACGTGTTTCTCGTGACCGGAATCTCCCCAAAGCTCCACACGCGGTGGTCGTGGTCTGCGGTGTAGGCCTGTTCGAGTCGGCGGGCCAGGGCGGTGACGTTGAACCAGGGCTCGCCCCCGCGGGTCACGAACATGTCACTGTCGCGATCTTGGAGGACCGGTACGCAGAGTTCCGCGAGGCACGCGCCCTCTGGTTTCAGTTCGAAGCCGTTCACGCGGGGCAGGTCGACCGGCATGACCCACAGGTCGTTGGGGTCGGCCAGGGTGCGCTCCACCGCGATGACCTGGTCGTCGTAGAGCACGGTCACCGGTTCGGCCGAGGCAATGGCGCCGAGGGAGCACGCCGCGAGGACGATGAGTGGGGTACGACCTGTCATGTGTGTTTGCCTGCTAACCGTTCTTGACCCGCGGCGCGGAAGTGCCTCGGCTACGAATCCCCGCCAATGCGATAGAGATGATCGTGGCTGCGAATAAAGAGCGACCCGTCCGCGACGGCCGGGGATGCCAGGGTCGAGCCGTCGAGCGCATTGGTCGCGAGCAACTCGAAGGCCGTTCCCGGGGCGATCACCGTAGTCTCGCCTTCCTCGCTCTGGAAGTATATGCGACCATCGGCCCATATCGGCGACGCCGAGAAGTTGCCCCCCAACCGTTGCTGCCAATGGATGGCACCGGTCACCGCATCGACACAGGTGGCCACCCCCAGGTCGGACACGAGGTAGAGCTCGTCGCCGACCAGGAGCGGCGACGGCGTGAGGGGCGCTCCCCGGCGAAGCGTCCAGGCGGTATGGGTCGCGGTCACGTCGCCCGTTCCGTCGGCCCGCACGGCGATCAGCGATGGCACCTGAAATCCAGTGGCGATGTAGACCATGCCATGGCCATACACAGGTGCCGGTACATTGGAGAAGCCGTCGCCGTAGGACACTTCCCACAACGCCTTGCCTGATGCGGGGTCGTAGGCCGTCGCGCGGAACGCGCCGATGCTGAAGAGTTGATCGACCTCACCCACCTGGATCAGCAGCGGCGTCGAATAGGCCTGCGAAATAGGCTGCCGGCGTGGTGTCCGCCAGTGCTCCTGGCCGGTCTCAGCGTCGAGTGCGACGACAAACGCGGTGTCGTACCCGTCCACGTTCAGGAACAGCGTCCCGTCATGGAGGACAGGCGAGCCACCGTTGCCATGCTGCGTGACATAGGGGAAGCGGGTCGACCAGAGGATCTCCCCGTCGGTGGACAGCGCCGCGGTGCCGTCTGCGCCGAAGTGCACGTACACGCGATCGGCGTCGGGGTCGACAATCGGCGTCGGCGAGGCCTGGCTGTTCTTGGGGTTGTCGGACGCGGTCTGGGCCACGCGGAACACCTCGGTGTTCACCACCTCCTGTCCGGTGTCCAGATCGTAGCCAAGCAGGCGCAACGAACCGTATCCGTCGGCGGTCGCCGTGGTGAGCCAGACGCGGCCGTTTGCGACCACCGGCGACGACCACCCGCGACCGTCAACCGGCGTCTTCCACCGCACGTTCGACGACTCGCTCCACTCGACCGGGAGCCCCTGCTCGGTTGAATGGCCCTGACCCGTGGGACCACGGAACGCCGGCCAGTCGCTGGCGCGCATCGTCGTGCCGAGCACGGCGACGACCGCGACCACCAACCCGATTCGAACCATGAAGGCTATTGTAGCTGTGAGCGAACCTTTCCGGGCGCGGTGCGTTGATCTCTTTCAGGAGCGGGGGGACGGCCCTGCGGCTCCGCTGGCACAGACATGTCCTCCATATCCAGGGGCCCAGCCGCCCGCGTGGGGTTGGGGGCGTAGCCCAGTCGAAGAAATAGATGTCAGTTGACTTGCCAGTCCTGGTGGAACGTTGCCGAGCGGGAGACGACCTCGCCTGGGAACAGCTGGTGCGGTGCTGCCAGGGGCGCGTCTATGCGCTGGCGTATCACTATCTGGGACGGTTCGAAGATGCGCGAGACGTGACGCAGGAGGTCTTCGTGCGGGTCTATCAGCAACTGGATAGTTATCACGGCGATGGCTTCATGGTCTGGGTGCTTCGCATCACGCGCAACCACTGCATCGACCAGATCAGGCGTAGGAAGGCGCGGCCGCCGGCCGAGGACCTGCGGGCCGATGACGGGCAGTGGACGATGGCCGACGCGGCGCCCAACCCGGAGCAGGCGTGGGTGGCCGACAGCCGCAAGCGGCTGGTCTATGACGCGCTGAGACAGCTGAACGGCCAGAACCGGGAAATGATTCTGCTCAAAGAGATCCAAGGGCTCGCGCTCCAGGACATCGCCGACATGCTGGGCCTGCCCCTGGGCACCGTCAAGTCGCGTTCGAATCGAGCCCGGGTCGAACTGGCAAAGAGGGTTGTGGCGCTCGATCCGTCGTACGCCGGGCGCCCCCGCAGCGCCGAGATGAACTGATGGATTGCGCGGTGTTCGACGACCGACTAGACGCGCTGCTGGACGGCACGCTGTCCCATGCGGACGAGGCCGATGCGCGGGCCCATCGCGTCACCTGCTCTCGATGCGGCGAGCTCTATCTGCTCATGCGGCAGGATGGGCCCGAGGCGTCCGGTCGATTGGACGGTGCCGCGCCGAGCGGACTGACCGAGTCTATTCTGGCGCGTACCAGCGGTCCGCCCTGTGCCCATGCGCACGAGCGATTGGCCGAATCGGTCGAGCGCGCTCTCGACCGCGGCGATGTAACGGCGGACTCGGACATCGGCCTGGCCCTGGTGGATGCGCACGTGAAGCATTGTCCAGACTGCGCGGCGCTCTCGCGGGCGCTGGTGCTCCTCCACCAGGACCTGCCCGCGTTCGCCGAACTCGCACCCGATGCAGCGTTAGTGCCACAGGTGCTGGCGAGAACGATCCCCAGACCTGTGCGGCGAGCCGGTCGGCTGGACCTACCGCGGGGAGACGGTGGGCGCTTGCTGGCGCGGCCGCGCATCGCCTGGGAAGCAGGGTATGCGGCCACCCTCGTCGTGTGGCTGTGCTTTGGCGCGTCGTGGTCGCCGCTCAGGGCCACCCCGGCCCAGGCGCTGACCCTGATTCAACAGCGCGCGTCCGACACGCAGTCGGCCGGTGTCAGCGCGATGGCGGCGCTCGCCCTGCGCGTCAGCCGCTTCAGCGAACGTGCGCTCGGTGAAGCGCGCGGACCCGACGACGAGGGCGGGTGGTGGAGCGACCTGTCTGACTACTCTCGCCGCGCGGCGGAAGCGGCGCCGAACTTGGGCGAACACTGGCAGCGGTTTACGACCGCGATCCTCGACCGCGACCTCTTTGGTGGCGTGGAAGCGCTGCGCTCGTTGAGCCGCGATGCTGGCGCGATCCTACGCCGCCTGATTTTTTAGACCACCGACGCCGGGGCACTCCCGGATCAAAGGAGCACATCATGACCGATTCCCAGAACCAGGCCTCTCCCGTCGGAGATGTCTTCAGCGACCCGGCTGCCGGGCACGTGCCACCGGTGCCGCCGCCCACGCCGGCCGCACGGCGGCCACCCGCTGCGGCCTACGCGCCCCCTCCCGCCGAGTGGAGGCCGGCGCTCCACCGCAAGTCGCCCGGGCTCGCCTGCTTGCTCTCGTTGATGCCGGGCGTGGGCCAGATTTACGTGGGGTACTACAAGGTTGGTTTCATGCACAACATCGTCTTTGGTTCGACGATTGCTTTCCTCGCCAGCGGGCGCATGGCCGCGCTGGAGCCGCCGATGGCCATCTTTCTCGCGTTCTTCAGTGTCTACAACATCATCGATGCGGGCCGGCGCGCCACCCTGTACAACCTCGCGTTGGACGGCATGGAAGGTATCGAGTTGCCGGACATGAACACGACGATGCCGAGCTTCGGGGGGTCGTTGGGCGGCGGGCTGGCGTTGATCGTCCTCGGTGTCATCCTGCTCGCGAATACGCGTTTCGGGATGAGGCTCGACTGGATCGAAGAGTGGTGGCCGGTGGCTCCGATCCTGATTGGCGTGTATCTGTTCACGAAGGCGTTGCAGGAGCGCCGCGCCGCGGCGTCGCGCCACGAAGTGTTCCCGGCGGCATCGCCGACCGAGCCTTTCGGTTCGTGAACGCAGGACTTTCCGCACGAAGAGAGACGGTCGATGTCGTACACTGGCTAGCGTGACCTGCTGCCGACATCTCGTATGCGCGCTGGCCGCCGTCGGCGCGATGCTCCTGCTGTCGTCTGACGCCCTGCTCGCCCACCCGATGGAGGGCACCAACGCCGGCTTCGTCCAGTCGGTCGACGGTCCCGCGCCCGGACCGTTCCTCTACCTGGGCGCGACGCACATGGTCACCGGCTACGACCATCTTTTGTTCCTCGTCGGGGTCATCTTCTTCCTGTATCGCCTGAGGGATGTTGTCCTCTACGTCAGTCTCTTCACGCTCGGGCACAGCCTGACGCTTCTGTTCGGCGTGTTGGCCGATCTGAGCGTGAACGCGTACGTCATCGATGCCATCATCGGGTTGTCTGTGGTGTACAAGGGGTTCGAGAACATCAACGGGTTTGAACGGCTCTTCGGGATCACGCCCAACACACGGATGGCGGTGCTCGTGTTCGGGCTGTTCCACGGTCTCGGGCTGGCGACCAAGCTGCAGGAGTTCATGGTGTCGAGCAACGGGCTGGTCGCCAACATCCTGAGCTTCAATGTGGGGGTCGAAATCGGACAGATCCTCGCGCTGGTGGGTGTCGTCGCGGTCCTGAGTTACTGGCGCACCCGACCGAGCTTCCGGTCCTACAGCTTCGCCGCCAATACGGCGTTGATGGTCGGGGGGGTTCTCCTGGCCGGCATCCAGATCGTCGACTACGTCCTGTTCTCCTAGCCCACGCACCGCGCCATACTGGAACACGCATCATCAGTATCATCACGATCATGCCCGAGTCAGGCGAGTTGCGGTCCGGACGCACGATTCTGCTGGCGACGGGCGGGGCCCTGGTCACGGCGGCGGCACTGCTGTTCGGCGCCATTCTGCCCGCCGAATACGGCATCGACGTACTTGGCACCGGTCGTCTGTTCGGGTTGCTCGCGCTGGGGCAGTCGCAGCCGTTCGCGTCCGAGGAGGGCGAGTACCGCACGGACCGCGCCGCACTCACCCTGTATCCGGCCGAGTGGGTGGAGTACTTCTATCGACTCGACGAAGGCAGCAACATGCTGTTCACGTGGGAGGCCACCGGGCCGGTCACCTACAACTTCCACGCCTCTCCAGACGGCGCCCCGGCCGGCTACGCCGAAAGCTTCGACGCCCAGGATCGGGCGGACGGGCACGGCACCTACACGGCGCCCTTCACCGGGATTCACGGTTGGTACTGGGAGAACATCGGCACGGAGATGATCACGATCACACTGACCACCGCGGGGTTCTACACCACCGCCGAAGAGGGTCGCGCGCGGGCGTCGGGCTACAAGACGCTCACCGATATTCGCGGCAACCCTGTACCCAGCACCCCGTAGATCAGTTCTGCCGAACCAGCCGCCGCTCCTCACCGTCTTAGCCCTGTACGGACGCTCGACAACATCACCCCCCCGCGTGTGGCTCGGGGCGTGCCCTCGTCCAAGGAAGGCCGGATGGAGATATTGCTGCAGGACCTTAGGCTGTCGCTCCGCGCGCTACGCCGGAGTCCGGGCTTTACGCTGGCCGCCGTGGCCGCCCTCGCGTTGGGGATCGGGGCCACGACCGCCCTCTTCTCGGTGGTCAACGCGGTGCTCCTGAAGCCCCCGCCCTTCCCGGACCCCGACCGCATCGTCTGGTTTGAGGTCTCGAGCCCGCAGGGGCAGAACCAGGGTGGATCGCCGGCCAAGTTCGATTTCTGGCGTCAGCAGACCGGGGTCGTCGAGCAGGTCACCGCCTTCCGCAGCGGTCTCCTGAACTACACCGGCGGCGATCTCCCGGAGCAACTGAAGTGGCAACAGGCGTCGGCTGATTACTTCCGCCTGTTTGGCGCCCCGATCATTCTTGGGCGGACCTTCTCGCCGGCGGAAGACCTGCCCAATGGTCCCAACGTTGCGCTGATCAGTGAGCAGATGTGGGAGCGTCGGTTCGACCGTGACTCCGAGATCATCGGAGACAGTCTGTCTCTCAGCGGGGTACCGCACACCATCATCGGTGTGGTCGGCGCCGAGTTCGATTTTCGAGATTTCGAGACCCAGCGTGACGTGTGGACCCCGTTTCAACTCGAACCCAACTCGACCGATCAAGGCCACTCTTTTTCCGTGACTGGGCGTCTGCGCGAAGGGGTCACGTTGGCGCAGGCGCAGGCCGCGCTGGCGCAGTCGGCCGGCGCCTTTCGCGAGCGCTTTCCGGAGTCGCTGCCGGAGGCGGCGGTGTTCGGAGCGCAGCCGATTCGGGACACGCTGGTGCGAAACGTCAGATCGTCGCTGCAGGTGTTGATGGGCGCGGTGGGGTTCGTGCTGCTGATCGCCTGCGCGAACGTGGCCAACCTGCTCCTGGTTCGGGCGACCGGTCGAAAACGAGAGATGGCGGTGCGGACCGCCCTTGGTGCCGGGCGGGGACGGATCGTCCGGCAGTTGCTGACCGAAAGCGTGGTGCTGGCCGCCCTTGGCGGCGTGCTCGGCCTGGCTCTCGGTGTGGCTGGGATCCGAGCCCTGCTCACGGTGAGTACCGCGGGGCTGCCCCGGCTTGGCGAGGGCGGGGTGCTGGTAAGCGCGGACTGGCGGGTTCTGCTGTTCGGCCTCGTCGTCTCGCTCGGCACAGGCGTGCTCTTCGGGCTGCTTCCGGCGCTGGAGGCATCCCGGCCGGATCTGAGCAGTACGTTGAAGGAGGGCGGTGGCCGCACCGGCAGCGGGTTCCGCCAGAACCGGACGCGCGCAGTTCTCGTGGTGAGTGAGGTGGCGCTGGCGCTGGTACTCCTGGTCGGCGCGGCGCTGCTCATGCGCACCTCGCTGGCCCTGACAACGGTAGATCCCGGATTCGATGCGACCAATGTGTTGACGATGCGAACGTCGCTGACGGGACCGCGGTTCGCGACCTCGGTTGGGGTCGAGCAGGTCCTGCGATTGGGCGTCGATCGGCTCCGCGAGATGCCGGGCGTCGAACACGCCGCGGCGACGTGCTGTGTCCCGCTGCAGGGAGGCTTCGGCCTCCCGTTCGTCATTGCTGGTCGGCCCCTGGAGGACGCTCCGTTTCACGGTGGCGGTGGATGGACAACCGGGTCTGGCGGCTTCTTCGACGTATTCAAGATCCCCGTGCTTCGCGGGCGGGTGTTCACCCGGCGCGACGACAGTGCCGCGCCGCCAGTCGTGGTCATCAACGAGACCATGGCCAATCAGTTCTGGCCGGACGGTGACCCACTGGTGGACCGGATTACCATCGGTAAAGGGGTGATGCGGGAATTCGCCGACGAGCCCGAGCGGCAGATCATCGGGGTGGTGGGCGACATTCGCGATGGGCGGCTGAACACGGATCCCCAGCCGCGCATGTATGTGCCTCAGGGACAACTGCCGGATGCGGCCAATGCACTCAACCTGGAGATTGCGCCGATGGGCTGGATCGTGCGGACCCGCAGCAGCCCGATGCCGATGAGTGAAGCGATTCAGCGGGAGCTGGAACGGGCCACGGGGATCCCCGTCTCGGATGCGAGCACCATGGACGATGTCGTCTACGGGTCGACGGCCAGAGAACGGTTCAGCATGCTCCTGATGTCCATCTTCGGTGCCGCCGCACTACTACTCGCGGCGATCGGTGTCTACGGGTTGATGGCCTACTCGGTTGAACAGCGCACGCAGGAGATTGGGATTCGACTGGCGCTCGGGGCTCACCCGATTTATCGCGAGTTTTCTGTTTCAGGTTGAGCCGTGGGACCCGCTGGCGTTCATTCTGGTCCCCCTGGTGCTCGCCGTTGTGGCCATGGTGGCGGTGATGGTGCCAGCACGTCGCGCCAGTCAGATAGATCCCATGCTCGCGCTCCGTACCGACTAACGCTCGGGTCACGACTGGCTACGCCGACGACTACCAGCCACGGAGCGCGATGGCGGAAGGCCGGGTCAGGACCGGGTGCGGAGGCCCAGCCGCCGTTTGAACTCCCGTTCGACTACGCGGACGTCCGGCGCTTCGCCGTGCGACTCGCGGAATACCGCGACCAGCGTCGCCGTATACAGCTCGCCGAGCGTCGTGGTCAGCGCGGCGGCGGTTGCGCCGGACACCACTCCGCCGACAATGGTCCCGGCGCCGGGAATCAGCTTCAAGAGGGCTCCGACAATGGCGCGACCGCCCAGGGTGGCGCCGGTGGACCCGGTGGCGGCGGCGACCAGGACGCTCAGGAACGCGGCGGATGGTTCGAGCCCGAACGCCGACGAGATGCCGGCGAGCATGCTGATCTGGATCGGCACGAGCAGCACGGCGTCGGAGAACGGAATGGGGGTGGCCCCGGCCGCCGCGGCGGCGGTGGCCGACACTCCGACGATGCCATGGGCCACGCGGCGCTTCTGCTCGACTGACGCCTTCTGTGCCGCGGCCAGCGCTCGACGAAGCCCTTCCGGTATCACCTCCGCGGTCAACTCCACCAGGTCGGTGAGCCCCATCGGCGGCAGCGTGTGGCCCCCATCGAGGACCTCTTCGAGTGCGCGTACGCGGACCACGTTGCGAGCATCGGGCAGCAGACGCTGGACTTCGGCCCGAAAACCCTGGTCCGCCCGCGCTTTCGTGATCACACCGACTACTGGCATGTAGGTCGCCAGTGCGTGATGTAGCGCAATCTCGACGTCCTGCACCCGGCGACTGTCCTCGTGGATGCACAGCCACGCCACGTGTATGTGCTGCCGCGCGTCGGCTGTCTTGGCACGCTCGGCGATGAGCGCCACGAGGGCGTCGACGGCCTGCTGGAATGCACCGAGCTCCAGCCCCCGCGTGTCCCAGATGGCGAGGGGGAACCCCTCCTTGGTGATCTCGCGTGTGGTCGTCGTGACGGGGCGACCTTGGCCGGTCTCGGCCAGCCGCCCCTGAAAGACGGCGTTGACCAGTGTGCTCTTGCCCACGCCGGTGCGCCCGGCGATCAGCACATTCAGACGACCGCGCGCGCGCATCGCCTCTTCGAGCGCCGTCGTCACGATAGCGGCCAAGTCCTTGGACGGTGTCACGCTGTGTTCTAACCTGCCGGGCTTTGCCCACGCTGTCAACGAAATTGATTCTGCCGCGGCGTTCCCGAGAGACTGCTGTTGGGGCCTGGCCTGAGTGCACGGGGTGGTCCCAACCAGCGGTCGTCGCCGATACCATATCTGGCATGATGGGCCGGTGCCGTGGACAGCCGAGACGCTGAAGGCGACCGTTGACGCCGAGTTGGCCGTGCTGCTGCCCGACATGCGTGCCCGACTCGTGCGGACCGCCGGGATTGCCAGAGCGCTTTACTGGCGGCATACCAGACTGGAAGAGCAATGGCGGACATTCTTCAGAACTTCCCGATTCAAGTACCGCCGCCCCGAGTGTTCGACGGCGTCAGCCAGCCCGCGCTCCTCGATCAGTGGTGGACCCTCCGATCAGGCGGACAGCCCTTGCTGGGGTCGGTGTACGAACTCGACTTCGGGCCGAACTATCTCTGGCATGCCGTTGTGACCGATGTTCAGCCGGGTGCCGCCTTTGAGTTGCGGCTGACCGACGCCGACTACGACTGGATAAACACCACCG
>SXGT01257356.1_pt1 | contig 20390 bp, 21 predicted proteins | sample 3176221 | NCBI WGS metagenome assembly SXGT01 (sample SAMN11356862, study PRJNA531348) | freshwater metagenome | isolation source: freshwater sample F1-120 | place: China: Fuxian Lake, Yuxi | collected 2017-12-25
GTACGCCTTGCGGTCGGTCAGGAACAGGAATCCGTCCTCGTCCACGTAGCCGATGTCCCCCAGGGTCGACCACCCCGGCTGCAGGTAGGCCTCCGCGGTCTTGTCGGGGTCGTTGTGGTACGCGAACTCCGCCTCCGACTCGAAGTACACGGTCCCCGACTCGCCGGTCGGCACCTCGGCGCCGTCATCGTCGACGATGTGCAGCACCCCGACGAGGGGCTTGCCGACCGTGCCGGGGTGGGCGAGCCAGTCCTCGGAGTTCGTGTAGCAGAAGCCGTTCCCCTCGGTACCCGCGTAGTACTCGTGCAGCACCGGACCCCACCACTCGATCATCTGCTGCTTCACCGGGACCGTGCAGGGCGCTGCGGCGTGGACGGCGACCTCGATGCTCGACACGTCGTGGCGGGACCGGACCTGTTCTGGCAGCTTGAGCATCCGGACGAACATCGTCGGGACGAACTGCCCGAAGGTCACCCGGTGCTCGTCGATGAGCCGGAGCGCTTCCTCGGCGTCGAAGTGCTCCATCACCACGACCGTTCCGCCCGCCCGCTGCACGGCCAGGCAGAACCGGAGCGGAGCGGCGTGGTAGAGGGGGGCCGGCGAGAGGTAGACGGTCGACTCGTTGGCGCCGAACAGCCCGGCGACGAGCAGGAACAGCGTGTCGGCCACGCCGAGCGGGACCTCCCGCCGGGCCACCTTCACCCCCTTCGGGCGGCCCGTCGTGCCCGAGGAGTACAGCATGTCGACGCCCTCGGTCGCGTCCTCGAGGTCGTCGTCCGACTGGGCGGCCACCGCCTCCAGGAACGCGGCGTAGCCCTCGCGCTGTGAGTCCAGGGCGAAGTGGTGCTCGACGTTCGGTGTGGCCGCCCGCACCGGGGCCGCGATGTCCGCCCGGTGCGCCGAGGTGATGAAGACGCGGGCGCCGCAGTCGTCGACGATGTAGGCGACCTCGTCGGCGGTGAGCCTGGAGGAGATCGCCGTGTAGTAGAGCCCCGCGTAGTGCGCCCCCCAGGCGATCGAGAGGAACCACGGGTGGTTCTCCATGCAGAACGCCACGTGGTCGCCGGGCTGCAGTCCCAGCTCACGGAACAGACGGGCGATCCGGTTGGCGCGCCGGTGGAGTTCCCGATACGTGACCACCTCGCCCGACCCGGCCATCACGTAGGCCGGTCGGTCACCCGCTCGCTCGACGTAGGCCCCGGGGTAGTGCAGGTCGCTCATGGTTCGAACCTACACCGGGGTCCCGGCAGGGTCGCCCGGTGCGGACGCACCGGCGGTCGTCCGCTCCGTGCGGGGTACCGTCGCTCGGTGGACCCGGCGCTGAGCGTGCTCGAGGAGTCGTTGGGTCAGCCCCGACCGGACCCCGAGGTCGTGGCACGAGCCATGTCCGCTATCGCAGCGGGCGTGGACGACCTCCCGGCGCTGTCCGACTCGCTCGACTCGCTCGCCGACCGGATGGCCGGCCTCCTCGAGGGGCGTCCGGTGACGGGGTCGGCCCTCGCCGCCGTGCTCTACCGGGCCGACGGCCTCCGGGGCGACCGCCGGGGCTACGAATCAGTCGACAACAACCGGCTCGACGCGGTGATCGAGCGGGGCCTCGGGATCCCCCTGACCCTCGGCATGGTCGGTGTGCTCGTCGGCCGACGGCTCGGCTGCGAGTTCGAGCTCGTCGGCCTCCCGGGTCACGTGCTCGTACGTGAGGTCGGGACCGACCTGCTGAACGACGCCTTCGACGGGGGAGCGGTGGCGACGGCCGGGGAGGTCCGGGACCGCTTCGTCCTCCGGCACGGGGTGGATGGCTGGCGCCCGTCGCACCTCGATGCGCTCGGTCCGAGGGCGCTCACCGGACGGTGGGCCCGGAACCTGCGGGCCGCCGCAGCGGCCGCGGCCGATCGCCTCCTGGTGGAGCGCGCGCTCGGCGCCGAGCTGGTGGCCGAACCCAGCGGCGCGGTGCTCGCTGCGCTGGTGGCCTCCCTCCGGGCCCGTGGCGCGGTGCTCGACGCCGCCGGACTGCTCGAGGAGCACGCCGAGCTCGCCTCCGATCCTGCCGCTGCCCGGTTGCGGGCGCTCCGGATGCGCGCCGGGCTCAACTGAGCGGGACCGACGGGTGCGGTCCCGAGCGAGCGGGACAGGTGCCGTGCCGGCTGCGCCGTAGGTTGGCGACGTGATCGACCGCGAACTCAAGCGCACCCTCGGCCAGATGATGCACGGCGTCCAGGTTGTCGGCGCGGCCCACGACGGCGTCGTGCGCGCGTACTGCTCGCACTGGGTGAGCCAGGTCAGCTTCGAGGAGCCGATCGTGTTGGCCTCGGTGTCGCCCCGCCACGACACCTACCCGCTCATCGCCTCCAGCGGTCGGTTCAGCGTGTCGATCCTGGCCGGCGACCAGGTCGCCGAGGGCCAGTACTTCTCGTATCCGGGGCGGCGCTTCCACCACGTGGCCGACGAGTTCCTCGAGCTCACCGACGACGGCCTCCCCGTCGTGCCGGGATCCATCGGCTGGCTGGCCTGCGAGGTGTTCGAGACCCGAACCCGATGGGACGACGGCACCGCCATGGACCACCACCTCTGCTTCGCCCGTGTCGTTCGGGCCGGGGCGGGTCGGCTCCGGGAGCCACCGCTGCTCTACTCGTCGCGACTCGGCTGGCGGGTCGCCGGTGACAAGGCCCGTGAACCCGGTTCCTCGATCCGGGATGCGCTGCTCGCCCGTCTCGATGCGGCGGGGATCGCCGACCCGGGCGGCGGGCCCGACGAGGACGCCGACGGGTAGCGTGTCGCCACCAGGGGATCGGCGAGCGTCCGGCCCGTGAACGGAGGTCCCGTGTCCATCGACCCGATCGACGCCGAGGCAGCGCTCGTGACCGACGCCGTCGACCGCTTGCTGGCGACCTGCGACCCGGCCACGGTCCCGGAGCAGGAGTTCCTCGAGGCCCAGTTCGACGCCGGTCTGGCCTGGGTGCACTTCCCCATGGGCTGGGGAGGTCTCGACGTGTCGCCCAAGCTCCAGAAGCTCGTCGTCGAGCGGATCGCCGCGGCGGGAGGCCCCATCGGAGGTGCCCGCAACCCGATCGGGTACGGCATGTGTGCCCCGGCGGTGCTCACCCACGGGACCGACGCCCAGCGGGCCCTGCTCCGGCCGTTGTTCTCGAACGAGCACATCTGGTGCCAGTTGTTCTCGGAGCCCGGCGCCGGGTCCGACGTGGCGTCCCTGGCGATGCGCGCCGAGCGCGACGGCGACGAGTGGGTCGTCAACGGCCAGAAGGTCTGGACGACCCTGGCCCACATCTCGCGGTACGGGCTCCTGATCGCCCGGACCGACCCCGACGTCACCAAGCACCGGGGGATCACGGCGTTCATCGTGGACATGGAGTCCGACGGCGTGGAGGTGCGGCCGCTGCGGCAGATGACCGGTGAGGCCGAGTTCAACGAGGTCTACTTCACCGACGTCCGCATCCCCGACGAGCTCCGCCTCGACGCCGAGGGGCAGGGCTGGGGGGTCTCGATCACGACGCTCATGAACGAGCGGGTGTCCATCGGCGGCGGGACCCCACCCCGAGGGTCCGGGCCGATCGGTCAGCTCGTCGACCTCTGGAAGAAGCAGGGCTCGGACGACCCCGTTGCTCGCGACCGGGTGACGGCGTTGTGGATCCAGGCCGAGGTCAACCGGCTGACCAACCTGCGGGCCGCCGCCAACCGGCGTTCGGGGACACCCGGCCCCGAGGGCTCGGTCGCCAAGCTCGCCATGGCCGAGCTCAACAAGGCGATCTACAGCACCGCCATGGACCTCCTCGGCGCCGAGGGCATGACCTACGGGTCCTACGACCTCGTGCGCCCGCGCCACGCACTCTTCACCGACGACCTGCACAAGAACTTCCTGCGCGCCCGGGCCAACTCGCTCGAGGGCGGCACCTCCGAGGTGCTCCGCAACATCCTCGGCGAACGCGTCCTCGGGTTGCCGGGTGACGTCCGCGTCGACAAGGACCTTCCCTGGCGTGAGGTTCCCCGGTCCTGAAGCGCCCCCGGCTGACGGAACGGGGGCGGAACTGCACCTAGCCTGCACGGCGTGACCCGTCGCACCAAGATCGTCGCCACCATCGGGCCCGCCTCCGACTCGCCGGCGGTGCTCGAGCGGATGTTCGCCGCCGGTGTGGACGTGACCCGGATCGGGCTGGCCCACGGGTCGCTCGACGAGGCCCTCGCCCGCTACCGGACGATCCGGGCGGTCGCCGAGCGGGTCGGTCGTCCGGTCGGCACCATGGTCGACCTCCCGGGGCCCAAGGTCCGCTTGGCATCTTTCGGGTCCTCGCCCGTGCTCCTCGCCACCGACACCGTCGTGGAGCTGGTCCCGGGCCGGGCGTCCTCGGACTCGACGGTCCTCGGCGTCGACTACGAACACCTCCTCGGGGACGTGCACCCGGGCGACCTGCTCGCCGTCGGGGACGGGAGCGTGTCCCTGCAGGTCGAGTCGATCGACTCGGACCGGGCGAGGGCGCGGGTGGCCCACGGCGGCATGACCCAGGGTCGGCCCGGCCTGCACGTCCCGTCCGAGCGCCTCCGGATCACCTCGCCCACCGACGAGGACCTCCGCTACCTCGACGCGTTCGTCGACGCGGGTGTCGACATGGTGGCGCTCAGCTTCGTGCGTTCGGCCCACGACGTGCGTCGCGTGGGCACCGAGCCCCACCCCCGCGGACCCCTGATCGTGGCCAAGATCGAGACGCGGGCCGCGGTCGAGAACCTGACGGGGATCATCGCCGAGGCCGGAGCGATCATGATCGCCCGGGGCGACCTCGGCACCGAGCTCGGCATCGAGGACCTCCCGCACCTGCAGAAGCGGATCACCCGGGAGTGCATCAGCGGCGGCAAGCCTGTCATCACGGCCACGCAGATGTTCGAGTCCATGATCACCTCGCCGTCACCGACCCGGGCCGAGGTGTCCGATGTGGCCAATGCGATCTTCGACGGCACCTCCGCCGTGATGCTCTCCGCCGAGACGGCGGTGGGTCACGACCCGGTCGAGACGGTGGCGACGATGGCGCGTGTCGCCGCCCGGGCCGACCAGGAGTTCGACTACGAGGGCTGGGCGCGACGCATCCGGCTGCTCCGTCGCTCCGCGGTCGGGGAGTCGCTCGACGCCCGGATCACCGATGCGATGACGGCTGCGGCCTGGCGGGCCGCCACCGAGATCGGCGTGGCCGCCGTGATCTGCATCACCGACAGCGGGTTCACGGTCCGTTCGATGGCGCGCTTCCGGCCGGCCATGCCGATCGTGGCCTTCAGTCCCGACCAGCGGACGGTGCGTCAGCTCACCCTGAGCTGGGGTGCCGTCCCGTTGCACGCCACGGCACCGGTCCACAGCCTGGACCTCATGGACGACCTGATCGTCGCCGCGCGCGACCAGGGTCACGTCCAGTCCGGACAGCTGGTGGCGGTCCTCGCCGGTGCGGGTGACGAGTCGGTCCGTGCAACCGACGTGCTGCGCCTGTCCCGCGTCCCGTGAGCGGTCCGGCTCGTCGCGAGACCACCACGTTCGGCCCCGGGCTGGTCGGCTGGCGCAGCGGAGCGCACCACGCGGGGACCGTCGTGGTCCTGGTCCACGGGGCCATGGACCGCTCGGCGAGCTTCACCCGGCTCGCCCGCCGGCTCTCCGAGGGTGCTGCCCCCGATGGGTCGGGGGTGTCGGTGGTCGCCTACGACCGGCGGGGGTACGACAACTCACTCGTGCTCGGGCCCGGCACGATCGACCAGCACGCCCAGGATCTGGCCGACGTGGTCGACGGCCTGGCGCCCGCCCGGGTCATCGTGCTCGGTCACTCACTCGGGGGCACCGTGGCGGTTCGGGCGGTGGACCGGGGCCTGAGCCCGTTCGCCGTGGCCGTCTTCGAGTCGCCACTCCCGCAGCTGCCCTCCTACCGGAACGACCTGGCGGCCGCCGCGCTCGAGGCTGCGACCTCGGGGGGTCCGTCGGCGGCGGCGGAGCGCTTCTCCCGTTCGGTCCTGGGGGACGGGGCCTGGGAGCGACTCCGGCCCGAGGTCCGCTCCGCCCGCAGGGCCGAGGGCGTCGCACTCTGCGCCGAGCTCGGATCCCTCCCCGGCCTGCCGGTGATGACCTGGCCGCTGGACCGACCCGCGTCGGTGGGACGGGGCGAACTGAGCGGCGACCACTACCGGGACACCGCCGCCGAGACGGCCGCGTTGCTCGGCGGCGGAGTCGTCACCGTCCTGGCCGGTGCAGGTCACGGCGCCCACCTGAGCCATCCGGACGGCTGTGCTGCCTGGCTCGGCGGTCTGGTGACGCCTGTCTGAACCCCCACCGCACACCGGCACCCTCGCCTGTCCGCCCTGTCGGCGGCCGACGGTACGATCGCAGCGTGGTGGCCCTCCGCACCAGGATCCGACGGCGGCCCCGGCGGGCGCTGGTGCTCTCGGGTGGGGGCAACCTCGGTGCGCTCCAGGTCGGGATGCTCCGGGCGCTCGTCGAGGCGGGCATCACCGCCGACGTCGTCCTCGGGTGCTCCATCGGAGCGGTCAACGGGGCCGCCTTCGCCCGCTCACCCGACCAGGAGGGCATCGATCGGCTCGTGGCGTTCTGGACCCGTCCGGAGTCGGGGGAGCCGGTGATGCCGGGCTCACGCCTGCCGCCGCTCGTGCAACTGCTCCGGAAGGGCGAGTCCCTCCACGCCCCGGACGGACTGCGCTCGCGACTCGAGTGGCTCTACGGGGCGGACGCGACCTTCGAGGACCTCGCCGTCCCGTTCCAGTGCGTGGCGGCCGAGGTGGAGACGGCGGCGGAGACCTGGTTCGACGAGGGCCCCCTGGTCCCGCCGATCATGGCCTCGTCCTCGCTGCCGGCCGTCTACCCGGCGACGACCATCGCCGGACGGAGATTCCTCGACGGTGGCGTCGTCAACAACGTGCCGGTCGCTCGGGCCGTCGAGCTGGGCTGCCGGGAGATCGTCGTCCTGCACGTCGGGCTCCACGGCCGGCCGGACGCCCGCATCCGGCGACCGCTCGATGCGGCGCTCGAGGCGTACTGGGTGGCTCGCAACGCCAGGTTCGCCAACGACCTGGCGAACCTGCCCGGAGGCGTCGAGGCGATCATCCTCCCGCCCGGTGAACGGCCCGACATCCGCTACGACGACTTCTCCCACAGTGCCGAGCTGATCGACCGGGGCCACCGGAACGCTGAGGTGTTCCTGGCCGAACGGGCCCGTGAGGCCGAGCGCCGTGGTTCCGCCGGCGCCCTCGACCGCCTGCGGGACGGGGTGCGGAGCCGGCGCTGGGTCGCCGATGCCCGACGGGCGGCCGTGGACCCGGGGGGAGCTGTCCTGCGCTCCGAGGGGGAACCCGGGCCACCGGCGGACCTGGACCAACCGGTCGACCCGCTGTCGTAGCATGCCCCCGTGTCCGACTCGCCCGTGAACCTGTCCGCCTCCGGTCCGCCGACGACGGTGCTCCCCCTCGACGCCCCCGAGATCCGTGAGGCCCTGGCCGATGCGCTCTCGCTCCCGGGCGAGCAGCGGCGGGATGCCGTCGCCGCCGTGGTGGCCGGTGCACCCCGGTCGTCGACCGCCTGGGCGGCGCTCGGGGCGCTGGCCCGTGACGACATCGAGGCCTATGCCTGCTTCCGGGTCGGCTACCACCGTGGCCTCGACCTGATGCGGGCCTCCGGTTGGCGGGGGACGGGGTATCTGCGGGCGGGGGAGCCCGGCAACCGGGGGTTTCTGGACTCGCTCGTCGGTCTGGCTGACACGGCGGCGAGGATCGGGGAGGACGACGAGGCCGAACGGTGTCGCCACTTCCTGGTGCAGCTCGACCCCGACACCTATCACCTCTGATCAGGCCGCCTCTGATCAGGTGCCGGAACGATCCGGGGCATCGAATCGACGAGAGCGAACGAGCGAGGAGACACAGTGAGCGATGCAGGTGAGTTCCCGGCTGTCGGCAGGCCGACCGGTGAGTTGCTCGACGAGCTCCGCGCCGAGCGTGCGGGTGACCTGGACTGGAGGAGCGGCCGGGCGTTCAGCCTCGTCTACAACGTCGACGACCCGGAGCTCGAGGCCCTGCAGCACGAGGTCGCCTCCATGTTCCTGCACGAGAACGCGCTGAACCCCTTCCGCTACGTGACCCTCCTGCGGATGGAGTCGGAGCTGCTCGGGATGGTCCGCTCGCTGTTCGGCGCCGGCGCGGCGGGGCTCAGCTCCGGCGGGACCGAGTCGATCTTCCTCGCCGTCCAGACCGCACGCGACGAGGCCGCAGCCCGAGGGGTGTTCGACCCCGAACTGCTGTGCGCGTCCACCGCCCACCCGGCGTTCCCGAAGGCGTGCAAGTACCTGGGCGTGGAGTTCCGGCCGCTGCCGGTCGGCGGCGACGGCCGGGCCGACCCGAACCGGTTCGCCGAGGCGATCTCCGATCGCACGGCGCTGGTCGTCGCCAGCGCACCCTCCTACCCGTTCGGCGTGATCGACCCCGTCACCGACCTGGCGGCCATCGCCTCGTCGGCGGGCACGCTCTGCCACGTCGACGCCTGTCTGGGTGGTTACCTGCTCCCGTTCTGGGAGCGACTCGGCGAACCGGTGCCGCCCTGGGACTTCCGGGTCGAGGGCGTCACATCGATCTCCGCCGACGTCCACAAGTACGGCTACTGCTTCAAGGGGGTGTCGACCATCCTGTACCGGGACCGCGACCTCCAGCAGCGGCAGTTGTTCATGTACGACTCGTGGCCCGGTGGTCTGTACGCCTCGATGTCGGCCGCCGGAACCCGACCCGGACCACCGATCGCCGGCGCCTGGGCGACCATGACCCACCTGGGGGAGTCGGGGTACCTGCGGTTGGCCGAGCGGGTGCGGACCGCCACCCGTGGGTTCAGGTCGGGCATCGACGGGATCGACGGGATCCGCGTGACCTCGGACCCGGACCTGTCGGTGTTCGAGTTCGGCGCCGATCCCGAGTCGTCGACGCCGGTCGACATCGGTGCCGTCGGCGACGTCATGGACGACCGCGGCTGGAACCTCGACCGTCAGCAGGGCGGCCTGCACGTCATGCTCTCGCCGGGTCACGACCGGGTGGTCGACGCCTTCGTCTCCGATCTCGGCGACGCCGTCGCGGATCACGGGCAGGCGCGCGGTGGCGGACTCGCCTACGGCGGGGTCGTGGAGTCCTGATCGAGACCGCTCCGTGGTCGGCCGGCGTGCTGTGCGGGGGTGCTTCCCGGCGCATGGGTCGGGACAAGGCGCTCATCGGCTGGCCCGACCACCCCTGGGCCGCCAAGGTGGTCCACGCCGTGCGAGGGGCCGGCATCGGTGACGTCCTGCTGGTCGGCGGCGACCCCCGGCTGGGCGAGACGGCCCCGCAGGTTCCCGACGACCGGCCCGGAGAGGGCCCGGCCGCGGCGATCGCCACCCTGGCCCGGTATCGGCCCGGTCGATCGCTGCTGGTCTGCGCCTGCGACCTGCCGGACCTCACCCCCGGAGCGGTCTCGTTGCTGCTCGACGCCGTTGCCGACGGAGCGCCCGCAGCCGTGTCGGAGGTGGACGGATTCGCCGCCTGGTCGATGGTGGCGCTGGGTCCCGGCGCCGTGTCGGAGCTGGTCGCCGCAGTGGACAGGGGAGTTCGGTCCGTCCACGGGTGCCTGGGTTCCCTCGCCCTGCGGATCCCGGTGGCCGACCCTGCCCCGCTGCGGGACCGGGACGCCCCCGCCGGCCTGGTCGATGGGTGGACACCGGTGGCTGCACAGGTGCGCGGTAGCGTGTCGAACGTGAGCGATGAGATCCCCGTCATGGACATCTCCCAACTCGCCGAGCTCCTCGAGCGCGGCGTGCCCCTGCTGGACGTGCGGACCACGGAGGAGGTCGAGGAGGCCCGTGTCCCGGGTGTGGTGCACATCCCCCTCGACGAACTGGGCCTGCGCCTCGACGAGGTCCCGGTTGCGGATCCGCTCCCGGTGATCTGTCGGAGCGGGGCGCGGAGCATGAACGCCTGTGTGCTCCTTGCCGGCCACGGGCGCTCCGTGGCGAACGTCGACGGCGGCACCCTGGCCTGGATCGACTCCGGCCGGGCCGTGGAGTCCGGTCCCCGGTGACCGTGTGAGCGACGCGACCGACGGGCCGGCAGGGTTCGACCTCATCGAGGACGACCTCGCCTTCGGTCGTCTCGTGGACCGACTCGTCGAGGCCGAACGGTACGCCGTCGACACCGAGTTCCACCGGGAGCGGACCTACTTCCCTCAGGTGGCGGTCGTGCAGATCGCCGACGAGCACGGCATCGCCGTGGTGGATGCCCTGGCCGTCGACCTCGAGCCGTTCGCCCGGGTCCTCCGGGGCCCCGGGCTCGCCGTCATGCACGCCGCCCGACAGGACCTCGAGGTCATGGAGCGATCGTGCGGGATGGTCCCGTCTCGGCTGGTGGACACCCAGGTCGCCGCCGGGGTCCTCGGTTACACGACGCCATCGCTCGCGACCCTGCTCGAGCGCGAGCTCGGGGTGCGCACGGCGAAGGCCGACCGCCTGACCGACTGGCTGAAGCGGCCGCTGACCCCGGCCCAGCTCGAGTACGCCGCCTCCGACGTGGCCCACCTGCTGGAGCTGGAGGCTCAGCTGGCCGGCCGTCTGGCGGAGCGGGACCGGACGGCGTGGGTCGAGGAGGCCTGCGAGGAGCTGCGCTCCGAGCCCCGAGGGCCGCGCGACCCCGACGAGGCCTGGCGGCGGATCAAGGAGATCCGCCACCTCAAGGGCTCGGCGCTGTCGGTGGCGCAGGCGGTGGCCGGTTGGCGTGAGCGTCGGGCGGCGGCGAGCGACCTGACTCCCAGGTTCGTGATGTCCGACCTCGGGGTCGTGTCGGTGGCCTCGAGTGCGCCCCGCACCGAGGAGGAACTCCGGTCGCTCCGCGGCCTCGACGGTCGCAGCCTGAAGAACGGGACCGCCGAGGAGCTGCTGGCCGTGGTGGACGCCGCCCGGACGAGCGCGCCGGCCCGGGCGTCGGCCGCCCCGGTGCCCGAGCTTCCGGGCGAGCTGCGGCCCGCACTGCCGTTGATCGCCGCGTGGGTGTCGCAACAGGCCCGGGACATGGACCTCGAGACGGCGCTCCTGGCCACCCGGGCCGACATCGAGGCGCTCCTGCGCGGTGCACCGGATGCGCGTCTGTCCACCGGCTGGCGGACCGAGCTGGTCGGCGAACCGATCCGCCGACTGATCGAGGGCGAGGCGGCGCTGGCCTTCGAGCGGGGTCGCGGCCTGGTGCTCACCGCACACCGTCCCGCCTGACACCATCCCGCCTGAATCCGTTCCGCCTGCTTGCGTCCGGGTTCAGGCGAGCAGCACGCCGGCGGCGACGATGACGAGCACGCCACATGCAGCCAGGCTGAATCGCCGGTCGCCCCGCCGGGACCACCGGATCGCCAGCCAGCCGACACGGACCAGGGGCGCGGCCACGAGGAGGCCGATCGCCAACCAGGCCAGGCGGTCGCCGGGCCCGTCACCCAGGAACAGCGCGGCGAGCGCAGCGGCCGCCACCGCTCCGGTCGTCGCCCGGAGCGCCGTCACGGGCCGGTCGAACCGACCGGCCTTGGGGTCCCTCGGGCCACCCTCCTCGGGCGAGGATCCCGGGGTCACGCGCGGACCGCCACGACGACGGCGACGATCAGCAACAGGACACCGGTCGCCCGGCGGACGGCGGTCGGTGCGAGCGACTGCTGCAGTCGGGCCCCGAGCCAACCGCCCATGACCGCGCCGGCGATCGCCCCGGCCAACTCGAGGGGTTCGATCCGGCCCTGCACGGCGTAGACGAGCAGTCCGGCGGCGGCCGTGATCCCGAGCGTGAACGTCGTCGTGGCCGCGGCCACCTTGACGGGGACGTTCATGAGCTCGCTCATGGCGGGGGTCTTCAGGAACCCTCCTCCCACGCCGGACAGCCCCGCCACGACCCCGGCGAGCAGCGCAGCCGGGAGGCCCCGCTCGAGGTGGGTGGCCTGGTACGGCACGATCTCCTCGCCGTTGCGGTACTGCCCGCCGAGCGTGCCGGGCCACTCGCCGGCGGGTTCGGCGTGAAGGATCCCGAGCGGCGGGTTGCGGACGCCGCGCCGGGCCAGCGCCGCCACGCCGCCGATCGCGGCCGCCGCCGCCAGCACCCAGGCGATGAGTCGTTCGGAGACGTCGAGCGAGAGCAGGGCGCCCGTCACCGCCCCGGCTGCTGCTGCCAGTTCCACGGTCACCCCGAGGCGGTGGTGCACGGTCCCCTCGGCGAGTTGTCGGGAGGAGGCGGCGAGCGACCCGGCGGCCACGGTGGCGAGTCCGATGGGTGCTGCCGCGGTCGGCTCGGCGCCCATGGCCACGAGGACCGGGACCAGCAGCGTCGCCCCGCCGATGCCGCCGAGCGAACCCAGCAGCGCGGCGGCCGTGGCGAGGGCGGCGATGAGGAGCGGGGCGGCGTTCAACGGGGGTGCGCCCGGCTGCCCACGGCGGCAGGCTACCGGCGATCGACCGGGGCAGCATGATCCGGTGCGATCACAGGACTACACTCAGCGGTTCTGCCGTCGACGACCGGGAGTGCACCGTGAAGAAAGGTCGGCATCGCCGCTACGAGGAAGCCCGGGCCCTGAAGCGGGGCCCCGACCTCGACATCGAGGGCATCCTGGACGACCTGTCATCGGACCGGGACGACCGGCCCGGAGGTGACCCGGACGACTTCGATGTGCTCCGGGCGGACAGCGACGCACTCCGGGCGGGAGGCACGGAGGTCGACCCGGAGGCGGCGACCACCGACGAGGACTTCGACGACGTCGACGACGTCGACGACGAGCTCGACGACGAGATCCCCGCCGGAGGGATCCCGGTCTGGGGCGTCCGGGTCTGGGGCGTACCGGCGCGGATCAGTCGGAACGACGGCGTGACGCCGGATGGGGGAGCCAGGTGGTGGTGACCCCCGGGTGGTCGGCGCCCATCTCCGTGCGGAGTCGGTCGTAGACCTCGACGCCGACCAGTTCGACGATGTCGTCCCTGAGGGCATCGATCACGGGTTCGTGGCCGACGAAGGCGTCGGGGGCGTCGGTGCACCACCAGTGGAACTCGGCGCCGCCCTCGCCCCAGTCGCGGCGCTTCCACTCGCGGAGCACGTGGGTCGTGTGGCCGACGTCGTCGTCGTGGTATTCGAAACGGATCGGGACCTGCCAGCAGACCTCGGGCTTCCAGTCGAGTGGCCGCTCGTTGGCCAGGAGCGCAGCGAGGTGGAGTGCGCAGCCGGACCCGGCCTCGAACCCCGGTCGATTCAACAGCACGCACGCGCCGTCGTGGACCCGGGTGACCCAGGTGCCGTCGTCGTCCTTGTGGAGGGCGTCCTCGGGGCGGTCCACGGCGTCCCGGTGCTGCCAGAGCTCCGCCGGAAGTCGCCGGAGTGCCGACCGCACCCGCTTGCGGTCGGCCTTGTCCGCCATGTGCGCACCGAACGAGCAGCAGCCGTGCCCGAGCTCGGTGGCGTCCTCGTCGAGCACCCCCCGACACCCCTGGCCGAAGATGCAGGTCCAGTTGCTGGCCAGGAACGTGGCGTCGAACATCCAGGTGTCCCCTCCGTGGTCGAAGGAGATCCACTGTCGACTGCTCTCGTCGTCGTGCACCGCGAGCGAGCGTAGCGATCGGGGGCCCACCTTCGTGACCACCTGCCACCCGGGCACCTCGACCCGGTCGAGCGGGCCGACGGTGCTGGCCGTCGGGATGATCGAGGTGCTAGCTGTAGGGCGTGGCCGGTGAGTTCGACGACATCCGTTCCCGTCTCGAGCTGATCGCCGAGGAGCTCGCCGACCTGGCGATCATCCGCCTGCGCGAGTCGATCGACGCCGGCGGCTCGGAGCTCCCGGTGGACGAGCGTCGCCTCACCCGGGCCCGGCGTGCGGTGGAGAAGGCAGTGAACCTGCTCGCCGAACCGGACGACGGCTGAGGAGCGATCCCCGCGATCAGCCGCGGTTGAGCGAGCGGATGAGTGCGTGGAGCCGTCCGTGACGAGCCCGGACGAAGCGCAGTCGCAGGCGTGGCAGCTCGACGTGGTCCCGGTCGCGTCGTTCGGCGTCGCTCGGTCCGCACCGCTCGATGCGACCGCCGACCAGCAGGTCCGAGAACTCATCGTTGAGGCGCTCCACGCAGTCGTCGTCGACCTCGGTGGCCAGTCGCAGCACCAGGTGGTCGCGGACGTAGCGAACCGAGTGGAACACGCGGTAGAAGTCCGTCACGTACTCGCAGGCGTCCTCGACGTCCGAGGTCAGGTGGAACAGGTCCAGGTCGGCCCGGTCGATCAGCCCGGCGTCGAGCAGTTCGACGTCGAGGAAGTGACGGAAGCTGCGCCAGTACGCGTCACCCACGGGCTCGAGGAGCACGACCGGGCCGGGTGTCTCCCGGCCGGTCTGCAACAGCGTGAGCAGCTCGAAGGCCTCGTCCATGGTGCCGAACCCCCCGGGGAGCAGGACGTAGGCGTCGGCGGCCCGCATGAAGGCGAGCTTCCGGTTGAAGAAGTAGCGGAACCCCACCGACTTGGGGTCGCCGGCGAGCGGGTTGGAGTCAACCGGCTCGAAGGGCAGCTCGATCGTGACCCCGAAGGATCGGTCGACCCCGGCGCCCTCGACCCCGGCGGTCATGATGCCGGGACCGCCGCCCGTGACGATCATCCATCCCCTCGACGCGATGGCGGCGCCCAGGTCACGGGCCGCCCGGTACGCCGGCTCCTCGGGGCCGGTCCGGGCGGACCCGAAGATCGCCACCTTCCGGATCCCTGCGTACGGGGCAAACGTTGTGGCCGCCGCCAGCTGCTCGTCGAGGGTCCGTGCGGCGATCTTGAGATCGAGTCGGTCCAGGTCGGCGGTGCCGATGCGCACGGCGGCGTCCAGCAGGCGGCCGACGAGCTCCCGGTCCCGCTCGACCCCCAGTTCGTCGAGCCATCCCTCGAGACGCTCCTCGCCGAGTCCCGCCACGGCCCGGACGCTAGTCCGATGCTGCCGGGTCCCGTGATCCGCTCCCGATCCGCGGCCGAGACCCTGTTCCCGGGCGCCGATCCAGGCCGGGGTCGGTGGCAGACGGCTCCGAGCGTGGCACGCTGTGGTGGAGGGCGACGTGGAGACCGATGTGCAGCACGCAGGACCGATCGCGCGTCGATCGGAGGCCCACGAGCTCTTCGTGCGCGTCTACCCCGCCGTGGTGGGACTGATCCGGCGGGTCCTGGACCGACCCGGGGTCGACGTCCGGAGCCTGGCCGATGCGGAGCAGATCGCCGTCGAGATCATGGCCTGGGCGCGGCTGCGCCGACTGCCGGATTCCGATGCCGCCGTGACCCGGATCGCCGCCCGGGCCCTGGACCGGTGCCTCGAACGCATTGAGGGGTCTGCTCGCCGGGTGCCGCTGCCGACGGGCCTGGTCGTCGAGGACCTCGCCGACGACGACGTCCTCGACGACGGCGCGCGTCTCGAGTGGACGACCACAGGGATCCGGCTCGGTGAGCTGCACGAGGCCCTTCGTGACGCCCCGGTACGCGTGCGGCGAGTGGGCGTCTGCTGCGTCGGAGCCGGGCTCGCTCCGGAGGACGTCGCCGCCCTGCTCGACCTGCGCGGCGACGAGACCCTCGCCGCGCTCGGCGAACTGGCGGAACGTCTGACCGGGCTGCGCCGCAGCCGGGTGACAGGGGCGTCGTGAGCGCCGTCCTGGTCCCCGATCCGGTGCCGGCGCCACCGACCCGCTCCGAGCTCGTGGTGGAGTCGCTCGCGGTGCCCCGCCTGGACCTGGTGACCGCCGAGGACCGGGTCGACGCGCTCGTCCGCCAGGGGCGCCGGCGTTGGTGGGCGATCGGCGGTGCCGTCGCCGCAGCCCTCGTCGTGCTCGGCGTCGTCCTGCTGGTCCTGGGCGACCGCGGCGACGAACTCGACGCGACGGACGACACCTCCACCACCACCCTGGCCACGGTGCCGTCGTCGTTGCCCGAGCCAGGGGAGGTCGTGCCGGTGTCGCCCGTGACGACGGCGTCCACCGTCCCGGTCATCGACGGTGTGGCCCCGCCCGTGCCCCCGGCCTCGCGCTCCCCGCTGGGCGCCAGCCTGTCGGTGTCGACGTCCGTGACGGTGGGGGCGCCGTTCACGTTGGCGATCGACTGGAACGATGCCGACCACGCCGCCACCGGTGATCCGACGGTCGCCGTGGAGTGGAACGACCCGTTCCTGGCGCTCGCCGCGGCCGAGGCTCCGCCCTCGAGCTGCGGGACGACCGGGACGCCGCGTGCCGGTCGGATCGAGCGGACGTTCCGCTACTCCTCGGCCGGCCGTCGGACCATCTCGGTGCGCCTCCGTTCCTGCGAGGGCGGCGGGGCGCTCGCCGAGGACACGACCGTCGAGCTCGCGGTCGACGTGCGGGGGGTCTCCGGCGCTCCACTCGTGGTCGCGGTGGACGCCGCCGCCGGGGATCCGGACGCGGCGGGGGCGGTGCGCTACCCGGCCGACGCCTCGGGCGCACAGGCCCTCGCCAACCGCTCGACGGCCGTTCGCCAGGTCCTGCGCCGGGACCGCGCCCGGCCGGCGACGATCCTCGTCGCTTCCGGGTGGGGCGCCGGCGACGTCGTTCTCCTGAACCTGCCGGGCGGCCCATGCCGATGGGGGACGCTCGACGCGGCGGGCGACTCGGACGCCGCGGTGCTCGTGGAGTCGGGGTGTCAGCCCGTCCTGCCGACGACCACCACGACCTCGGTGCCGTCGACGACCTCGACGGTGCCATCGACGACCGCACCCGGGGACGGCGGTTCGCCGTAGAGCGTGGTGCGCTGCCGCAGCGTCCGACCTGTGCGCTCGGCGAGCGCCGCGAAGTCCGAGGGTTGGGCCATCGTGCCGTGCTGGGCCCCCGCAGCCCGGGAGATGTTCTCGTCGACGAGGGTGCCACCCAGATCGTCGACACCGGCGTCGAGCAACTCCTCGACACCGTCCAGACCCAGCTTCACCCAGCTGGCCTGCACGTGATCGATGCAACCGTGGTAGGCGATCCTCGCCACGGCATGGACCAGCACGACCTCCCGGAACGTCGGGCCCCGGCGACACCGGCGCTGCAGGTAGAGCGGCGCAGCCATGTGCACGAACGGCAGTCCGACGAACTCGGTGAACCCGCCGGTCTCGTCCTGCAGGTCCCGGGTGACCAACAGGTGGTCCACCCAGCTGTCCGGTGACTCGACCGTCCCGAACATCATCGTCACGTTGCTCCGGAGCCCGACGCGGTGTGCCATCCGGTGCACCTCGAGCCACCCCTCGGTGTCGATCTTGTCGGGACAGAGCACGGCGCGCACCTCGTTGTCGAGGATCTCCGCGGCGGTGCCGGGCAGGCTTCGCAGCCCGGCGTCGCGGAGCCGCGCCAGGTACGCCTCGAGCGGCTCGCCGAGGCGGCGAGCGCCCTCGGTCACCTCGAGCGCCGTGAACCCGTGGAGGTGGAGCGACGGGGCGGCCTCGTGGACCGCGCGACAGACGTCGACGTAGTAGTCGCCGTCGAAGTCGGGGTGGATGCCGCCCTGGAGGCAGACCTCCGTCGCCCCCATGGCCTCCGCCTCGGCGGCCCGTTCGGCGATGTCGTCGAGCGTGAGCAGGTACGGGGCGCCCCGCAGGTTGAGGCTCAGTGGCCCCTTGGAGAACCCGCAGAACCGGCACTTGAAGGTGCAGACGTTCGTGTAGTTGATGTTCCGGTTGAACACCCAGGTGAGTGCGTCGCCCACGGCCTGACGACGGATCTCGTCGGCCACCTCCGCGACGGCCCGCACCTCGGGCCCCCGGGCTGCGAACAGGACGCGGAGCTCGGAGCGGCCGACCCGCTCGCCGGCCAGGACGCCGTCGAGCACCTCACGGACGGCCCCATCGATGCGGCCTGCAGGCTCCCGCCGGGCGGTTCGAGGCGCAGGGACCCCTGCACCCGAGTACCAGGCCGTCGAGGTGTCGCCCACCAGGTGCACCTCGGCGCCGTCACCCACGACCTCGATCCGCCCGACACGCTCCGGGAACACCGAGCCCGGGTCGTCGCGCCCGAGCGACTCGGCATCGGAGCGGTCCAGCACCGGGAACCGGAGGGCCTCGTCCAGCCAGCGTTCGGGGTCCGCCGCGTGCTCGGGGTAGATCGTCAGCCGTGGGGCGAGCGTGTAACCGGCCGATTCGGTCACCTCCCGGAGCCGCTCGAGCTCCGGCCACGGCCGCTCGGGGTTCACGTGGTCGGCCGTGACGGGCGAGACGCCACCCCAGTCGTCGATCCCTGCCTCCAGGATCGGTCCCAGGTCGTCGGACAGGTTCGGTGGTGCCTGCAGGTGGACCGAAGGCGGCAGGATGACGCGGGCGAGTGCGATCGCGTCGAGGAACTCATCGGTCGGGCACGGCCGGGAGCGGAACATCGTCGTACCGGCCTTGGGCAGGAAGTTCTGGACGATGACCTCCTGCACGTGGCCGTACCGGTCGTGCGACGCGGCGATCGCCTCGAGCGCCCGGATCCGATCGTCACGGTCCTCACCGATGCCGACGAGGATCCCGGTCGTGAACGCGATGCCGAGCTCGCCGGCCGCCTCGAGGGTGGCGAGCCGACGCTCGGGGGTCTTGTCCGGTGCGCCACGGTGGCACTCGAGGTCGCTGCGGAGCGACTCGAGCATCATCCCCTGGGACGGTGCCACCCGCCGCAGCCGGGCGAGGTCCTCCGACGGGAGTGCGCCGGCGTTGGCGTGGGGGAGGAGCCCGGTGTGCTCGAGCACCGCCGCGCAGGCCTCGACGAGGTGGTCCACGGTGCTGGCGTGCCCGTGTGCGGCCAGCCACTCCGCGGCGGTCGGGTAGCGCTCCTCGGGGGCCTCGCCGAGGGTGAAGAGCGCCTCGTGGCAGCCGGCGGCGGCGCCGTCCCGGGCGATCTCGAGGACCTCGTCGATCTCGAGGTAGGGCGACTCCAGTCGGGCGGGCGGCTGGGCGAAGGTGCAGTAGCCGCACCGGTCCCGGCAGAGCTTGGTCAGCGGGATGAAGACCTTGGGCGAGAACGTGGTGCGCAGGCCGAACGCGCTGCGCCGGATGCGCTGGGCCTCGGCGAACAGATCGGGGTGGCTCGGCGGCGGGAGGGTCGAGGTCACGGCCGTGCTCCCGGTCCCGGTCGGCTCGCGATCTCGAGGGGCCCGAAGTCGACGCCGCACGCCGGGCAGTGGAACCCGAGGTGCACGTCGGTCCCGCACGGCTCGTGCACCAGGACCGTCGGCGGGCCGGCGTCCTGCAGCCACCGGTCGCCCCAGTGCATCAGGGCCACGAGGATCGGGGAGAGCTCGCGGCCCATGTCGGTCAGGCGGTACTCGTCGCGCGGCGGGTGCTCCTGGTAGCGCCGCCGCTGCAGGATTCCCGCATCCACGAGCTTGCGCAGGCGCTCGGCGAGCACGGCCCTCGGCGTTCCGAGGTCGCGTCGGATCTCGTCGAAGCGACGGATGCCCCGGAACGCGTCCCGCAGGATGAGCATGGTCCACCGGTCGCCCACCAGCTGGAGGGCCTGCTCGATCGAACAGGCCGGCGGCCCGTCGTCCCCCGGTTCGACGCCACCGGTGACGCCACGGGCGACGGCAGCGTCAGGGCGTTCGAGACGATCCTGGAGTGCGCTCATGGCGCGGACCGTAGACGAGTTCGCTTTCCGAACCAAGTCGGTTCGGAAAGTGAACTGAGATCCCCGACCCGTCCCCGCGGGCCGGGGTCAGTCGCCGCCGAGGGCGGCCTCGGCGACGTCCACGACGTGCTCGGCGGTGATGCCCAGTTCCCGCAGGACCGTGCTGCCGGGGGCCGAGGCACCGAACCGGTCGATGCCGACCGACGACCCGGCGTAGCGGGACCAGCCGAGCGTCACCCCCGCCTCGACCGAGACCGTCGGGACGCCCTCGGGCAGCACCTGCGCTCGGTACGCGGCGTCCTGGGCCTCGAAGACCTCCCAGCTCGGCAGTGACACCACCCGGACGGCCCGGCCCGATGCGGTGAGGCGCTCGGCGGCCTCCAGCGCCACCGCCACCTCGGTCCCGGTGGCCACCAGCACGATCTCGGGGTCGGTGCCGCCGTCGAGGACGACGTACCCACCCCGGCGGACTCCCTCGTGCGCCGTGGTGGGATCGACCGGCAGGGTCGGGGTGCCCTGACGGGACAACACGAGCGCCACCGGACCGGTTCCCTCGACCGCCAGACGCCAGGCCCCGGCGGTCTCGTTCCCGTCCGCGGGCCGGATCACGGTCAGGTCGGGGATCAGCCGGAGCGACATCACGTGCTCGATCGGCTGGTGCGTCGGGCCGTCCTTGTGGCTTACTACGCGACTTACTACACAAGCCCGGTGAAACCGATGCCGCCCGAAAGCGACCGGCCCGCCGGCATGAGCGACGTGCAGTGGCAGGTCGCGAACTGGTACAAC
>SXGT01712775.1_pt1 | contig 20387 bp, 13 predicted proteins | sample 3176221 | NCBI WGS metagenome assembly SXGT01 (sample SAMN11356862, study PRJNA531348) | freshwater metagenome | isolation source: freshwater sample F1-120 | place: China: Fuxian Lake, Yuxi | collected 2017-12-25
CGGCGGCTTGCTCTTGCCCTTCACCACGACCACCGTGGCCGCCGCCGCCTCGGTACCCTCTTCGTTCACGTCCACGAACGCCTTGTGCAGGACGTGCGAGATGTACAGTTCCTTACCCTTCGGCGACATGCCGGTGAAGTCGGCGTTGCCGAACGCGGCCCTCATCCCCATGTCCGATAGCACCGGTTTGAGGCTGATCGCGCTCTCGCTCTTGAACCGCGGGAGCCAGACCTTCACCTCGGTCTCGGCCAACTTCACGGTATCGAGCGTCTTGCCGCCGAGCCACTGCGCCAGCCGGTGAACGCCGCTGCGTGCTTCGGGCAGGAGCACCAGCATGGACAGGTCTTTGCCGGCGTAGGGCAGTTCCAGCACCTGGGTGATCTCGCCCACGCGGGTCACGAACGTGCGCATCTCGCCGTACTTGAGTTTGCCGGACAGGTGCATGAGCGGCACCTCGGCCTTCTTGCCGTCGGCCAGCGCGAACGGCGCGTCCTTCGTGTTCTTCTTGTCGAACTGGTAGAGCCAGTTGCTCTTGAAGTAGATGGCGTTGGCGAGAACCATCCGCGTGAGCGCGGTGATGACGCCCGGCCCGATGATGTTTTTGATCTTCTCGCGCGTCTCCTTCTCGACCCACTTGTTGATCTGCGCGCGTGCGGCTTCGGACTCGGCGAAGTCCGTTTCCACCGTCCCGGCCCCGTAGTGCTTGCGGGTCAGGTCGGTGAACTCTTTCTCCCAGGGGTAGCCCTTCTGTGCCCAGATCGCGTTGGCGACGGAGAGTCCGTAGGACCGCTTGACGTCATCGGTCTTCACGTTGAGCCGACCGAACAGCTCACCGAACGCCGCGTGCGGCTCTTTGGGCAGGTGCAGCACCTTCTGCATCTCGTCGAGCGTGGTGCCGCGAGCGCCGGCGCTGGTCATGGCGAGCGCGGCCTCGATGCTGAACGGCGAGAAGAACAGGTTCCCCTTCTCCTCGCTGGTCGGCCCGGCGAGCCGGCGGTACAGGTCCGCGCTGAATGCGTTGGTCGCGGCGGCAGCGTCTTTCGCGCCGTCCGCGGCGCGGGCGAGCGGCGGCGCAAGGGTGGCGAGCGCGCCAGCCCCGGACGCGGCCAGAAACCCACGGCGGGAGAGGGGGAGGTTGTTCACGGGTGTCTCCATACCGACGATGGTAACAACCACAAGACGGAGACACACGCGCGACGGATTGCGCCGTTACACACGAGTTGCGGCGCGATTCTCTGGGTCGCCCAGTTACCGCGACCTGAACAGCCGGCTGTCGATCAGTTCGTTCAGCAGCGTGCGGACGCCGCCGCCCTGCTTCGCCGTTGTCTGCACGAGTTCGGCGATGTCGTCGCGGTCGGCGAACGACACGCCGCGGCCGGTGCCGTACACCGCGAACTGCCGCGCCAGATTCGTCAGCAGCAGTTCCTTCTCGGCCGCGAGCAGGTTCTGGAACTCGACGAGATTCGCGAACTTGCGACCGTCGGGCAGCGCGCCGCTGGAATCGACCTTCGGGCCGAGTTTGAACCCGATGCCGATGAACGGGTCGATGGTGCCGCGCGGGGCCGCGTCGCCGGTCCCGAGTGACCGGTAGCGGGCGCGGTGTCCGCCGATCACGTCGAACTCTTCGAGCGCGAAGCCGGGCGGGTCCATCTTCGTGTGGCAACTGGCGCACGCGGCGTTGTTGCGGTGCTTGTCGAGTTGCTCGCGGATCGTCACCGCGCCGCGCACGTCCGGTTCGACCGCGGGCACGTTCGGCGGCGGCGGCGCGGGCGGCTGGCCGAAGAAGCGGTCGAGCACGAACGCGCCGCGCGGCACGGGCGACGTGGTGGTGCCGTTCGCGGTCACTTTCAGGATCGCGGCCTGGGTGAGGAACGCGCCGCGCGGCGTCCCCTTCGGCAGCGGCACCTGCCGCACCTGCGTGCCGTCCACCGGCGGTAGGTTGTAGTGGGCCGCGAGCCGCCCGTTGAGCATCGCGAAGTCCGACTTCACAAGGTATCTCACGGGCAAGTTGTTCGCGAGCAGTTCGCGGAAGTAGGCGTGGCTCTCCATCAGCATGGAGTCTTGCAGGTACTTGTTGAACTCCGGGTACAGCTTGCGGTCCGGGTCGTTGGCGGCGATGAGCCGCAGCTTGAGCCACTGGCCGAGGAAGTCTTCGACGAACCGCTGCGACTTCGGGTCGCGCAGCATCCGGTCGAGTTCCAGGCTGAGGGCGAGCCGGCCGTTCAGCTTCCCGGCCGCGGCCAGCTTCGTCAGCTCGTCGTCGGGCATCGAGTTCCACAGGAAGTACGACAGCCGGTTCACAAGCGCGTACTGGTCGAGTTCGCCGGCCGGTTCGACGTGGTACAGGAAGTCGGGCGAGCAGAGCGCGGCGCGGTAGGCGTAGCGCATCGCGGTCTCGAAGCAGTCGCCGGCTTCGATCCGCGCCGCGACCTGATTCACGTAGCCATTCACGACGGCCGGCGCGACCGGGCGGCGGAACGCGCGGGGCAGGAACTCCGAAAGCAGCTTGCGCGCGTCGTTGACCGGGTTGGCGCTGAACACGCTCCACACACCTTCGACCGGATCGGGCTTGTTGCGGGCCATGAACAACTGCTGGCGCTCGCGCTCCGGCGCGCGCCGCGGGGGGGGGATCTTCGGGTTCGCTTTGGGGTCGAACGGCTTGATTTCGAGGTTCCCGAACAGCCGCTTGTGACCGAGCGGGGGCCAGGTGTCGTGGATCGGCCCTTCGATCTCGAAGTAGTCGCAGGCGATGGCCGGGCCGGTGAAGCCCATCGCGCGGTCCTTCTTGTAGTAGTTCGCGGCCGGGGCCAGCGACGCGGTGTTGAACCCGATCGTCTCGCGCGGGTTCAGCCACGCCGAGACGACGTGCTTCTGCTCCTTGATGCTGGGGGCGTCGAGGTGGGTGAGCACGGCGCTGGGGTGCCCGCCGCCGCGCCCGTCGCCGGTGAGCTGCACGACGGAGAGCCGCGCCGCCTCGGTGCCGCGCGACGGCAGCACCTTTCCCTTGTCCCACTGGAAGCTCCAGAGTGACGTGGTGAGCCGGTACCGGCCGGGGTAGATCGTCACCCACTCGTTGAAGTACGGGTGGAACGATTCGTCCTCGTGGCGGAACAGGCCGACGCTGGCCCCGTTGCGAAACGACCCCATGCGCTCGTGCGCGCCCTGGTCGATGTGCCCCTGAAGCCCGGCCGGCGGGAAGTCCGGGTCCGGCTTCTTGTCCTTCAGCAGTACCCCGTCGCCGTTCATCAGCACGTGGGCGACGAACCCCGACGGGTACGCGAGCGAGGTGCGGAACTTGTCCGGTTTCGGCGCGCGCGGGCGCGTCACGATGGCAAAGTCGAGCACGCGGTCGGCGGCTTCGAGGTACTTCGCGAGGTTGACGTGCGACAGGTCGAGCGCGTCGGCGTTGCGGTCGAAGCCGTGAACCTGACCGTCCGGCGGCAGGTCGATTTGCAGCGGAACGCCCGGCAGGTCGAACAGGTCGCGCATCGTGTTCTCATACTCGGCGCGGGTCAGCCGGCGCAGGCGGGTCTTGCCGTCAGCGCGGGCCGCTTTCACCTCAGCGGCAACGAGGTCGTCTTTCAGCACCTTCGTCGCTGCGGCGAGGTCGGCCGCGGCCGGGCGCGGCTTGTTCTTGGGCGGCATCTCGCCGCTGGCGACTCGGTCGTGAACCTTCACCCAGGTGGCGAAGTTCTCCGCGTTTGCCGGGTCGAACGTGAGCGCGGTCAGGTCGAGACCGCCCTTTTTGGTGTCTTTGTCGTGGCACGATGTGCAGTGCGCGTCGAGGAACTTTCCCGGCGGCGCGGCGCTGGCAACTGAGGACAGAAGCAAGAAGCTCACGCAAAGCCGCAAAGACGCAAAGAAGACAGGAGGAAGGCAGGAAGAGAGAGTGTGAAAACCAGTTCTTGTGGTCGCGTTCATGGTGTCTCGTGTGGCTCGCATTGGATCTCTTCTCATGCCTTCTTTGCGTCTTAGCGGCTTTGCGTGACAGTCGCTATTCAGGCAGACCGTTGGCGATGCGCGTGATGCCGTCCTTGATGAGCGCGGCCCCGAAGTTGATGAGCAGCCCCAAGCGGCAGTTGGTCAGGCGCAGGTAGGTGAGCAGTTGTTTCTTGTGAACCGGGGCGACCGATTCGACCGACTTCAGCTCCAGAATCACCTGGTTCTCAACGATCACGTCGGCGCGGAACCCGATGTCGAGGCGCAGGCCGTCCCACTCCACCGGAACCGCGACCTGATCTTCGACCCGCAACCCGCGCTTCTTCAACTCGTGAATGAGCACCGCTTCGTAGACCGACTCGAACAGCCCCGGTCCCAACTCCACATGAACATGGTACGCCACGTCAACGACGACCTTCGCGATGTCGTTCTCGGACATCTCGTTCCTCCAACAAAGACATCTCACGCACAGCCGCAAAGCCGCAAAGAAAACAAGAGAAGACCAGAGAATGGATCAGATCGAATCACGCCCTCGGTCTGAGCGCCAGCGCCACCATTCGTCTGCCTCAAACCCTGCTTTCTGTCTTCTGCTTTCTGCTTTCTGTCTTCTGTCTTCTGCTTTCTCCTGTCTTCTTTGCGTCTTCGCGCCTTTGCGTGAAAGTCTTGCTTCCCTCTTACGCCAGCTCCAATCCCCGCATGGTGCCCTTGCCCGTCGAGAACTCGCGCGTCTCGATGCCGAGGCGCTGGAGCATCGACACGAACAGGTTCGTGAGTGGGTAGTTGTTGTCCTTGTCGAACGCGAGGTGCCCGGCGTGCTTGAACCCGCCGCCTGCCAGTAGTACCGGCAGGTTGTGGTTCGAGTGCGAGTTCGCGCTGCCCATGCAGGTGCCGTACAGCACCATCGTCCGGTTCAGCAGCGTCGCGTCCTGTTCCTTCGTGTCGTCAAGAATCTTGAGCAGGTGGCCGAGGGCGTCGAACTGGCCCTCTTCCTTCGCGCGCAGTTCCGCGAGCACTTCCGGCCGGTTGCCGTGGTGCGTGATGTTGTGGATCACGGTCGTGTCGATGAACAGGCTCACGAGCCGCGACGAGTCCGTTTCGAGCGCCAGCTTGATGACGTCGAACATGATCTTCGTTTGCCGGGCGAACTCGCGGTGGTCCTTCTCGTCTTCGGGCGGCTTCGCGTCGGTCTTGGGCTTCGGCTTCTTCTCCCAGTCCTCGGCGCTGGCGAGCCGCTGTTCCAGTTCGCGCACGCTGGTCATGTACTGTTCGAGCCGGGCCTTGTCCGCCGCGGAGAGCGAGGCGTTCAGCCGCTTGGCCTCATCGCCCACAAAGTCGAGCGTGCTGCGGCCCTGCTTGATCTCTTCGAGCTTCGCGGCCACTTCGTTCGGCTTGCCCTGAACGAAGAGCTTCTCGAACAGCTTGCGCGGGCTGCGTTCAATTGGAATCGGCGCGCCGCTGCGGGTGTAGCTGAGGGTCTGGCCCTCGTTGCCGCAGCCGAGGACGAGCGACGGGTAGCGGGTGCGATTGCCGAACTGTTCGGCCGCGTACTGGTCGAGCGACACCCAGTTGCGGAACCCGCCGCGCTCCGGGTGCGGGGTGCCCGTGAGGAAGCACTTTTCCGCCGCGTGCCCGCCGGTCACGCCGGGGTGACTGGTGCCGCTGAACACCGTGAGCTGGTCGCGCTGGGCCTTGAGCTTGTCGAGGTACGGCGTGGGCGCGTAGTCCTTGCCGATCTTTTCGGGGAAGAAGAACTGCGGCAAGATGCCCATGTTCGTTTCGATGCACACCATGCGGCGCGGCACGTCGGCCTTTGGCGCGCCGCGCGCGGGCTGCATCGCGTCGAGGAACGGCAGGGCCATCGCGACCCCGGCCCCGCGGAGGAACGTGCGGCGGGACAGCGGGCGCGGGGCGGGCGTGTACGGTCGCGGCATGGTGGGGCTGTGGGTTCGAGGAACAGTTCGGGTGAGAGCGGGAGCGGCTCGCGGCGGGTGGTATTACAGTCGCAGGATTCGCTCGCCGCGTCAACGGGGCAGGACGATGGGCTTTCGTAGCACGCGGCGCGAGCGCCCGCGTCTGCGGCCGCTAAGATGGGTGCATGAGCGAGTCGCCACGAACCCCGTTGCTCGACGTGCCGCCGGAGGCACTGCACCGCGTCGCGCTGTTGCGCGACGTGGGCGCGGGCGAACTGCTGATCCACGAACTGTACCTGAGCGTGCAGGGCGAATCCACCTTCGCCGGGCTGCCGTGCGTGTTCGTCCGCACCGCCGTGTGCGACTCGCGGTGCCACTGGTGCGACACCCCGCACGCCTTCAACCGGGGCGAGCGGATGAGCCGGGCTGCGGTGCTGGCGAAGGCGCTCGCCTTCGGGTGCCCACTGGTCGAGATCACCGGCGGCGAACCGCTGCTCCAGGCCGACGTGCTGCCGCTGATGACCGAGTTGTGCGACGCGGGGAAGACCGTGCTGCTCGAAACGAGCGGCGCGCACGACGTGAGCGCGGTCGATCCGCGGGTTCACATTATCATGGACCTGAAGTGCCCGGACAGTGGCGAGGAGCACCGCAACCGGTGGGCCAACCTCGGCGCACTGAAGTCGACGGATCAGCTCAAGTTCGTGATCGCGTCGCGGCGCGACTGGGACTGGGCCGCGAGCGCCATTCGCGAGCACGCCCTCGACGAGCGGTTCACGTGTCTCGTCAGTTGCGTCTTCACCGGCGTGAAGCCCGTTGAGTTGGTCGGCTGGCTGCTGGAGTCCGGGCTGTCGCGAGTGCGGATGCAGTTGCAGATGCACAAGTACATCTGGGAGCCGACCAAGCGCGGGGTGTGACTGTGGCAAGGCGAGCGGGGGGCATCGGCCGTGTATTTGGCGAACCCGGCCGATGTCCCCCGCGCACCTACTCGTCTCGTCCCTTCCCCTTCGCCGGCGGCTTGCCGACCGGGGCCGGTTGCGTCCGCGGCTGCGCGGGTGGGATCGCCTTCGGCGGATCGACACGCGGCGCAACCTTCGGCGGCTCTACTCGCGGTTGAATCACTGGCGGGCGCGGCTCAACCTTCGGCTGAACCACTGGCGGCTTCGGCTCAACTCGCGGCTGAATCACTGGTGGTTTCGGCTCGATCCGCGGTGGGTCAACCCGCGGTTGCACGACCGGTGGTTTGGGCGGATCAACCCGCGGCTGGATCACCGGCGGCTTCGGTTCCACCTTCGGCTGGATAACGGGGGGGCGCGGCTCAACCCGCGGCTGCACGACGGGCGGCTTCGGCTCCACTTTGGGTACGACAACCGGTGGCTTCGGCTCGACCTTCGGCGGATCGACCCGCGGCTGCACCACCGGGGGGCGCGGCTCGACCTTCGGCGTCACCACCGGTGGCCTGGGGTCGATGCGCGGCGGATCGAACTTCGGCTGAATCACCGGCGGGCGCGGCTCGTTCTTGGGAACGATCACCGGCGGGCGCGGGTCGACCTTCGGCTGTATCACGGGCGGCTGCACGACTGGTGGGCGCGGGTCGATGCGCGGCGGATCGTTCTTCGGCTGAACCACCGGCGGGCGCGGGTCCACGCGGGGCGGGACCACGGGCGGCACATCGGGCTTCGGGTTCGGGTTGCCGGTGATCGTGCTGCCGCCGCGATACGGGTTCGGCGGCGGGGCCTTCCGCTCGTCGTTCACCTGCGCCCGCGCGACGACGCCCTTCGGCACGTCGAGCATGATGCTCTGCGGGCGCGGCGCGGGCTGACCCACCGGCGGGCGCACCGCGGGCGACTGCGTCGCGACGTGCGTTTCCAACCGCTGGCGCTGGGCCGCGACCTCGCGCAGTTGCCCGGCCGCGGTCGCCTCGTTGCGCCGACCGTCCGCGCTCACCTGCTGGAACCGTGTCCGGTTCAGGTCCGGGGCCGCGCTCAGCGGGGCCACCATCGCCACGTTGGACACGTCGCGGGTGCCCACCCGCGGGGTGCCGTTCACCACCGTGATGTTGTTCGTCACGTTGGTCACGTTCGTCCGGGTGATGGTGTTGATCGTCGTGTTCTGCTGAACGAGTGTGGTCGGCGGGCGCGACACGTCGCCGCGGTATCGGCCCTGGTACAGGTCGCCCACGTTACGGCCCCACGTCGGGCTGTTGCGGTACGACGCCGCGTAGTAGCTGAACAGCGGGTCGTAGCCCCAGTTGCGGCCGGTGCCGAACCCGATGGTGAACGACACGCCGGACACGCGCCCGGCCCACGGGTTGTAGCCGAGGCCGACGTAGCGGCGGTCGAAGTAGTCGCCGAAGTAGTAGTTGCCACACCCGCGCCGCACGAACAGCGCGCCCACCAGGGCCGGCTCGCTCACGACGTACACCGGCGTGTACACGAACCCGCGGTGGATGGGCCGCACGAACACGACCGGCGCGAACAAGATGCCGCGGGTCGCGACCGGGTAGTCCCAGTAGCCGTCCACGAACACGTAGCCGGCGGGCGTCCAGTGGTAGCGGGCCGGCGACCACAGCCAGTTCGCGCGGTGGCCCACCCACGTGCCCGGACGCCAGACGTAGCGCCCGCGCCACACCCACGACCCCGGAACGTAGAAGCTGGTCTCGTTCGGCGCGGGCACGGTCGGCCCGACCTCGATGGTTTCCGGCGGCTGCGGCAGGTACTCGATTTCGGGCCGCGCCTGCGGCTGGTTCGGTTGAGCGGGCCGCGGGTTCACCTCTTGCCAGAACCCGGACACCCACTGCCAGCCGCCCTTCGCCTCGCGCCACGACCCCGGCACCCACACGCGGCCCGGCGGCGGCTGACGCCAGAACCCGCTGATCCAAATGAACTTCGTGCCCTCTTCGTCCCAGTGCCAGTAGCCGGGAATCCACTGCACGTTGTCACCTTCCGGCTTCTGGTCCGGCGGCAGCTCTTCAATCGGCTCCGGCGGCTGCTTCGCCACGACCGGGGCCGCGGTCGGCGCTTCGGCGGTGGTGGCGAACGCCTCGTGAACCGGCCCCTTCGCCAGCACCTCCGGCCCCTCGCCGGGTTGTGCGGGTTGTGCCGGATTCGCGCCGGGAAGCGGCAGCGGAACCGGGTCGGGGTCGGCACCGGGCAATCGCGGCACCGGCACCGGTATGGGGGCGGGCTGCGCGCCGGGCGCGAACAGCGGAATCGGCTCCTGGGCCGGGCTGAACCCCGCGGTCAGAACCGCGATCAACGAGCCGAACACGCCGAGGGGCAGCACCTTCAGCAGCAGTTCGGACATGGGAGAGTACCTCATCGGGCAACAGCGATGCAGACGCTTCGAGCGGTTGGATAACGCGCCGGCGGGCCGAACTTGCGCGGGCGAATCGATGTGAATGAGGATACCACGCGGTGGACGCGGTGTAACACCCCGACCTGCGGCGCGTCCAGATCAGGTGATGGAGCCATTGACTGCGGTAATTGCGTCGCCCGCGAAGCGGTGGTAACATCGGCGCGATGAGTACCAACCGTCGGAATCCGGTGATGCGCGCGATCACCCGCTGGGCATTGATGGCGGGTTTGCTCACCAGCGCTGGGTGCGGAGAGTCGAAGCAGCAACTCGAGATGAAACTCGATCTCCAACACATCGGGATGGCGTACCACAACTTCTACTCCAGCCACGACCGCGGGCCGCACAACGCGGACGAGTTGATCGCGTATGAAGACCCCGCGGCCCGCTCGATGCCGGGAAACGCGGCAACTCAGACCGGTGTGCGGAAGGCACTCCGGAGCGGGAACTACGTTGTGATCTGGGACGTGGAGCTCCTCTTACCCGCCGAGCGCAACTCGGGGATGATTCTCGCCTACCATCGCGAGGTGCCCGATAAGGGCGGGGTGGTCTGTTACCAAGACGGATTGGTCGCGACCCTCACCCGCGAGGAGTTCGAGCGGGCACCCAAGTCTCAGCCGAAGACCGGCCCGAAGAGGTGACAGGGCGAGACCGGCCGCAGGTTCATTCAGTCGGGGAGGACCGGATCGGTTGTTTCTTCTGGAACGACCCGATGGCCTTGTCCAACCGGTCAACGAACTCGGAGTCTTTCGCCTCGGTGGCGATCTTGCGCGCGGCTTCCGCGGTCTCGATGGCCCGGTCGAACTGTCCGGTCTCGGCGTACGCCGCGGCCAACTCCACCAGACACGCCGGTTCGCGATGCCCGGTCAGCGAACACGCCATGCGCCCCCAACGAACGGCCTCGACGCCGTCTCTGCGGGCGGCATCGGGATGAGTGGCGAGGATGCGGGCCAAGACCACACAAACGCCCGGCCAGTTGGGGTCCAATTCCATCGTCAACTGGTACTCGGTGGAAGCCGCGAAGCGGTTCCCGGCGTCGTCGAGCGCGAGCGCCAGATCGCAATGGAAACGCGGGTTGTTCCGGGCGATTTTGGCGGCCCGCTCGAGGTACGCAACGGCCTCCTCGAACTTGCCCTCGCGTTGGAGCAAGATGCCGCGATAGTGCTGCCCTTCCGCGGTCTCCGGCTTCAGCGCGGCGACCAGCGCCAGTTGCCGATAGGCTTCCGGGATCCGCCCCCGTCTCCAGAGCACCTTAGCCATTGCGTTTCTCAACTCGGCGGAGTCCTGCCCCAGGGCCGCCTCACGAGACATGGCCTCCAGTGCCTCGTCGAGCCGGTTCTGCGCGAGCAAGCTCCCGGACCTGGCCCGTTCCGCGTTCGGGTCGTTTGGGGCAAGTGCCCGCATGATCTCCGCGTGTCGGAGGGCGTGGTCGAGTTGCCCGACCCTGAAGAACTGGCCGCTCGCGATGAAGTGCATTCGCGGGTCGTCCCCGGAGACCTTCACGGCGCGGTCCCACATTGCCACACTGTCCCGCCAGTGGTGGAGCTGGGCCCGCGTGACCAGTACGCACGCGAGGAGAACCCCGGTCGCGAGGACGACGGCCCCCCCGCGCCCGAAGCGCGACCCCCGGAGGCACCCTCCCAGACCCCAACACACGGCCACGAACACCCCGATGAGGGGGATGTAGGTGAACCGGTCCGCGTGGGACTGGCGGGCCACCGGGACGAGGCCGAGTACCGGGACCGTGGTTCCCAGATACCAGAGCCAGCCGATGAGCAGGTACGGGTTGCGCCGCCGGTACGCGACGGCCAGCACCGTGATCGCAACCAGAACGGCCGTCGCCAGAAGGGCGCGGCCAGGCGGAACACCACCCGCGGGATGCAGGTACAGGACGGCGAGGTCCGCCGGCCACACCGCCTGGCGCAGGTAGACGACGTAGCTCACCGGTGCGTTCAGCCAGCGCGTCTCGACGTTGACGACCTGACGCGACTGCGCCACCAGTTCCGCCGACGCCTGCAGTTGCAGGAACGACGAAACGGCAACAATGAGCAGCAGCGGCAACTTCTCGATGACGAGCTGTCGTGCCGAGCGGGTCGGAATCGGCTCCGCCTCCGGCTGCGCGGTGTCCCCGGCGGTCGCGCTCGCTCCGGGCGCGCGGTGCCAGCGCCGCAAAGGCCAGTAGTCGAGTAAGAGCAGCACGCACGGCAGCGTCACCACCATCGGTTTGCTCATCACCCCGAGGATCAAGCAGCCCGCGACACCCACATAGCGCCACCGGGTCGGTCGCCGCGCGTAGCCGACGTACGCGAGAAGACCGAGCAGCCAGAAGAAGGTGCTGAGGACGTCCTTCCGCTCCGTCACCCAGGCCACGGATTCGACGTGGATGGGGTGGACCGCGAACAGGGCGGCGACGGCCGCGCTCTCCCAGAGCGCCCCGGTCGCCCGTCGCAAGAACAGGAACAGAAGGACCACATTGAGGCCGTGGAAAACCAGATTGGTTCTGTGATACCCCGTCGGGTCCAGGCCGTGCATTTGATAGTCGAGCTGAAATGACACCCACGTCAGTGGGATCCAATTGTCGTTCTTCAAGCTCGTGAGCGCGGCGCGGAAGCTCTTCGCGGACAGCCCGGTCTTGACTGCGGGGTTCTCAACCACGTATTCGTAGTCGTCGAAGTTCACGAACTCGAAGCGCCCGGCCCAAGCGATGTCACTGTAAGCGATCAGTACGAGGGCGACCAAGCCCAGAGACACAACGGATTCCGGTCGGCGCACCAGCATGTATCGACTCCGAAAGGTGCAGATCATCTGGTGCTGCGATCGAGGGGCCGCTTCGCGACCGTGACCGGCGAGGTCGAACGCGGTCTCTCGTGAGTTAGGCCCAGTTCCGTCAGCTGGTTGTTCGAACACATCACGAAACCGGGAGGCGAGGTTCAGGGGACGACCCCCATGATTAGCACTTGGCCGTTCTTACGCGCGACGAGAACCATGAAGTCGTCCGACTTACCCTTGCCGACCAGCATGAAGTAGCCCGACCCACCGGCCGTCTTCACTGCGAGGTCCAGAAACTCCTGCTCTTTTGGGTTATCGGCCTTTTTCGTTGGCGGAAGCGGCTCGACCCGCACGACCTCACTGGCGACCTTCTTCGGATCCGTGATCGCGTCCGCCTCCGTCTGCAACCACGCCCGCACTTCGGCCCGCGTTTGAAGTGCGGTCAACGATCCCCGCTCGCCAGCGACAAGGAAGGGCAATGTCGTTGCCTTTTGCATACCATCAACGTTCTTCTCGCGCATCCCCTTCAGGAACGCAAGTGTGATCTCGCGGGCCTTCGCCTCGTCCTGCGGGGTCGCCGCCGGGGTTCCGTTCTTCGACGCGGGCGGTCCTTCGTTGTCGTTCTGTGATGTCTGCCCCTTCTTGCCACACCCGGCGCATGAGAGGAGAAGAACCAGAACCAGCCAAGTCCTCGCGGCAGGTAACATCACGGTCTCCGGTGGCTCGCTAGCGTTCGCCCGCGGTTAACGAAACTGTCGCGAGCAGACTATCCGCTCAGCGACTTCACCGCAATTCCTTGCTGCGACTATCATAGCCCCATGCATCGCGAGATCAGCACTGTTGACGACCCGTTCCGCTCGGAGTCGCCGCTCGCGCTCTACCTGCTCACCGCGGTCGTGGGGGCGCTGCTCGGCGCGGACCTGTGGCCGGTTGTGGCCGGGTGGCTGAAGGGGCAGGGCGCGGAGACGTACTCGTGGGCACGTGAGGTGTCCGGGTTCCGGTACGCGCTGCTCGCGGCTGTCATCGGCGGCGCGCGCGTGCTTTACACTTCACTTGAGGCGCTGTTCGAGGGCCGCATCGGGTCCGACCTCGCGCTGGCGATTGCGTGTCTCGCCGCCATCGTGCTGAAAGAGCCGGTGGTCGCGGCGGAAGTCGTGTTCATCGGGCTGGTCGGCGAATGCCTCGAAGCGTTCACGTTCGCGCGCACGCAGAACGCGCTCGGCAAACTCGCGGAGTTGTTCCCGCAGCGGTGCTGGGTTTTGCGCGACGGCGCGGAAGTGCGCACCTACACCGCGGACCTGATCGTCGGCGACAAGGTGGTGGTGAAGCCCGGCGGGCGCGTGCCCGTTGACGGCACCGTTCTCGACGGCCGCTCCGCGGTGGACGCCAGCGCCATCACCGGCGAGAGCCTGCCCGTCGATAAGGGGCCGGGCGACGCGGTGCTGGCCGGGAGTATCGTTCAGCACGGCTCGCTCACGGTCGAAGCGCAGAAGGTGGCGAAGGACACCGTCGCCGGGCAGGTGATCGAGCTCACCTCGCAAGCGCTCAAGGACAAGGCCCCTCTGGAGCGCTACGCGGACCGGCTTGCGCGGTACTTCCTCCCCGTCGTGCTCGCGCTCGCGCTCCTCACGTTCGCGGGAAACTTCTACTACCAGTATTCCGCGACGCCCCCGGTCGGGTTCCCCAAGCCCACCGCGAAGGCCGCCGCGCGCGTGGCCGCGTACCCCGCGCTCGCGGTGTTGGTGGTGGCGTGCCCGTGCGCGCTGATCCTCGCGACCCCGGCCGCGGTCATAGCGGCACTGGGCCGGCTCGCCGGCACCGGCGTGCTCATCAAGGGCGGCTCGGCGCTCGAGCGGCTCGCCGGCGTCACCGCGTTCGCGTTCGACAAGACCGGCACGCTGACGAGGGGAGAGCTAGAACTCGGCGACGTGATCCCGCTCGGCGGTACGTCGCCCGAACAGTTGCTCACGGCCGCGGCGACCGCGGAGCAGCGGAGCGAACACCCGCTCGCGCGGCTCCTCGTTGGTGTGGCCGCGGCGCGCGGGTTCACGGTGCCCGCGCTGGATGCGTTCCTCGCGCACCCCGGCGCGGGCGTGACCGCGACCGTCGGCTCCTCGTCGCTGATCGTCGGCACGCGCCGGCTGGTGGAAGAACAGGGCGTCGCGCTGCCGGCCGAAGCGGTTGCCGCGCTGGAGCAACTCGACGCCGCCGGACAAACGTCGCTGCTGGTCGTGCGCACGTCGCTCGTGGTCGCGCGCGACGGCGTCGTGCTCGGCGTTCTTGGCGCGCGCGACACGCTGCGCCCCGAAGCGGCGCAAGTACTGGCCGACCTGCGCGCGCTGGGGATTTCGCCCATCGCGCTGTTGACCGGCGACCGCGCCGCCGTCGCGCGGGCGATTGCCGACCAACTGCCCGTTACGGAAGTCCACGCGGAACTGTTGCCGGCGCAGAAGGCCGAGTGGGTGGCGAAGCAAGAACCCCACCCCCTGGCCCCCTTCCCTGCGAAGGAAGGGGGAGAAGAAGCTTCCTCTCCTGCTCCCCCTTCCTTCGCAGGGAAGGGGGTGGGGGGGTTCGGTTCGTCCTCGGTCGCCTTCGTCGGTGACGGCATCAACGACGCCCCCGCGCTCGCGCGGGCCGGCGTGGGCATCGCCATCGGCGGCGGGGGCGGCACCGATGTGGCCGCCGCTGCCGGCGACATCGTCATGATGGGTGAACCGCTCAAACCGCTGCTACTACTGGTGAAGCTGTCGCGCGAAACGGTCCGCATCATCCGCCAGAACATCCTCGTGTTCGCGTTCGGCGTGAATCTGCTCGGCATCGTGCTCACCGGCTGGCTGTGGCCGCTGTTCGCGTCGTCGCCGGACTGGTACGAGTCGGCCCCGCTCGCGGGCGTCATCTACCACCAGCTCGGCTCTCTCGCGGTGCTGCTGAACTCGATGAGGCTGCTCGCGTTCGAGCGCACCGAGAGCCGGGCGCTGGCCCGCGTGCGCGGCGCGTCGAAGGTCGTGGAAGCCTGGTTCGGCCGGTTCTCGCTCGACGGCCTCTTGCACGCCGTCGCCCACCGGTGGAAGGCCATCGGCGGCGCGCTCGCCGGCGTCGCGCTGGCCGTGTGGCTCGGCACCGCGGTTGCGCAGGTCGAGGCCGGGGAGGTGGGCGTGGTGCGCCGGTTCGGCGACGTGACCGCGGACCTGCAACCGGGGCTGCACGTGCGCTGGCCGTGGCCGGTCGAGACCGTCACCCGCGTGCGCCCGGACGAGGTGCGCTCGGTCGAGATCGGGTTCCGCATCGTGCCGGACGCGCAGAAACCCGCGGGCGGCAGCACCTGGACCAGCGGCCACGGCGACGGCATCGGCCGGCTCACCGACGAGGCCGTGATGATTACCGGCGACCACAACCTCGTCGAACTGCTCGCCATCGTGCGGTACCGCGTCAGCGACCCGCGCAAGTTCCTGTTCGGCGCGACCGACCCGGACGCCGTGATCCGCTCGTCGGCCGAGTCGGTCACGCGCGAACTGGTCGCCGGCCACCGGTTTATCGAACTGCTCACGGACCGCCGCGCCGAGATCGAGCGCGTCGCGCTGGAGCGGCTCACGCGCCGGCTGGCGGAGGCCGCCCCGGACGGACTGGGCGTCGTGATCGAGGGGCTGACGTTCCGCGACCTGCACCCGCCGCCGGAGGTGGTGAACTCGTACCACTCGATCGCGAAGGCGATTCAGGAGCGCGACACGGCGATCAACGAGAAGACCGCGGACGCGATGCGGGTGCGCCGCCGCGCGGAGGAAGAGGCCGACCGGGTGCGCAAGCGCGCCCTGGCCGACGCGGAGGCGAGGCTGGCCGCGGCCCGCGCGGAGGCCAACGTGTTCCGCGCGTGGTACGACGCGCGCCACAAGCTGACCGCCGCGGAGGAAGCGGTCCTGACCGCTGAGCGCGCGAAGCGGATCGGGGCCGGGCAGGACGCCGCGACCGTGGACCGGGACATCGCCGCGCGCCGCGCCAAGGCGCTGGCCGACCGCCGCACGCTGCTCGAAACTCGCCTCACCTACGAAACGCTGGTGGACGTGCTGCGGCTGCGCGACAAGGTGTTCGTGGACGCGGCCGACCTGCCCGGCCGCCGCCACCTGTTCCTGATGGACCCCGACCTGCTGCGGCTCCCGCCCGCCTTCGGCCCGCCGAAGGAGAAAGAGCCGTAGCGTTTCCGACTACACGGCGCTCGCGCACCACGCGAACATCAGTTCCCATTCGAACTGCTGCACGTGCTTCGCGATCTCTTCCCCCGCGGTGCCGGAGTCGCGGACCTTCTCGCAGAAGTCCACGAACGTTTGCGGCGTGCTGTAGGCGTAGCCCGCTTCCGGGGCGCGGGCGCGGAGCTGCTCCAATACCGGGTGCGCGCCGACCCTGCGCCACCAGTACTTGGCGTTCGCGGCGTCCGGCTCGCGGCGGTGCATGACCGCGTGCCAGAAGTCGCGGTCCGGCGCGCCCTCGTCTTCCTGACAAACCTCGTGGGCCTCGTGCAGGAAATCGAACCGCAGCCACAACCCGGCCCGCGCCGCCGACGGCAGGTCGGTACACGCGGCGGCAATCGCGGCGCGCAGGTGCGCCGGCGGCGCGCCAGGCCCCAGCGCGACCGGGTGCGGGGTCGCGAGCAGCGCTTCGACGGCAGCGGGGTACGCGGGCACGCTCGGTCCCTCACGTTGGGGGCCGGGGAATTGTAGTCCGGCGCGCGGCCGCGCTCAGGGGTTCGTCGTCAGCGGCAGGTCGTGCGCCTGCTCGCCGCTGGTCACCTTCACCGTCAGGCCCGACGTTTCCGCCTTCTCGTAGCGCGCCGGCGTGCTCACATAGATCGGCCACTGCCCGGTTTCGGGGTCGGTGAAGTCCATCGGCCCCTTCTTCGCGCCCGGCGGGGGAATGTCCTTGAACGTCGATGTGATGACGACCACCTTGCAATCGCCGAGCGGCGGCTCCACGACGACGTAAGTGCCGTCGGTGCGCACACGACCGGCGGCCGAGTGCTTGCCGTCGGCCCCGTACACGACCACCTCGCCCGCGGATACGGGCTTGCCGTCGATGGTCACCTTGCCGGTCAACTTGCCGCCGCGGTTGCTGCCGGAATACGGCCCGCCGCACCCGGCCGCGGCGAGCGCGACGAGCACGAGAACGCACGCGCCCCAGCAGCGGGCGCGCGGGGAAGAAGCGCACATGGGTCAGCTCCGGGTGAGGGGTGGCCGTTAGTAGTTGCTCACGACCTGGCCGTCGGCCGGGTCCGCGAGTCGCGCCCACATCGTCGTGTCGATCCCGGAACTGATGTTGCGCACGGACCCGTCGCCCAGGGCGACGTTCGTGCCGGCCGCGGTGAAGCCGTGCGCGAGGTCCATGTTGCAGTTGGTCGGGTTCGCACCCACCTGGAACTTCACCCCCACCGAGTACCCGTTGAACATCGGGGCGCGGGCCGGGGTCCAGCCGCCGTGGAACAGCAGGTTCGCGCGGCTCTGCCGGTCGCAGACCATCATCTTTTCCGCGAAGAAGATTGTGGACGAGCTGCCGTCGGGGATTGTGCTCACGCCGAAACCGGTGTACCAGTACCGGCTGTCGTTGGGCGACGAGTTGTGCCGCGCGAACACCTGATAGTTGTAGGCGTAGCTGGTCGCCGACCAGTTGGTCGAGGCGTTCCCGACGAGCCAACTGTACTGGAGGGCGAAGAAGTCGCGCGGACTGGGGTCGTGCGGGGCTTTGAAGGTCTTCACCTGCGCGGTCCACACGTTCGTGCTGCCGGCCGCCGTGAACAGTTGCTGCCCGTTGCCGGGGCGGTACAGCGCGTCCTGCTCCACGAACGGCATCAGGTGGTAGTACAGGGTCACGTCGCCGGTCAGTGTGCGCCACGGGGTGTTGTTGCCGCCGTTCTGCCACGCGCTCGCACTCGCCCCCTGGTCGCCCATGTGGTTCCACCACTGGTCCCACGCGTTCGGCAGGATGTTGCTGCGGCTGTCGGCCGCGGAGTGAACCGCGATCGTGATCTGCTTCATGTTGTTCTGGCTCTGCATCCGGGCCGCGGCCTGCCGCACCTTTTGGACGGCGGGGAGCAGCAACCCGATCAGGATCGCGATGATCGCGATCACCACCAACAGCTCAATGAGCGTGAACCCCCGCTTCCGGGGTGAGGGAAAGAACATCACGGACTCCGAACGGAGATATGAAGAGGCGAGTGGCCGGGCTGCGAGACCCGACACCAGAGATATTAACGTTCCGTGAAGCGGTTCGTCAACACCTCACGACAGCACTTCCTTCACCACTTTGCCCTTCACGTCGGTCAAGCGCTCGTCCTTGCCGTTGTGCCGGTACGTCAGCTTCGTGTGGTCGAAGCCGAGCAGGTGCAGGATCGTGGCGTGGAAGTCGTGGACGTGAACGCGGCCGTCGATGCCGTTCAGCCCGAACTCGTCCGTCGCGCCGTGAACGTAGCCGCCCTTCACCCCGCCGCCGGCCAGCAGCATCGAGAACCCGTAAGGGTTGTGGTCGCGGCCGTTGGTGCCCTCGGTCATGGGCGTGCGGCCGAACTCGCCGCCCCAGATCACCAGCGTGTCGTCGAGGAGGCCGCGCTGTTTGAGGTCGCGGAGCAGCGCCGCGCTGGGTTGGTCGGAGCGCAGACACATCCGCGTGTGGTTGCCTTCGAGGTCGGAGTGCGCGTCCCACTGGCTCCCGGCCCCGCAGTACACCTGCACGAACCGCACCCCGCGTTCGACCAACCGCCGCGCCAGCAGGCCGCGCGTGCCGAACTCGGCCGTCTCCTTGCGGTTCAGCCCGTAGGCGTCCTTCGTCTTATCGGACTCCTGCGACAGATCGACCGCTTCCGGGGCGCTGGCCTGCATCCGGAAGGCCAACTCGTAAGCAGCCTGTCGCGCCGCGAGGTCCGTGTCGCCGGGCCGCGCGCGGCGGTGAATCTCGTCCAGCTCGCCGATCAGCTCGATCTTCGCCTTCTGCCGCGCGGTGCCCACGTCCGCGGGCGTGTTCAGGTTGAAGATCGGGTTCGGCCCGCTCTGGAAGTGCGTGCCCTGGTAGGTCGCGGGCATGTAGCCGGTGCCCCAGACGCGCGCCCCGCCGAACACCTGCCCCGTGCCTTCGGTGAACACGACGAACCCCGGCAGGTTGCGGTTCACGCTGCCGAGGCCGTACATCGCCCACGCCCCGAGGCTCGGCCGCCCCGCGAGGATGCTGCCCGTGTTCATCTGGCACACGCTGCCGACATGGTTCAGCCCGTCCGCCCAGCACGCGCGGAGCAAGGTGAAGTCGTCGGCGTGCTTCGCCATGTGCGGCAGCCAGTCGCTGAAGTCGAGACCGCTCCGGCCGTGCTTGGCGAACTTCCGCTTGCTGGCGAGCAGCGCGTTGCCGCCGGTGCCCATCGGCGTGATGACCTTGCCGAAGCTGGCCGGCAGCGGCTTGCCGTTCTGCCGCGTCAGCTCCGGCTTCGGGTCGAACAGGTCAACGTGACTCGGCCCGCCCTCCATGAACAGGAAGATGACCCGCTTCGCGGTGGCCGCGAACTGCGGCTCCTTCGGCGCAAGCGGATCGCCCCCTGAGCGGGGGGCGTCAGCCCCCTGTGCCTCCGCGCCGAGCGCGGCCAGCGCGAGCGCACCGAAGCCGCCACCCGCGGATTGCAGGAACTCACGGCGCGAAGCGAACAGGGGAACGTGCTGCGTCATGGTTTACTCGCGAAGCCGCAAGCGACTTGCTCAATCCACATACAGGAACTCGTTCAGGTTCAGCAGGGCGTGGCACAGGTCGACGACGGCTTCGGCGTCGGTGCCGGTGTGCCGCTTGAGGAAGCCGACCATCGCGGTTCGCTCCTCGCTCGTCGGCGGGCGACCGCACGCCAGCGCGAAGGCGCGGTCGATCACCTTCGCGCGGTCGGTCCCCGCTTCCTTTGTCACGCGCACTGCGAACGCCTTCGCGATCCCGACTACGACGGAATCGTTGAGCAGCGTGAGGGCCTGTGGCGCGGTGGTGGTGGCGAAGCGGCGGGAACAGGTCTCGTTGCGGTCGGGGGCGTCGAAGAGCGCGAACAGCGGGTAGCGCAGGTTGCGCTTCACGTACACGTACACGCTGCGCCGGTTGCGCTCGCCTGCGTCCGCGCTCGGCTTCCACGACGGCGCGCGCTTCTGCAACTCCTCCGGCAGTTCGGGGAACACGCTCGGCCCGCCGGCCTTCAAGTTAAGCTGGCCGCTCACCGCGAGCATCGCGTCGCGCATCGCCTCGCCGTCGAGCCGCCGGCGCGGGTACTGCCACAGCAGCTTGTTGTCGGGGTCGGCCTTCGCGCCCGCGTCGTCGCCCTTCGCGCCCTGGCGATAGGCCGCGCTGGTGACGATGAGGCGGTGGATGTGCTTGAGGGACCAGGGGGAAGGCGCAGAATCCCACCCCCCAGCCCCCTCC
>SXGT01072662.1_pt1 | contig 20385 bp, 11 predicted proteins | sample 3176221 | NCBI WGS metagenome assembly SXGT01 (sample SAMN11356862, study PRJNA531348) | freshwater metagenome | isolation source: freshwater sample F1-120 | place: China: Fuxian Lake, Yuxi | collected 2017-12-25
ATCAACGGAGACAACCGGAAAGCGTTTGCCAAGGCGTGGGCCGCCATGCTCGCAGCAGCACCAGCCTGCACATGCCCCAGCGGCGACGGAAGCCTGCGCTGGCCCTGCCCTGAGCATCCAGCACCAGCCCCGGAGGCCGACCTTCTGTGCCGCCTGATGGCCCACGGAGTCGTCCACCACACTGGCGACGACGAGCGACTGACCTGCACCCAAGAGCAAGCCGCCAAGGCGATGCTTGATGTGCTGGGCTTCGATGTGGAGTGGGCATCACCAGCCACGGAGGCCGCGCCAGCCCAGGCACAGCAGGCCGCAGAGCTTCTGCCCTGCCCGTTCTGCGGGTCGCATGTCATTGCCCGCGAGGGCTACCACATGACCTGCCTAACCTGCGGGGCCGAGGGCACCGATGCTGATGAGGCCACCGACAACGCGGCAGCGGCAGCGTGGAATAGGCGAGCCAAGGCCAAGCCAGAGGCACAGCAGCCGTTGAGTGATGCGGAGCTCGATGCGCTTATGGGGCCGGGTCAAGAGTTTGTGGCCGAGCTTCCAAGCGGAAGCATCATCAGCGTACACGCGGCTTTTGGTAGGTCGCAAGTGCGCGAAGCAATGCGAGCCGCAATAGGCGCGGTACGTGGCATCGGGGCCAGCGGGGAGGCGAGCAAATGAGCAAGCCAAGCGACATCCGAGAACGATTTGAGCGATGGGCTTTGGCCCAAGGCTGGAACGTCGAGCGCCGCGATGTTGGCGACTACCAAACCCTAAGCACCGATGCTGCATGGGGCGCGTGGTTGGGCTGCACCGCTGATGCCGAAGAACATCACTCCAAGCTCTGTGCCGAATGGTCAAGCATCTGCCGGTCAAGCCGCCGTCATGGCGCGGCATTGGGCGCAAACGAGTGTGCGAATCTGATTCGCGGGCACCGAGTAGGCGTGGAGTTTGGGGGATGACCTTCCGCGCCATTAACTACGAAGTCGAGAACGATCCCGGTATCAGCGTGGAAATCTTCATCGACCCCGAATCCCGCCGCGACGGCACGGTGTTTTTTGTGCTGGAACAGGACGCCGAGCGCATCACGGTCAACCTTACGTGCCTTGAGGACTTGCTGCATTGCGCCAACGGACTGCTCAAAGAGTGGCGCGAGGTTCAAGCCGAACGCGGCATTGGAAAGGAGAGCAGCAATGGCTGACAAACCATTTGCTCTCTACAAGCGCGGCGAGCTGCACTACATCGGCATGCACACGGACGAGGCGGATTGCTGGCGGGTCGCACTTGGCTGGCCTTCGCCGGAGGAAATCGAATGGGCGAAGAAGAACGAGGCAACGATCTGCCTGCCGGTGCGGGTGACTGCGCTGCGCGGCAGCGGGGAGATACAGGGATGAGCGAAGTTCTGACCTTACCAATCCGCTACATCACCCTCGCGCGCTATTCCGAGCTGACCGGAAAGACAGAGGGGGCGCTCCGCAAGAAAATCGAGCGCGGAATTTGGGTTGAAGGCAAGCAGTACCGGCGCGACGAAGAAGGCCGGATTTGGGTTGACATTCGGGGGGCGGATAGATGGGTAGAGGGGCTGGTGTAGAGGTAAGAGGGAACAGCATCCGCCTGTTCTTCGTGGACCAACATGGCCAGCGCCACCGCGAAACACTCAAGGTCAACGGCAAGGCGCTTTCTGCCAGCTCCCCAAACCTTGCCTTTGCGGCCCGGCTCGCGGAGCGGATCAGGAAGGAAGTCGAGCTTGGGGTATTCAACCTGTCCGAGCACTTTCCATCCTCACGCAAGGCCCAGGCCGGCAACGCCGCGCAGTTCGGCGCCCTGGCGGATCAATGGCTGGAAAGCAAGGGCCACTTGTCCGGCGCAACCAAGAGCCAGTACAGGCTGGCTTGTGGAGTCTGGAAGCGCCTTCTAGGCTCCACAACGCCGCTTGACCGGCTCACGCATGCAAAGCTCGCGGCCACCATCGGCGGGCACCCGTGGGCATCGGCCAAGCTCCGCAACAACTACCTGATTGCCCTGCGCGGGATCTTGGGCCTGCACTACCGGGGCAAACTGGCGCTTGAGAACCCGCTCGCGGACATAAAGAATGCCCGTGTCGCTCGCAAACTCCCTGACCCGCTCACCATGGCGGAGCGCGATGCCATCCTGGCGGACATGGGCGCGCACTACGACACACGTATCGTTTCTTACTTCTTGGTAGCTTTCTTTACCGGAATGCGCCCCGAGGAACTCATCGCCTTGCGGTGGGCCGACATTGACTGGGGGGCTCACACCATCCGGGTGCAGCGGGTCCGCACGTTCAAAGGCTCAGAGCGAGAGGAAGTCAAGACCGGCACAGGGCGCGACGTGGACATGGTTCCGTGGGTTGCCCAGGCACTCCAGGCCATGAAGCCGTACACGTTCATGAAGCGCGATGACGCCGGCCAGCCCGTGGACGTGTTTGAAAACCCGGTAACTGGTAAACCATGGCATGACGAGCGAAGCCAGCGCGACCACTACTGGAAGCCCGCACTCAAGCGATTGGGGATCAGGGAGCGCCGCGCCTACTGCACCCGGCACACCTACTGCACCGCCGCGCTGATGGCCGGTTTGCCCCCTGCCTACATCGCCGCCCAGGCGGGGCACTCGGTCAAGATGCTGCTTGACGTGTACGCCCGCTGGATTCCCGGTGCTGACACTGGAGCGCGGGATCGGCTGGCCGCCGCCCTGCAAAGTACCCAACGAGTGCCCATTGGGGAAGTGACGGGGTAAAGAAAAAGCCGGTAAGACCTTTTGAATCAAGGACTTACCGGCTTCTTGTATTGGTAGGCGCGATTGGACTCGAACCAAGTTTGCCGGGTACTGGAGTCGGCGCCAGTCGCATCACTCTCTATGAGCACCCCGCCAGCGACCGACTAGGGCCGACACAAAGTGCCCAAAAAAGTACCCAACTAGCCCCTGCCCTTTCCGAACATCAGCCATAGGGCGCCGCCCAGTATCGGCACCCCCACCAAGGGCGCGGAGAAGGCGAGCGCCACCAGCCCTACAAGGATGCTGATGGCGCCCAGGTTCATTGCGTCACCTCGCGCTTGACCTCGGCTCAAATCTCTTTCGGCGCCGTCTTGGCAATGCGCTCGTCCTTCGTCATCATCATGGCTCTGACTCGCTTTTGGATCTGCCCTTGCTGGATGCGGATGGGCGAGTCTGGATTCTGGCGGTTCCATTCTTTTAGGCGATTCCGTGCGCTCTCCACCTTGGCCGGATCGTCCTCGAATCGGCCCAGCGCCCACAAGTCGGCAATCTCGCTTTCGACCCGCTTGTTCAGTCCAATCATGCGGGTCTTGGTGAAGTTGGCATCCTGAACTCGAGCAACGGTGTTGGGCTGGAAGCCAATGCCCTTGAGCCACGCCTCGCCGGTCGTGGTTTCAATCACCTTCTTACCGGTGGCATCGCGGTACATCCCGGTTTCGCCCATGTCCACGGCTTTGCCTACGTTGCGAATGGCAACCGGGGAAATCTCCAGCGCCGCCTTCGTCACTTCGCCACTGGCCGCCATGCCAGCAGCGGTGAACCCGCGCTTGAGCAAGTCGCCCACCGGGCCGGCAATCTCGGCCACGTCGCGCGCTGGGTCTTGACTGTCCTTGCGGAACAGGCCCGTACCCGGCCACAGGTTGCCCATACCCAGGCGCCCGGACACGTCCAGAGGAACGCCCGGAACTCCGCTCACGCCCTTGGCCAAGAAGTGCGCCAAGTCTTCGCCAAGGATCTTGGCCGCCCACTCGTTGCGCTTGGCCTTGGTTTGCCAGTTCAGCCCGAGCACGCGCTGTGCGAAGCCGTCGATCACGTCTTCCACGTCTTCCATGAAGGGCAGTTCGTCCACCCCGCTCATGAGAATCATGGTGGCGATGGCAAACATGAATGCCTTCTTGCCCTCGGGCCCGCCCAGCTTCCACATGCGAGAAAGCAACTCGACGTAGCTGATGGAATAGGTCTTGAAGGTGAACAGCGTTGCACCAATCGCCCCGCGCGCCCACTGGGGGCGGTTGCCCTTGTTGTAGACGAACTGGGTTTCGTTCACGGCGTCCGTGGCGAACTGGAACGGGTTGGGGTACTTGTTCTGCACCGCCAGCCGGTACGAGGCAATGAACGTCGCGCGCCGGTTCACCAGCTCGGCAAACCCAAAGAGCTTGCCCCAGCCCACCATGAGCCGGCTATACCCGTTTTTGACCTTGGCTATGGCATCGCCCGCCGCCGTGCCGTCGCCAGAAACCAGCGAGCCGGCGCCTTGGGCTTGGGCCTGGAGATAGTGAATCTCCTGCGGCGCCACGATGCCCTTTTCCTCGGCCAGCTTGAGGGCTTCCTCTAGAGTGCCTTCCAGCTTCTTGCGGCCTGCCATGTCGGCCAGCGCCCCGGTCACCAGCTTGGCCGCATTGGCTGCGGATGTGTGCTGGCTCAGGTAAGGCATGGTCACGGCAATGGGCTGGGTCATGTTGACCAAAGCCGAAGCAATCGAGCCCCCGAGGTACTGAACGAACATCAAACCGCGAAGGGCTTGCGCTTCTTCAATCGGGTTGTTGACGTACTCGGCCATCTTGGCGGCGTAGTCCTTCAGCTCGCCTTGCTCCTTGGGCATGTCCTGCACCGAGTCAAGAACATCCTTGAGCCGGTGATTGCTGGCCGTGCGGCGAGCGTTGGACGTGATGAACCCTGCGAGCACCCGGCCTGCGTCTTCGCTGAAACCCGCGATGCCCTTGCGGTGAATCAGGCGCTTCATGGCTGAACGGGTGGACTTGGCTTTCTTGAGGTACTCCTGAAACGCCTTGTCCGATTCCTTGTCGCCCGTGGCGTCCAGGCCAAGAATCTCGCCAAACAGCTCGATGGTTTCCGGGCTCACGCCGGCCAGCATCTTGTAGGCTTCTTGCGACTGGGTGCCTTGAGTCACGGTGGCCTTGGGGAACTCGGCGCGCATCTGGCGGGCCTTCTTGTTGGCCTCGGCCTGCGACTCGAACAGGCCGAAGTACACCCGCTCGCCGTCAGCGTCCACCACGTCAAGCGTGTGGTGCCCGAAGCGAGAAAGCGGGGCGTAGCCGTTGGCTTTCAGTTCGGTCAGGCGCTCGGCCATCTTCGCCACCCGGCCAGCGGTGTCGTCGCTGCCAATGTCGATCAATGCTTGCTGGATCTCATCCGCGAACGCCTGCGGGCTTTGCCCTTCGCCTTGAATCGCACCGGGCAACTCGCTCCGCACCAAGCGGGTGATTTCGCTCACGGTCAGGTCGTCCAGGCTCCGATCCACGGACGCGCGGAACTCCTTGTAGAGCGCCGCCTGAGCCTGGGTCAGCTTGAAGATGCTGCGCAACTCGTCAGGAGTGAAGACGATCCCCGGCTTGGCCTTCTCGTCGCCTGCCTCGATCCGAACCGGGCGCCCCTTGTCGTCGCGGGTCCAATTCAGCGTGCCCTCAAAGATCGGAGCTGCAATGGCCTTGCTGTCCTCGGGGGAGATAGCCTGCTTGGTCAAGTCCTTGAGGGTGTCCAGCTTGGGTAGCAGCTTGGGCGCGAGGTTGGCCGACTCGGTGGCGTAGAAGGAAACGTCGGTCAGGAAGTCCTGCACCGCGTTGAACACTCGCCCGAAGGTATCCGGGTGGCGCTTGGCCAAGTTGAACGGCGTACCGATTGACTTGTCCCACCAAGACAGGGTGCCAGTGGACGAAACAAAGTCGCCCACCTTGTAGCCTGCAAACAAGTTGGCATCGCGCACCGCCTCGGCCTTGCGGGCGCCAGCTTCGCGCAGGGTGGACAGCGCGCGGGGGCGGCTGAACCGGGTGTCCGAGTTCTTGGTGCTGAATTGGCCGTTGTTGCCGGTGGCGCTCTTGATCTGCTCGGGGCGGAAGGCGATGAACCGCCCGTCCTTCTTCACCACGATGCCATCGAAGCCGTTTGCCTTTGCCGCCTCGATTACGGCGGCCTCGGTCATCGGGTTGGACGAAAGCGAGTCCAACACCTTGGGGTTTTGCAGCGACAGGTAGACAGGGGAGACATTCCCAGCCTGCCCCTCGTAGCCCGTGTACGCCGGGCTGCTCGCAAACTGTGGGTCAGCGGCAAAGAAGAACGCCCCAGCGATGCGGCTCTTGGCGGGGTCGAACTTTGGCCCGGTGTCCGTCTTGCTGCCGTGATACACCACCAGCGGCTTGCCCTCGGTGTCCACCACCTTGGAGTCGCCAAACCAACGCTTGAAGTTCGCGTTCTCGGTTTGGGCGCGGCTGAACCGGGTGCTTACTTGGCGGCCTTGATCCTTTTCAGGTGCGCGGCCTTTTGCTCGGGCGTCAAGGCTGCCACCTTGGCTTCCAGGGCGGCGCGCGTTTCCTTGCGCTGCTTGTCCGTCCTGGGCTTGTAGGTAGGTTTCGAGGTTGAGGGTGCCGTCATACGCTGCTCCTTCTTCAAGGTTCTGCACGGGCACGCCCATGCTCTCCCAAAACCCTTGGGCCTCGGGCACGATGTTGCTGATGTTGAGGTCTGCGCCAGGGTTTGCGCGCAGCAGGGTTTCAATGGTCTTGCGCCCCACTCCATTGCCGCGCTTGTAGGCTTCAATGTCCAGCAGCGAAACCGGCTTGCCATTTTCAAGCAGCAAGTCCACATGACCCAGCACGTCGAACCCTTCGGTCGGCATGATGGCGTACTGCATCACGGTCTGCCCCTTTACGGGGATGACTTCAATGCGCTCGGTCGGGATTGGGAACGCTAGCTTGGTGTCGTCAAAGATGAACTCGGCATGGCCTTCGTCGTTGGTGACGGTCTTGGCGCCTTCGGTGGCGCGGCTGAACCGGACTCCACCGCCACCACCACCGCCCGGCCCACGGCTCACGTCCTCGGCCTTAAACACGAACGCGATCACGTCGTTGTCCGTCCAAGTCTTCGGCTCGATGGAATCCGCCAGGGCTCGCCAGCCTGCTTTGCGCAGCTTGAAAGCAGTTGAGCGAAGCCAGCGGCGCACGGCAGCCACCAAGACCTTGATGCGGGTCAGCGCGGCAATGTCCTCCACCGGCATATCGGCCAAGGCTTCTTCAATCGCCACCACCTCGGACTTGGCCAAGCCATCGTCCATCTTCTGCTTGGCTTCGCGCATCACGCGGCGGTTGGCCCGGCCAATGCTCAAGAGGATCGAATCCTTTTGGTCGCCCAACATGGACTCAAAGCCAGCATGGCGAACTTCGTGCCGGCCCACCACGAACATGAAGCGGTCCATGTCCTCAATGTGGTCGGGCATGACGTAAATCTTGCCGTCGTGGTACGCCGCTTCCCAATCGCGCTCTGCGCCCGCGTTGCGCACGTCGTTTTGCAAGCGGTCAGGGGCTTGGCTCAGGCTTTCCAGAACGATGATTTCCGGGGCGCTTGGAAGCTCGCGGCGGATCAGGCCAACGGCTGCGCGGGCATCGCGCATGGTTACGCCGCCGCCAGAGCGGTTGCGGCTGAACTTGGCTGCGGGCGCATCGGGCCCAGCCGGCGCAGCACTCCCTCCTGTCGGCGCATTGCTCGAAACAAGCGTCGGAGGCGTGAACTCATGTTCCTCGTAAAGCGGCATCCCTTGGGAGTCTTGAGCCTCCATGTAAGGGATGACTGCGGCGCCCTTGCTGTCCTGAGCCAGCACAAACCAGCCGTCGTCGGACCAACGGTGCCCCGTTACCGTGAGGTTCTTGCCCTTCCAAACAACATCGGTTTCAACCGGTGCGCCCGCGCGCAGCCAGTGCGGCGGCGCAACGGGGTTCAAATCAATGTCCCGCTCCAGCGCGGCCAAGTCGGCTGCCGCCTTCTTGAGCTGGTCGGCAAGGTGGAATGGCTCGGCTGCAACCCGATCAGCTTGCGTGATGGACCGTTCGTAGTTGGAAATGCGGCCCTGAATGTCTGCCTCGGCGTTGTCGGCCACGCTGCGAACCTGGGCCTCCAAACTGCGGAGGCTTGCGCCATTCGACTCGATGCGCTTGCCGGCCACATTCAGAACCAACGCGGGGCTGTTGCTGAACGTCGGCCAGTAGGCGTACAGGTCAAAGTCTCCGTACTTTCCAATCACGCGATCCGGCTCGTTGACGCGCATGTTGGTCTTGAGCCAGTCGGGCAAGGCGTCTACGGCCTCTTGGCGCGATGCGAACGTCTTGCCGTCCACCTCCACGCGGAAGCCTTCACCGGCTTGCGCACCAATCAAGTCGCGCAGTTTGTTCACCAGTCCGCTGGACTTGAGGGTATCCAACTCGCCTTGCCCCTTGCGCACATAGCCAATGGCGCGCTCTTTGGTTTCCAGCGCGTCGGCAATGCCTTGTCCGTGGATGCGCTCGCGGCTTTGAAGCTGTGCGAGCTTCTTCTTCATCTTCTCGCGCATCAGAATGCGAGGGTCGCCGGCTGCCTCCGAGAACGTGGAAAGAATGTCGCTGCCCTCATCGCTGGCGGCATCGCCTTCGATCACGCGCGCATCGCCCTTGGACTTCATGAAGTCGGTGATGAACTTCTGCTTGATGGCCAAAACCTGCCAGCGGCGCCCGTCCAGGCGGTCCGTCAGGTAGCGGAACTCCATGACGGTGTTCCATTGGTTGCCCTGGCGGTGGCCGCGCCCGTTGCGCTGCTCCAGCTCGCCCGGCATCCAAGGCGCGTCCATGTGGTGCATTGCCCGAAGGTTGCGCTGCATGTTCACACCAACGCCCAGGGAATCGGACGACCCGAACACGATGCGGATGCGCCCCTCATTCATGGCGTCTGCCACTTCTTTGCGCTTGTCCTTGGACGTGCTGCCATCCACCACGGCAATTTGCTCGCGGGGGATGCCCTGCTGAACCAGCCGCTCGATCATGTCCTTGACCGTCGAAAAGCCAGGGTAGTTCACTGCGCGGCGGGCGCCTTTCGGCCCCTCCATGCGTGAGACAGTGCTCGACAAGCCCTGCTCCATGAACACCGCTTGGCCGGCGTTCTTGTGGCTCTTGTAGACCTCCAGCAACTTGGCCACAACGCGGGCCGGCTTGCTGTCCGGGTGAGGCGCCATTTCTGGCGTTCCCTCTTTGCCGGCGTTTGCTCGGGACTCGACCAAGCGAACGTCGAACGATGCGCGAGCTGCAATGCTGTCGTGGATGATGGGCGACTCAGGAGCGCCAGAACTCATTGCCTCTTTGCGCTGCTTCTTGGTCATGTTGCGCCAAGAATTGGCCCACGCTTGGACCTGCGCGAACACCCTCAACTGCTCCGGCGACATATCGGCGGACTCATTCACCACCTTCTTGTACGGGCGGTCGGTGGCGCCGGCAGGGTTATCCGAGGTCGGCTCGGTGCGCCCGTTCAGGATCTCGGCACGGTCGGCCTCTGACAGTGCCTTGTCGCTCAGGCGCTTGCCGTTGACTACGCGCGGCTGCATTTCCGGCATGTCCTCGGCAAACACAACGTCCATGTACTGGCCAATCATCCGGCGCAGTTCTGGCACGTTGATGAACGATTGCAAGCGGGTCACAGCTTCGTACTCGCCAGTCGTCGTCAACTCAACGTCACTGACCTCGCGGGCGAACGAGCCAAACCAGCCATCGAAGTCGCCCACCGCCTGAGCGTCCATTTCCTCCTGCATCATGTACCGCATCATGTGGAACACCTCGGTCATGGTGTTCGTAATGGGGGTGCCGGTGAACAGGTGGACGTTGGCGCCGCCGTTCATGCTCCGCACGTAGCGGGTCAGGAACATCATGGCGATGGATCGGTTGCTCGTCTGCGTCTGCAAACCCTTCATCTTCATCTTGGTGGCAATGGGCGGCTTCTTGAACTCATGCGCCTCGTCCACCATGATCATGTCAACGCCAAGATCCTCGAAGGACACAGCGCCCTCGCGCGCGGCCTGCTGCGCCAGCTTGTCAATCTCCGCTTTGATCTTCATGCGCTGCTTGACCAACGCCTTAGCCGTGGGCGAACGGAGCTTCTTCAGCTCGGACTCGTCGTCCCACATATCCTTGGCGATCTGCACGTTGTCTTCTGCGGCGGCTTCCTCGGCGGCAATCTCCAAAGAAAGAATGTCCTCTTTGGCCATGGCCTCCAGGGTTTCGCGCTTGAACCCGATGCGGTCAATCAGGGAGTGGGGCAGCACCACAACATCCCAGTCGTCGTTCGCAATCTGCATCAAGCGAATGTTGATGCTGTCTTTCGAGAGGTTGTCCAGGTACAGCACCTTGGCTGCCGGGTACATCATCTGGATTTCGTGAGCCACCGACTTGCTGTTGGCGTTGTGCGCAAACAGCATGGGCTTCTTGGCAATACCGTAGCGGCGCGACTCCACGGCAATGCCGCCCATGGTGAAGGTCTTGCCGGTGCCAACTTCGTGAGCATTCAGGCTCTTGCGGCTCACCAGTGCGCGCCAAATGGCGTTCACTTGGTGTTGGCGAAGGTTGAATGGCCCACGCCCAAGCGACAAGGCCATGCCTTGGAACGACAAGAAAGAGCCGTCGAACTTCGGCGTTGCGTAAGCGTTTCGGACCTCGTTGTACTCGCGCTCCAACTGGGTGCGGCGGGTTGGGTCTTTCCAAAGCCACTCACCAAATCGAAGGCGCATGTCTGCGATCTTGGCGTTCACCTCTTTGGTGGCATCGTCGTCCACATACTCATTGCCATCACGGTCTTTGTACTTGACCGTGATGCTTTGGTTGGCGATGGCGGCGCGAACGAGGCGCTTGAAGCGAACGTGTGACGTGCCGAAACCGCTATTGGCTTCGGTGCGGTTGTTCAGCTTGGGGTCCAAGTCCACATGCCAGGAACCGTTCTTGAACTGAACCGTAACGCCCTCCGTCGAGCCCATGGAAAGCATGTGCGCGACGTACTGCTCGTAGACCTTGCCCGGCGCCCAGGTGGCTCCGAACTGGGTTTCGATCTTGTAGTAGGGCACGTCGGCAGGCACAACCTCCTTCAAGGCGGCCACGTTGCTTTCCATCTTGGCGTTGCCGGCGTCCAGGGCGGCCTGGGCATCGCGCAGCTTGGCGCGCACATTGCCTGACAGGTACAGGTCTGACGGCTCAACGTCGCCATTGGGCAGTTCAAACACTGCGCCAGCGGCTAGTAGGTCGGCCTTCACCTTCTCGGCGGGCTTCCCTGCCAACTCGGCCACGCGCTCAATGCTTGGGTTAACGGTTTCATTCCGCGCCAGAACGAAGGCATCGGCCACGGTTGGCTGTTCGATCTTCTTGGCGCCCCGCATCGTGCTTTCGCGCAAGATCGAAGCAGGCTTGAGGATGGTTTTTCCGCCCTCAATGCTTGGAATTTCCAGCGCGGCCAGCGCCGGGTAGAACGGGTCGTCAATCCGCTCAAGGTAGGCGAGCCCCCAACTGTCCGTGAGCGTTCCAAACTGGAGCTTGAAGGCTTCGTAGGTGTCGCGCAGTGCCTTGCGCTGTGAGGCGGCATCGCCAGCGCGCTCGGCGTCAACCAACTCGCCGTACTGCTTGCGCATGTCGATCAGAGCGGATAGCTGCGCCTCGCGCTGCTTGGTGCCCGACTCGCTCTTGACCTTGTAGGACAGAACCTCATGGGCGGGGGCAAGGTACTCGCCCCGCACCACAAAGAATCCCTTGTCCGTCTTGACGAGTGAATTGGTGCGGTCGCTGGTGTGGTTGGCCACATAGCTGATGGCCTTGGCCTGCGCGCCTGCGCTGAACACGCCTTCCGGCACAAGCGACACGATGCGGCGAAGCTCGCCCATCATGTCGTCAGGGCGATGGACGATCAGCCCAGGCCGGAACGTGGTCGTTCCATGGCCGAAGTCAATTTGCCCGATGACGTGCGAAGGGTTGCGGTGGAAGTATTCATTCACCCAAACCTTGGTGCCCTCCTTCGTGGCGTGCTCGCGCGCCTCAATCCATCCCTCGTTGCCAAGCACGCTGATGGGCTTCTCGCGCTTCTTCAAGATGATGATGTCCGTCACCACCTTCGTGCCAGCGTACTCTTGGAAGGCGCCAGTTGGCAGGCGGAATGCGGCCACCAACTCGCCCTTGCGCGCCATTTCCATGCGCGCATTGACGCCCTTCTTGTCCATCGTCCCGTGGGTCGTGATGCCAACAACAAGGCCGCCCGGCTTTGCTTGGTCGAGCGCCTTGAGGAAGAAGTAGTCGTGAAGGGTTGGATTCAGCCGGTTGTAGCGGCGGTCGGCTGGCCCCTGCTCGAAGAATGGCCAGTTCCCAATCACCAAGTCGTAGAAGTTGTCCGGTGTCGTGGATTCCTCGTACCCCTTGATCTGGATGTTCGCCTTTGGGTAGAGCAATTGCGCCATGCTGCCCGTTACCGGGTCCAGCTCAATACCGGCGCGCTGGCTTCGGGCCGTCAGCTCGGGCGGCATCATGGCGAAGAAGTTGCCAATGCCGATTGAAGGCTCAAGCACCCGGCCACCTTGGAACCCAAGTCGCTTTGTCATGTCCCACATGGCCATGACGGTCGGCGGGTCGGTGTAGTGGGCATTGATGATGCTGTTTTGCATCCCCTCCCACTCGGACTCCCCAAGCTGCTCGCGCAACCACTGGTCGCGGGCCTCCCATCCTGGCTTCGGTGCGCCTTTGCGCCAGTTGCCTTGGAACAGTTCTTGGCCGAAGCTGCCCCAGCCGGTGTAGCCGGCCAAAACCTCTTGCTCCTCGCGGGTCGGCTTGCGCCCCTCGTCGATCAGCCGGTTGCGCAACTCAATGGCGGCCTTGTTCTTCTCAAAGCGCGCCACTTGGCCGCCGCCCACCACCTTGAGTGGGTCTGCCATGACGAAATCGCCCGGCCCATCATTGGCCGGCGAAACCGTTTCAGGATCTACAGGCTCAGGCTTTCGAGCCGGTCGCTTGCCGCTTCGGCCTCCGGCTCCAGCATCAGAAGTTCGCGCTCCGCCACTTCGCGGGCGTCGGTTACCGGCATCCCCGACTTCATCAGTTCGTGCTTCCGGTCCCACATCCGGGCTTGCAGCACCATCGCCAGCGGGTCGGCTAGATTCGCCTGCTCTAGTCGGCGCCACATCGTCGGGCTGTGCTGCTCCCAGGTCGCCAGAATCTCGGCGTGCATCGTCTTGTTGTGCAGGTGATTCTCGTCCGCCTTTAGCTTGGCGGCTTCCTGCTTGATCTTGCGGGCCCACATTGGGCTGACGTACTTGCTCATCGGGCGAACCCTCCTTGGGCTGATTGTTGTCCTGGCCGGGCTCCGGCGCAACGCCGGCATCACCGGAATCGGCAAGAAGCGCATCCACATCCGCCGCTTCAACGTCCGCCGCGCTGTCCATGCCCTCCATCCCGGCACCGCGAGGGTCGTACTTCACCCCCATGTACCAAGACTTGAGGTAAGGCTTCACCACGTCGCCAAGGTCTTCCACCATGGCCTTGGCGTAGGCGGCGAACTTGCGGGCGCCCTTCTCGATGTGGTAGCCGGCCAAGGTCAGGCCAGCGGTGAACACCTCGGGGTCAATGCCTCCGCGCTGCTTGTTGCCACCGCCCAGCTTGGCGCGCAGGATGGCGCGGGCTTTCTCGGCGGCGTCTTCGGTGAATACGGTATTGGCGCTGGGTGCTGGGGCCGGCGCTGGCGAATTGCTTACTTCGTCATCGCTTTCCTTTGCCGTCATGAACTCCGGCTTTAGAACTCCGCGCGCTATCTGCACGCCCTGCCGCGTCGGGCGCATTTCGACTGTCTCAAATATGCGCGCCCCATCCTTCGCATACCAACGAACGCCGCGCTTGTCCTCGCGGATCATCACGCCGTCCTTGCGGCGGCCAATGATTCGGTTGCCGTCCTTGTCAGGCTTGTTCTGCTCGGTTACCGCTTCGGCTTGATCTGTTGCTGGCGCCTTCGGCGCGCTCTGCTCAGGCGCTGTAGCAGGTTCGTCGGCCATGGCTTGTTGGCGCAGGCTGCGAATCTCGCGCTCGATGTCCTGCTCTTGCGCCTTGAGCTTGGTCAGTTCCTCGCGCACGCCCGTGGTGGCCTGCTTGTTGCGGTTCTCGCGCAGGCGGCGCTTGGCGCGCTCGATCTTGGCCGTCAGCCCATCGGCTTCCACCTCGGCGCTTCCGGCTCGGGTATCCACCGCGTTGCCGGTGGCTCCTGCTGCTCCAACGCTTCCCGCTGGCGTTCCCGTTTGATCTGCCGGGGCTTGGGTTTGGGTTCCAGTTCCTTTGTCGGCTTTTGCATTGGGTGCATAGCGTGCTGCGATGGCCTGGGCGATGCTGGCGCGCTGTGCGTCCTTCATCTCGCTCCAAGCCTTGTTGGCGAACTTGCTCCAGCCGGCGCGCTTTGCAATGGCAAGGCGGTCAGCCATGGGCATGCGGGTCCACTCGGCCTCTGCTTCCGTGTAGTCGGGCGCAGCCTGCGCAGGCGTCGGCTGGGAAGCCCCTGCCCCTTCAGGCGCGGTCGTCGCGCCCTGATCCTGCACAGGCTGCTGAACCGGTTTGAGAATGTCTGCCGCCGTCGTGCCGCGCGTACCTGCCGGCTGGGCGTTGATTGGCTGCGGCCCCGTGGTCTTTGGCTGCGGGCGAGTTGCCGCAACCATGGACGGGTTCAGTGCATCACTGCTTCCAGCTCGTCCAGCTTCGCCAGCCGGGTCGCGTTGTTGAGTGCCGTCCAAAGCTCCTGCGGCATCTGTTCCGCTGCTTCCTTGTTCGATAGCGGGCTGCTCAACCACGCCGCTATCTCCTGATACTGTTCCTCGGTCAGTAGTCCCTGCTCCCGAAGGAGTTGCAGTGTCAGCACGCTTCGCTTCCTTTCGGGCTTGTAGTCGGGACTTGCGGTTTTGAACGCCCTGCGCGTAGCGGGGGTCCGACTTGGCAACAATGGCAATGCCGCCATCGGTTTCGATGGGAACGCCGGCCACCGTGCCATTGCGCTTGAATTGCGCCGTCACGTAGTCGTCGGCTTCGTCCAGGCTGGCGAAAGCTGGGCCGGTCGCCGCCTCGCCCTTCGGGCGAGCGCGGCTTTCCTGAGCAACGACCAGTTTGGTTGGATCATCTTTTTTGGCGCTTGCTGCCGCCGTGTCGATGCGCGCCTGCGCCTTGGCCGCGTCATCTTGCAGGAGCTTTTCAACATCCTTGCGGGTGATGCGTCCGGCCTTGTAGTCGCTGGCAAAAGCTCGCCCGGCCATAGTGCCGTCATTCATTCTTTGCCGAACGTAGCCCTCGACCGGATCGCCAAGTGCCCCAATCCCACCGCGCGGGTTGAGCTTCCCAAGTGCTGACAGGCTGACGCCATCGCTTTTCTGCCGCACTGGCACGGGTCCGTCGCCGGGCAAAGGCTCAAGCTCTAGGTCGTCGCCTTTTTTGGTGGCCTTTGTCGGCTTCCGCCCGCCCTCCAGCGCAAGCCCATCTGTATTGGCAGCGTTGGTCGGTTCAAAGTCGATGCCATTGCCATCCTGCACAAAGGTATCCGGCAGATAGTCGGTCGCTCCCGCGCTCGTTGTTGGGCCTTCGGCTGGGTCGGGCGCAAAGCGCCTATCGCGCCCTGCATCCCATGCCGCCCGCCATGCCTGCTTTTCTTCTGGCGAAAAGTCTGCTGGCGGGATGCGCGGGGCGCCAGTTGCGCCTGCCTGCTCTCCGAGTTGAACAACAGCGCCAAAGTCTGCGGTTTTATCTTCTTTTGCAGGATCAAGTGACGCCTCTTGCGCAGCGTTGGCGCTGGCTTGCGAGGCGGCATTCGCAATCGGGCCGCCGCCCGCATTCACCGCCTTGGTCAGAGGCCCGGTGACTGGCACGATGGGCGATGGAGTTGGAGTGTCAGAGGGCGGCGCCTCAACTACGGGCACAGCTCCAGCCGGCGCACTTGCCTCCGGAATGGCAGCGATACCGCCCAGCGAGCCACCGGCAACGCCTTCAAGCGCCGCAGAGCCCGCAACGCCTTGCATCGTCGGCACGTCATAGCCTTCGCGCTGCAAAGCAATGTTGGCGCTGGCCTTCTCCATGCCGCCCTGTCCGGCTTCTGGCACGCCTTCAACAACCGCACCCGTACCCACACGGCGAATCAGCCCAGGCGCCGCCGACTGCGCGGCCTTCCCGTATCGCAAAGCCCGTGCCGCCGATTCCAAGCCGGACCCGCCAGCCACCGCGCCCAATGCCGTATTGGCCAAGATCGTGTCGGTGTTCCCGCCGCCATAGGCTTGCGCGGCGTCTGCAATGGCTCGCGCTTCTTCCTCCGGCATGCCCTCTTGCAATTTCTGCTGGAGCACTGCGTCGTAGATGGCCGACTTGCCGGCGCCTGCACCTTGAACGGCACCAGTGCCAACGCCAAGGGCTCGGGCAATGTTGGCTTCGCGGGCGCCCGGAATGAGCATGGATGCCATCGTCGGCGCAGCGGTGCCCAACACGTTGAGTGCAGTGTCAAACGGAGCTTCTGCAAAACCGCCAACGTAGGCTTTGATTTCCTCTAACGTCGAGCCGCTTTTCTCTGCCGCTGCAATCAGTCGGGCGCGCTCTTGCATCTCGGCTTTGCGCTGCTCGCTCAAGAGCCCTTGCATGCCCTGCCCAACACCGCCAAGGGCGCGTGACACTGGGTTGTCAGCCCCGAATGCGTCAGAAATCAGCTTGACCCCGGTAACGACCCCGCTGCCCAGCGCAAGGCCAGAATCCGCCGCGCTGCGAATGAACCCGTGGCCGTCCTCTCCGGTTTGGGCAGGCTTTGCCATAGGCATTCCCGCAATCCGCGCCATGAATTCTTCTTGCGTTTCGGCTGGCTTTACAGCCGATACATAGTGCTTGGGCGTTTTGTCGTTTTTCATGGATGCGGGTGGTTAGAAGCCAAGTCCAGACATGCCGGGTGCGCTTTGCGTTTCTTGCCTCACGCGGAAGTCAATGAGAGTCCTCACCTCGCGGGGCAAGTTGCGCCCAGCTTCACTTCGCTGAAGTCGCAGCAAGTCCGCGATTGGCATGGTTTCGATCTGCTTGGTAGTGATCTGCGCCGCCGCCGCCCGCTTCTGCTGCTTCGCCGCTTCTTCCGCCGCCCGCTTGTCGGCTTCCACCTTTGCCTTGGCTTGGCGCTCTGCGGCAATTTCAGCCATAGCGCCAGTAGGCGGGGCTGGCGCGGGGCCGGGCGCTGGGGCTGGCGCGGGGCCGGGCGCTGTCTTGTTGCGAATGATCGCCACCGCCTTGCCGTGGTCGCCGCCAGCCACCTTCATTGCGGCCTGATACCGCTCATGGGCGTCAAGAATTGCGCCCTCCACGTCACCCGTTTGCGCGCTTGGCATTTCGAGTGCAAGTTGTCGCAGGAATGCGTGCGCCGTCGTGTCGCGCTTGGCAATCTTGGTTTCCGGGTCGGTCGTGGTGTAAAGCTCGCGCAAGCCACGATCAATAGCGCCCATGTCGATTTGGCCGGGAGTGGGCACGGGGTCTTCGCCTCGGCCAGAACCGCCACCATTGCCACCTGCCCTAGAAGCGCGAATCGCCGCCATGCGCTCTAGGTGCTCTTTGTGGCGCTGCTCCCCCTCCGCTTTGCGCTGGGCCAGTGCATCCTCCCGCGCTTGCACAAGATCTTCGTGCTTAAAAAGCTGCTCTGCCGTCATCCCCCTGGCAATTGCGCGGGCCTTGGCAAACCCTTCTGTCGTGTTGGGGAACTCCGTTAGCTTCTCAACCGAACTGTCCGGATTCACGCGCTCCATCACCATCGTCTTGCCATCCTCGGATGGGCGGAAGCGGCCCTTCATGTTCGGATCGCCAGCTTCGTCTAAGACCTTTGCCAAATCACCCCAGGCAAAAGTTCCATCCACCCGCCGCTGAAACGCCTCATGCGCAATCTTGCGTTCGGCTTCGCCTAGCTTCATGCCCGTTTCCATGACCCGCGCTGCGCCCTCGGGGTTCCCCGCGCGAAGTGCCGTCATGGATTGCCGCTGCATCACCGCCTGGGGGGCGTTCTGCTCGGTGGCGGCCTTGTCGGCAAGCTCGCGGCTTGCAAAGGTCTTGCCCTTGATCTGCGACATGGCCGGCATTGGCGCGGCGTCGGGCTGGAGCGGGCCAGCTTGCTCGACTTCCTCAACCTCAACCGGGGCGGCATCGGCCTGGAGCTGCGTGCGCAGTTCCTCGGCTCGCTTGCGCTCGTCGCCTTTGATGGCCCGGTCCTCGTCGTCCCACTTGGCCTTCTTGCGGGCTTGCTCGTCCTCAAACCCGGCGTTCTTCTGCTTGCGCAGCAACTCCATGGTGTTGAACATTGAATCTACGGCTGCGGTCGTCATGCGAACTCCTTAAACGCCGCCGCCAGCGGCGCGGCCAATGCTTCCCCACATCGACGCGCCCTTCTCGCCCATGCCGGCCATGCCGCCCAGCATTTGCCCGTAAGCCCCGGCCTCCTTCTCGCCCCAATGGTTCGCCACGTTCTGGCTTTGGTTGGCAATCTGGTTCGACTGGTTGCCCATGCCGTAGGCTTGCATCATTCCGCCGAAGCCCTGGGCACGAAGCCCGGCGCCTGACTGGTCCATGCCAATGGCCGAACCCGTGTTCGCCACGGCGGCATTGCCTTGGCCGGTCGCAAGTTGCTGCTGCCCCATCTGCGCGCTGCGCAAACCCTGCCCGAGTTGCAAGGCATTCATGCGGCGCATCAAGCCTTCGTCGCGGCCCATCCTGCGCGCACCGGCCTGCCCCTGGGCCAGCGCAAGAGCTTGGTTCAGGTTGTTCTGATTTGTCATCGCCGCGAAGGCGCCCGAGTTGGGGTTGACGCCCATGCGCGTGAGGCTTCGCTGACCCTGCCCGCGCGCACCTGCAAAGGCTTGGTTCACGTCGGCGGATGCCTGACCGGCCAGTTGCTCGCCGCGCGCTGCGTCGTCAAAGGCGAAGGCGTCTTGAACCACCTTGTCTTCCAGTGGCTCGAAGATGCCCTTGCGGCGCTGTTCCGCCTCGCGGGCCTGCCCCATCGAATACTGCATGCCCTGGTACTGGTCGCGCCCGGTCTGCTGGGCCATGTCCACGGCAGCTTCCCGAGTCGGCGCAGTGCGGTCGTACTCGCCCTTGAACCATTCGTTTTGCTCTCGGCCAAGTCGGCGCGTGGCTTCCGCGTCCTCGCGGCGTGCGCGTGCGTCGGCTTCGCCTGCCTTGCGGGCCTTACGTGACGAGCTTGCGCCAAGCAAGGCGCTTCCTACGGTGGCTGCTGCTGCCCAGGGCATTTCACTTCTCCTTGCGAATACAAGCGATCAGGGTGACGCGCTCGTAAGGGGTTGGGTTTTCGACCCAGTGCATGTGCTGGTTGTCGAACCAGAAAACGTCGCCGGGCCTTGTCTCCAGGCTTTCGCCCTCGAAGCAAAACCGCTGGCCTGGGGCACTGGCAATCTGCACGGCGAACTTGTCGTAGCGGCGCGCATGCCAGCCTGGGTCTGTGTGCGGCTTGCAAGAGCGCCCAGCCGGAATGCGGGTAATCAGCACGCCACCCAGCTCCACGCCTTCAACGGCGCGCATAAGGTCAAGGCAAAGCGGCTTGATGCCCAGGTAGTCAGCCGATGGATACCAAAACGAGTCGTGTGCGGCGCCGTCCGTGGCGCGCTCCGGGTCGCCGAACCGCGCCCAAATGTCGTCAAGCCCGTAGTGCGGGCTATCCGGGTCAGCGGTGCGCGTAGGGTGCTCGTTCCAAAGCTCGGGCTGCCGTTGCAGTTCCCAGTAGATCGAGGACACATTGAGCCCGCTGGAAACCAACTGGATGCGCTCACCCATGGGAATCCCCAAGAAGAATGGTTTTGTCCACCGCCTCGGGGTCGGTTTCATCCGTTGGCCAAATGCAGTACCAAAGCACGTCGGTCAATGCGCGGACCTCATGGGCCACGCCGGCAGCAATCTCGATGCAGGCCGGCGCCGTGTAGCTACGCTCTATGCCATCGGCGTACACAAGGACACTTCCCCATGCAAGGATGGACAAGTGCGAGTGCGGGTGTACGTGCTGCGTCAGGCTCACGCCGGCAGGGATGCGCGTTTCCTTCGCGTAGACCCCAGCCGCAAAGTGATGGGCAATGTCTACCCCGCTGCGGGCCAAAGGATCTTGATGGTTTTCTTGTGACTCAATCACGATAGATGCCCGTCCGCACGCCTACAAAGCGGCTCTAGTCAGCATCCACCTGAATCTCAATAAGTCAACCGGGCGCGGCTCCCGCTACAACCCGGCAAGATTGCCGGATAGGCTCAGGTCAGCGTTACCTGCTTCCAAACCCCACCGATGCCGTGGTGCAGCGTTCCCGCCTTGGTCTGCACGAAGGCCCCATTCACCACGGTTGTTGGCAGGGCTTCCACGGCTTCGGCGGACAGTCGTTCCATGCGCCCGTCGAACGCGGCGGCTACGGCTGCTTCCAGGGGTTTGACCCGCTGATCGAATTCCCGCAGCGTGATGCGCTTCTCGAACACATCGCCGCGTGAGCCGAGACTGACCTCCACCCACTCGCGCAAGCCTTCGATGGCGTCGGTGATGGGTTTCAGCTCGGGGCTTGAGGGGCGCACCGCTTGCAGGCCGGGCAGC
>SXGT01436395.1_pt1 | contig 20375 bp, 17 predicted proteins | sample 3176221 | NCBI WGS metagenome assembly SXGT01 (sample SAMN11356862, study PRJNA531348) | freshwater metagenome | isolation source: freshwater sample F1-120 | place: China: Fuxian Lake, Yuxi | collected 2017-12-25
CCCCGAACTCGGCACGATCACGAGCAACCAGCGGCCGTTGGTGTTTCTCACGTCGAACAACACCCGAGAACTCTCCGAGGCGCTGAAGCGTCGTTGCTTGTACCTCCACGTCGACTACCCGACGTTGGAGCGAGAAGAGGAGATCGTTCGAGTTCGAGTTCCCGAGATCGATCAGGCCCTGGCCGAGCAGATCGCGAAGGTCGTCGCATCGATCCGGAATCTCGACATCAAGAAGTCGCCGAGCATCAGCGAGACGATCGACTGGGCCCGAACGTTGTTGTTCTTGGGTCGCGACCAGATCGATCCCGAAGTGATCGGCGAGACGTTGCACGTGCTGCTCAAGTACCCGGCCGACATCGCCAAGGCCCGGAAGGACCTGGGCGTCGACGGCCCGACGCACCCCCTCGGCCTGAAGAAGTAACCAAGCGTGAGGCGTGGAGTGGAGCGCAGCGGAACGGGGTGGGCAGCATGGTTCATGTCCAGAAGCTCATCGGGGCGATGGCCGAACACGGGCCGCAGGCGATGACGACCGTCGGCGATCAGCGCAACTTGTTCGACTCGTTGCAGGGGTTCGTGCACGAGTTGCGCGCCGCGGGGTTGCCGGTCTCGATGACCGAGAACCTCGACGCGATGCGAGCGGTACAGCACGTTCCGCTCGATGATCGCGAGTCGATGAAGGCCGCGCTCGGAACGACCTTGGTCAAGCATCACGGCCACTGGAAGACCTTCGACACGGTGTTCGACGTGTACTTCTCCTTGTGGTCGCGCGGTGTTCAGGCCGGCGACGATTCCGAGTCGGGTGAGTCGAGCGACATCGATTGGGACCAGATGATGGCCGCCATGGAGGGCGGCGGGTCGATGGGCGACATGAGCAACGAGGAGCTCGCCCAGATGCTGCTCCAGGCGCTCGCCAACATGGACGACGAGACGCTGCGCCAGCTCGCAGGCGCGGCGGTGAGTCGCTTCGCGGGGATGGAGCCCGGGCGTCCGGTGGGCGGCGCCTACTACTTGTACCGGACCTTGCGGCAACTCGATGCCGACGGTTTGGTCGAGAAGCTGTTGCAGCAGGCGCAAGAGACCGGCGAGATCGGCGATGGTGCGTTCGACGAGCGGCTCGCTCGTGAAGACATGGAGCAGCGTGTCAAGCAACTGAAGGAGATGATCGAAGCCGAGATTCGACGGCGTCTTGTCGCCGATCGTGGTGTCGAGGCGATGGCGCGCACGCTGCGCAAGCCCTTGCCCGAAGATGTCGACTTCATGCACGCGTCACGAGATGAGATGCAGCAACTCCAGAAGTCGATCTACCCGCTCACTCGCGCGCTCGCGGCGCGGCTCGCGCAACGTCGACGGCGCCGAAACCGGGGTCAACTCGATTTTCGTCAGACCGTTCGTCACTCGCTCAGCTACGGCGGGGTGCCGGCCGAGCCGAAGTTCAAGCACCCGAAGCCGAGCAAGCCCGAGATCATGGTGATCGCCGACATCTCGGGTTCGGTCGCGAGCTTCGCCCGCTTCACGTTGCAGTTCGTCTACGCGATGCAGAGCGAGTTCTCGAAGGTGCGATCGTGGGTGTTCATCGACGGCATCGACGAGGTGACGCACTTCTTCGACGAGAGCGACGAGATCAGCGAGGCGATCCATCGAGTCAACACCGAAGCCGACGTCGTGTGGGTCGACGGCCACTCCGACTACGGCCACGCGTTCGAGGTGTGGCACAACCGGTTCATCACGGAAGTGACCCACAAGAGTTCGGTCATCATCCTCGGTGATGCTCGCAACAACTATCACGCGTCGCAAGCGTGGACGCTCGCCGAGATGCGCAAGCGCGCCCGCAAGCTCTATTGGCTCGATCCGGAGCCACGCGGCTACTGGGACACCGGCGACTCGATCATCGGCGAGTACGGCCAGCATTGCGACGGTGTCTTCGAGTGCCGAAACCTCCGCCAACTGCAACGGTTCGTGACGGCCGTCGTGGACGCCCAGTGATGCGTCGATAGGCCATGAATTTTCTTGTCTACCGACGCACCTCCGATTCGGTCGGGGAGTTGGTGCTGCATCGACCCGAGAAGTTGAATGCGCTGTCGCGTGCCTTGCTGCAGGAGATCGTCGAGGCGTGCTCGCTCATCAACCGCGACGAGGCGCTCAAGGTCTTGATCGTCCGCGGCGAAGGCCGTGCGTTCAGTGCGGGGTTCGACCTCACCGACGCGATCACTGCGGACGCGACGATGAGTGCCTACGAGGCCGCCGACGTCGGGCGTCGTGCGACCGACGCGCTCGAAGGTGTGCGAGCAGTGACGATCGCGGCGGTGCACGGCCACTGTGTCGGCGGCGGGGTGGTCCTCGCGAGCGCGTGCGATCTGCGGGTTGCGGCCGACGACACGCGTTGGTCGATCCCCGAGATCGACCTCGGCCTCCCGCTCACCTGGGGCGCGGTGCCGCGCCTCGTCCGCGAACTCGGTCCGGCGCGGACCCGAGAACTCGTGATGACGGGCGAACCGTTCACCACCGCGCAGGCGCAGTCGTGGGGCTTCGTGAATCGAACGGTCGCGGCCGAAGACGTGCTGGGCGAAGCCCAGCGACTCGCAGCGGTGCTCGCCGCCAAGCCTGCGATCGGACTTCGGGCAACGAAGCAGCAGGTGCGGATCGCGTCCGAGCAGATGGCGTCGACCGCGCACGCCGACGCCGATGCCGTGTTCCTCGTCGCCGCGCAGCGCGACGACGAAGCTCGCGCCGTCGCCGCCACCTATCTCGACGCCCGGGTGATGCGTCGATAGACCCCAAAAGTTGTGGTCTATCGACGCACCTAGTGGATGGCGATGAGCTCGATGTTGTCGTGGTCGATCGACGCGGCGCCGGGAGCTGTGATTCGCGCGGATCCGACGGTGACGACCCTGCCGTTGTTCTCGACGACGAGCGAGTCCGAACGCGCCCCACCGTCGAGGGACTGACGCGTCGCGCCGAACATTTCGGTCCGGATCGTGTCGGGTCCGCCGGCCGTGTCGATCTCGAGCCGACCGATGTCGACGAGACCGGAGTTCGAGCCCGCCACCGCGACGGTGTCGGGTCCGCTGGCGCCGGACACCTTCACTACTTCGGCGTCGCTGATTCGCAACTGACCGTTGATCGATCCGAACAGGTCCGAGAGCAACTCGAGGAGTTCGGGCGGTAGCCCTTCGAGAAACTCCGGGGGAATCGAAATCTTCGATTCGTAGCGAACCACCGTGTTCGTGCTTCGACCCGACACTCGCACGGTGTTGACGACATCGAAGAAGTCGAACTCGTCGACCAGGCCGTTGCGGCGCGCGAATCGCAGCGCCCGCGCCAGTTCGCGCTGGCGACGCGACAAGAAGAACTCGTCTTCGAACAGCTCGTCGGACGAACGGTTCGTGTCGATGACGTCGACGCCTCCGCCGCCTGACACCAGGTCGTTCTCGTCACCCGACCACCAGCCGATCTGATCGGCGCCGCTGTCGCCGACGACGACGTCGGGATCGGCGTCACCGAACAACAGGTCGTTTCCTGGTCCACCGGCGACGAGGTCGCGACCGGTTCCTGCGCTGATGGTGTCGTGACCGCCCCCACCCGCGACGGCATCGTCTCCCTCCGACGCGACGATGAAGTCGTCGACGGCGGATCCAATGATCGTGTCGTCGCCGCCGTTGCCCTCGACGTCCCACGGAGTGCTCGTGCCCGACAGGTCGACCGTGTCGTCGGCGTTGCCGAGGAACATGAGCGCCGATTCGGTGTTCGCGATGGCAATCGCTGGCCCACCGGGCCCGAGATCGACGACTTCCGCGGCGCTCGTCGCGGTCACCGGCGCGGTCGACCCGTCGATCGCGAGTGCGTCGTCGTAGAGCGGCGAAGGGGGATCGGGGCCGAGGTCGATCGCGACGCTCGTGAGGCCGGGCATGAACTCGTCGTTCGTCGAGATCAACAAGACCGTGTCCGCGCGCCCGGCGGTTTCGATCGTCAGCTCGACGACGGCAGAACCACCGCAGGGCTCGGGAGTTCCGCCGACCGCGACGCGCACGAGCGCGATCCAGATGAAGCCGTTCGAGCAGTAGACGGGGACGAGGTCGGGATCCGCGGTCCCGACCACGCTGATCGAACCCGCGGTTTCGGTGATCGTGAGATCGCTCGTCGCGATATTGCCCGCGACCACGTCTTCGATCGTCGTGCGGACGACGTTGATCTGTGCCCACACCGACGCGAAGGTCGGGCTGCCGCACTCGAGACCGAAGCTCGTCGCGCCGACCAGGCGTGCGCCGGCCAGCGAGGGGTCGTTCGGATCGAACACGACGAGCGGCCCGCCGCTGTCGCCGAAACACGGCCCGCGCCCGAGCGAGGACGGCGTCTGCGCCTCGGTCATCCCACAGATCCACGAAGCTCCGTCGATCGGAATGTCGAACGCCTCGTACTGCTGCGCGCAACGAGCGTCGCCGACGATGTCGACCGTCGTGGATCGCAGGTGATCTGGGCTCGTGTAGTCGAACTCGTTGAGCGCACCCCAACCCGCGGTGTGCGCGACGTCGCCCGGCCCCGCCCACACGCTCTCGCTCGCGCCGAGCAACGGGATCGGCTCGATGTCGGGTCGGGCGACATCGGCGTCGGCGGCGAGGTGCAAGAGCGCGAGATCGCGCGGTTGGCCGTCGGTCGTCTCGCCGAACGGCCACTTGACGATCGCGTCGATCGCAACCGTTTGTCCGGTCGATGCCGACAACTTCGTCTGCCCGAGGACGACGTTGTCCGGGTTCATGATTCCGAGGTCGACGCAATGCGCGGCGGTCAACACCCAGCGCACGTCGATGAGCGAGCCACCGCACAAGTGCTCGCCGTCGAGAACGTCGACTTCACGCAGCGACGCGATCCACGGCCAGTTCGCGACCGTGTCCTTGACGCCGTTGATGATTCGCGGGCTCGGGTCGGTGCTCGGTCGATGCCGCGGCCGTCGATCATCGGCTCGCTTGCCGTCTTTCCACGCCGTGAGCGCGTCGAGGGCGGCTCGGTCGGTCGAATCAGCAGCCGCGGCAATGGGCGCCTCGGAACTCGTTCGGCCGGCGAGGCTCGATGCGGCCGAAGCTCGGTGGGCCGAGATCGGCGCGACGGTGGCCGCGATCGCGATCGCGCCGACGATCGCCCTGCGCTGCAACTGCCCCACGTCCGACCCCTTCGTCATGCGCATCGTCAGCGCTTCCTTCGGCATTCTGTCACGAACGCGACGACTCGTCTCGGCGTGGGAGCCTGTCGGGATGCGGATCGCAATGGCCGGTTTCTCGCACGAGACGAACACCTATTGCCCGGCACCGACGGAGTTGCACCACTTCGTGCGATGGCACGGCGCCAAGATCGCCGATGAGGCCGTCGGAACCGCCACCGTGTGGGGCGGTTTCGTCGATCGGTCTCACGAACTCGGACTCGAACCGGTGCCGACGTATTCGGCCGACGCGGTGCCGTCGGGCACGATCTCGTCAGACGCGTACGCGGCCATTCGCCGCGAGTTGCTCGCAGCGTTGCGCGAAGCCGAGCCATTCGACGCGATCGCGCTGAACTTCCATGGCGCCGCGGTCGTCGACGGTCTCGACGATCCCGAAGGCGACCTCTGTGCCGCGGTGCGGACTTTGGCGGGTCGACGCCCGGTGGGAGCCGTGTTCGATCTCCATGGGAATCTCACCCAGTCGATGTGCGATCACCTCGACGTCGCGCTCGGGTATCGCACCTATCCGCACGTCGACACGAAGGAGCGAGGCGTCGAGTGCGTCGACGCGCTCGCCGAGCTCGTACGCGGGGCACCCCGGCGCTCGATCTACCTGGCGACCGTTCCGATGTTGCTGCCGTCGACGAACACGTTTCACGGTCCGGGCGCCGCGGCCAACCGTGCATGTGATCGGGTCGAGGAACGAGGGGGCGTGTTCGACTGCACGTTGATGCACGGGTTCCCGTATGCCGATGTCGACATTGCAAATCTGTCGGTGTTGTGCACCGCGAGCGACGACTTCGCAGCGCGCGAAGGCGCGGAGTACGTCGCCAAGTGGATGTGGGCCCACCGCGACGAGTTTCGACGCGAGTCGCTCGAACCGTCGGCGGCGGTCGGTGTCGCGCTCGACATCCTCGCGACGAAGGGCCGGCCCGTCGTCATCAACGAGACCGACGACAACCCCGGTGGTGGAGCGCCGGGCGACGGAACCCGGCTGTTGCGAGCGCTGATCGATGCAGGTCGACCAGCGGGCACGATCGCCTTCGGCTTCGTGTGGGATCCGGAGACGGCGGAGCGCGCGCACGACGCTGGAGTCGGGGCGACCCTCGACGTCGTACTAGGGGCCAAACACGACGGCCTGCACGGACTTCCGATCGAGTCCCGCGCGGAGGTTCGGGCGTTGTCCGACGGCCGATGGACGCTCAAGGAGTTGGGGAAGGGCACGCGAGTCAACCTCCGAGCAATGGCCTGTTTGCGCATCGATGGCGTCGACGTCGTGGTGTCGTCACGCCGCCAGCAGACGTTCGATGACGGACCGTTCGAGATTCACGGCCTGAACGTTGCCGACTACGAACTTGTCGGCCTCAAATCGACGAACCACTTTCGGGCCTTCTACGAACCGCGCGCCTCGGCCATCGTGACGTCCGACGGTGGCGGATTGACGACCGAACGCCTCGATTCCTTCTCCAGGGTTCGAGACGGGAGATCGTTGTGGCCGTTGGCGTCGTTCAAGGACGAAGGCGCGCCCGATACTCGTTGACCGCTTGCGCGTGGTCGACCAAAGCCGGCGGATATCCGACTGCAGCACGGGTCATCGGTCCGGGATCGTGGATCTCGGGTGTGGGTATGTCGCGGAGTTCTGCGACGTACCGACGGATGTAGGTGCCGTCGGGGTCGAAGCGTCGGCTCTGCAACACCGGGTTGAAGATTCGGTGGGGGTTGGAGTCGGTTCCGGTACCCGCGACCCACTGCCAATTGAGCTGATTCTGCGCGACGTCGCCGTCGGTCAACCAGCGCTGAAATTCTGCCGCGCCGTGACGCCAGTCGATGGCGAGGTCCTTCGTCAGGAACGACGCCGTCACCATGCGCGCGCGGTTGTGGACGAAGCCCTCTCCGCGGAGCTGTCGCATCGCCGCGTCGACGATCGGAACGCCGGTGCGGCCGAGGCACCATGCTTCGAAGTCTTCGGCGCTCGAACGCGATGGGAAGGCACGCGGGCGAAACGAACGTGGGCGAACGTCGACCCGGGCGGTCTCGGGTCGAGCCGCCAGGAGTTGGAGGAAGAAGTCGCGCCATGCGAGCTGGCGTACGAACTCCTCTCCACCTGGTCGGCTCACCAGGCGCACCGCGACCTCACGCGCCGACAAGCATCCGAAGTGCAACGCGGCGCTGATTCTGGATGTGCGATCCGACCCGAGCGCGTCGTGGTTCTGTGCGTAGTCGGCGAGGTCCGTCGCCGCCCACCGCGCGAGGCGCCGCAACGCGGCTGTCTCGCCGCCCGGTTCGCGGCCCGGCGACGACTGCGAGACATCGTTCGGTTCGGCGGTGAGCGCACGCGGCTTCGAGTGGTGACCGTCGTCGGCGGCGGGAGCGGGGAGTGGCCGACCCCAATTCGTGGCTCGCCACCGCCGATAGAACGGTGTGAACACGGAGTAATGGTCTCGTCCCGCCGGTAGTAACCGGCCCGGCGCAACGACGGCGATTCCGTCGTGCTCGACGAGAGCGACGTCGTGACGAGCGAGTTCCGCTCGCAAGCGGGCGGACCGCCGCGCCGCGAAGCCGGAGTAATCGCGCGCCTGATGGACGGCAGCGGCGTGGCGGTCGAGTGCGGTGGCCCGCACGGTATCGACGAACGACCCGCCCGACCGGACCACTTCGAACTCGATCCCGGCCCGACCGAGCGATTCGGCGAGCTCGCTCAACGCCTCGTCGAGATATTCACGGCGATTCTGGCTCGTATGGTGCTGGAGCGCTTCGTCGTCGTACACGAACAACGCGGTGGTCGGTCCGTCCGCCGTCAGCGCCGTGTGCAACGCCGGGTTGTCGCGGACGCGGAGGTCGCGCGTGAAGAGAACGACGTTGCCGACCATTTCGACGACGGTAGTGCCGACCCTGCAATAGCGTCGTGTCCGTGCTCCGCGACTACGGCTTCGACGAACGGGTTTCGGCGGATGCCGCTTCCGTCGCGGGCGAGGTCGGTCGCGTGACGCGGATCGATCGGGGCGTGTACCAAGTGGTGACGGAGCACGGCGTCGTACGAGCCTCCCTCGCTGGTGGACTGAAGGACGCCCCCGAACCCGAGGACCGTCCCGCGATCGGCGATTGGGTGGTCATCGTCGACGACGTCGTCGAAGTCGTGCTCGAGCGACGGTCGGCCTTTCGGCGCGGTGACGCCGACCGATTGCAGGCGCAGGTCGTCGCCGCGAACGTCGACGTCGTGTTCGTCGTCCACGCGGCCGACGAGGAACCGAACCTGCGCCGACTCGAACGCGAACTCGCCCTCGCGTTCGACAGCGGTGCGCGACCGGTCGTGGTGGTGACGAAGGTCGACGTGGTCGCGGCGATCGACGAACACCTCGACGAGTTCGCGCGGTCGGCGGCCGGCGTGGATGTGCTCGCCACGAGTGTGGTCGACGGGCGCGGTCTCGACACCCTCCGGAGCTACGCGACGGCAGGATCGACGGTGGCCTTCATCGGTAAGTCCGGAGTCGGTAAGTCGAGTCTCGTGAACGCGCTGCTCGGCGAGGCGGCGCAGGTCGTCGGCGCGGTGCGCGAATCCGACGGTCGAGGACGCCACACGACCAGCCACCGAGAACTGTTCGTACTGCCCGGCGGGGGCGTGCTGATCGACACGCCCGGCCTTCGGAGCATCGGGATGTGGCAGAGCGACGACGGAATCGCGTTGGCGTTCGCCGACGTCGAGTCGCTGGCCTCGGGCTGTCGTTTCCGCGACTGCTCCCACGAACACGAACCAGGGTGTGCCGTGCGCAGTGCGGTCGAACGCGGTGAGCTCGACGACGCGCGGGTTGCGAACTATCGAGCGATGTTGGCCGAACTCGACGACCTCGATCGTCAGAGTGAATTGCGTTCGCGGTTGGAGCGAAAGCGTCACGCCAAGATTCTGAGCAAGGCCGTGCGCTCGATGCCGCGCAAACCGCGGTAGCGCGCCCTCTCAGCCGAGGCGAGCCACGATGCGCGCGAGCGCGAGCAGTTGCTGGCGCTCGGAGTGCCGGATGGGTGGATCGGATCGTCCGACCAGCAAGGCGCCGCGGTCGCCGACTTTGGCGACGAGCAGGTCGGCCGGCCCGTGTTCGCCGCGCGCGACGAGCGGCGATGCGGTCGTTCCCTCGGCGAGCGCGATCAGTTGGTCGGCTTCGGGCGCAGCGTCGCTGCGGACCGCCGATCCGTCGGCGCGTATTCGCGCCGCCCAGTCCGCGCCGAACTCCCGGAGGACTCGTTCGAGAAGCACTGCATCGCGCCCGGCCTGATCGGTGGGTGCGCGTTCGAGGAGCGCCTCGACGGTCGCGAGCGCGTCGATCCGCGGGTCGGCGAAGTTGTCGACCACGACGAACTGTTCGACCGCGGCGCCGTCGACCTCTCCGATCTCGCGGATGAGGAGTTCGATGAGGTTCGGGTCGGGGAGGACGACCGAGAATTCGTCGACGGCGACGTGCACGCCGCGTTCGAGCACGTCGATGCCGACGATGTCGGCACCGAGTGATCCGATCCGCGACGCGACGAGGCCGAGGGCCCCGGGACGGTCCGGCAGCCAGACCCGGACCCGCAGCTTGGTTCCGAGGGGCTCGACTCGAGGGCTCGCGACCGGGGGAGTGTGCTCCACGCGCGCCACACTATGGGGATGCCCACCTCCAGTCGCGTGTCGAAACCTGATGGTCGCAGAGTCGGCATTTTCGGCGGGACGTTCGATCCGCCCCACAACGGGCACGTGATGATCGCGGCGCAGAGCGTGTATTCGCTCGAGCTCGACCGCTTGCACGTGACGGTTGCGAACGATCCCTATTCGAAGCGCGACGCGGTCGGGGCTTCACCCGCGGATCGATTTGCACTGGCGGTCGCCGCGTTTGCGCATCTCGATCGGGTCGTCGTCGACGAACGCGAGCTACTGCGCGGTGGCCCGAGCTACACCATCGACACCGTCGAATCGCTGCTGGGCGAAGATCCAGACGCGAAGATCGTCGTCATCGTCGGAGCCGATGCGGCGGCAGGTCTGCCGCACTGGCAGCGTGCCGACGACCTCGCCCGCCTGGCCGAAGTCGCCGTCGTCGATCGGTCAGGCGATGATCGGCCCCCGATCGATGGCTTCCGCTGCGTCAAGATCGATCTGATTCGCGTCGATGTTGCTTCATCGGAGATTCGACGTCGCGTCGCGCACCACGAACCGATCGATGGTCTCGTGCCGCCGGCGGTGGTCCGCGAACTGCGCGAACGGCGTCTCTACACTGGTTTTCGATGACCGGCGTGCTCGAGGAGTCCTACACGTCACGCCGTCGTCGCGCTGCCAGTTCCGGGAAACAGTCGCGACGCGAACGGCTCCGCCGCGACCGTCGCCGTCGCTGGGGCGTCGTCGTCGTGGCCTCGCTGAGTGGAGCATTCGCGGCGTTGTCCAGTGCCCCCACGAGTGCGCCGGCCCAGAGCTCGCCCACTTCCTCGACGACGATCGCGCCGAGCGCTGACGGTCGCTTCACGACGTTCTTACTCGGACATCGATCGACCGACGGCACGTTGGACCTCGCCGTCTTGTTCGGGGTCGATACCACCGAACCGCGCAGGGTATCGGCCTTGTTGCTTCCGCCGCCGACCATGGTGCAGGTGGCGGCGCTGCAACAACAAACGCTCGGCGAGTTGCCCGCGTTGGTCGACGACGAGCTGCTCATCTCGGTCGTCGAGAACGCGACGGGTATTCGCATCGACTCGTCGATCATCGCCGACGATGTGCTCCTCGCGCGATTGCTCGAACCCGCCGATCCGATTCCGGTCGAGTTCGCTCGCGGAATCCGGATCGACGACGACGCCGGAACGCTCGGCTTCGCCGGCGGGCCCCAACGCCTGTCATCACCCGACGCGTTCCGTGTGCTGTTGGGTGACGAACCCGACGGCACGCTGTCACACATGGTGACCGTCGGCGCGGTCCTCGAAGGGTGGTTGCAGCGCCTCGGCTCGCCGAGCGTCGCGCGGCCGACTGTCGCAGTCGACGCGCGCGCCAAGGTTCTGCGAACGATGGGCGGCATCGAACCCCGGTGGTGGACGTTGCCGGTCGAACGGGTCGATGCCGGCGACGAAGAGCGCTTCCGGATGCTGCGGGAGGATGTCTCCAACCTGGTCGCCGGTCAGTTCGGGCCGGCGGCGTTGCGTGGCGGCAGTCGCCCGAAGGTCGAACTCCGCAACGGCACGGGTACGGTCGGCCTCACGCAGATCGTGTCGACCTTCGTGATTCCTATCGGCATCGAGGTGGTGCACACCGAGAACGTCGCGGGCTTCGGTGTTGCGACCACGACCGTGGTCTATTACCGGTCCGACGACAAGGAAGCCGCGGAGGATGTGGTGGAAGCGATGGGCGTCGGCGAGGCGGTTCAAGTGAAAGAACAGATCGACTTCGTGGACCTGACGGTTATCGTGGGCGCTGATTTCGAGGCCGCGCACCCGGAGGTGTTCGGTCGTTGACCAACACCGATCGGGCGGTAGTCGAGCGATGAACGAATCCGAGCTGCGAGCGACGATCGCGGCCGAAGCGGCCGCGAGCAAGCTCGCTCACGACATCGTGATCCTCGAGGTCGGCGACATCATCGGTATCACTGAGTACTTCGTCGTGTGCTCGGCCAACAACACGCGCCAGGTTCGAACCGTGGTCGACGAGATCGATGAACAAGTGCGCGTGCTCACCGACGGGCGGGCTCGGGCAACGGAAGGGCTCGATACTGCGAGCTGGGTGCTCCTCGACTACGGCGACGTGATCGTGCATGTCTTCCTGGCCGAGACCCGCGAGTTCTACGGCCTCGAACGCCTCTGGGCCGACGCTCCGCGGCGAACACTCGACCCGACGGCGGTCAGCGAGCGCTGAGCCGAGTCGCCCGATCGTCGAAGGCGTCGCGACCGCGGCGCGACTCGAGGACACGGTTGAGCACCTCGACGTCGAGCGCGAGAACTTCGGTTCGCCCGCGTGGGTCCTTGGAACGTCGGGAGCGCGTCGACTTCGAGGTGAGGTCGACCGTGGCGTCGTCGACGACCGGTTCGGCCGTCGTCGCGGGCATCGCATCGTTGATCGCCGGAGGCGGGGGTGCCGGACGCTCGGTGATAGCTGCCTCGAACGCCAATGGCTCCGCGCCCGCGAGCGGCGCGAGTCGTTCGAGCGGCTCGCGGCTCATCCGCAGACGTGCACCTTCGGTTCTCGCCTGAAGCCAGGCGGCGCGGCTCAGCTCCGCGAACGTGTGTCGGTCGACCTCGGCATCGCGCGCCGCTTCGAGTTGGGCCCGCGCCGCACTGCGGGCGAGGTCGATCCGGGCTTGTTTGGCGACGACGCGGGACTCGGTCTGCGTGCGGGCGGCGTGCGCGCGATCGTCGTTCTCGATTCGATGGGCGAGTTGTCGCGTTGCCTCGGCCGCGATGCGTCCGTCTGCCAGCCGAGCGAGCGAATGATCGCGGGCCCGGATCGCGGCGGCCTGGGCTGTCGCGGCATCTTCGGCCGCCGACTCCGCGCGTCCGCGCGCTCTCGCGGCCCGTTCGGCGAGCACATTGGTCGCGGCCCGTCGCGCTTCGCCGAGTAGTTCAGCCCGGCGACCCCGCGGCGCCCGCCGCGGCGGCCGCTTCGTGACGACGAGTTCGCGCGCGGCGGCGCGTGCCACCGTCACGTGAGCGGCGCGTTTCGTGACGCGCGGCGCCATCCAGAGCATGCCCATCAACACGAGCAACGCGAGCAAGCCCAAGCCAATGCGACCGAAATCGACGTCGGGCGCCGTATCGATGGAGTCGGGCGAGCGATCGGTGGGGACCTCGCCGGCATCGTCGCCGGGCCCGGCGGCCGGTGCGTCGGCGCCGCCGACGATCTCGACGGTGAAGCGAATGTCTCGACGTTCGGCGGTGATCATCGGGGACTCACCGATGATCAGCACGCTCTTCGCCTCCAGAATCGTGGCGCTCACGCCCACCTCGTGCGTACCCACCGCGCCGCGCTCGGCCTCGACCGACAACCGAACGATCTGCTGCTGGCCGGGCGCGAGCTCGACCTGATCCATCGAGGGTCGCACCCAATTCGCGGTCGGGCCGAGACCCACGAGACCGATCGTGAGGCGGTACTCGGCCGAGGTGTTGCGCACCGCGAGCGTTCGCCAGATTCCCTGACCATCGGGCAACGGGATCGGCCCGGTGAGGTCGGACGACGTCAACGTGAACAAGGAGGGTTGCGACGGCGCCGCGGCACCCTCGGTCGGCCCGGCGGGCACGGTGTCGCTCGTCTGGGCGCGCGCCGTCCCGGGCGCGAAGAGCGCGCTGATCATGATCGCGAGTGCTGCCAGCCGCCGCACCCAGTCTCATCGGCGGGCGCGGGCGAATTCGGACCCTTTCGCCGATTCGGGCGACGCGAGCGTCCCGAGACTCAGACCGCGTACGTACGGGCCAGCTCGAGCACCGCGTCGACGTCGGGGCCGTCGCCGCGAAGCGCCGTCGCCTGCGGGAGGACCCGACGGGCGGCCACGGCACACCAGTCGACCGCGTCACCACGGATCGTCGTGGCGGCTGGTTCGTCGGGCTCGAATCGCCACTCGTCACCGTCGACACCGACCAGGACGAGCGCGACGGGCCCGGCGAGCGTGCGACCGGCCCGCTCGAAGGCATACGGAATGGTGCGCCAGGCCAGGCGCGCGATCGTGCGAAGTCGGGGGGTCGGCGGAACCGAGCGGCCCGCCGCCTCGGCGACGTCGCCGTGATGAATCCACGACTCGGCCAGTCGGGTCGTCACGAGCGTTCGGCGGGCCAGCGCGCCGGCGACCCACTCGCACCGCTGCGACGGGTCGCCGGCTCGGAACGTCGCAAGCATCGCCGCGCACGAGGCGCGCTAGCGGTCGGCGATCTCGTCGGGCGCCGCGCCTCGCTCGGATTCCACCCGCATCGCGGCGGCGTCGTCGACTCCGTCGAACGGTCGTCCGGGCGGAGGGAGCGACGCCAGCCACTCGGCCATGACTCCGTCGGAGCTCGCCGTCGCCATTTCGTTCGTCTGGGCCAGGTGCAGCACGACGTCGGCGACGTCCCAGCCTTCGCATTGCGTCGGCGCGGTCCAGTGTTCGGGGGTCAGGGCACTCAGGAGTTCGTCGAGATCGCCCAGTTCGCCGGCGAGATCGTCGATGTCGTGTGCGTAGGAGGCCGTGTCCACGCGCCCAGCGTGCCACAATCCAGGGCCCGCCCGCGATCCCGCATGATCCGGCGCGCCCAACGTTTCGCGACCGACCTGACGAAGGAGTATCCCATGCCCGTTGCCGGACAGCGCGACCCCGACGAAGTTCGATCGGTACTCCAAGAGTGGATCGGCGTGCAGGTCGGGGCCGACGATGTCGTGGTCACCGATCTCGTCGTTCCGCAGGCTTCGGGTTTTTCCAACGAGACCTTCTTGTTCGACGCCTCGTGGGCGGGACGCGCGCCCCAGCCGCTGGTGTTGCGCAGTCAGCCGCAACGACATGCGTTGTTCCCCGAGATCGACCTGTTGGAGCAGCAGTACTTGTCGATGAAACTGCTCGGAGAGCACAGCGATGTTCCAGTCGCCAAGGTGCTCTGGGCCGAGGCCGACGCCCGTTGGCTCGACGCCCCGTTCTTCGTGATGGAGCGCCTCGACGGGCTGGTTCCCGGCGACAACCCGCCTTACATGGTCGAGAGCTTCGTGGTCGACATGGATCCCGCGACCCGTACCGAGTGGCACTCCAACGCGGTCGAGGTGCTGACCCGCGTCGGACGAGTCGACTGGCGCGCGGCCGGATTCGATCATCTCGACAAAGCGCATCACGGCGCGCTCGGGCCCGAGCAACGTCAGGGCTACTTCCGCCACTACCTGGAGTGGGCGACCAAGGGTGTGCATCACCCCGTTGCGCATCCCGCCTTCGATCGACTGCTCGCGACGTGGCCCGACGACGGCGACGTCATCGAGCTGTGTTGGGGCGATGCCCGCCCGGGAAACCAGATGTTCCGTGGCACCGAGGTCATCGGCGTGTTCGACTGGGAGATGGTCGCGCTCGGCAACGCCGAATCGGATCTCGGATGGTGGCTCTTCTTGCAGCGGTATCACACGACCGGCGTCGGTGTACCACTGCTCGAAGGTCTGCTCGACGCGTCGAGCACGGTGGCCGCGTGGGAACAGCACATGAACCGCCCGGCGCAGAATGTCGATTGGTACGAACAGCTCGCCGGATTCCACTTCGTGTTGGTGATGATCCGCCTCGCCGAGATGATGGAGTTCCCCGAGATGGCGGTGCACAATCCGGTCGCCGAGATCACGTGCGACCTGCTCGGAATCCCGCGTCCCTGAACGCGGCGAGAGATTTTCTGATCGCTCGCCAAACCCTCGCGCTTCACGGGGCGTGTTGACGCCGACATCGAGATCGGCAGTACCCGAAGGTCTTAGGACCAAGGTCGGGGGTCCGATTCGACCGTCGCACGCGGATACTCCGATGTATTGACTTCGACCGACGACGCACCTGGTCGCCGCTAAGGGGAACGATGAAGCGCAAACTGGCCGTTGCCGCGGCCCTGGTCGTGGCGAGTTCGATCGCCGGATTGATCGGAGCGCCCGAGGCTCCGGCCGCGCCGACGGTCGGCGACAAGGAATGGAACGAGCTGTTTCCGACGACCGGTCTCACCTGGGACCAAGTCGCGTCGGTGTGTCCGCTCGACGGCGCCACGCCGTGCAACGGAACCGTCGGTGGCCGCAACCTGACCGGTTGGGTGTGGGCGACCGAGGCCCAGGTGCTCGAACTGTTCGAGCGGTATGCGCCCGGTATCACGACGGCCGACCCTCACGTGTCGAACGCCTTCATGTCGGGCGTTGCCTTCTTGAACGAGTTCCGTTGGACCTACTACCAGGCGACGACGTACTCCTACGTCGAGTACGCAGGCGGGATCACCAGCACGAAGGACGCCGCGGGCGCGCCGATCGGCGCCGGAGGTTCGTACGACACGCCGTTCTTCGGCGGCGGAGTTGGTGTGGGGCCGATGGCGAACGTTTCCGATCCCTACGTCGGTGTCTTTCTGTGGCGGACGGTTGGCGGTGACTACACCGGTCCGGTCGTGACTCCGACCGTGAACGGGACGCTCGGCACGAACGGCTGGTACCGCTCGAACGTGAGCGTGTCGTGGAGCGTGGTCGACCCCGAAACGCCGATCGCGACGACCGACGGCTGCGGCCCCTCCTCCCTCACGAGCGACTCGTTCGGTGTCACCTACACGTGCACGGCGTCGTCGACATCGTTGGCCGGACCGACCAGCGTGAGCACCACGGTGAAGCGTGACGCGACCGCGCCCAGCGTGACGTGCGGACCGACGCCGACGTACTCGTTGACCCAGGCCGGTGCGACGGTCTCGGCCACGGTTGCCGACGCGACGTCGGGACCGGTGCAGTCGAGCCTGACCGTTGCGGTGAGCACGGCCGCTCCCGGCCCGCGGACCGCTTCGGTCACGGGCACCGATCGAGCCGGAAACACGACCACGACCACCTGTCCGTACAACGTGTTGGTGCCGCAGTGCAAAGGCAAGAACGCGACGATCATCGGAACTGGCGCCAACGACACGATCAACGGCAGCGCCGGCCCCGACGTGATCATCGCCCTCGCGGGGAACGACACGATCTACGGCAACGGCGGGAACGACACCATCTGTGGCGGTGACGGGGTCGACTACGTCAACGGTGGCGCCGGAGCCGATGCGGTCGACGGGGGCGCCGGCAACGACGACATCTACGGCGGCGGATCGGCCGACGATCTCGACGGCGGTGCCGACTACGACAGCATCCGCGGAGACGCCGGCGCCGACCGGTGCACCAGCGGTGAGGCTCGCATGAGTAGCTGCGCGTACCTCTACTGACGACACCGCCAATCGATCGCGTCGACGGGCGCGAGCAACATCGCTATCGGCCGGACGCTCACCCACCCCGGAGCGCCCGGCCGATGCGCGTCTGCGGCCGATGCGCGTTTGCGAGTCGGGTGCTGTCGCGTGCCATGCTGCGGCCGCGGCGCTTTGTCGCGGTCATCGTCTCGTTCTCCGGAGGTTCGAGTGCAGCACGTTCGACTCGGCGGCAGTGGACTGCAGGTCTCGCGACTTTGTCTGGGGACCATGACGTTCGGGCTTCAGGTCGACGAGGCGAATTCGCGCGCGATCCTCGATCGCGCGGCAGAGGGTGGCGTCACGTTCATCGACACGGCCGACGGCTACCCGTTGGGTGGCGACCTATCGACGGTGGGTCGCACGGAGGAGATCCTCGGACGGTGGCTCTCGGGACGACGCGATGACTATGTGCTCGCCACGAAGTGTTTCGTGCCGACCGGTTCGCGTCCGTGGCAGTCGGGCAACAGTCGCCGACACATCATGGACGCGATCGACGCTTCGCTTCGTCGCCTCGACACGGACTACGTCGATCTGTATCAATTGCATTTCGACGATCGCGGTGTTCCGATCGACGAGACGCTCGGGGCGCTCGACGACATCGTGCGCGCCGGAAAGGTTCGATACGTCGGTTGCTCGAACTTTCTCGCGTATCGGGTCGCGTTGGCGCTCGGACGCAGCGATGTACTCGGGCTGTCGCGGTTCGTGTCGGTGCAGCCGCGGTACAACCTCTTGTTCCGAGAGTTCGAGCGCGAACTGCTTCCGCTGTGTCTCGAGCAGGGGATCGGTGTCATCCCGTACAACCCGATTGCCGGCGGCTTGCTGTCGGGCAAACACGATCTCGGACGGGGGCCCGAAGCGGGCACGCGCTTCACGCTCGGCAACGCGGCCCAGACCTATCAAGATCGTTACTGGAAGGATCGAGAGTTCGCGACCGTCGCCGCGCTTGACGCAATCGCTGCGGAAGCCGGCCTGGCACTTCCGACGCTCGCGGTCGCGTGGACCCTGCTCCACCCCGCGATCACGTCACCGATCATCGGCGCCAGCCGCCCCGAACAACTCGACGCGACGTTGGCGGCCGTCGACGTGACCCTCGATCCTGATCTCGTCGCTCGACTCGACGACCTGACTCGGAGCTACCGCCAAGGTGACGCCGCACGATGAGCAGCGAGCATCTCGAAGCGATCCGTCGGCTGAAGGCTCGATACTTCCGGTGCATCGACACCAAGGACTGGGCGGGCTTGCGCGACGTCGTGTGCGACGACATCGACATCGATGTGCATGCCGACAGTGGCCGACGCTACGCAGGCGGTGACGCGTTCGTGGCGAGCGTGCAACGCAACCTGGCCGACGCGGTTTCGGTGCATCACGGACACATGCCCGAGATCGAGATGACGTCATCGACGACCGCGATGGGGGTCTGGTCGATGGAAGACGAGATCTGGTTTCCCGAGGGCGCCTCGATCCGGTACCTCCACGGCTACGGGCACTATCACGAGACGTATCGACGAGAGCCCGACGGCCAGTGGAGGATCGCGACGATGCGTCTCGTTCGACTGCGCCGAGACGTACAGGAGTGGTGACCATGGCCGAGCCGACCTTTCATCTTGCGGATCTCTGGGAGACGCTCGTCGACGCGAGTCCCGACGGCGAGTGCCTCGTCGCCGACCCGGTGCGTCACACACGCGCTTCGCTCGATGCCGCCGCGAACCGGGTCGCCCACGCCTTGCTTGCGCGCGGGATCCAACCTGGTGATCACGTCGGTATCTACGCGCGCAATCGCGCCGAGTACGTCGAAAGTCTGCTCGGCTGCTGGAAGATTTCGGCGCGACCGATCAACATCAACTGGCGATACGTGGTCGATGAGCTTCGCTACGTGATCGCCGATGCCGACATCCGGGCGATGATCATCGAGCGTGAGTACCTCCCGCTCCTCGACGAACTCGCCGACGAGATCCCGGAGTTGAAGGCATGCCTGGTTCTCGAAGACGGCGACACCGCCACGACGAGTCGCCTCGCCACCGAACGATACGAAGACGTCCTCGCGGTCGCATCGGATCGCCGCGGGTTCGATGCGCCTCGGACCGCGGACGACGTGTACATGCTGTACACCGGTGGCACCACCGGGATGCCGAAGGGTGTGATGTGGCGCCACGAGGATTTCTTCTTCGCGTGCGTGATGGGTGGTAACCCGATGGGCGCGCCGATCGAGTCGCCTGCGGCGATCGCGGCGAACGCGTCACCCGTCTTCCCGCTCGATGCGCTCATCCTCGGGCCGCTCATGCACGGCGGCGGACAGTGGTTGTCGCTCATCGCGCTCTACTCGGGGAACCGCGCGATCGTTTCGACGCAACGGTCGTTCGACGCCGTGGGCGTCCTCGACCTGATTCATCGTGAGCGACCGACGACGATCGGCCTCATCGGCGACGCGATGGGTCGACCGATCGCCGAGGCCGCGCTCGCGGAGCCTGGGCGTTGGGATCTGACGTCGCTCGTGTCGATCGGCAACGGCGGCGCGATGCTGACGGCCTCGATCAAGGATCAGCTCCGCGCCGCATTCCCGAACGCCATGATGAGTGACAGCTTCGGTGCGTCCGAAACTGGCGCCGCGGGGCGCGAGTTCGAGGACGGTTCGTCGAAGGCAGGGCCCGCGTTCACGAGCGACGGCAACACGTCGGTGCTCGACCCCGACACGCTCGAACCGCGTGAGCCGGGTTCGCCCGACCAAGGCATGCTCGCCCGCAAGGGTCACATTCCGCTCGGCTACTGGAACGATCCCGACAAGACTGCGAAGACGTTTCGCGTCGATGCTCGCGGCACTCGTTGGGTGATTCCCGGTGACTTCGCGTTGCTCGACGAACAGGGTCGGATCGTGCTGCTCGGTCGTGGCTCTGGCTGCATCAACTCGGGCGGCGAGAAGATCTTCCCCGAGGAGGTCGAGGCCGCGATCCGCTCGCACCCCGCGGTGTTCGACGCGGTGGTCGTCGGCGTTCCCGACGAGCGTTTCGGTCAGAAGGTGGTCGCGTTGGTCGCGTTGCGCGACGGGGTCGACGAGATCACGCTCGACGACATCCAGACGCACTGCCGCACGAAGATCGCGGGGTACAAGGTGCCGCGCGAGCTTCTGCTCGGCGTCGCGCCGCGCACGAACGTAGGCAAGCCCGATTATGCGAACGCGGCGACGATTGCACGCCAACGTCTCGGAATCGACGTCTGATGGACTTCGACATTCCTGCCGATCTGCAACAACGCCTTGTCGACATCGACGACTTCATCGAACGCGAGATCAGGCCGCTCGAAGCCGACGACG